>Ga0268265_10000373_pt1 | contig 48357 bp, 70 predicted proteins | sample KBSSwiS52_FD_190355 | JGI IMG/M metagenome (GOLD analysis project Ga0268265, IMG submission 190355) | Switchgrass rhizosphere microbial communities from Kellogg Biological Station, Michigan, USA - KBS Switchgrass S5-2 (SPAdes) (version 2) | ecosystem: Host-associated > Plants > Roots >...
ATATGACATGCTCTACGACATCGGAACCACAGTTTTCGATGTACATCTGAACAACTACTACTACTATGCCGATCAGTTCATGTTCGGCGTGGAGAATCAGTCCACGGGTAAGAAATCGAAGACCCTGCCGCAGATCAATAAGCCCACACAGTTCGATATTCTGTCCAGCGCGGAGCTGGTGAATAATTATAAGGTCGCTAAGGACTCGGGCCTCGACCCCAACTTTCTTCAGATCAAACAGCAGGAAATCCTTTCGAAGGATCTTACCACGAATCCGGACCTGAAGCTGTTTTCGACCATGTTGCTGGATCTCGATCCTCTGCCCGGGATGGCCGATATGGTCGTGCGCAGCAATGTGATGGCGGGGTTCAATTCAAAAGACGATGCTATCATTCATTTCAACTTAAAGCAGTTCGTTGAGCGTGGCATGCGTGAGAATACCGGGTTTATCGGCCTCACCAAGGACAAAAAGCTCGAGATCCTTGGTAAATACGCAAAGGAGTTCTCCGCAGCGAATAAAATCACCTTAACCCTTCCAGACTATGGGCAAGCCAGTCCGCCGCAAGCGTAAGCCAGGGCCTACCAATCGGCGCAATAGGATTCAATACGGGCTCTATAGCAAGTTCTTCCAGCCTTGAGCCCTGGAACTATTGCCGACAAAATAGATGGCCTGATCGGGGCCTCAAACGACGCCTTTATCAAAGAAATCGGCGCCGTCGAGGAGGCGCTATATAAAAACCTGATCGTCATTCTAAAGGGCATAGAAACCGATAAGGAAGGGTATATTACGCAGTCTGCTGGCAATCGCCGGATACTTGGCGAAGCCATTAGCGCCATCGATGAATCCTTTGGCGACAGTTCAGCCTATCACCAAGCGGTCGCCGATCACATTCAGGTTATTCCGCAGATAGATAAACTGAACGAAGCCTATTTTGAGACAATTTCCCCAGGATTCAAACTGAATCGTGTTTTCATAAAGAATCTCCAAAAGAATATCATTTCCAATCTTGAGACTAATCTATTGAATGATGGGCTTCAGGTTTCGATTAAAAATCCATTGGTCGATATTTTGAATCGGAATGTCTCAGTCGGCGGTAGTTATTCTGGATTTTTACAGGAAATCCGTGGCTTTATCCTTGGTGAGCCGGATCGTGAGGCCAAGTTGCTGAAGTACTCCCGCACATACCTTACGGATACCCTTTTTCAATACGCCCGCGCCTATCAGGAGAGTGTGACCAATGACCTTGGCCTTGACTGGTATAATTACAATGGAGGGCTTATAAAGGATTCTCGTGAGTTCTGCCGGGACCGGGCCGGGGGTTATTTTCACCGAAAGGAAATTGAATCGTGGGCTTCGCTTGATTGGCAGGGTAAGAATCCAGCAACTACAAAAAGCTCTATTTTCGTGCTTGTCGCTGGATTTAATTGCCGGCATTCTTTAATCCCTGTTCACATATCAGTTGTTCCCAATATTGATATTCAGCGGGCGAAAGACTTTGGCTTTATGGAGTGAATCGCAGAGCAAAGGCTTTTGAGTTGGAGGGTCAGGTAAAGTAAGTCGCCCCCTTACCCCCAGCGGAGACGACTTGCTCTGACCGGTGTTCGCGTCACAAAAGGATTCTCGCAGTTTTTGGCTGATGTCGGGTAGTAAGTCAGGAAAGCCCATCTACATCATTTAACAGATTGCCCGGGGGCTTCACTCCGCACCGGGACTTCTTCTCCCTTGTCCACGGTAAACGTCTTCTTTGGGGCTGGCGTAGAAAGACAAAAACCAGTCTTTTCGGATTGCGCCCTCAAAAACTGGTTCTGTGTGACGTCGGAATGGCTAGCGCAATTAACTATTCCGGCGTGCTGTCAAGCAAATATAGCACAATTTGTAATTCCACAAACAATTCATACCTTAGTATCGACGTCTGAGCAATCAGAGATACCGAATTCAGGACTATCACTACGCTTTTAATGGCTCAAAATGTCCAGGTATTAGTCAAATCCAAGGATTCCAATTCTGAATCCACAATCACATACCGCGCATATCTTGAATTGCAGGGATCAGTTGATCTCGTTGGGCAGGTCGATGACGACGGCAATTTGATTCCAGGCGACCCAAACTTACAGCCCCGCCACAGAAAAGGGGCAAGCGAAAATGCCATTGTAAGTAACCCGATAATCCCCCTGGCTCCCGCCGCAGACGCAGCCCCTCAGCAACACGGAACGACCTCTATCCAAGAGTTCCACATGGAACATGCAGAGCAATCCGGAATTGCCGAATCAAATCAGCAAGAGACCGACGAACCGGAGGTTGAACTTGAAATTCAATCAGCACCGGGCGAACCGGTGAAAGAACGTAAAAAACCGGGCCCAAAGCCGAAAAATAAAGAAGTATGAAGGGAAAGGAATATTTTCAAAAGCTGATTGAACAAGGCAAACTCGAAAGCGAGGATGTGAAAAAATTCCTCGACACCGTTCCCGATTTCGAAATGCCCGACGTGGTTTTCGCTGAAATCGAGGGAAATTTCCTAACCAGGGACCGGGCATACGCCGATTCAAAGGTCCGCGCCAGACTCCGTACAGAGGTTTTCGACGCTTTTGAAAAGAATTTCGAAAAGATATATGCACTTATCGACGCGGACACGCTCATGGATATCAAGCAGGAACGCGATTCGTTCAAGAAGATCGACATGATGGTATCCGGACTGAACAAGTCCATCGACAGCGCAAAACACGGTAAGATTGATCAAACTGAAGCTCTAAAGGCCTTGGAAAAGACCCGGGATGAGCTGCTCGGCAAGATCAAAACAATCAACACCGAACGCGAGGAGGAAAAGACGAAGCTTATCGAAGACTTCGCAAAGAAAGAAGAGGAAAGCACAATTCAGCATTCATTGATCTCCGGTCTGAGCAAATTCGAGCTTGGGAAGGAGCACACTGCCCTAAAAGACTCTATTTTTTCGTTCATAATCACAGATCTGAAGGCCAATAACGCGCTCAAGATCGACAAAACCAACGGGCAAATAGGCGTTTTTAACGCCGATGGTTCGCCGAAATTTGAAGGTAACACCCAAGTTACCATTGACAAACTGCTGGAAGCCAAGATTTCCCCTTACGTGAAGCGTAATAACGGCGGTGAACCGCCCGTGCCGCCCACTCCGGGAAGTAAAGGTGATCCCCAGCGACGCACACCGCCTACTGATCCCAATGCCATGACGCTCGCACAGAGGCGCCAGGCGGCGTATCAGGAGTAAGTCCAATTTCGAAACCAAAACATTAACCAAATGCCCGCAACTTCATTCGATATGACGGCGGTGGGCGCCTGCGATGCAATTCGTCAGGAAGCTACCGCCCTTGCCGGTCAGAATGCGCCCTTTTTGATGGGTCGCGCTACCGGAGCCCTCGATTTCATCACCGATCCGCAAAACGTTCAAGGATTGTCTTCGGAAGTCGTTTCTTCCGCCGACGAGAAGGTAACAACCCTACGCATCCTGTACGATCAACGTACGCGGCCCTGCCAGGTGTCTACCGACCCGAACACCAACATTTGTACAGATACGCCGACCACAGTTGCCCGGAAGCAGGCTTTTGTCAACATCGACAAGAAACTCACTACCCCGCCCCGGTATTTCTCAAACGCCGATATGGTCGTTTTGTGTAAAGAGATGGGCGACGATAAGAAAGCCGGATTTATCCGCGAACGGCTTCAAAACGATCTACGGGCTGCCCGCGAACGTCTGGATGAAATCATTCTCGCCGAGCTGAGCGCCCGCCGCGGCAAGATATATTCCTGGGATGGAACGACCACGGCCGCCGGATCAAGCAAGAGTCTCCAGCTGCTTTCGATTACCGGAAGCCAGGATATTCCGCTGCCATCCAACTACGTCAATATGACGATGGACTATCAAAACATGCAGTTTGAAGGTGTTCCGGCCGTCATTGGACAGGGTTATTTCGATAAGTATATGAAGCTGCAGGAAATGGCCTGCTGCAATTCTACCACGCCTTTCGCGCAGGCTGTGGAAGCCGCCGGCATGGCTTATTACTTCGACCAAGCCGCCAACCAGATGTTGGGAAATAACCAGGTAGTCGTTATGCCTTACGGTATTATCCGCCTGCTGACGTTCAACAAGAACAACAACATCAATTTCAGCACGCCCCAGGAAGCGCACACCGTTATCACTGATCCGGTAAACCCGTTCATCAAATGGAACTTGGATTTCAAGTGGGATTGCGATACCGAGCGCTGGAAATACGAGTACTCGATTCACTGGACCCTGTTCAATGTGATTCAGAGCGATTCGTTCGGCGTGGATACCGGCACCCCGGATTGCGGCGATGAGTTGTTTGGAATTACTGGCGTAAGCGGATATCAAATCACAAGGTCTTAAGACTTTGGACTGCCAGGAAGACTATATCACCCTTTCGAAATCCGTTCGGCCATCGCGTAGTGGTTTATATGCGGACCTCCTGCCCGGCATCGACACTGAAATGATCGATTGCCTGGCTCGGGAGGTCACGGGAACCCATGACGATATATGGCCGACGATTTACGAAAGGGCCTGGTCTAACATGGTGAGTGATATATCCAAGAGTCTCCAGGCGAAGATGTTTGTGAACTACAAGCTTCTCTCTCGGGAGACTTCTGGGTATAAATCTGATGAAAATCAGAATCCAGGGATTGCCGGCGTGAAACTTGATTTCTTTTTGCCCAAATATGGCATCCTGCATGTAGTGAAGATTCAGGTGTTCTCGGAGATATCATATGGGTCGCCCGGAATCACCTTCAGGTTTTACGATACTGATCAAAATGGTGAACTGCTGTTCGAAAAAACGGATAGTGTCGCTGTAGGACGGTCGGACATTACCATAGATCAGGATTTCTCGGTGGATAGCTTGTTCATCTGTTACGAGACAGCTCAGGCAGATCTAAAACAAACGGAGAATCGGTTTTATCGTACGGGATATTTGAGTTTCGGAGAGATATTTTGCGATTTCTGTTTGTGGGGGGATCAATTCTATCGTGGCTCGGTGACACAGGTCAACGGTGGAGGCATCAATGCGTTTTACAACGTGCGATGCAGCACAGACAAATATGTATGTGAGAATATCAATCTCTATGCTAAGTCTCTGCTTTGGAAAATTGGCGAGGAGATCACCAATGAGCGGCGCATCGGTGAGCGATTAACAAAGTTCACGACGTTTACCATCGAGCGCGCTCAGGAGCTTTCCGATTACTATGGGGCTCAGTATTCTCAGGAATTGGAGAACTCTATAAAATCGCTGAACATCCAGGAAGACCCGGTATGTTTTCAATGCAAACAAACTGTATATGTCGCAACTTCATTACCTTGACCGCGGTTGTAACTGCGGCAGCAAAAAGAAAAAAAGACGTGGCTGATGAAATCACTGGACTTATAAATAGGGTAAATCGGGCAGTACTCGATGATCGCAATCTGCGTGTCGCATTAACTACAACATTGTCCGAACACAAGGCCAGAATATTCCAGCGCGGTAAGGCCGCAGATGACAGTCAGATCGGTACTTATTCAACGGTTCCGGCGTCAATATCAAAAAAAAATCAGGCTAAGAACACTGGTAAGACCTATTTCAAACGGGGTTATGCAGAGTACAAATCTGCGATCGGTAAAAATCCAGGTTATGTGATTCTTCGGGATAAGGATCAGATGATGTCGGATTATGGTTTACAGGGATCGGCCGGGGAATATGGTTTCGGATTCCAGAATCAATTCAATGCCGATAAATCAGGATGGAACGAGGACCATTTCGATAAAAGCATATTCGCTTTATCTGAAAAAGAAGGAGATATCGTCATAAACGTATTGAGTGACTTAACTTTCAAGGCAATATGACGGACATTGTTCAGGGTATAGACGCATGGATGACTGGGAAATATGGCAATACATATTCCCTTCTTTTGTATGGATTCTGTGAACTCGGTAAAAGAACGAACGCCGATTCAACACAACCATTGCCGATGACTATCACGGGCACGCATCGCCGTAAGCAGGTCGCATTGGACGATCGATTCCAAGTCGTCACATGGACCCGACTGCCCGGAACAATAACTTTCGGCGAAACCATTGATGAAAGTAACTGGGCGTTCGGCCTTGACGACGGCAATGTGTCGAGCGCTGGACTGCGCATGATCATTGCGCACAAAGTTGAGCTTGGCGAGAATCTCATTGTCGATATTGCGCGTGGACTTCCGTCACTGCTTTTAAATGACAATTACAAAATAATTTCTATCGATAAGGCGGCGACAACTATTGACGCAGATCACGAGACTATTTATAATACAGAACTCGGCGCTGGGCAATATGAAAAGCATAGAACCGCATGGAATATGTATGCTGTAAATTTCAACGTGCAGTATATACGATGCGGTGATTTCGATGAAAATTTCAGATTTACAGAAAACGGACTCTTTAGGGAGATAGAATAATGGGGGTAAAGATATCTTCACTTACTACGAAAACTCCGCTTGATGGGACCGAGCAGATTGAAATAAATGATGCCGGTACCACTAAAAAAACTACTGCTCAGGATATTGCTAATCTTGGTGGAGACGGCGGAGGAGGAACATGGGGGAGCATCACCGGAACTCTTTCCGATCAGACTGACTTGAACTCAGCTCTATCCGGGAAGCAGGCCGCCTTAGGCTTCACTCCGGAAAACGTCGCCAACAAGGCCACGGATTTCCTCACGATAGACAACACGAAGTACCCGACGACTCAGGCTGTCAACAACGAGATCATAGCCCGTCTGGCTGGCCTTGCTTGGAAAGCTCCGGTAACATGCGCCACAACTGCGAACATCACGCTTTCAGGTGAGCAGACCATCGACGGAGTATCCACAAGCTCCAGCAGAGTGCTCGTAAAGAATCAAAGCACAGCCAGCCAGAACGGTATATATGTTTCGGCCGCTGGCGCTTGGGCTCGATCTGCCGATGCAGACACGGGCACTGACCTTGAAGGCGCGACGGTTCCAGTTCAGCAAGGCACGAGCAATGCAAACACGTCATGGACTCAGACCGTCGATGGAATTACGCTTGGCAGCACGTCAATCGTGTGGGCACAGCTGGGGACAAGCGTTCCGGATGCAAACTCTACAACGAAAGGCATTGCGCGACTTTATTCGTCCATATCTCTTGGCACGAACACAGACGGCGCACCTGATCAAAACGCGGTTAAAGTATACGTTGACGCTGTGTCAACGACTGTTTCGGGCCTTGTCATTGACTCTATAGCTGATTCAGATACAACTCATGCTCCTTCAAGGAATTCAGTGTTCGACGCATTGGCGCTAAAAGCTCCACTGAATTCCCCGGCCCTTACAGGAACGCCGACCGCTCCTACGGCAACGCCAGGAGTCGGAGGAACGCAAATAGCAAATACAGCCTACGTTAATTCTCTCCCTGGCAATTTATTGTACCTATACACTAACTTTTTCTAAAAAATGGCATCAAATAGCGTTCAATTTACAGCGACTCCGCGTTTGGCAGTTGCTCAAGTAACCACAGCAAACCCCAACCGAGACGGTACAGGTACAATCGTGGATCTTATGACGGGAGTGTCAGCAGGAACCAGAATCAATAAAATTCGAATCAAGGCCGTGGGCACTACCACGTCAGGCATGGTTCGTATCTATGTTTTTGACGGCACGAATACCCGTCTGTATATTGAACAAACGGTTACCGCCATTACGCCTACAGCATCGGTTGCCACATTCGAAGCAGAGATATTATTTTCCGACGGCGATGCACCTATCCTTGCAAGCTCTTCGCAAAAACTACAGGCAAGTACTCATAACTCAGAAACATTCAACATAATTGTAGAAGGGGGGGATTATTAATGCGAGGGTTTAGAGGATTTCCTAATGGCATTGGCATGACGCCGCAGCACAAGGGATGGCCAAGTAGTAACTTCCGCAGGGGGTTTTATGGGTATCCCCGAAATCCTATTGTAGACGAAACCCGGGACGGTAAGCAGGCCTTTCTTATAATAGGGGATAGCATGACCGGCGACACCTCATCGTCCACCTCAGTAGGGCCCACAACGCCCGCAGGCACTACATATCTATGGAATGGCACCGGTCTTACCGAATTAACTACCGCAGACATGAATAAGGCGGGGCCTACAAATGGGACTCCTTGGAAAAAGTTTGCTTTGGATTATAATGCGGCTACAGGGAAAAAGTGCGTATTTGTTCACCGTGGATCTGCCGGATCATCTTATGCGTCTGACTCCGGTCCAAACAACTGGTCTACTACAGGGTCTCTTTATGTTCCTTCGGTCGCCGATGCAAAAAAATGCTTGTCATTTTTAGGCCTGAATCGATTCAAGGGAATATTTGTGATTCTAGGTGCAAATGATGGCATTGGATCGATAGCTCTCAATCTAGTAGAGGCCGCAATAGTAAGCCTTATTGATCGCCTGAACAGCGATTTCCATAGCGTTCCCATCTACGCCACAACTAGCGGAGGTCAAGCTGGCGGCGCAATGAACGATCGGTTTTACGATATAAAATACGCGCAGATACAGACTTCGATAAATAATGATAATGTTCACACGGGAATAAACCTTGCGCCGTTTTTTGATTGGGGACTGCTTGCCGCTGACCAGAGGCATCAGGCTCAGTCTGGAAATAACAAGATAGGAGAGATGTGGTGTCGATACATGCTTTCTAACGAACCCGATAAGGTAATTAGGCAGGTTCAGAATTCTTTTTTCAATGACTTGTCCGTAAACAATAAAAATGCCGTGAAGGATTTTGTTAACGGATGCATTGCTGACGGCAATTGGTCTTCATTAGATAGCTTCCAATGGTACTATCCTTCCGCTGTGGAGGATAAAGTAATCGATTGGACACTTTTAACCGGAGCAATTCGGCGCGGAAATGTAACTGGTGGTGGTTCTAACTTCTTAAAAACTGATGGAGTAGCGGGGACTGATATCGATACGAATTTTGCCGCAACGTTTGCCAGGCTGGCGACACAAAACGATATTATTTTAGGGGTACGAACCGGCGTGGTTACCACGGCTGTAGGTACTGGATTCCACCTTCATAGCTCTGGATCTAACAATATTTTGAGGTCGACAACATCAAACACGGTTATCTATCAGTTAAACAATTCGTCAAGCGACACCTGGACAGGGGGTGATACTCAGTTCCAAAACAATACAGATTACGCACGGGACAGGACATCGTCCACCGCGTTCCATCTTTTTAAAAATGGAACCCAGGTAGATACCGGGTCACAGGCCAGCAACACGCCAGATTTTCTAACATTAAGAATAGGATCTAACGCCAGCAACGCATTGCCAGGAGAGACAGAGGCGATTTATCATTTCTGTGCGAGGAGAAGCACATTTAATTATTCAGCCTTTCTTGCAAGGGAAGCAACCTTAAGAGCATCATGGGTATGAAAGAAAAGATTACGTTCTCTTGGTCTAACTACATGCGCCCTACTCCGAAGAATCTGGAGTATATCGCCGCGTCAGCCCGTAGGATTATCGCGGTGATCGCCGGAACGACCATTATTATGGACTCAAACCGGTGGGTGCCTTTCGGAATATTACTCGCTGGAGCCGTGCTGGATGAGCTGAAGAACTTCTTTGCCCATGTGGCCGAAGGTGATAGAGAGGTTGTGTCGGTGTCGTATCCGGAGGAAATGGCCGATCAAGTCAAGACTGAAACAAAAACAGAAAAAGCAGAATGAAAGAAAGCCAATTAGCCCAGGCACTGAATAACCCACAACAATCAATGCCACCGACAACCACGGCTGAAGAAGACGCTACCACCGCCGGACAACGATCAATCAACCGGGTGTGGGAATACACACAGGCTTGTGTTGCGGTAATGGTAACAGCTGCTTTTCTGTATTGTGAGATACGGAGAATCGACAGTCAGGCTATAAATATGGCGTTCGCGCTTGTGATCGGCTTCTATTTCAGCCGCACGAATCATCAAGCGATAGGCGGATCAGGAAAAAAACCAGAACAAAAATATCAAGGACGATGAAAATACTAATTGCATTACTGATTTCTATAAGCGCCTTCGGGCAGGACTTCGCATGGAATCACCCCAACCGCAAACACTATCAGGAGATTTTTAGCCAGGCTTCCATCGAGGCCCCCGCGTGCGCTTGCGACTTCACGATTCCATCATCAGCTTACTATGTGGACATTAACAAGAACACGAATGCGAATGCCTACGTGATCACGCCTAAGCCAGGGCAGACCGTATGCTTCTCTGCCGGTCTTCGTGCTGACCTGGAGATACATAATATCGTCGGCGCGGCCGGACAGCCTATAACTTTCCGTAGCTGCGGAGGGACGATATTCAAGGCCGATGTAAGTAAGCACATGCTGCCGTTTTCGAACTGCGCTTTTATAAAGGTGTGGGGCGATAGCGGCGACGGATACGGCGCAATAGAGATTACAGGCGGCGGACACGGTCTTTCTGTCCAGCAGCTGAGTACTGATTTCGATGTCCAATTCATCAACTTCCACGATCTCGGCTACCTAGCCTTTGAGGCTAAGACGGACCCGACATGCGACTCCCGGACGTGGCGCGGGAACTTCATCATGCGGAATATCATTTTCCGCAACAATACGATTAGGAATTGCCTGGATGGCGAAGGGGTCTATATCGGGCAGAGCCATTATAATGCCACTGGGGCTATCCAGGGCGGCGCATGTGCATCGGGCATCACCCAGGCTAAGGAGCATGAGGTTATCGGTGTAACGGTCGAGAACAATATCATAGACGGTACTGGCGCGGATGGCATTCAGGTAGGATCCTGTCCATCCGGGGCCATCATCCGTTACAATCAGGTTTCAAACACCGGACGAAAGAATGGCTGGGGTCAGAACGCCGGCATTATCACCAACCCGGGCACTACCGGAGAGGTGGCCTATAATACGATCTACGGCGGAACCGGATTCTCGATCCAGCTGCAGGGCCCCGGGGGAACCAATGTGCATCACAATCTTGTCGTGAATCCTGCCATGGGAGCTGTATTCGCCGCGGTATACCCTATTTCAGGGCTTACCGTGCCCGATTACCAGGTCTACAATAATACCCTTATAAACATAAAAGGATACGCGCTGCAGTACTATAGCGCCGTGACCTTCAAAAACAACCTCTATCAGCTGGCGACCGGCGCGGCGGCGTATAAAAACGATGGCGGCGCCGCTGGGAAGCTCACGGAATCGGGCAACAAGCAACTATCCGGAATTTCCGGACAGCTCGACGCCAATTACGTGCCCATGATAGCTTCTATTGTCCCCGCGGGTGTGGGCTATGCCGATTACAAGCCACCCGCGCCCATCGTGACCCGAGAGGCCGCCACGATCGAATGCATAACCACGAACGGCATATCGGAATGGTGGCTTACCACGAGCACCGGTAAACGAAAGAAAATTGAATGATCCTCATCCACATCTTAATCGCTGGTTGCGTCATCCTTCTAATCGGAATCGGTATAGGGATGGCGCTGCGGGTTAGGAGGATGGACCAGGAGAACAAGGAAATGGAAGCAATCTTAAAAAAATATGGCAAAGGAAAAACAGATAGCCCCGGCAGCGGAAACGCCGGAGACGGAGGAGGAGACATACCCCATCGTCTATAACCTGTGGATCACAATCGAGAACCAAGCGGGTGGGATCGTGAACGTGAAACAGACAGGACGGCCGCCGAATCCGCCGCCACCTCCCGGAGGTGGATAAAAAAGTGGATACTATCGGCGCTGGTTTTAAGCTACTTGGTTGAGCTGATCTTCACGGTTTTCGAATTCGATCGTGAGGTTAAAAAACCATGGTTCCCGTTCTTTAAAGGAATCGTATATGAGGACGGATCGGTTTGGAACGGGTGGGTGACCGACGCTAATTTTGTCTATGGCTTCATGGAGACAGCCGCCCGGGGGCTGATATTTTTATCGGCCTACTGGTCGGTGACTTACGGAGTCAAACTGAAAATGTACGCCGTGTGCGTGTGGCTGGAGATCATCGACATGTTTGACTATTGGTGGTTTTACAACGACCAATGGTTCAATACAGGGGTAGAATTCAACTACATTAAAATCGGAATCATATTTTATTGTGCATGGAAAGAGTATATAAGATTGCCCAGGCCAACGTAATTCCGATGCCGGATTCGGTATTCTGGTACACCATATCCATGGCGTTATTTATCTTCGCGGTGTGGGTCGCCAAGCGTCATATCGACAACAGCAAGGAGACGTTTTCGGAGCATAGCGACTTGATTCGTAAAATGAGCAACTGCATCATAGAGTTAACCACGATTACAAAGGTTCATGAAGTCCACATCCAGTCATTGATAAAAAAGGTCGATGACCAGGGCGGGGAAATTGAATCGTTGAGAGACTTCTACATCGTAACGTATAAGAAATGAACAAAATCGAAGAAATCGTAAGTAACGCGGTGTCATACATCGGCCAGCGCGAGAACGCAGCCCGCAATAATTCCGGGTTTTTGAATCCCGAGTTTGAGGCTGAAATGAAAGAGGAAGGCTGGCAGAAGTCCTGGGCGTGGTGCGCAGTGTTCGCTAAGGTGGTTTTTAAGAACGTCTATCCCGAACGCGCTGCAGAACTTGACAAGATTTTTTCCCCAAGCACCATACAAACCTTCCGAAACTTCAAAAATGCGGCTCACCAGATCAGTAATTCGCCTGCAGCTGGGGCCCTGGTGATCTGGCAAACGATGGACGAGGGGAAAGCGATGGCAACGGGTCACGCCGGTATTGTGGTCGCTGTGGCCAATCCATTGACGTTTACGACAGTGGAGGGGAACACCTCGGGTGAAGGTGTGCGTGAGGGATGGATCGTCGCCAAGAGGGATAGAAAGGTGATTCCGGACGTAAAGAACGGGCTTAAGATCATGGGATTCATCCACGTATAAAACCAAAGGCCCCCGCGTCCCGAGAGCCTTCGATAGCCTGATCTATATTGAAGTTGTTCCTTAAGAGCCTCAAAGATACTATTTTCCTTCAAAAGCAAAACGCCCGGGCTTAGGACCTGGGCGTTTCAATGCTTGCGCGCCTTCATTCGCGCTGTGCCCACGTTTCCCGGGCCTCGGAGAATTCACCGCAAATGTACAATTTAAATGCCTGAGCCGCAATTACACCCTCCAGGAGGATAAGTTACACAATAATAGCATTCTCTGAATTCGATACAGCTTGGCGGCTCGGGAGGCCTTCCGCATATTCTGTAGTATGCATCAGGGAAATCAGCTGACGGGCTCGCCATCCATGAAGTACAGTTACACGCAGGGTTATCGACGGATTGATTGACCATAGATTTGGTCAGGTCGTAAATCAGATCCGAAGGCAAATCTTCTATCTTGGTCGTGTTTTCGACAACGAATTTTGGCGCGTTCCTGTGTGCGGTGAGCATTATCGTGCCCGAAATCAAGCAGGCAGCGAGTAAAAGTATTCCGGTTATTCTCATTTTATTGGTCCAGTCTGGGTTTCCGCAGTTTATTCTTTATTCTCTCCCTCGGGAACACGCTTCCTAAATCGTCCGTTACCGTATCCTGCTTTCCAAAATCTCCAGCTGATCCGCAATTTTACTCAGAGTCTTCGCGCTGGGCTTCCACCCGGTCCGTTCTATCTCGCGTTTCGCCTCCTCCATCCGTTCGGGCGTGATGCGCTTCTTAAGGCGCGGCGGGACGAAGCCGAAAAGGCCGAATTGATGGTTGGTCATATTGCCATCTGTTTATGAGCCCATGATATCCTGCATTCCGAAATGTTAATGCTATGCGGATCTATGTCGATCCCTGTAAACTGCATATTCTCCAACATACAGGCCTTACCCGTTGACCCGCTTCCGCAGAATGGATCAAGAACGTGACCACCCGGACGCGTGACCAATCGCACCAAATAACGCATAAGCGCGGTCGGTTTAACCGTTGGGTGATTGTTTGGAGATGTCCGGTCGGTTTTGTCGGATTGAAATGAGCCTGGATTTTTTTCACCGCTGCTCCAGTTTAGTTTACCTGGGGCCATGTGCTCACACCCCTCATTCCGGTCCTTTCTGGAAGCCTTTGCGGAGTAGAAAAATCGAGCGGCTGACTTATCAAGATCCTCTCGGGGCTCAAATCGATCACGAGCGCCGTAATTCCCATAGCAATTTACGCTATTTCTTAGCCCGTTCTCTGGTCCGACCGGTGCGAGTTGGCCGGGTGATTCCGGGAACAATGACAAGACCTCATCAGATCCGTCGTGAATAAGGTTTGCCGGCCACCTGCCATTGCTTTCTCCTATCTTGCAGCCTTCTATATTCAGCGCCCCGGTTCCGTATATTGATAGGTTTTTCGGTATGGTTCCAATTAATGGCTTGCGCGCAACACATATCGGCTCATGCGCAGGTTTTAATCCTGATCCCCATCCCTTCCATTCCCCTTTTTGGTTAGATGATTTCGGAAAGCCGGATCCAAACACCCAAGAAATCTGGTCACGAATTTCAAAGCCAGCATCTTCGATATTACAGACTATGCGATGGTATGTCCTTGGCCCTCCAAAAGCAAGGAGGTATGCGCCGGGTTTCAATGCCCGGTATATCTCGAGGCACTGTGCCACTGAGGGAACTTTGTAATCCCAAGACTTGCCCATAAAGGATAGCCCGTAAGGAAAATCTGATACACAGGAATCGAAATAACCAGCAGGATATTGCAATAGCACGTCTTCCATTTTGCCATTATGTAATTCAAAAGTCATAGCGCCAAAATTACGACCCCGACCACGATAACCACCTCGACGATTCGCTCCTTTCGCCTCTGCCTGCGGAATTTCCGATCCTTCTCATTAAGCTTGCCCTGCATATCCCCCACTTGTCGCATTATCCCGTTCAGCGCCTCTTCGTCGGCCTTGATGACCTGGTTCGCGGTTTCGAGATCGACTTTATAAGACCCGATAATACGCGTGTAATTGCCCTCAGCACTATCCAGCCGTTCACCCGCCCGTGTAGCCATCCTTTGCTCGATCGGCAGCCGCAGGGCGTCTCCTGTAAGTTTCCGGCTATAATCCAGGGGAATGGTGTGCGTCGAGTCATTCGGGGGCGCGCCATAAAGTGAGAACTGCATTGAATCCAGCTCCGGAGCGGTTGCCCGGGAGGTCTTGATCTTCGCAATCTGGCGCAGGTAGCCTTTCTTTTCCTTGTCCCAGGCATTCGCGGCGCGGAGAGTCCAGGCAAGCGCGTCGCGGCGCAGTAGGGCATGAAGCTCGAAAAGGCTATCATTTACCTCATGAAGCGCCGCGTTTTCAGCTACGATCCTTTTCGACACGTGGTAATTCACGCTATCGGCGATGCCGAGCAGGGCTTCGGTTTCCCTCAGCTTCCTTTTCGAGTCCAGCGCGGAGAAGATCGCGACAGCGAGGAAACCGATCAGGACTACGATCACGATCAGCGGCCAGTTGTGGGAGCGGGTGGTGGTCATGATTGAAACTTTAAAGGTCTCGCTTGACGGCTCATTGTCTTAGGAAAAAGCAAATAGGCATCGTCAATCATCTCATCGGCGTCGGAGTACCCAATGCCGATTAAATTGCTATTGCTTTGGCCGCGATCATCAACAGACCGATCCCACCAACCAAGTATCTTTATGAGCCCAACCTTTGTGGTTGCAATTAAATGCAGTTGATAGATTCCGGTTACTTCGGGGCCGGCCGGCGCAAATCGCCCGTCAATGCTTCGCAGTAAGTTTTTGTTGATGCCATAGGCGTTGGCGACCCGGTCGTCGCTTTCGTGGCAGTCGTCACCGGAAAAAAGGTAATGGCCTTTCTCTCGATTCCCGCACCCGAAGTATAGTAGTCTCTTCATATTCCGTTATTTAATTCCCTTCAATATTTCGAGCACGCGAGTGCTGATGCTTTGTCCCAGGCCAATGCCGAGGCGCTTAGCGTTTGCTTCGTCCTGGCAATAGTCAAGAACCGGGCCCCAGACGATCAGCTCTTCTTGTTGCCATTGCTCCAGTTCCTTGATCCTTGCCTTTGCAACGTCCAGATGCTCTTTCAATAAGTCTCTCGGATCAGGCTCCGCGTTCTGCGGTACATATCCAGACCCTTCGCACTTACGGCAATCAACATCCGGGATTAATTCACCGCTTCCATGACAAGTCGGGCATTGGGTGTATCCTGCCGGAATTTGTTCTCCGGCGCTGTCTAACATAGCCGCGTTCTCCGCCTTCTTCAGGCGGGCGACGGTGCGGTAGTCCTCATCAGTGCTATCAAGGTCTTCAAATGATATATCTGACCAGCCTCCGTAATTCTTTACCTGATATATTATCTCCACCTCCCCGATCTCCACTTCGATGAAAATATCTTTCATTTGACATGCGAGTCCTGATTTATGATATGCCAAGGCTAATGCAGCATCCGTTAAGGGATGCGTTATATCAAACGGCACGCTATCGGCCTTAGCCTTTTCGAGGGCATCGTTATACGCTCCTTCAAAAAAATGAGATGAACCAGGAACGTATTCTGTAAACTGGTTCTTATCAGGCCAGCCATTCGGCGAATACCTCGGCGTGAGGTTGGAGTCGATATAGATTTTCATACCTTCTTTTGTTCGTTAAACCAGTCAATCAGATCAACAATTTGTTTATATGTATCTTCTATATTGGAAGATAATCGAACACGTCTATAATCCCATGCTCTCCAGCATGATGGATTATCAATATCACAATCTCTTTCATCTGGTAATGAATTAATTTTTTCACTAACCATTGTTTCACAACGGATAACCACAGGCATGAGCCAATCCCATGATTCGTTATACTTCCCTCCGCCTCCTGATAATCTGATGGCGCCTATTCCCTCGGGGTCGTCAGGATGCACCAAATAACCCTCCCATTCACCGCAACCATCGATGTATCCCATAAACCTGGCTATCTTCTCGTTCTTCTCTCGGGTCTCGTCTGGTTTCATGGTTTCTTTTTGTAATACATCGTCAAAGTTCTTGATCCTGATCCATTATAGGCGGAAACTTCAACACGCCCTATTTTATCCGGCGACGCACTGACCTTGTCTTTTACAATCCATGCGGCTACACGAGTTCTCCTATTCTCTCGAAGCTGTGTCTTAGCGGCACGTACAGCCGCCGGTTTAGTCTTATAGATAATGTCATCACTGGTCATCCCTTCACCTCGTTTTCGTACACACAGAGGCCCGCAGGTCTGCCGGTTATTGATAGTATTTCAGTTGTGACCACCCACACCCACGGGTTTAACTTGTGCGCGCCTTCTCCGTTGATCGAATCCCATAGAGAAAGATATGAGTCGACGCAGCTTGCGAAGTGTGGGAACCAATAGCTTTCATGCTCAGGATCATTTCGCCACATGTAATTCGTGAAGTCAGCGACCAACTCACCACCCTCGAACATTTCGGCATCAACGTTATCATATTCAATTCCTTCCGCGATGGCATCGCCAGGACTAATGTCTTGCAGTCGCTCTACACGCACCTCAGTTACGCGCTCCCAGATACGAGCGGCAACCTTCGGCATGTGGATTGATGGTTTCCATTTTGCGTTTAAAGTAGGATCATCAGCCTTGAAATAATAAGCGGCCGTCTCACCATCAGGCGCTATAGATTTACGCCATGATTCCCGTGCCCAAATTATGTCTCCGACTCTTACTTTAGGAGATATGTGAACGGTAGAGTAATCGTCCACATCGGTTTGTAAATCAAAGACCCACATATCACCGTTGAACCCACGAAGTTGGGATAGAGGCCAATCGGCTATATGCCTATCTAAATGCAAGTAGTTGACATCCTTGACCAATCGCCTGGTCTGCGTCTTAGTACCGGCAAGCTTCGCCTGAATCATTGGCGTCGAATATAGCATCGGAATTTCTTTCATGCCTTAATCTTTATAAACCGCTTCCCCTCGACCGTCACGACCTCGGCGTCGTACATCTTGAATCTGGCCCGGAGGTGTTTCAGGTTATGCCACCGGTAAATCGTGTCCCTGGCTACCCCGATTTTCTTCGCAAACTCTGCGAACGTGAATTCCGTCTTCTTTTCTTTCATGACTTAAATATAAGACAAAAGTATTAGGATGCAAATCGCTACAGCATATTTCTTATGTAAATCAGCTCCGCCCTTTCTATACTAGCGGCTCTCAGCTTCTCGTTGACTCCCTGGTATTCTGTGAGCGACTCCGGCGTCATTTGTTGACGTCTGAATCCACGGGCCAAGGCTCTGAGTTTATCCTCAAGCCTGTGAACTCGATCATGCAGCACATTAATCTGATCCTGAATATTGGGCCTTGATCCAACGTCTGGCTTACCGGTGTTCCTATTTTGTTCCAGGAATTGCGAATTAGTTCGGCTCATCTTCCTTTCCGTTTACGTTTCTTTTTCGGGGCGGTGTTTACATGGTTCCTTCGCTGACTACCGCTATTGACGCAAACCCACGCTCGAGTTCACTAATCACATAACGGAGATGCTCGGCGCTATTCCAATATCCTTCTCGATCTGCTTTGTGGATATTGGCCACAAGGCCCTGAATGAAGCATTGAGACAGTGGCTTTATTGCCTCCTTTGTTGGCAGCCCTTTATCCAGATATACTATGCGTCGATGTTGTAGAGCCTTTTGAGTGATCGTATGTCACCTTGCTGATTCCTGTAAAATAGTATCTCATTTTCTGCGGGATTTTTCGGTTAAACTATTTCTCGTAAAAATTAACGGATGGTGCGCCCAGTGGATCACCATAAGGTAAGAAGTCAAACCCGGTCCTATCCAACCGGAACCGTATGCGGACCGGCTTATCAAAAGGCGTGGGCTCTCCTCCGAATTCCTGGTTACGAATCTTTCGAACGTGTATCTCGGAGATATACTTTTCCCCTTCGATATTAGAGCTTATCTGCCGATGAATCACGATTGAATCGTCTGCTTTGTTCGGGAACTTTCCTCCGCCCTCCACGTCAGAATCCAGCGGCGCGGGCCGGTGACCGTTTGCGTCTGGCTTCACGCGCTGCGCTTCCGTGACCGTGTGACAGTTCAGGAAGATGCTTTTGTTCGTTGCAGTCGTAAAGATCCGCATTTCCTCAGCCGCCTGGTAGTGGTAATCGTGCGTGTTCAGTCTCGCCGTGTTGTCGATCCGCAGCGAGTTGTAAGGATCAATCAGGAAGAAATCGAAATCAAATCCGGCATCCAGCAAGTAGGTGGCCTGATTCAACATCTCCTTGTAGCTGAAATGGCGTTCGTGCTTTATGTATCGCACGGTATCCCGGCACGCTGCAAGGCCCTCAGGCGTGGCTTTCTCGGTACCGGTATAAAACCTGGTGTACTGCTTGTGAAGCGTGCTTATGCGGTTCTCGGCCGAATAAATCAGTAGCTTTTTACCCTGGCGCGTGATCTTCGCCAGAAGCCAAAGCAGTGTGGTGGTCTTCCCGACATTCGTATGCCCCACGATTACCGTAAGCTGCCCGAGCTTGGCCGGGGCGAAGCTATCCAGCATGAAGCCGTATGGTACGACCTCCATCGTCTCCCCGTGCAGGATCTTGCGCTCGTATTGCGCTGGGTCTGCAATGTACTCCAGGCCGGGGTCGGCCGGGGAGTTAAGGATTTCCCTGATTCTGTTGGCTGTTATTTCGCTCATATTCGGCTATTTTGGCTTTATACATTTTTTCCCGATCCTTCTGAATTGCCATTATCGACCTCGATTCCTCGATCTGGATCAGGATCGTGTCGCCCTGGTCTTTGAGCTTATCCCTCAGAATGGCCCCCTCGATCAAATGCGTAGCGTCTGCCATGACTTCGGTCAAAAAGCCGTGCATGTACCGCAAAAGACTGATCATGTCTTCATTGGCCGTTGCTGTGGCTGTAACGAACTCCTCGATATAGGCCTTCTGTTCGAACTCCTGCGCCGTTTTAGGCTTCTGTTTCGCCAGATGCTTCGCCAGCAGCTCGCATTTCCGCATACTGATCTTGCAGTCTATGTCGATTTTCGAGGCCTTGTCGTGGAAAACACGCGGTAATTCTACGTATTTCAGCCGCTTGTCCTTATCCCGATCCCTGTCTTCGTCTTGCATGATTTTCAAGTATGTTTTTCGAAAGTGATCTTAGCTTATTTGTGTCCTGTTTGTTTACCCATCGCTTCCAATGCAGCCGAATATCGTCGGAATCCTGTCGTTGAATGTCCACCTGAGTTTCAAGGAAATGGTGCAAAATTGCCCTCACGTCAGAATCAGTGACGCCAGGCCACCCGTTATTGGATAGTATTGTTTTTGCCGGTTCGGTATCGTGATAGTTCCCGGACATCAGCATATATGCATTTGCGATTGAAGAGAAGTTAGACTCATTAATATTATTAATACCATCTATATTTTCATTCTCCATATGGGTACCCATATGGTTAGCACTAGCTTTACCACTAGGTAAACCATTAGGTTTAGCACTAGCTTTTGGTCGTCCTCCCTTTAAGCCATTATTTCTGCGAGATTCGGTGAATTCGGCCCTTTTTTGAATTTCAGCCTCAAGTCTTTCATTATACCACAGTCCATTCCCATCGACTTTAAATTTATCGCGAAGCATATCCGACACGGAACCTACGAGAAACCTAATGGTTTCTTCTTTAAGTCGACCCTGCTGATGCATAATGCATAGTATTGTGATGTATTTACCACGATCTTCAAACGGCATTGTTGAGGTGCCTGTATGAAAATCCTGGCTGTAGAACAGGAAGGCGGGATCTTTAGCCAATGTATTTGCGTTTATCGTCGTAAATACTACTATTGTAGTAGGCATTAACATCATCTGCATCTTTAAATAGATCACCACATACATCGCAAGCAATGTAATTTCTATGGGTATAATCACCCTTTTGCTTGCGATAATTAAGAATCGATGCAAGATCAATTAGATCGAATTCCGTGAAGTTTAAATCCAATAATGCCCTCTGCCACTTTATTTCCGCGCACGCCTTGTGGCAATTTTCGCAATACGTCACCAATGCTGAGTCGGGGTATTCCCATGGATCTAACCCCTTTTCATAAAAGAGATGATGCACGTGAAGCGTATTTTTGTCATCCCCACAATGACGACATCTCCAAGCATCAAGCTCAAGGATTTGAAGGCGTTTCTTTTGCCACCTGGGGTCTTTCAATAAGTCAGCGTAAGCCATATAAAACAAAATCCCTCACGAGTTTGGCCTGGACAGAGACCTCCCCCGTGAGGGAATTTTAAATTTCTTCTCCTCGTCTGTCCACGAGCATCGATCCTATCGACATTTCAAATATACCGAATCGCCCGGGATTTCGCAAACACGTTCGCAAATTGACAGGCTATTGTCATTTTGCGTCTGTGGCAGGCTGCTCTTGTGGATAAGCTTCAGGGTACCTCCTGCGCCATTCCTCCTCGATTAGGCGCTGGTCTGAGGTCTTGACCATCGATGCCACACCGGGCGGCAGCTTCAGCCTGAAAGGCTTTCCTTCGGCCTTCTGCTTGGCCATTTGCTTCTCCGGATAGTCCGCGAGAATCCAGCGCTTCGACCCTGGGCGCAGTAGATAATTGTTCTCGATGTCGTCGCAGGCCCATGGCAAATCAGGGAGATTCCCGAATTTGGTAATCATGTCGATCTCCATAACCTGCGGGTACTTGTCGTCGATCTTTCCTTTGGCATTTCTGGTGACCCCTGTAAGCGTGGGGCCCTGCTTGGTTTCTGTATGCTCAATGCCTTTCGACTTGGCGTAAGCGGCACACATTTTTGCGCGTGCGTCCTCGACCTTGATATCAAGCACGAAGGCGAGTTGTGTTTTGTTGATGAATTTCATTGTAGCGCGTTTTTTATCCTGTCAATAAAATCTTCAGCCTCCGCCTGCATCGTATCGAGGCTCCCTTCTTCGAGGCTGAACTTGTCACAGAGAGAAATCGCATCGTTTATTTTATCGACAAGATCATCTTTGCGACTGGTCATTTTATCAAGCGCCTCATTGGCGTCATCGAGATCAGCCTCAAAAGTTTCAATGCTGAATTGTTGATCGATGAGGTGATTCCAGTTTTCGCGCCTGATCTGCTCTGCCATGCCTCCTAAAACTTCCGCAAACTCAACCTCGGGCAGGCGGTTGATAAGGGTTAAAATTGCTTCTGTATTTGTCATAGATCCCCCATTTTTCTGTGAAAATTCTTATTCGCCTGGCTGTCTGCCGGCTGCTTTTTCTGATAGCGTTCGCGCTTCTTTACGCGCTCTGCGTCGAGCTTCTTTTGATCCTCAAAAGGATCGAGAAACGGATTGTGTCGGTCTCTGCGGCGTGTCATATCGTGGAAGGTTCGGGTACGGATTCAAGTTCTAGGCGTATAACCTCATCGGAAACGAGGGGCTCGAAATATTTGTGATGGAATTCAGCATGTTCGGGGTAGTATTCGCAAATTCTAATATGAGTTTGAGTCCAACCATACCCATACACCGTAACAATTTCATTGAATCTTGGGCATCTGGGCACGCCTGGTCCTGAGTGCGGAACCCAAGGCGCATTGGGCCTCACGCAAACTACTTGTTGTCCAGGTTTGAATCTCATGATCTCCAGGTTAAGGCGAGGTAAAGTGTTATTGCCGCGATTGTGATTAATGTCGCCCACACGATTCCTTTAACCGTGCTGCCCTCGGGTTCCTCCATCTCCACCGCGACAAAATATTCCTCCATCTCTTTATCGTCGAAATCAGTGCCCAGGTCGTAGTCATCCACCATCCTGGTGAACTCGTCATCAGACATTACAATATCCTCCAGGTAGTATTCGCCGACTATATAGCCCGGGAATGGCTTAATGCATCTGAATTTTTTCATGGTATCTTTTCTTTTTAAAACCGCGCCAGCTTGCGCATCCTGGCGAAACCTGAATCTTATTGCCCTTGTCAAAATATGCCAGGGCTTTATCACCGGCGCGGTATGTCTTTAAACAAATCCTTTTACATATTCCAACACGGCCGCATAGATGGTTTGCAGCAATCCACCGTGATCTTCAATCTTATACATTATCAAATCCTTATCCCGGCGATGCAAAAACACGCAGGTTCTATCCACGCTTATGGTGGTATACCCATCTTCCGATGAATTAATCTTTTCCATTACTGGCATGAGCTGCTCCCATGATGTGGCATATTGTGCCTGCGCAATTTCATATTGCGTCATTTCGTTGTCGCTCATGGCTTCATCAGACTTATGATTGCGACTATCAGAGCGGTGCACAGGAACACGATCACAGGTCCGGAGAATAGGCCGATCAGACCAGCAACGAGCGTTCCGTTCATCGTAATGTACACCCTGTCGGGAATTCCGACGAACCAGGCGTAAGACCTGTGCGCCCGCCGGTATAGCTTGTGAGCGAAGGCGTGCCGCTTGGGAAGGGCGAAGGAATATAGAAGCATTGTTTTCATGATAGAAGGTGTTTGTGTTGATGGATGTTCCCGATTACCTCAACCGCCGGGTAATCACCATAGTTGCCGCCCGATTTAAATCGTAGGCTATAGACCGAGGTTATTTGCTGGTCGTTAAGGTTCTTGACTCCTTTGATTGAGAAACCTGTATCTATCCATTCTACTACACCGATCACATGTGGTTCGTTGGGGTCGTGGTAGTAATGGATTCTACAAATATCACCTTCGTATATAGGTGCGTTGTTTTTGTCTTTCACGCCGGTCGCCTGCATGAGAATGAATTCCGAGGTCGAATAGAATTGCTGGACTCCATTTACATGGCACTCAGCCTGTATACTGGACCACATATTTTCATCGTAATCGGTTCTATTACTACCATTCAGGTTAACAACCATGCCCATTGCTTCAATAGCCGGTAGCCATGCGCGGAATCGAATCTCTCTTTTGATCATCTTAATTCAAGTTTTGATTAAAACGACTTCTTCGACCACCGGGCTTTCCGGTAGTAGTGCTCGAAAGCGAGGCCGTGGACGAACGGGTGACGGCCAGGGTATATTCTAAACTCAGAACCTCCGTTGTACTCCGATAGTCGGACGAAGCGGTATAGCTTTTGAGCGGTCATGATTCATTAAACTTTCGTTCTTCGATCAAGGCGGTTAATGTATTCTTGAACAGTTCGGGTTTCGCTTCCGATCCTTCGCCTATCAAGATAGCGATTCTGTTTTTGTATTCCGATAGCAAATCAGCCGATGCCTTCAGTCGATCAAGATGCATATTTTCAACTTTGGATTTTGAGTTCGTTTTGAACACCATTTCCCAAAGATCAATCTTGAGCTTTTTGTCAGCGGCACCGGTGCTGATGCCAAGCTGGTCAAAACTTGCCTGAATCGATTCCAATGCCTGCTCACGTTCTATTCGCTTCTCCGGGTATAGATCAGACGGGGCAAGATTGCGAGTGTCTGTAGCCCCAGCCAATGAGCCTATAGGTACTGTGCGCAGAAAGTCGATCACTGGCTTAAAGTCTTTGTAAGTAGGGTTTACAAAGGTCTTGCCGTCTATGGTTGTGGACCGGTCTTTCATGATGAAGGCCTCACGCCATTGCTTAGTAACGCTTCCGTTCTCCATTTCCTCTTTAGCCTCCATCCAGATATTGATGTCAGTTTCAAACGCAGTCTCGCCCTGCATCTTCATCTTCACCCCACTGCGCACGAACTGTTTTTTGGTGCGGCCACCCTCCTCAACCTCTTCCAGATCGTACTCGTAACCCCCGCGGCCTGTGAAAACGATATTTCCCTTGACTTTCACCAATCGGTCTGAAAACTTATCCTGCCATTCAGGGATGACAACGCCCCAATCGTTTAGCGTCATCTTTCGGTTACTGTGATTCGCCCGGTAGTCACGGATAAATTTGTACCACATCTTTGTCAGTGAGTCAATGAACACGAGCGCCACCTCTTTCTTTTCGAGAAAGTCGAATGATGTAAGCACATCGCCGAGTGTATCGGTGTCCTTGGTGATTACGTCGATGCCCTGCGCATTGAAAAACGGTTTTAAGAATCTGGCGGAAAGCTCATTATCGAGGATCAGTATAGGACCAGTCAGCCCAAGGTCTTTGTAAATCCCCGCAGCGAATTCACTCGCCGTTCTGGTCTTGCCACTACCAGCAAACCCGCCGATAGACATTTTGATAAAGTGATTCTCTGCCGCAAGCGGCGTTGCAAATTCTGATAATTTCATGATGTCTATTTTATTTTCTCAAGTTTATACCCAATCGCTTCCATGTTCGCGCCCTGTCCTGAAGTCTTCCAGAACAGTTTACCGCCTATGTGGATAAAGCGTGCGCACACGTGCGTTATGAACTGCTCCTTCGATGCCTCATGCTTCGCCGTGACCCGCACCGCGTCGCCCTTGCTTAAGTCGTGACCGTTGAATGCGCTCATAATTCAAGTTGTTTAAGCATTTCATCAGCTATTTCCAGGCTCCGTCCGCAAAGCTCAGGAACGGGATGGTTGTACCAATGCGCGACCGCTTGGCTCATTGCCATTGCCGCGAAGTACTCCCGCTTTGTTAATCCCTGCTCGTCAGTGAATTGAATGTGTTGCCCGGCGTAGTTATTGCTTTTAGGAAATGCTGGTTGATCTGCGTTATTCATTGTATCAGTTTTTTGAGCGTTTCGTCGGTGTCAATGAGGGCTAATCTCATCCCGGCAGGAATGCGTTCGTCACCCATCGGAATGCTCTCGATAGACCCACACCACAACTCAACCTGGTTCTTCAGGTTGTACAGCCGGGTGATGAGTTCTTGGTGGTGGTTGACGGCGGTGATAACTATATCAACGTTGGCTAAAGCTTCCTCCTCTGAAATACTGTCGTCACCGGATGCCGTTACAATTTCTTTTGGAATCATGCTGCCGATATCGATGCAAATAGATCCTCTTCGGTAAGCTCCAATGCTGAATCTGTCGGGCCATTGCTGGTATTTAAACCAAGGTATCGACGTGTGTGCTGCTTTCGTGCTCATAGTATGGTTACGGTTTTAAATTCGAATTGTGTATTGGCCTCCATGCTTTCAATCTCGCTCCGAACCATGTCGAATAGTACTACTGGATCGACCAGGTTACGCACCATAGAGGGATATGCGCAGTAAACCGATGCGTCGATAACGTGCATGGCATCGTCCACCTCTTGAAAAGAGTATTCGATTATGCAGGTCACGCCGCCGACTTCCGGCTGCTTTTCCTCCGGTATGAAGATCAGGCCGACAATTCTGCGGCTGTCGTACTTAGCGTCTTTCGAGTATTTTAAAGGCTCTTCAATCATGGCTATTTGTTTTGAAATGGATTACATAGTAGGGAATCGTCGGCTCGAAAAGGTTCGCGTCACGATCTACCACCCGCTTTAAAAGGTTCAATGGCTTCGATCCGTGGTGGCGGGCTGCCAAGACCATGTAATTCCAGTTGAAGAAAAGCGCGTTAGCCTTGCAGGTGATGCGCTGATGGATTGTTAGATCGCGGTAGTTCATGGCTATATTTCATCAAGTGATTTGCGAAAGCCTTTCAGAATCTCAACGGCTTTAAGAATATCGCGGTGACCTTCCAGTTCCTCGAACGAAAGCAACAGCTTAATAGCTTTTGTAGCCTTTTCTTTTTTCTTCGCCAGCGCCGATTCAGCAAGATATATTGCGACTCGTTGATCTTCTTTTTTCATAAATCTGGTATTGTTAAAGCGTGAACGATAAGATGAAGATCGTGATGAAAGCGGCGATTACGACTAAGGTTACGTGCGCTGCGGTCTCGTACCGTTCAGCGCTGCGGGTAAGTTCGGAGATTGTTTTCATGATGGTTTAAATAAATTGTTTCACTATAGATAAAACTGCATTTTTGTCTTTATTGAAAGCGATAGATCTTTCATAGGTCATCTTAATCCAGGCCTTCAATAAAGCATCAAACTGAGTTTCTGGATTGAAACCATTGCGCTTTGCGAATGCTGCGATTTCTTCGATTTGATCTTTGAACTGCTCCATATTGTTTCTGTTTGATGAATCAAATGTCGGTAGAATCTTTTCTACCTGCAAACTTTCGGTGAAATATTTTCTACTTTATTTTGAATCGCCTATTGCAAATCCGGTGTAATGTTTTATACCTTTGACTCATGGCATCAGAAAAATGGCTCACGGTACAGGAATACGCTCAAAAACAGGGTATTTGCCTGGCCGCAGCCTATAAACGCATTAAAAAAGAGCAGGTAAGGTCTGAAAAGAAGTTCGGCCGTGTGCTCGTTAAAGCCTAACCCCGGCCCGCAGACGGCACGGCGCTAGGCGACCGTGCATGATTGAAGATAAAAGGCAGATACCTACTTGAAGCCGGATGAAAAACGTGGCAAGCGAAGGCACACAAAACAGGCGGCACGTGCCCTGGTGCGCAGGATGGCGAGTAGTCCTTGGAAGGTATCACTCCGGGGGCGAGTAATGGCGCTCCCGGTTTTTAAGACTTAACGGGAGACAGCGTAAAACTGAATGCGAAGTTTATGAAAAAGAGGTTGTTTTTGGTGAACTACGGGTTCACGCTTGCAGGACACGAATACAGCGAGTACAAGCTGGTTTCGATCAAGTATGAAGGAACACTCGATGAAGAGTGGGGGCGACAGCTTGCAGAAGCCCAAGTAAGCACCTGGTTCGAACAGTTCACGGACTGCACGCCTACCAAGTTTATTGCCAGCACAGCCCTGGAGGCATCATATCCGCAGCGTAAAACACAGGATCGTGATATTCAATCAGGATGGTTCACGAACGAAATGAAGCCATCTATAGATCCGTCTATCGATGATGAGGACGGTGCTATCAGTGACGACGTGTTGATTGATGTGAACGGCAAGCGCGAAACATTCGTGACCGGATGCTGGCATTTTCCGCATGAAGGAGAGGATGGATGGTGGAGGGTTGATGAGGACTATAAAAACTCATTGGAGCCCGACAATATGCGGTGGTCGTACCTGCCGCTTGTGAAGTACGAGAAGCGTTAAAATTGAGTGACCCAGGGGCCTCGCTGCGCGGTGAGAGCCCCGGTTTTTGAAACTAAAACGCATAGCCATGGCAGAGACGGCAGAGGATAGAGCGAAAAACAAAAGCTATACTGGCGGTGATATCAATGGTTTTGCTTCTGAAATGCGAGATTTCGCCGCCCAGGAGGTTGAGGCGTATAAGGAGAGGCTGAAGGCTGAAGTAGGGACCCTGCGGACAATGACAGCAGACCACATCTCCGTTGTCCCATTATCCGTTTTTAAACACTTAATCGACGCGGTAAAATGAGCGATGACGACGATTACTTTGAAGGATTAGCCGATGGGGTAATCTTCTTCGGGCCCGGTGGATGGCTAGGGATCATTATTCTAATAATGATCTTCGTACTTTGGATTTGTCACGAAAACGGGTATTTATGAGCGAACAGGGAACAAATTCTGTTGTTACACTGCCTTGCGTAAAAGAGCGGGAGGAACAAGATAAGATCGCCACGAACAGGACGGTGGATGAGGTTATCAAACTTGCTAAGGTGGAGAACTATATGTCCAATCCGCCGAGACCTACCGGAATGCTCATGATATCGATTGAAGAACTCGAAAAACTACGGAGATGAAGCGAAAAAAGCCCTCCGTGAATCAGAACGCGATCAGGCAACAACCGAGCGCTTGAAAACGAGCAGCCATCAAAGTCCGACGCCGAAGCAGTTCCCGCATGGCCTAAACTCGTTCAAGAACTGGAAGAAAACGGGATGAAGAAGGAACGGATTACACACCTGCTTAACGAGCACATCTTCGAATCCTACGGGAAGGAATATCGAGATATGGTGATGAAACGGCTGAAAAAGTTAGATTGATCAAAGTTTGCTATCTTCGTTTATGGAAAGTGCTGTAAATCTTACAGGAAAACAGAAAAGGTTTTGCGAAGAATACATTTTCGATTTTAATGCGACCAGGGCGGCCAAAGTAGCCGGATATAGCGAGGCAACCGCTTATTCTATCGGAAGTGAGAACCTGAGCAAACCTGAGATACAGGCCTATATTCGGGAATTGGAGGCCGATTTGGCAAAGACTTCCGGAATAAGCCGTTTGATGGTCATAGAGGAGTTTAAAAAGCTCGCATTTAGCTCAATTGCGCACATGCATAACACATGGGTCACGCGGAAGGAATTCGAAGAATTGACCGAAGATCAGAAAGCATGCATCCAAGAAATATCCACCCAGACCCGAACGGAAAAAGGATTTAACGAAAAAGGAGAAGAGAAACAAATGCAGGTCGACTACGTAAAAATCAAGTTGTACGACAAAGGCCGGGCCCTTGAGAGCATCAACAAAATGCTGGGTTATCACGAGCCCGAAAAGATTTCAGTTACTGGTCAGTCTCAGATTATCAAGATAGGCGGCCAAGAGATATCATTTGAGTAAGCAGATACTTTTCGAACCATTTCCCCGCCAGCAGGAGTTCATAGACGCTGTTTTTAGCTGGAAATACTCGCTTTTATGCTATGGCGGGTCTATCGGTGGCGGCAAAAGCTACGTCGGCATGGCTATCCTATTACTCCTTTGCCGATTCTTCCCAAACTCCAAATGGGTCGTGATCCGAGAGTCAGTTCCGACCCTGAAAAGCACATCGCTTGAGACATTCAAGAAGATTTTGCCAACCAATTTCCTGAAGAAATCTAACGAGACCGACCACATCTACACGTTCAAAAACGGATCTCAGATCATTTTCATGGCCGAAAACTATGCAAATGACAAGGATTTTAACCGGTTTCTTGGTTTGGAAGTTAATGGATTCCTGCTCGAGCAAATAGAGGAGCTGCAGGAGGGCCTATTAAAGATATGTTTCATGCGTGCCGGCAGACATAAGATAGACAAGATGCCGCCGCGGCCATTGGTGTTATGCAACATGAATCCCACGCTATTGTGGCCTAAGAAGAAGATCTATGACCCGTGGTCAAAGGGCACGTTACCACCGGACTGGTTTTATCTGCCCGCCAAGATCTACGATAATCCTGTCCTCGCTGACGATGCTATGTATATGCATAATGTGACGGCTCATTTGGACGACCTTACCAGGCAGCGCATGATTGATGGCGACTGGACGGCATTTGCTGTTGATAATGCATTCCTTTATAATTTGAAGAGGGAAAAGCACATTATCCGATCGTATGAACCCAATAGGCATCTGGCTTTATTGGCTACTTTCGATTTCAACGTTGAGCCCATGACGGCCAAGATTGGCCAGAGGGTGAATATGATGCGCGCCGGCTTCTTCAAAGAATACGAGATGAGCCCGGGCAGCACTGAAGAAATTTGCGACAGAATTATAGCGGACTTTCCTCGATACATCGGAAACATTGAAGTCACTGGGGACGCCTCTGGGAGGGGTAGGACCTCAATAACGATGGGTAATCTAAACCATTATCGGGTGATTAAAGAGAAGTTAAATGTTTCTGAGAATCAACTACTGGTGCCTAGTGCCAACCTCGCGCATAAGGATTCGAGGGTATTGTGTAACTCGGTGCTCCAGCACGCTGAATTCTTCATGACTGAGGCCTGCGAGCAGTCGATAGCTGACTGCTTCAACGCTCAGGTTGATGAATTCGGGGAACTGATCAAAACAAAGGATCTCGGCCGACATCATTTCGATAACACACGTTATGGGATACACGCGTGGTACGGCGATTTCATCAAGCACCCGGAAAGGTATCATTGAAAGAATGCGCACCCGGATACCATTCAACTACTGCTCAGAAGCATTGCGTTGTACTCTCCCCGGGTCTATTGTCTGATCCTCTTACGCACATTGAGGCAATCTATCTCATAAAATTCTCATTGATTAGATGAGAGCAGGCAAAACATACAGAGACATTACAGTCTTGCAATTTACTTCCGTAGTGTAGCAGCGACTCCAACGTACGCGGTATCCGGAGAACCTGCGGGTATGTTTATGGGTCGATTCGGAAACCTTTCGGCCGTCCTACTGCCCCGCCCTTCGCCAATAGTTGGTTATCGACAGATGACGCCCTTGGAGATCAAGCCAGAAACGTCGTTAAACCCTCCCAAAACGGATCGATATTCGCCTTTCATGAGATTCGATGGGCAAATATACACCCTTATTTTGAATTCTGGTATAAATTAGTTTGCTTTGGTTATGGCTAAGAAAAAAGGTAGGGGCCGACATGTCTATTTCAAAGATGCTACGCTTTGGAAGCGTCTGTCGGCTGCGGCTGAAGAAAAAGACTGGTCTGTGAACCGGATCATCGAAAACATGATGAATTCACTTTATCCTGCGAAATGACTAAGTCTCAATCCATCCTTTGCGAAAGCATGACTGCACTGGAATTCAATGGGCTAAAGATCCGTTGCTGGCGTGAGGAGGATATGAGCTATTTCAGGCCCGACGAAACCAAGATCGAGATCGATACGCTTATCAGGACCTTCAAAGCGGATATTACTCTGAAGGATATAGCACTCACACTGCTGAACTACATCGACAGAATGAACGCGGTGGAGGTAACCAATTCATTCGGAAATGGAATCGTCCTTTATTCATCGTGGCCATGAAATCACTCGCAATAAAGACCGACACAAAACAGCAACGCGACCTCGTGGTTGAGTTCTTTATGAGCAAGGGGTATTCACTCACCGAAAAGCTCAACGACGGCCTGGCGATCTTTGTGGTGCCGTCAGTGAAAGGATTGCTCGTCACATTCAATTCAATCGCCGATGACAACGCGAAAGAAGGCTATCCATTAATCGATTTCGAAACCTTTATGACTATTGCCGTATGATCATAAGCATCATAGGTTGTGCGGATAGCGCCAGTGATTGGCACAAAGTCAAATGCGATCGATCGATTGGAGTGAACGATTCTTGGAAGTTCAATTATCCTACTGACGACCTCCTGGTATGTAACTGGCCGGTCAAATTCCCGCAATACCGACTCGACATAATCAAGAACTCAAAGCCGAAACAGTTTTACTCCTCCATCGACCAGTGGAGCACGTATTTTCCGAACATGGTAAAGATCCGACTCACAAGCTGGGATGGGCATCTTTATAAGGATCGGCCCGACGTCTTCAGTCACTCGGATACATCTCCATTCATTGCCGTTTCTATGGCCTACAAGGCGGGCGCCCAGGACATTATCCTATGGGGCGTGGACATGATCGACCACAGCCTGATGAATCAGCAGAATCCGTACACAGCCATGGAGCTGCGTAAGTGGGGACAGCTCATCGACACGCTTGAACGAGAAGGCGTGAAAGTTTGGCTCGGTAAGTCTGGATCGGCTTTAAATTTACCGGTATGTACAGAGTAACCACGCCATTCACCGCCACCATTACGCCAGACCGCGGGGATCGTCCTCAGTTTATGGCCTTTTGTAACTCTCGTATCGACCTGATAAAATCATGGAGTAATAGCGTCATTTCAATAAAGATTGTGGATCCGCCAAAGTCCAACGCATTCGACTTAATAAGCAGGTTTAAAAAAGGAATTGAAATAGCTAAAGAGTGGGGCATAGATAAGGTAGTGATTGTGGAGTCAGACGATTTTTATCCTGTAGCTTATCTTGATCACGTCAACCTTGACGACTACGATTTCTACGGATGGTCCTCTACCTGGTATTACAACATCCGTCGCCGGCAGTATCAGCGGAACTACCACGAGGGTCATTCATCATTGTTTTGCACCGCCTTCAAAATATCAGCGCTGAAAGAATTCGTGTGGCCGCCGGATGACTACGTGTGGCTGGATATTGCGCTTTGGAAGTATGCCGCGGGTCGCCGGATGTTTCTGAATCCTGATGAGCCGCCGTGCATCGGAATAAAGCACAACGTAGGCAAGGTTGCAGGGAAAGCCCATAAGTTTGAACTGAAGCACTCTGACCCGGAGCTTTCCTGGCTCAAGTCTAAGGTAGATGCCCAGGCTTTCGAGTTTTATAGTAACTTAAAGTTTTGATTATGGAATGCTCCGATATACCTCCAATGAAAGACCCAATAATTTGCCGCGAGATGCGCCCAATGTCGCTGGATGAAAGGCGTCAGTTATTGGAGCGTCAGTCATGGATCAATAACGTAAAACGATGCCTCGGCATGACTGACGTGGAGGCACAAAAGGCATGGCTGAAAGTAAAAACCGAGAAATAATGACACCAATATTATCAATACTCATTCCGTGCACGCCAGACAGATTGCCTTTTTTACAACAACTCGGCAGGCAATTCCATGATCAATTAGGCCTCACCACAAAAATGGATCATAGCGATAATCCACTGTCGCGAGATACATACGGAGATGTTGAGGTAATTTATTTCGAGGATAATTATCAACACTCAATCGGGCATAAACGCAATATATTGTTGCAAGGTGCGCAAGGCGACTATATCGCGTTCATCGACTCCGATGACAGGATCGGCCCGAACTACTTCAAACACGCCTTTAAAGGAATTGAACAAGGCGTTGACGCGTGCGGCCTCACCGGCATCATCACCGAGGATGGGCAGAATCCTAAGAAGTTCATTCACTCGATGCGATACGATTCGTGGTTCGAGAAAGACGGCGTTTACTACCGCAACAACAATCATTTAAACGTCATACGCAGAGAGATTGCGCAGAAGATGAAATTCCCCGAAACGTCACAGGGCGAGGATCATGACTATAGCAAGAAACTCCTTGCATCGGGGTTAATCAAAACGGAATACTGGGACGAAAATGAGATTTTATATTACTACGACTTTAGAAGCAAAAAATAACTATGAAAGCCGTTTCATTTTCATTGTTTGGTTACGACCGAGATCGCCAGGATAACTGTTTCTCTCACGAGTCGTATGTCCGTGGCTTACATATTAATATTCGTCTCCATCGCCTTCTTTTCAACGGATGGGATATTGTTCTGAACATCGACGAGGCGAGTTACAACTCAAAATATCGGCCTATATACGACTGGCATCAGTCGAAAGGATTTCTGAAGATCAATCTTTTTCCGAACGGTGAGCCATTATGCAGGGCTATGCTTCAGCGGATGAAAACGGTATTCATGTTCACGCACCCAAATTGGACTTATTCCCACGTGATATGCCGCGATCTGGACTCAGTGCCCACTTATCGTGAACGCCAAATGGTCGAAGAGTGGATCGAAGAAGACAAGGCGCTGCATTGTATCACCGACAGCATCAGCCATACGATACCGATCATGGGCGGGATGATAGGATTCAGGCCAGGCTATGTAAATGACCTGATGAAGATCACGACTAATCCTCCTGAGGCTTTCGATAGACTACTCGCAATGGCGCCGGACATGGACTTCAAGCACAAAGGTTCTGATCAGGATTTCTTGAACCATGTCATGTATCCTAAGCTTTGCACGAATTCTACGGAGCATTTCATTAAAGGCCGGCCGCATGATCTTGTGGAAGGAAACGGCAGGCATTACCGAGTGCCTGAAAAATCAATCAGTGACAAAGTGAATCCGAAATTTGCGGAGACGAATCATATTTGTGGACACGTGGGGTCCAGCGGATACTATGAAGCTCAGACGATGAAATTCTTATATTGGGAGGACCCCTATAAAGCGGAATACGAGGAGATTGAGAATATGCCCGGATTTGAGCAGCTATACTATTGGTCCAAACGTGAAGATTTGAGATGATAAGCAAAAGAGAGTTAGTCTGTGTTGTTGAAGCTCTAGCAGCAGAGAAAAAGATTCAGCCACTACTCGATGCCGGCTGGCGGGTGAAGTCTGTCACGGCTCAAAATGTCTCAGCGACCACAGACTCGAGAGCATGGGCAAGAACTGACGGAGGACTTATAATTTTTGTTTTGGAATCATGAAAAAATACATAGTACTATCGGTTAATCAAAACGAGGATTACGTCTACTTCCTGCCGCTTACATGCTTTCTGTGGCGCAAGTTCGGATGGGAGCCGATTCTTTTATATATAGGTGGCCGTCCTGATTATATCGATTTAGCCATAAGTGAAGAGTGTCCCGTATACCTTGATCCAATTCCTGGAATACGAGATTCTACCATTGCTCAAGTTAGCAGGCTGTATGGCGCCAGATTTGCCGATAACGATGATGATATTGTAATGCTTGGGGACATTGATCTTTTACCACTCGGAGATCACTGGAATCCTGATCCGTCACATGTAACTGTATACAACCACGACCTTACGGGACACACGGAAATTCCGATGTGCTTTGTCGCTGCAACGGCCAATAAGTGGAGACAGATCATGAATCTTACCAATGTATTCGGCGACATTAACAGAGACTTGGCAAACTACGAAAATGCCAAATCGGACGATTTCTATAAGTTTTGGGGATGCGATCAGCAGATTTTAACCGACAGGTTAAAGAAATACAGCTACGAAAACATCAAGTTCATAGACCGAGGCCCATCGGATATACACGGGTATGCTCGTGGCAGGGTTGATCGGGCGCCAGGGGGTTGGCGCTTTGATCTTCCCGAGCTTATTGACGCGCACCTTGAGCAGCAGACGCATCACTCTACCGCCAAGATAGAAAGGCTAAACGCTTTGCTTCGACACGTCTGGCCGTCGGAAGACTGGTCTTGGTGGCATAAGTATACCGAAGAATTCAGGAAATTAACCGGTCACGCAGGATGAAAAAGAAAAGTATAACGGCATACGACTCATGGCAAGATCGATGTAAAAAACACGATAGAAATGTAGTAAAGAATATCATCTTTTTCGGTTCTTGGTTTGTAATCGGCTTAACGGCCATCATAGTCATAGGAAAAATATTATTCCGTTGTAATGGATAAGAGTGCTAAATTGATTATTCGTAAAATGATCACGGCCGAACCTAAATGTGATAAAATGATACATGCCTTTAATTTCACGTGTTGGCGCGACCTAGATCTGTCCTATATGATGGAGAAAACATTAAGGAAACACTGCTCTATGGATATCTATTTCCACAGAGTGAACACAGACCAAGATCACTCATACATTGGTTATTCCAATGGAGCTGGCTGGCCACAAGGAATGATGAAGATCGCCTACCTGAAAACCATGTCATTCGCTGACGATGATTGGATTCTGTCGGTTGATAGTGACGTCGTGTTTTGTAATAGTGATGTATTCAAAGCCCTCGATCCGGAATACGGGATAATCGGTGTGCTAGGGCAGCAGCCATGGGATACTTTCTATGGAAAATGGTCGCACATGAGCGGGTGCCTGATCTTCTTACGCGGCGACGTTGCCAGGCAGATGACGGTTTGGCAACAGAATACGTTTGACGCTATCCGTCAGAATCATTTCAAGGACTTTGCCATTACTGAGAATGAAGATGTGATGCTTAGCTATTTCGCACGGATGCAAGGGGCTGAACAAAAGGACATTTCTGAGTTTCACTCGAGCAACTTTGAAGAGAATCTGATCTATTGCGCAAAGTTATTTGCGCCATTCACTGATATGCATAGCTTTTACCATCTGAATTATAATCCTGAAACATTTCTCGGTGAACCAATGCACGGCGCAAAGTGGGAGATACCGCGAGTGCTTAAAGCGAAAGGTATCGAATTATGAGCAGAATTATACTAACCGAAGTTTGGTGCGTTGCCAATTCACAGGATCATGTTAATCTTGGTCTGCCTGAGGGAGACTCATGGATGCCTATGGCGATTGACCTAAAAAGCATAGTGGCGATTAAACTATCAGGAGAAACAGAATTCTTAGGCAACGATAAAGCAACGGTATACTTCAGCTATGGTTCTTCTTTGACTATTAATATAGCTTACGAAAAAGCCATCAAACTTTGGAAGGAGGCAATTTTATGACACGCGAACAATTTATTGGGAGTATATCACATTGGGACTCGCACCGGCCGCTGCTCTGGGAGGCACTGCAATCGACGCGGGGCCACGTGATAGAGTTTGGCATGGGCCATGGAAGCACGCAGCAGCTACATGATTATTGCCAGGATAGGAGCCGCCAGCTATTCAGCTACGAGAACAATAAAGAATGGCTTGATAAGTTCACGCACCTACGATCCGGTGGACACTACATAGAGTTTGTGGACGATTGGGATAATGCGCTGCAGAAACATCGCGAGATGGTCGGAGTCATGTTCGCAGACCACGCGCCTGGCGAGCGTCGAAAGTATGACATAGCTATGTTCTGTAATCTGGCGCAAGTCGTCGTAGCCCATGATACGGAGCCGGGTTCAGATCACGGATATCGCATGTCTCTGGCCGCGCCCCTCTTCAAATACCGGAAGGACTTCACAGATTACCCAGCTCACGCAACAGCATTTTCAAACTTCATCGATGTAACAAAATGGAGCCTATAATAAGCCTTATCCATCCATCCCGGGGCAGACCGGTAAAATCGTTCTGGAATAGCAAGAACTGGATATCCAAGTCTGGTATTCCTGCGGATAACATTGAACTGATTGTCTCAATGGATGACGATGATCCAGAAAAAGAAGCCTATATACGAGAGTATGCGCCATCACCCACATATAACGTGAAAGGCATCAGCAATCCAAATACTTGTGTCGTTGAGGCTGTTAATCGCGCGGCTGCTATCAGTTCCGGAAAAATTCTGGTTTATCTATCAGACGATTTCCAATGTCCGCAGAATTGGGCTCGGGATATTGTCGGCCTTACAAAAGACTTTCAGAGCAAATGGATACTCAAGGTCGACGACTGCCTACAGAAATTCTATGCCGAGGTGCTGACGATTCCGATCATGGACCGGGCCCTATACCAGGAACTCGGTTATTTCTTCCACCCGGCTTATAAAAGCATGTGGGTGGACGTGGATCTATACTTTACGTGTAAGAACATGCGCGTCATTGTTGAGGCTCCGCAGTTCAAGTTTCCGCACGAGCATTATTGCAATGGAAAGGCCAGGAAGGATGAAACCTACACACGTAGCGATCAACACATGGAAACCGGCCGGGCTATCTATAATGAACGTAAACTCCAAAACTTTCCAAGATGAAGACAGCCGCAATCTTTTGCATTTGGGGCGATGCTAACGACCTGATCAATCAGGCGATCGAAAATATCGTGCCCTGCGTAGATGGTGTCATAGTCGTTTATAGTAACATTTCCAATTTCGGCAACGAGTTACCTGTTAAGCTTGAGAAGCACGCTAAAACTGAAGTGTGGAACCTCGAGCCGGGCCGTAATATGCCGCCGCACAAGAACGAGACAGCAAAGCGCAACTATGGAATCAATATTGCCAGGAAGCAGGGCTACACCCATTTCATTGTCATGGATTTTGATGAGTTCTATCTCCAGGATGAATTCATGCAGGAAAAGGAGCGCATCGAACGCCACAATTTAACCGGCCTCGTCTGCCGGTTAAAGGTTCACTTTAAATCCCCTATTTTGTGCTGCGAGGACCATACGCTGATTCCTTTTATCCACAAGCTTGGCCCGGGCACCGCATCAGGCGATTTCCGGGATTATCCATTTGCTTATGATGCCCAGGGTCATGCGCACATCGACCCAACACGGCGCCTGAACTATACTTCGGGTATAGAGATGAGCGAAATTTATATGCACCATTATAGCTGGGTCCGATCAGATTTCGAAGTTAAGATCCAAAACAGCGCCGCTCGGGAAAATCTTCGCAAATCGACAATTTATCACGATCTTGCTGCCGCGGCCCCGGGAGTCTATAACGCATTTTACCGCCAAAACCTACAAGAATGTCCCAACTACTTCAATTTGCCTCTTTCCTGGTAATAGGCTGTCTGTGGTGCTTCGGCATCTATAAAATCATGGATGGGATGCTGGCCCGGGCCGCGGCGTGGATTCAGATGCGTCTTAGCGCCTACTGGTGTCTGCCGCTGTTTCTATGCCCGCCATGCATGGGCTCATTCCATGGCGTACTGGTGTTCTTCCTGATCGGGCCGGCCGTTACCGGATCGATACTGCAGCTAATCACTCTGGTTCCCTATTGCATCTGCCTTTGCGGCCTCAATTACATTGTCAATCAAATAATTCCGGAATGACCTGGTTTAAAAAGTCAACAGAACCCGCTTTCAATCTTCATCATCCGGACCTGCGTGAAAATGTGGAGGTCGCTTTCCGGGTCGTCGGCAAGACATATTACCGGTTCAAAGAAGAGGTCGAGATCCCATCTGGTCGATACACCTTTATCGATGCTTTTCTACGCGAACATGAGATGCGTATGAGCATTGACGTGCTGAAAGGATATATAAGCGCCATCCGTGACGAGATCAGTGGCCAGAAGGGCGAAGTAAACCTCCACAATGTGGCCGTGCTGCTTTATAAGATGGAGTCCCGGGCAAACCTGGCATTTACTCCTGATACCATCAAGCGCCTAGCATCTGTGATCTACTTCGACGACACAGAAAAGCTCAACACCTACGACCAGGAATATGGCAAGAAAAAGATTGAACTTTGGGACAGGGAAAAGGTGGATGATTTTTTTTTCGAGAAGCCAATCGGCGAATTACTTGGATTGCAGGGTATTTCTCGCGAGTCTTTGCAGAACTATTTGACCGAGGCGACCCAACTGCTCCAGGACCTAACCTCGAGTCCGCAGACCTCCTCCGGGCCGAGTTCTTGAAATCGAAATGGTTTGAGATGGAAAAAGTGGCGGATTACAAGGTCCATGAGCTGGCAGCGCTGGAAAAAATGCCAATCCACAATTATCTTTTGCATATCTTAGCCTTGAAAAAGCGTTCCGACGAAATGTCTCGCCCTGAGACTGAGGACGACTTCTAACGGCCATTGCGGCGACACATAATCCCCGATTTTATGCCGAATGGCCGAAAAAACGCAGCTAATCCGGATTAAATTCATTACCGACACATCCTCCCTGGATCAAGGCGCAGCTGCCGCCAAGCGGGCCCAAACGGCCACAGACCAACTCAGAAACAGTGCTGAAAAGATCGGGGGAGCGGCCGCCGCGTCGAATTCAAAATGGCAAAGCTCTATCGGATCAGTAAGGGTCGAGATGGAGCGCATGAAATCGCTCATTGAGGTTACCAGTAGGTCTGATGTCAAGCTGCTGAACGAGCGTATTGCCAAGTACAAGCAATTAAAAGCCGAGGTCGATTCGTTCAATAAGCATCTCCAGGAGACGAAGAAAGTCGCAGATTCAAACGCATCGTCTTTCGGGTCTCTATATGATGCCGTAAAACTAGTGTTTAGCGTCGCCGTGCTGCGCCAGGTGGTTAATACCGCCCTGGAGATGGCTACGCTCGCCGGTAATATCGAAGGCGTGTCCAGGGCCTTTAATCGTATCCCCAATGCCACGCTCTTGCTCGATAGCCTCAGAAAAGGAACTCACGGCACCGTAACCGATCTGCAGCTCATGCAAAAGGCGCTACAAGCCAATAATTTCAAGATCCCGCTACAGCAGCTCGGTACTCTGTTCGAATTTGCAGCCACCAAAGCCCAGCAGACGGGCCAGGAGGTCAATCACTTGGTCGATTATATAGTTTCCGGTATCGGCTACCGGTCTATAAAGCGCCTCGATGATCTTGGGTTTACGGCCAATCGGGTTAAAGCCGCGTTAGGAGGCATAAGCTTGCAGGCGGCCTCGACGGCGCAGGTAATGGACGCCATTACCAAACTCATGAATGAGGACCTCCAAAAAACCGGAGGATATGCAGAGACCGCCGCTACCAAAGTGGAGCAACTCGGCGTTGCCTGGCAGAAAATGAAGCAGCAATTTGCGACATCATCATCAAAAGATGGGGGATTCATTGATTTTCTAAATGATCTGGTGGAGGGGCTACGCCTCATGACTCCGTTCATCGGGCTCGGTAAAAAGGGATTTATCCTTGAAGGCATCAATGCCGAATCGGTAAAACTTGCCAGGGAGTTCATCGATTCGATTGGTAGCAAAGACGCAGCTGATAAGATTGAGTTAACTCAACAAAAGCTAAATAGCCTCCAGCAGGCAATAGGCCGATATAACGACATGATCCGCGATGCGAAGCGCGATGTCTCTGCAGGCGACGGATTTGGACTGCCTGGGTTTAACTCGAAAAACATTGAAGGCGCTAAGAGATGGAATGAGACCGTGCAGCAATATGGTAAACGTGCTCACGATGTATTCACCCAGGAAATAGAGGACGCGAAAAAACGCCTTACCTCACTTCAGGTCAATAAAAAGGTCCTTGAGGAGACCATCGTAGTTTTAAAACAATACTTTGCTGCGCTAAAAACTCCACCAGATGCAGCCGAAGATATTGGCTTGATCGAAGCCAAGCTCGAGCAGATCAAGGACGCGGGCGAACGGCTCAAAGATGCAAAAACAGTTGGCGAAATAGCTAAAATCAACAATGAATTATCTCGCCTTAATGCTGAACTGGCCGACCTTAAAGCGTTCGGCACGACTAAACAATTTCTTGAAGTCAATGGAAAAATCAAGCTAGTTCCAGTTGTTGACCCTAAAGGATTTCAGAATATCATTGAGCAGGAGCCTATTTTTAAAAAGGGCGTAACCATTCCGGTTAATCTCAGCTTTAGCCAGGGAACACGATCATCGGCAAACTCCGGTGCTGGAGGTGTACAGGGCTCTTTAACTGAGCAAATAGATAGGCAGCTCCAGGATGCTTTAAAAAATATCCCAGCCCCCAAGGTTCCAGTAGATATTACCCTCATGACTCCAATGGAGAAAATCGGTAATGAATTTGCGGAGAATTGGCGCGACGTTCTCTCGCAAGGATTAAGCGATACAGGTAATTTTCTCAATGCAGTTGTGCAGGCTGAAGCTGATGGGTATGATCAAAGAATAAATCAGTCCAGAGATTATTATGATAAACTTTTAACCCTCGCTGGAGATAATGAAAATCAGAAGGACAGAATTCGTCTTAAGGGCAAGAGAGAAGAGGATAAATTGCGTCGAGAAGCATTTGAAGCCGACAAGAGAGCCAAGCGGTCTCAGGCCTTAATAAACGGCGCTGTAGGTGTCACAAATGCATTTGCTACACTTCCATACCCGGCAGCTATTGTTGCCGCTGCGCTAATTGCAGCAAGTACCATTGCCCAGGTGGCCGCCATCAACAAAGAGAAACCGAGATTTGCCAGAGGAAAAGTAAATATCACCGGCCCTGGATCACATACCAGCGATTCTATCGATGCCAAAATATCCAAAGGGGAATCGGTAATTAACGCATCATCCACACAGCGATCTATGAAGCTACTGGAAGGCATAAACTCCGGCAAGATCGATGACCGGGTTCTTAATCGACTTCATATCACCAAAAACGGCGTGAAATTCACAGGCATGGACGATACGCGCATAGTCAATGCGATAAATAATCAAAAGCCGCCTGATTTTCGTCGAATAGGGAGCGTGATGCAGGAAGTCAAGACCGCCCAGGATGGATTTAGCACCCGAGTTCGTAGAAAATCAATGAGTTCATGACCGGCAATCCTGTTTTTCGATTCCAATTCATACATGCTACCGAGGGCACTTTCGAGATTACCGAGCCCATTGGGTGGATGGAGACCAAATTAGTACTTGAGCGGGACAGTCAGTTCCACTCGCTGATTGAAAGATTCGAAGGGGCGTTTTCGTTTTACGGCAGCAATGGACAGGTTAACGGCGGCATCGATATCATAAAATATATCGAAAATATCTATGGTGTTGATGCAGATCTAACCATTGACATAGACGTAAGCTTTAATGACGGAGAAAGTTTCGAGGACATTTTCACAGGACTTTATGATTTCTCTGAAAACGAGGAGAACAATCTGCGCCAGATTCGAAGCGCAATAATCAGAAATGATTTCTGGACAAAGTTCATTAATCGTCAGGATACGCCAGTAAATATTCAAAGTCCGACAGGATTAGATGGATCTCCAGTGGATGTGATCGATCCTATCTCTATGATTCTCACAGGTCAGATTATACCAAAAACAACTACATATACCGGAGCAATAGAAGCCGGAGATTTGGCCCCTCCTGAATTTGCAATGCCGTCGGGCACTTATATCGATGCCAGTGGGGCGCAGGAATCTTTTGAGACTTATACCCAAGCTAATATTGATTTAGATCAAGACGAAATAGACGACTCCCTCGATACAGTCATAGATTTTATAACCCCACCGACGGATATAAGTCCTCAAATTGAATTGCCAAGCGAGGGCGGACTAATGACTGTCAGCTATCAAGGCGCATCTGTTGCCGTCAGGCTTGATTCATCTCTTTTTATGGATTCAGTGGAGCCGGACCCTTCGAGTATCGATAACTTTTTCCTGTTAGCTCAAGTCTTTGTGCAAAAAAACTCAGAAACACCGATAATGCTATGTTCATCTGGAGATTCTGAAACCGGGCCACCCAATCCGTTTATATCTGGGGTCAGTGTTCCATTTATAAGAGGGTTTAATTTCAACCTCCCTCCAGGCAACACCCAATTTCAAACAGTGCCATCTGATACCGTCAGGATCTATATTAAATGGTCATTTTTTATAAACATAAATGTAGGTGCCGATACTGGTGTAGTTAAATATGGGAACAGAACATTAACACTGACATTATATAATCCAGTAGTAATATTTCAAATTCAGAGCACGTTTGCAAACAGTCCGGCAGAATGTTTTTTCGTTCACGACGTGATGCGTAGTGTGATTGATCGCATAACTGATCAAAACAATTCATTCGAATCCGATTATATAGGCAATCAACTCACTTCTCCATCCTATGATGAAGTTGGCTGCGGATCCCAATATGTTGCAACCCGAGGTCTACAGATTAGAAAATATCTTTTGTCTGATAAGCCTTTTGCAATTTCTTTCAAAGATACTTGGTCTGGACTCAATCCTATTTTCAACTATGGATTGGGTTATAAATCTTCTGCCGGAAAAGAGATTATTGAAATCGATCGGTGCGAGAATTTTTATGATCCTGCAATAAGCGTTTATTTCGATTACGTTCAAGACATTGTGCGTCGCTATGATAATGACTTTCTTTTTAAGAAAGTGGATATTGGGTATCAGAAGTGGCAAAGTGAAAATTTATCTGGCATCGACGACCCGCAGACCAAACACTCATACGGAACGCGGTTTAAAAAAGTTGGTAAGCCCATATCAATTATGAGTGATTGGATTGCTGCGTCACTGGCAATAGAGACCACGCGTAGAACCACTCAGAAGAAATCTCAAGATTATAAATTCGACGACGAAACATTTATCATCGCAGTTAGCGATCTGGAGACTACGCCTGCCCAGGTCCGACCAGAAACAAACGAGCATTACACATTCATTACAGGCCTATCAAACCCAGAAACCAGGTATAATTCAAGAATCACACCTACTCGCAATCTTATAAGATGGCTCAAATATCTAAATGGTGGCCTTCAAAGCTATGTAGGATCTGTCTATAAATTTCTATCCGGAGAGGGAAACTATGACATGGATTCTGATTTGGAAAATGGTGACTGTGATGATTTCTCGGAAGGGGTTTCGGAAAAGCAAGATATAATAGTAACATCCGAATTTATCCACTTACCTGATCTCTTTGAAATCACGATGCCTATGTATTGGGATGAATATAAGGCGATCAGGAATAGTCCGAAAAAATGTATTGGCATTAGCCAATCCGGGAGCGATCATGTGGCCTTTTGCATCAAAATCCTGGAATACGATATCTGTAAAAGTCGCGTGCGCATAGAGGCGTGGCCTAAGACTCCCTTTGAAATCACACAGACAGATTTTATGCCGACTCCTTTATCATGTGCGGCCGCTAATCCAGAGGAGTGCGGTTCGGATTCCAGAGAAACGGAAGGTGATGAGTTCAGGATTACAGAAGACGGCCAATGTCGCGAAATTGAATAGAATATGAAATATTTAACTATCTTAGCGGTGCTTACGCTTGCCTGTTCTGGCGAGGACATAACTCCAAGACAATGCCACTCGATGACGCTTTCGGATGCCAATCCGGTTCAATTCTGGCCAATAGACTGCGAAACATGGAATGAATCCAGGCCGAAAGGAGTTCATCACTATTGTTTTTGCCAGCCTTTTGAGTGTGATGATCACATACAGGTTCAATTTTCTGATGACCCGGGATCTTTTATGCTTAGGGTTTTTGATGAATCCGAAGCACAAATTGCAGAATTACCATTCGCATCAATTTCCGACGAGGACAGCGAAGGCGCGGATATTGTTTTTGATTTATCCTCGTTCACGAATGAGGATATACCTTTAATCCCTGGGGCTATAGCCTGGACACTTGGGAGCACTCCCTCAGTAACCCTTCCTACGCCCGCTCTGTCGAGCAAACGTCTTAAAAAGACGGTAGGCAGCCTTTTGCCGGCCGGGACTTATAAGGTCCGGTATAATGTATCGATGTCGCCGTCTATAGCGTCAGCAAATGCCATACTTGAGCCCTTAGTCTTTCTGGATGGATCAGACATAGGCATAGAAAGTGCGCCTATCTTAAATGGAAGTCATGATGTAATGGTGACTTTTCCAGATGACGTGAATTCTATAACCTTCACGTTTGTATCAGGGGATTCGGGAAGTGGAACTGTCAATGTTAATAGCCTGAAGTTTATCCCGATCGGGTTCCGTAAGATATATTCGACAGGCTTCATTCCGGAAGATGAAGGAATTTGTGATCAGAAAATCAGGCTTTCAATATACAGAACCGAAGGTAGATCGATAGAATTAAGTCCACTTTCAGCTTGGATAAACAAAAATACGGGCGGCACCGCATGGACTACTGGCGCAACGCCAAGCATAAATATACCAGGACTTGACATTACGGATGAGTTATCGACATCAGCCGTTGCGGCTGGATCAGGAGCGGGTAACTATTCTTTTGAATACGACATCTCAGCCACTGTAATCTCTGTCGGCATGTATATGTTCGTGAAATGTTATAAAGTTGGATCTACAATAGGGTCACATACCGAGTTTATTACATCCACAAGTCAATCCGGAACTATTTTAATAAACTGCTCTGATGAGCCCGACGAGGTAACGATAAAATTTTTCCATGACGGACCTGGGGCTACTGTAGTTACCGTCAATGATTTTGAGCCTTCTGCCGCAGTCGAGGTCTATAAATCCGATTGCCTGGATATTAAAGTATCTCATAACGAAAGCCTGCTTATAAACTACTCCAATCACAACAATTTTGCAGGCATAGAGTATCCAGACATTACCCCGGATCCTTCCTTTAACATTCGAATTCCGGCGATATTCTTCATTGACCGATATCCTCAAGAAGGAGAGGACTTCACGCTTTCAAATAATACCGTCCTGGCATTGAACTCCCAAGTAAAATTACAACGGCAACTATCCACCGATAGAATGCCAAAATACATGCACAAAAAAATGGTTCTGGTGCTACAGCATCAGTTTTTGTATATCGACGGAGAATATTGGATCAAAGGCCAGGAGGAGTACTCCAAGTCAGAAAAAAAGAATAAAAGAGACAGTTTCGACATGTATACTTGCTGGCTGACCAACAAGAATTTTGTCGTCAGGAATATTTTATAACGCCCGGCACACGGGGATAATAAAAATAGTTTTTCAACACTAAAACCATTTAAAAATGGCAAACTTATTTTGCGGAACCAATGTGCCGGACTTCGCGCAACTCGAATGCGGTACTGAACTTGGTGGATTCGTTGCAATGGCGCTTATCGATGCTGATGAGCATCCTACCCTAGAGCAGCTCAGGGAAAAATCATTCTGGCAGGCAAAATTGATTGCATCACCCCAGAAATACCGGGTAATTACCGATACGCGCGGCTCATGGCCTGGTGGAACTCCTACGGAGGAAGAAGGTTATGGAATAACCCCTACTATTCGTACTGGCGCAGATCACGAGGCAACGATTGAGGTTCGTGGCGTACTCAACAACAGAAACTTCTGGGCCGGCGTGAATCAGACTTCACAATGGAATATCGTGCTTGTCACCCGTGGCCTGGTTGCCTTCTATGCCGAAGGCGTGTCGATCTATTCATCGCCCACGGTGGATCAGTCGATCAAATCAAGCATCCGGTCTAAGGCCTCGCTGAAGTGGTCTGACGATCTGAGCAATCCCGAAGTATTCACCGCGCCCACAGGAATCTTTTTCTAAGAGGGCCATTTAAAGTCCTCTATGATCTACGGAACTGAAGAGTTTGATGAACTCCTAATCGAGATCCTCAAAAGAGGATACAGGCATCCTACGTATGACGAGACAGTCGAGCATGCGAAGGAAATGTCGTGGCATTTCTTTGGCGTAACGCCTGATGAACTTTTGAACCGAGCTCGGCCTAACGAAGACCCTGCTATCACGGCCTATCGCACCGATAACTATGAGCCTACCACCAAGGCTGAGGCGGATAAGGCCGTGACGGTCACCTCAAAGGTGTTCAATCCCAACCTATCATCAATCCGCTGGGAGACGGACACGAAGGACACTAAAGAAATCCGGGATTATACCCTGGAATATTACCCGGAATATAATTCCGTGGTAAACTTCACGAAAGATGTGCTCCTGCGTAAGATGCTGTCAGACCCTAACGGTCTGGTCGTAACGCGACCACTTCGTATGCCGACTGGTCAAAGCGACCGCCTGGAGCCGGTAATGGTAATCTTCGGTTCATCTGCTATCTACAACTTAGACCTTGATCATTACCTGATATGTATCAGCGAAGATGAGGATAAGCAGCGCAGCACGAATACAGGTGTTTTTGAGTATTACGATAAGTCGCAATACCTGAAGATCGAAGTTGAAGTAAAGACCAAGGGCGGCAAAGAGGAACTTACCATCACAGTGCTCGAGACTTATGTCTATCAGTTCGATTCTATACCAGCCTGGCGCCTGCGCGGCATGAGCGAGTCGAAAGATAACGGGGCAATCATTTACAAATCGTTCTTCTACTCAGCTGTTCCGTATTGGAACCTGGCGATCATCCACGAATCAGACCTTTTCGGGGCCTACATCCGCCACCTTTTTCCGCAACGCTATGAGCTCTCGGAGCAGTGTCAGTACAAAATGGAGTGGGATGGTATGATGTTCCCATGCCGCGGTGGCAAGATCCGCTATGGCTCTGCGGAAGACGATGGCGGCACCATGGCATGCCCGCATTGTGGCGGGAGCGGCTGGGAGCCCATAGGGCCGCTGGGGGTATACCGGTATGTCAAAGAGAAGCTCCAGGAGGCTGGTCCGCTCGGCGTTGACCCTGTGGGCTATATCACTGTCCCGGTGGACGCCACCAAGATGCTTGAGGAGCGCGTAGACAAGCTCAAGAAAAAGGGTATGTATGCGATCAATATGGATGTAGAGGACCAGGTGGGAGAAATCCAATCTGGTGTGGCCAAGCAAATTGACCGCAGCGCTCAATATGACATGCTCTACGACATCGGAACCACAGTTTTCGATGTACATCTGAACAACTACTACTACTATGCCGATCAGTTCATGTTCGGCGTGGAGAATCAGTCCACGGGTAAGAAATCGAAGACCCTG
>Ga0268265_10000377_pt1 | contig 48094 bp, 38 predicted proteins | sample KBSSwiS52_FD_190355 | JGI IMG/M metagenome (GOLD analysis project Ga0268265, IMG submission 190355) | Switchgrass rhizosphere microbial communities from Kellogg Biological Station, Michigan, USA - KBS Switchgrass S5-2 (SPAdes) (version 2) | ecosystem: Host-associated > Plants > Roots >...
GGGCATGACGGACGGCGTGATCCTAGCGTCGGCTGAATGCTGTCCGGCGGAGCCGCGGCAGAGTCGGCGCGGTCGGCATGGACCGCCATCCTGTCACCAATGGGACGGACACCCCACCACACCACGACCGACACGAAGAGTGCGCTGCCAGTCAGGCCCAGGTATTTCACCATGTGCTTCACGCAGTTAACCGAGACACGTCACCGAGTGACCCGATAGATTGAGAGACCGTCTGGCATTCGCGGCCCGTGTGCCACGATCGTGTCGTCCCGGCGCCTCAACACCTGAGTGCACCGGAGAACGAACATTGAACCCCAAGTGTTATGCCGCGCGATTGCGTGCCGGGCACCGTCGAAGGAGCGGAGCGGACCAGAGCGTGAATCTTGCACTCCCGCCAGCCGCTTCCGCCCACCCGCAACGCCCGTAACGCTCAATCCGACTGGATCGCTCTGATCCATTCGCTTGGAGAGAAATGCCGTCCAAATACGTTCTTGGTCTATCTGCATACTATCACGACAGTGCTGCCGCCCTCCTGAAGGATGGCGAGATTGTGGCAGCGGCTCAGGAGGAACGTTTCACCCGGAAGAAGGGCGATTCTGCGTTTCCTACCCGTGCGGTCGAGTTCTGTTTGCGGCACGCGGGAATCAAGATGGACGCGCTCGACGCTGTCGGATTCTACGACAAGCCGCTGCTCAAGTTCGAGCGGATTCTCGAGACCTATCTGGGCGTTGCCCCATCCGGCTTCCGCTCGTTTCGCCTCGCCGGTCCGCTCTGGATAAAGGAAAAGGTCTTCATCGAACAGGACGTTCGGCGTTCCCTCGACGACTACGACGGACCCGTCTACTTCACCGAACATCACGAATCGCACGCGGCGAGCGCGTTCTTCCCGTCGCCATTCGAGGAAGCGGCCATCCTCACGATGGACGGAGTGGGCGAGTGGGCGACGGCGTCGATTGGCGTGGGTCGCGGCGGCGACATCGAGATCATCAAGGAGCTGCACTGGCCCGACTCGCTCGGCTTGCTTTACTCCGCGTTCACTTACTACACCGGATTCAAGGTCAACTCTGGCGAGTACAAGGTCATGGGCCTCGCCCCGTACGGGGAGCCCAAGTACGTCGATCTCATCTACAAGCACCTGATGGACCTCCGCGAAGACGGGTCGTTCGTACTCCACCAGAAGTATTTCAACTACCTGGCTGGGCTGACGATGACGAGTGCCGCCTTCGATGAGGTCTTCGGTGGCCCGCCGCGCGTTCCCGAGACGCCGCTCACGCAGCGGGAAATGGACCTCGCTCGCTCGGTCCAGGTGGTGTGCGAGGAGGTGATGCTGCGAATGGCGCGCACCGCGCACCGGGATACGGGCATGGAAAACGTCTGCCTTGCGGGCGGGGTCGCGCTCAACTGCGTCGGCAACGGCCGCCTGCTCCGTGAAGGTCCTTTCAAGCGCATCTGGATCCAACCGGCCGCGGGCGACGCCGGCGGAGCCCTCGGCGTCGCCAGTATGATCTGGCACCGGCACTTCGAGGCGCCGCGTACCGTGAGCGGATGCCGAGATGCCATGCAGGGCGCCTACCTGGGTCCGGCGTTCTCGCCGACGGACATCGAAGCGTTTCTTGTCGCGCAGGGCGCGAAGTATCACCGCATGGAGCGCGGCGACCTGCACGAATGTGTCGCGAGCCTGCTGGCGCAGGAGAAGGTCATCGGGTGGTTCAATGGACGGATGGAATTCGGTCCGCGAGCGTTAGGCGCGCGCAGCATCATCGGCGATCCCCGCAGTCCGCGCATGCAAGCGCAGATGAACATCAAGATCAAGTTCCGGGAGGGATTCCGTCCCTTCGCCCCCAGCGTCCTTCGCGACCGGGTCGCCGACTATTTCGACATGGACTGCGATTCGCCGTACATGCTGCTCGTTGCGCCTGTCACGGAGGATCGACGCATCGCCATGACGGACGCCCAGCGTGGCTTGTGGGGTATCGAGCAGCTCAACGTACCTCGGTCGGACATCCCAGCTGTCACCCACATCGACTACTCGGCTCGAATTCAGACTGTAACGCGCGACACGAATCCGGACTATTACGACCTGATCGCGGCGTTCGACCGGCTCACCGGGTGTCCGGTCGTCGTGAACACCTCGTTCAACGTTCGCGGCGAGCCGATCGTCTGCACGCCCGAAGACGCGTATCGCTGCTTCATGCGAACGCACATCGACTATCTGGTGCTCGGTCCATTTCTGCTCGACAAGCGGGAACAACCTTCGTTCGAGGATGACGATCGGTGGAAGCAGGAATTCCAGCTCGACTGAGCACGGCGGAACTGCGCCGCTTTGGATTGTTGGTCGGAGGTGCCTTCGCGACGTTTGCCGCCATTGCCTGGTGGCGCGGGCGGCACGTCACCGCTGCGGTACTCGCTGTTCCGGCAGTCCTGCTCATTGCCGGCGGCCTCATCGTGCCGTCGCACATGGGACCCGTGTACCGAGTGTGGATGGGGCTCGCGCTCGCGATATCGAAGGTCACGACGCCCATTTTCATGGGAGTCGTCTACTTTCTCGTGATCACGCCCGTCGGTGTGGTCCGGCGCGCGGCCGGCCGTAATTCGTTGAAGCGCGCGGGCGCCGGAGGGACCTACTGGGTGGCCCGGCCGGCGGGAGAGCGACGGAGCTCGCTCGAGCGACAATTCTGACGAGAGGAGAGGTCATGTCGAGTCGAGGTGGGTTGACGCGTGAAGTGTGGGCGTTCATGCGGGCGCGGAAGAAGTTCTGGCTCGCGCCGGTCATCGTCGTGATGCTCCTCGTTGGCGCGCTGCTGGTGTTCGCCCAGGGCTCGGTGCTCGCGCCGTTCATCTATACGATCTTTTGATCGAGTGATCCACCGACTGAAGACATGGGTGGATCACGGAGCTCGCCGCAAGCGCGTCTACCCATGAAAACGCAACCGACAGCCCCGGTCGGGCGTCTGCGTGCCATCGCCGCGAATCTCGCGCTCGTGGCTGTCGCCATCGCCCTCACCCTGGGGCTCTGCGAAGTGGCGGTGCGCTTCGTTGCCCCTCAGCAGCTCGTTGTCGCGCGCCGCGATGTCTGGCGGCCAGTCGAAACGTTCGGTTGGATGCATCAGCCGAACGCGCGCACGACGCTCAATACGGGCGAACGACTGGTCGATTTTTTCACCGACGGCCAGGGCTTCCGGATTGGTCGGCGTCCACCGGCCCAGCCAAAGAAGAAGATCCTGCTCCTCGGCGACTCATTCGCTGCGGCGATGCAGGTCCCCTACGAGCAGAGCATCGCGGGGCTTCTCGAGGCGCGGCTCCCCGCTCAGCTGAGCGGAGACGCCGTGGTCGTTCGCAACACCGGCGTCAACGGCTACAGCCCATCGCAATACCTGCTCTGGGAGCAGCGCGAACTTTCCCGTGAGCGCTACGATCTTGTGCTCGTCATGATGTACCTCGGCAACGACATTCTGGATACGAGGAAGGATCGCTACGAGCTGTATCAGCAGACCACCGTGCATGACTTCCACTGGCCACGGAGCACTAAGTGGTCGGAAGTCGTGCGAGGCGTGCTTTACCCGATCAACGACTATCTCAAGCAGCGCTCGCATCTGTTCATCCTGGCAAAGAACCAGTCGCGAACGATGTTGATGCGATTTGGGCTCACCTACCTCTACGTGCCGGAGGAGATTCTCAGGGCGAACGCCGATAAGCCGCGCTGGCAGATCACGGCGGATGTCATGCGCGACATCGACGCCCTGGGCCGTTCGCACGGCGTGCCCGTGCTGTTCGTGCTGATCCCCGGCAACTACGAAGTCGAGCCGGACGTCTTTCGAAAGTACCTGAAGGGCTTCGACATCGACTCGGCGTCGGTCGACCTCGAGCAGCCAAACCGGCTCCTGGCCAGCCGGCTGGCGCCCCTCTCGCTTCGAACGATCGACCTGCTCCAACCACTCCGCGAGCAGGCGGCGAAGGGAAAGCGGTTGTATGGACGCGTCGATGTGCACTTTTCGCCTGAAGGGAACGACGCCGTGACTCGGACGATCGAGCCGACTGTGGTCAGTCTTCTCCAGGGCGGCGCGTGCACGCCGGCGCGCCCACACCCGCGCGGGTCCTGCGAGACGCCGTGAGTTACGATCCGAAGAGCCCTCGCCGCACTGATCCGGGAGCCGCCCCGCCTAACGGCAGAGACATCGTCCGGCGCTCCCTGTCGCGTGAGGCGTAACGCCTCCTGGGAGGTTACGATGCCAGCGCCGTCGTCTGTCGCGGGAGATAGAGCGCGACGTAGCGCTCGACCATCCTGTCCGACGAATAGCGCTCCTCCACCAGGGCGCGTGCGGCGTGCCCCATTTGCTCGGCGACGTTGGAGGTTGCCAACTCCGCAATGAGGCGCCCGAGGTCCTGATCGTTGCCATGGTCAAACAGCCTGCCGGCGCGCCCGCTGGCCAGCACAGACGGCATTTCGCCAACCGGCGTGGAGATCACGGGAATCCCACACGCCATCGCCTCGAGGACCGCGAGCGGCAACCCTTCGCCGAGTGAGCTGATCGCGAACAGGTCGAATGCGGGAAGGAGGTGCGCGACGTCGCGATGCCAGCCCAGGAACGAAACGGCATCCGCCACGCCGAGCTCCTCCGCGAGTTGCTCGAGCGAAGCGCGTTCGGCGCCGTCGCCCACCAGTGCCAGGCGTACCCGCGGGTTGATCTGTCGCGCTTGGGCGATGCCCCGAATCAGGAACCCGTAGTTCTTCTCCGGAGCAAGACGCCCGGCACTGCCGACGATGAACCCGTCCGGGATGCCTAACGCCTGACGAGCTCGCGGGCGGTCCCGCACTGGCTGGAACCGGTCGAGATCGATCCCGTTGGGGATGACGCTGAGCTTTTTTCTTGGCACGCGAACGCGGTCGGTATAGAACGGTGTCAGCTGCTGACCCACGAGGACGAACGCATCGGTGAACCAGCTCAGCCATCCGAGCATTCGGTGGTAGTCCGAACGCTCGTCCATGTAGTTGGTGGAGTGCTCCGTGTGAACGTATCGCCCGACTCTCGCTAGCTTCCCGGCCACCACGATCCGAAGGAGCGGTGCGAGGTTGTGTGTGTGCAGAACAGTCGGTTGCACAGCGCGGAGGAGGCTAATCATCCGCCGATGGTACGCGGGTGAACGAAACGACCCGCCGAAAATGTGGTAGGGCACGCCGGCATCCCGTAAAGCGTCTTCCTGCTCGCCACCCTCGTCGAGCGCGATCACCGACGAGCGATAGCCTCGCCGATGCAACGCAATCGCGAGTTGGGTCGCCATCGATTCCAACCCGCCACGGCCGAGCGCGAGGACGACCTGCACGATGTGAGGGCGCGACGTGTCACCCTCACTCATCGGGTTAGAGCGTGGTGGAGGTGCTCCGCAACGAAGTAGAGCGGACGATGCTTGCTTTCCGAATAGATCCGGCCGACGTATTCGCCAATGATGCCGAGGAAGATGAGTTGCACTCCGCCAAGAAAGAGCACGCTGATGAACAGCCCCGCCCACCCGCTTACCCAGTCTTTGGTGAACAGGCGTGCAATCAGAGCGTAGACTATGCCGATCGACGCAGCGGCCGCGATCAGGAACCCGGTCCAGGTAGCGAGGCGTAGCGGCACCGTCGAGAACGAGGTCACGCCGTCCAGCGCGAACCGCATCATTTTCAGCAGCGGATACTTGCTCGCGCCCGCGTGCCGCGGAGCGCGCGTATACGAAACCGCCGTCTGCCGGTGACCCACCCAGCTCACCATCCCGCGAACAAAGCGATGGCGTTCCGGCATGGCGCGAAGTCCGTCGACAACCTTGCGGTCCATGAGGCGGAAGTCCCCCGCGTCCAGCGGAATCGGCACGTCGCTCAACCGGCTCAACAGGCGGTAGAACAGACGCGCCGTCCACAGCTTGAAGCGCGATTCCCCCTCACGCGTCGAGCGCACGCCATAGACGACGTCGTAGCCGGCGCGCCACAGGCGCACGAACTCGGCGATCATCTCGGGAGGATCCTGGAGATCGGCGTCGATGAGCACGACCGCGTCACCGCGTGCGTGCTCGATGCCTGCGGTCACCGCCACCTGATGACCGAAGTTTCGCGAGAGCAGCACGGCGCTGACGTGAGGATCGGCGCCGTGCAGGTTGCGGAGAATGTCCGCGCTTGCATCTCGACTTCCGTCATCGACGTAAATGATCTCGTACCGTTGGTCCGGAATCGCCGCGAGCGTCGCGGAAAGCCGGTCGTGCGTCGCGCGGAGGCAGTCGGCCTCATCGTAGCACGGCACGACGACCGATAACAGTGGCGGGCAGGTCCCCATCCGTCCGTTGTCCGGGGCTTCGACGTGAGAGGCATCCTCTGTTCTGCCGCCCGCGCGCGAGAGAGCCGTGTCGCTCATGGTTCGCCCACGTGTTGCACGTCGGTACGGTCAGGCCGACGAACACCGTGACATCTCGGGCCCACGTTAGGCGTCGAGCCTGGATGCGCGCGAAAGCCTCACTGCTGGGCGTCGCGCGCCGATCACGAGGCGGCTCCCCGCTGGCCGCGCCGATTGCCTCGTGTTTGCCGCTGCGGCCGGAAGCGCCCCGATCGCCAGCCAGCGCCGGTTGGAACCGGGTCGGGAGCCACCACCACCGCGTGGTCGGACCTGCGGCTTGATGCGGCGAATGGACTGCCGATGAGCAGGCCGGCACAGGCGGCGACAATGAACAGAACAATCGGGTCGTACGCGAGTGACAGGAAAAAGCTGGTCGCGATCGTACCGATCAACCCGCCGATGCACGCGTTCGCCAGGCCGATCTCCTGGTCGGCCACGGGCGGCGGGAGCTCGGCGGCGCGACGTACCGACTCGGTGCGGACGCGCCACGCGGCCCGCGCTGACAGGATCCACATGATGACGAACGTCACCAGCCCCAGGACTCCGAGCTCAGCCCCAATCTGAATGAAAGAGTTGTGCGCTGCGGTATAGCCGATTCCGTATCCCTCGTTGCGTTTCCCCGCGAGCGTACCCTCGGCGAACATGAATCCCTCGACGCCAACGCCGAGAACTGGGTTGGCCGCCATGTATCCCAGGCCGCGCTTCCATACCTCGATACGGCCCTCGCGAAACGTCATGTTGTAGTCTTCGCTCGGCGAAAAGATCGACGCGAATCGGCCTCGCTGCCTCTCGGACATCGTGGCGACGACCAGGATGGCACCGATGACAAGGCCGCCAACGTACAGGACACGTCGGTGTCGGGGGGCAATGTAGAGCAGCCACGGCATGATCACCGCCAGGCCCAGCATGCCGCCGCGCGATCCCGTCTTCATGACAGCCCCGGCGAGGATCAGGGCGGAGCCAAACCCAAGCCATTGCCAGATACCGCCGCGGGACGCCAGAAGGAGCGCAAACGGAACGACCAGCACGAACAGCGACGCGGACGCGTTAGGGTCGTAGGTACCGCCGATGGCGAAGCGACCCGCCTCATAGTTGGCGTTCCAGCCCATGAGCGCTCTCGCAGCGGCGATGCTCACACCGATCACCAGCGCAATGAGGCAGGCGTGAAAGATTCTTCGATCGGCGAACCCGGCCGCGACGAGGATGAAAAACACGAGGTACCGCAGGTACGGGCCCGTCAAGAACATGAAGCTGGCTCGCGGATACGCCGAGCCCGGGACGGACAGCACCGCCAGCGCAGCGATGAGCACCACGCATCGCACGGCACCCAATGCCAGCGCCCGAGCCAGAAAATCGCGACGGAGGCCAATGAGTGCGGTAACGATGAGCGGCACCGCAATGACTTTAGCCGGGTACAGCCGGCTCAGCGGCGTGATCACCTCGTGGATGCGCGCTAGAAAAACCAGGACCGCGCCCGCGAGGGAGAGGGCGAACGGTCGAGCGGCAGACCAGTCAGCAGCTGTCCACCGGGTCCCCAGCGAGGGTACGGACGCGACTGCCGACGGGCGACGATGACTTGAAACGACGCGTGGCGACATCACGGCCACGAGCCGGAAGGCGAATTCAGCACGGGATCAGAATCCGATTTCGGAGGTCACTCCGGGCCATCCATTTCCATGGACCGGATGCGCACGCCGTGGGTCAAGAAAGGTGCCGAGGGCTGCAGATGCCCGTGCTCTGAAGAAACGGGGGGATCATGTGGCGTCGGGGCTACACTGAATGTGGCGACGTGCCTCGGCAACCGCTACCGCGCGAAGCGCGAGGCTGCCGCAAGTGGGTGCTCGGTGGGCATTTCCGGCTGGCAGGTGCGCGTACGGCTCTTGCTTACCCCAGCGCCGACGTGAACCCTCCCGACGCGAACGCCCGCTCGTTCGTCACGGAGAACCGTGTGCTCGTTCGCTGACGATGCCAACGCCGGCCCGAGCCAGAAACATACGCATCCAGCCCCAAGTCAGCGCGTGGGTGAACTCGAGCTTTCGGTAGTCATCGCGGCGGGTGAGGGAGCCGGGTCCATCAGGTCCTGCCTCGAGCACCTGCGCGCCGCCTGTGCCGGCCTCTCTCATGAGCTGTTGGTAGTTACGCGGGCGGGCACGACCGCCGCTGCCGCAACGCGGGACGTAGCGCCTGAGGCAATCGTCGTGGAAGGTCCGGCCGATGCGCTGACCCCCGCGCTGTGGGCGGCAGGAATGCGCCGGGCGCGCGGCAATGTGATTGGGATCACAACCGACGGCTTCACCGTGGCGCCCGGGTGGGCGTCGGCGATGTGTCGGGCAATTGCCACCGGAGCGACGGGCGCCGGCGGTCCGATAGTCCTTGGTGAGGGTACGACGATTGCCGACGTGGCACTATTCTATCTGCGGTACGCAAGGTTCCTCACGCAACCTGCCGTCGAGTTGCAAGTGCACGACATTCCAGGCGACAACGCCGCATACGACGCACGCGCACTCGCAGCGAGGTCGGCCACGTGGGCTGACGGCTTCTGGGAGGTCGATTTTCATCGTCGGCTTGGAGCGTCGGAACATCTGGTCCATGTGCCCGACGCGGAAGCAGCCTTTGCCGCCGGTGTGCCACTGCGGAGCATGATGAAGCAACGATTCGAGCACGGGCGGCATTCCGGTGCCTGGCGAGTGGCGAACGCCATTCGATCGCGGGCGGCTGTTCTTCTGGCAGCTCCTGCGGTACCGGCGCTCCTCACGCTACGGACGGCGCGGCGTGTGCTGCCAATGCGGTCACACCGGCGCCGGTTTGTGATCGCGCTTCCGGTGATTCTCGTGCTGGCGGCAGCGTGGGCCGCTGGCGAGTTCTGGGGCGCGCTGGTGCAATCGCAGCTACACGGCCGCCGGGCCATCGCATGACGGTGTCCATGCCATCGGCAAGCCCGCCGCCAGGAAAGCCCAGCTCGACGCAGCGACGCCGTGCGCCGAGACGTGGCGCGACCCCGACGATCTCCGTCGTCGTGGCGTCGTGCCGGGCGCCGGCCCTGCTCGACGCCTGCCTGGGGTCATTGCGCGGCCAGTGTGAACAGATGGGAGCCCAACTGATCGTCGCGCGATCGGCATCCACCGGCGACGTTGGCTCACTCGCGAAGGCGTACCCGGACGTCGAGTTCATCGAGGCGCCGAGCGGTGCGTCCATTCCGGAGCTGCGCGGCATTGGGATGGCACAGGCCGCAGGGGACATCGTCGCACTGACCGAAGACCACTGTGTCGCCGATGAGCACTGGCTCGAGAGCATCGCCCAGCAGGCGGGTGACGGTGCGCACGTCATCGGCGGTGGCATGGGCAACGCGCAGCGCGACCGGACAATCGACTGGGCGGCGTACTTCTCGGAGTACGGCTTTTTCGCTCCGGGACGCCCGACCACCGAGAACGCCGTTCCGCTGCTGACCGGTGCGAACGTCGCCTACACGCGCGACGTCATCGACGACGTCATCGATTGGGCGCGCCAGGGCGAATGGGAGAATGTTGCGCACGATCGCCTGTTTGCTCGTGGAAGCGTGCTCCGGTTCGCTCGCACCGCGGCGATCTCCCAGAATCAGCAGTATGCGTTTCGCGGCTTCTGCCACGACCGTTACGAACACGGGCGAGATTACGCACGAAAACGGCTGGCCGAGGAGTCCGGTGCGCGCCGCTGGCTGTTGTTCGCCGCGACTCCGCTGCTTCCCGTGGTCCTGTCGTGGCGCGTGGCGCGTGCCGTCGGCTCCGCGCACCGGAAACCGTTTCTCCGGGCGCTCCCCGTGACGTTCGTGTTCTTCGCATGGTGGGCGGCGGGCGAGGCCGTGGGCTACCTGAGGGGGCCGAGCAAGGCGTCCGGTACCCCGTGAGCGCGGCTGCGCTCTCGGTCGTCGTCCCGTCCGTCAACGGGCTCGGCGACCTGATCGGGTGCCTGGAAGCACTCGAGCGTCAGGGGCAGGACGTCGACGTCGAGGTCGTGGTGGTAGACCGCTGCGGTGAAGGAGTCCGGCGTGCCGTCGCGCAGCGCTTCCCTGACGCTCGGATCGTCGCGGCACCATCCGGGACCCCCATTCCGGATATGCGTGTGCTCGGCTTCGACGCGGCAACGGCATCGTCCGTGGCCGTCATCGAGGACCACGTCATTGTTCCGCCCGGTTGGGCGAAGCAGCTGCTCGACGCCCAGCGGTCGTACGGTCCGGTCGTCGGGGGTACCGTCGTGAACGCCGCGACGACCCGGCTCGTGGATTGGGCGGCGTTTCTGTGCGAGTACAGCCACTGCATCCCGCCACTGCCGGCCGGAAATGCCGAGTGGCTCACCGGCAACAATGTGATCTACCCCCGGTCGTTGCTGCAGCAGCACAGGGCCGTCTTAGGGGGAGGACGCTGGGAGAATCAACTCCACGAATCCTTACGTCGCGGCGGGGTGACGCTCGTGTGCCGACCGGAGATCACAGTCGGTCACAAGAAGCACTACACCGTCGGCGAATACCTTGCCCAGCGATTCTGGTACGCCCGCTCCTACGCGGGGGCTCGCGTCGCAGAGGCGCGGGCAGGAAAACGATTCGCGTACGGCCTCGCGGCATTCGCATTGCCGCCCGTCCTCTTCTACCGGACCGTGACACGTGTGCTGCAGAAAGGCCGTCATCGCCGCGAGCTCGTGCAGTCGGTGCCGCTCCTGCTCCTGTTCGTGAGCTCGTGGGCGCTCGGCGAGGTCGTAGGGTACTGGACCGGCCCCGGCGATTCGTTGTCCCGCGTCTGTTGACGTTCGCGGACTAGCCACAGCCATGCGGATCGGTGTCGACGCCACGTGCTGTGCAAACACGCGCGGATACGGCCGCTTTGCGCGTGAGCTGCTGCGCGCGCTCGTCGTCGAAGGAAGCGGCGACGAGTTCGTCTGCTTCGTCGACGATCGCGCCGCCGGGCAGTTCGACCTCCCGGCGCCTAACGTGCGGCTCGTCCGCGTCGCCCAGTCGGTGGCCCCGACGGAGGCGGCGTCCGCCGATGGCAGCCGGTCGCTGCGCGACATGTGGCGCCTAATGCGCGCCGTCGCGCGCGAGCCTCTCGACGTCTTCTTCTTCCCCACCGTCTACACGTACTTCCCGGTGCCGCCGTCGCTGCCCGCGGTCGTGACGGTGCACGACGCGATCGCCGACCGGTTCCCCGCATTGACGTTGCCGTCCGCGCGCGCCAGACTGTTCTGGCGCCTCAAGGTCAGGATGGCCCTGGCGCAATCGCCGATCGTGCTGACGGTGTCCGACTATGCCGCCCGCGACGTCAGCCGTACGCTTGGCGTCGCGCCGGATCGCCTTCGTGTCGCCGTGGAAGCTGCCGCGCCGGTCTATCGACCCAGTGAATCTGCCGAGGCGATCGCCTCGGTGGCGTCCCGTGCGGGCGTGGCCGACGGTAAACGCTGGTTCATCTACGTCGGTGGGTTCAACCCGCACAAGCACGTCGATCTCCTCGTGCGCGCGCACGCCGAGCTCGCCCGCGACTCGACCGACCCGCCGCTGCTGCTGCTCGTCGGGGACGCGACCAGCGACCCCTTCCACGGCGCCCGCGCCCAGATCCACGCGGCCATCGCCGCGTGCGGTACGGAGTCGCTGGTTCGGTGGACCGGCTTTCTCTCCGACGAGGACCTGCGGCATCTCCTGTCCGGTGCGGTCGCGCTCGTGCTCGCCTCGGAGTGTGAAGGATTTGGCTTGCCGGCGGTCGAGGCAGCGGCGTGTGGCACGCCCGTCATTGCGACGACCGAAAGCCCGTTGCCGGAGCTGCTGAAGGGTGCCGGGTTCTTCGTTGCGCCGCGGGACGTGACCGCGCTCGTCGCAGCCATGCGTCGGCTCGACACCGATCGCGATGCTCGCGACGGCATGGCGCGATGCGCGAAGGTCCGTGCCGCCGCACTCAGCTGGCCGCGCGCCGCACGCTCCACGCTGGCCGCGCTCCGGGAGGCGACGTGAGCACGGGCCTCCGATTCTGTATGGTCACGACGTTCTATCCGCCGTACAGCTACGGCGGCGACGGGATCACTGTGCAGCGGCTGGCGACAGCGCTCGTGCGCGCAGGCCATGACGTCACCGTCGTTCACGACGCTGGCGCCTATGCCGCGCTCGGGCATCGGACGCCCGCCGCACATCCGCTTGAATCCGACGATGGGGTTGAGGTCGTCACACTTCACCGCCACCACCCGCGCCTCTCGGGACTCCTGACCCATCAGTTGGGTCGGCCGATCGGACACGCGCCCCGGCTCGAGGACGTGCTGGCCGACGGTGATTTCGACGTCGTGCACTTCCATAACGTCTCCCTGATCGGGGGTCCGGGCGCGCTGTCGCTGGCCGGCGACGCCACCGTGCTCTACACGGCGCACGAGCACTGGCTCGTCTGTCCAACGCACATCCTGTGGCGGCATGAACGAGAGCCGTGTCCCGCGCGCGAATGCCTGCGATGTACGCTCCGGCACCGCCGTCCGCCCCAGCTCTGGCGACACAGCGAGTTTTTCGATCGCCAGCTGCAGCACGTCGACACGTTCATCGCCTTGAGCGAATTCAGCCGCGACAAGCATCGCGAGTTTGGCTTCCCGCACGCGATGGAAGTGCTGCCTCCGCTCGTGAGCGACGGCGCCGTCGCGCGTGGCGATGACGAGTCGCCGCTCGACGCGCCGTATTTCCTGTGCGTCGGGCGCCTCGAGGAGATCAAGGGAATCCACACGGTCATTCCGCTGTTCGTGGCCGATCCGCCGGCGGATCTCGTGATTGCCGGGGCAGGGAGCCAGGAGCCGGAGTTGAAGCGCCTCGCGAGCGGGTCGCCGCACATCCATTTCATTGGGCAGCAGTCGCCCGACGCGCTCCGCCGCTACTATCGCCACGCCCGCGCGCACATCGCGGCCTCCATCTGCTTCGAGACGTTCGGCAACACCGTCGTGGAATCGCTGCAGCAAGCGACCCCGGTGATCGCCCGGCAACTCGGCCCGTTTCCGGAGCTCATCGACGCGTCGCTTGGCGGCATGCTCTTCACGGACGCGGGGGAGATGCGCGCGGCCATCGAGCGTCTCGCCGGTGATGACGACTTGCGCGCGCGCATGGGTGCGGCCGGACGACGGGCGTTCGAAGCCCGGTGGTCCGAGCGCGCGGTGCTGCCGCGATATCTCGACATCGTCGATCGAGCGCGTGCATCGCGGCGCGCGCCGTCTGTGCTGACCCCGGTCGCGACCTGATCGAACGATGCGTGCTATCCTTACCTACCACTCGATCGACGCATCCAACTCCGTCATCTCGGTCGATCCATCCGTGCTGCGTCGTCAACTGGAGTGGCTGGCCCGGAGCAGCGTCCGGGTCGTGCCGCTGACGACGCTCACGACATTGCCCGATGACGCCGACGCCGTATCGCTTACGTTCGACGACGCCTACCAGAATTTTGGCGATGTCGTTGCTCCGCTTCTGGCGGAGCACCGGTTCGCCGCGACGCTGTTCGTCGTGAGCGAACACGTGGGCGGGAGCAATCGTTGGCGTGGGAGATCGGACCCCGGCATTCCTGACCTGCCGCTCCTCGGCTGGCATGAGCTGACGCGTCTGGCCGACGGCGGCGTGAGCCTCGGAGCCCACACGCGCACGCACCCGAAGCTCGACCGGCTCGATCCGTCGCAGTTGGCGGACGAGATCGTCGGCGCCGGCGAACGGATCAGCCGCGAAACCGGACACGCGGTGACCGAATTCGCGTATCCTTACGGTCGCTCGACGCCGTTGGCCACCGAGCTCGCACGCTCGGCGTACGGGGTCGCATGCACGACGGAGCTTCGGGTCCTGCGCGGCGACGATGACCCGCTCGCCCTGCCACGCATCGACATGTATTACTGCCGCCGCCCTGGATCGCTCGAACGGTGGGGAACCTCGTGGTTCCGCTATTCGATCGGCCTCCGCTCATTCGCCCGCGCTGCGCGTGCGCGCCTCGTGCCCGACGCAAGCCCGTTATGAAGCCGACACTCCCGCTCGTCTCGATCATCGTCCCCGTGCACGACGGCGCACGAACGCTCCCGGCCGCGCTGCGGGCCATCGCCGCCAGTGATCTTCCGCGCGAGATGTGGGAGCTCATCATCGTGGACGATGCGAGCACCGACGACACCGCGATGATCAGTGCGCAGTTCGCCGACTGCGTCGTCCGCCTGCCCGGGCGTCCGCATGGGCCAGCCTATGCGCGCAACCGCGGGGTGGAAGTCAGCCGAGGCCCGATCATCGCGTTTTTCGATGCTGACGTGTGCGTGCATTCGGATGCGCTTCGCCTCATGCTCGACGTGTTCGCCAACGAGCCCGATGTGAGTGCGGTGTTCGGGAGCTACGACACGGCGCCGACGGCGCCGGGGCTCGTGTCGCAGTACCGCAACCTGCTGCACCATTACGTCCACGCGAGCAGCGCGGGCGACGCCGAGACGTTCTGGGCAGGATGCGGCGCCATTCGTCGCGACGTGTTCGTCGCTGCCGGCATGTACGATGAATGGCGCTTCGCCCGGCCGCAGATCGAGGATGTCGAGCTGGGGCACCGGATTCGCACGATAGGGCACCGCATCGTGCTGAGGCCGGACGTGCAGTGCGCCCATATGAAACGATGGACGCTCCGCGATGTGATCAAGGCCGATTTCAACGACCGCGGTGTCCCGTGGACCCGGCTCCTGATTCAGCTCGGCGCGCTCACGAGAACCAAGACATTGAATCTCGCGACCGTCGAGAAGCTCAACACGGGTCTCGTCTGGGTCGTGGTCCTGCTGCTGATCGTGGCGGCGGTCATTCGAGACGCCAATGCGGCGTTCGCCGGCCTCGCGGTGTTGCTCTTCGTGATTCTCGTGAACCTTCCGCTGTACGGATTTTTCCGGCGCGAGCGCGGGGTCCTGTTCACGTTAGGTGTGATCCCGCTCCACATGATGTACTACCTGAACAACGGGTTCGCCGTCATCTACGGCGGGATCCTTCACCATGTGATCGGCGAGCCGGCGCCGGACGCGCTCACGCAGGCGTATGCCGAGGTCGGCGTGGAGATGTGGCCGCCCGTGCCGAGCAAGGGAAAGTCCGCGGGGCAATGACCGCGCTGGCCGTCACGGAGTCACTTCGATACACCTGCCCGCGGTGCGCTGCCGACGTTGCCTCCGTCGGCGACGCCTATTGCTGCGAGCAGTGCAAGACCATGTATCCGGTGGTCCTGGGGATCCCGGACTTCCGCGTGGCGCCAGACCCGTGGATCTCGCTCGAGGACGATCGCGAGAAGGCGATGCGGCTCGCGGAGGTCAGTGCCGAACTGACGCTCGAGGAGACTGTGCGTGCGTACTGGGCCATGACCCCGGGAACACCGGCTGCCCAGGCGGAACGGTTCGTTCGCTACGTGATGGACGCGGATCGCCGGGCACGAGAGTGGCTCTCACTGGTCGAGCGCGATGGGTCATCGGATCTGGTGTCGGAGACTCCGTGGCTCGAGATCGGAGCCGGAACGGGCGACCTGCTCGTCGCCGCTGCCGCACGCGGATATCGGATGATCGGCGTCGACATTGCCATGCGCTGGCTCGTCGTCGCACGCCGACGTGCCGAGCTCGCGGGTGTGTCGTCGTGGCTCGTCTGCTGCAATGGAGAACACCTGCCGTTCGCGGACGGTTCGTTTGGGCGTGTACTGTCCGTGGGGACGCTCGAACACTGTCGCAGCGCTGACGACACCATCGGGGAGGCCAGGCGCGTGCTCAGGAAACACGGAGTGCTGTCCGCGCGCACCGTGAATCGCTTCACGCTGCTCCGCGAGCCGCACGTCGGCGTCTGGGGCGTCGGCTTCGTTCCACGTCGCTGGGCGGACGCCTACGTCCGGATGTGGAGTCGCGAGCGGTATCTGCACCATCGACCCCTCTCGGCGAGAGAGCTTCGATTGGCCCTGCGCCGGGAACGGTTCGTGGACGCGCGCGTCGTTCCGGCCGCGCCGTTAGGCGCCGATCGCGAGCGGCTCGGCCGGCTGCAGTTCGCCATGCCGGCCTATGACCGTCTGCGGCGCGCGCCGGTCGTAGGCAGCGCGCTGGCCTGGGTGGCGCCGTTGCTCGAGATCCGAGGAAAGGTCTCGTGACGGCACCGCGTATCTTCACCGCCGAGTACTACGCGCGCATGCGCGCGCTCGAGGCAGGCAGCTGGTGGAACGCCGCCATGCGGGACGTCGCGGGCATGCTGCTCGAGGACGTCGATCGCCCCGCGGTCGGCCGTGTGTTGGACGTCGGGTGCGGATCGGGCCAGACGCTCGCCTGGTTCGTGAACACCTTCGGTGAGTGGGAGACGTTGGGGTGCGACGTGGCGGCGGACGCGCTCGTTGCCGCGAAGCCGCTCGCCGACGGCGTCATCCAGGCGTCAGCCCTCGACCTGCCGATTCCTGACGCAAGCGTCGACCTCGTGATCACCCTCGATGTGGTGCAGCATTTACCCATCCCTGGTGGCGACGCGAAGGCGCTCGGCGAGATGCACCGCGTGCTCAAGCCGGGCGGATTGTTGCTCCTACGCACCAACGCGCAGGCGTACCCACGAGTCGGCGACGACCTCGCGTACAATTTTCACAAATACACGCCCGAGGAGTTGGGAGGAAAGCTGACGCAGGCCGGTTTCTCGACCATTCGTCTCAGTCGCCTGAACGCTGTGCTCGGACTCGCGGAAATCCCGCGCGAGCTGCGCGCCCGGCGCGCCGAGCAATCGGAGTATCGCGGCATCCTCGCGCAGGCCCGGACGGAAGCGCCGCTGGTCACGGCGCTCAAACGCGGCTGGCTGCGGTTGGAAGGCCAGGTGGTTCGGCGCGGACTCCGCTTGCCGATGGGCCGAACCATCATCGCGCTGTGCCGCCGGCCGGAAGCGCCCGCCCCCGCGCCGATGTTGAATGGCGACCGCGCAGCGATTGAAGTGTCCACCTCGGCCGGCCGATGACGCAGTCGATATCACGAGAAGTACTCGGCCCCGAGCACCAGGCGCTGCTGCTCCTCGTCGACGACGACCCCGCGAACGACGAAGCGCTCGCCACGCTTCTCCGAGAGAGCGTGGACTGGGGCGCGCTCATCGCACTGGCGCAGCAGGAACGCGCCACGGCCGAGCTCTACCGACGCGTTCGGTCACTCCGCGGCGCCGACCTGCCACCCCAGGACATGGCGGTGCTGCATCGCCTTGCCGTAGTGTCGGATTTCCGCATGCTCCACCTCGAACAGTGTCTCCGCGAGACGTTCGAGGTGCTGACATCGCTCGGAACGCGCGGCATGCTTCTGAAGGGCAGTGCGCTCGTGTACAGCGTGTATGGGGGCGCATTCGCGCGTCGTCCGATGTCGGACGTCGATGTGCTCGTGGACCGGGCACGGGCCGATGAGGCGCACCTAACGCTGCTCCGAGGGCGTTGGAAGAAGACGCCGGTGCCGGCGGCCGACGAAGTGTACCAGGAATACCATCACCACCTGCCGCCGCTGACGGACACGCGTGGCACCGGCGTGCAGTTGGAGCTGCACACGGCGCTGTTCGCGCACGGCCACCCCTTCGCCCTCACACCCGAGGTCCTCTGGGAGCGGGCGTCGCCGCTGCTGGAGCGCCATCCGCAATCGACATTGCGAGCGCCACTCGCGTTCGTCCCGCTGCTCGAGCACCAGCTCCTTCACACGTGTATCCACTTCGCGTGGTCGCACGGCATGCGGTTCGGCGCGTGGCGCGTTTTCCGTGACATCCGCGCGCTCGTGCGCACCGGGGCGATCGACTGGGACGGGTTCGTCGACATGGCCAAAGCGACGCGATCCGTCACGTCGTGCTATTGGACCTTTCGACTCGCTCATTCGGCGGCTGGTGTCAGAGTTCCGGGTGAAGTGGAGTGTGCACTTCGTCCCCCGTTGCCCGGTGCCTACCTCCGGCGGCTCGAGCGCCACTATCTCCTCAACCTGTTCCCGGCGGCGCCCCCGTGCCCGTCGGTGCGACTCGATCAGACGCTCTGGTCACTGGGCATGCTGCCGTGGTGGAGTGGCCACGGCCCCTCCCGGCCGTGGGATCGCGACGAAAGCTTTTCTCCGCCGCGTGATTTGTCGCAGGTGGCCGGCGCTGCGAATCGAATGCGGCAGATCCTCCGCTCGACGGAATACGTCGGCGCCGTCCTTGGATTGGGGCGCTTCGGAAAGCTGCCTTCGCGTTAGGCTGGCCCTTTTTTGCCGCGCGGGCCCCGCGATGAGCCCGGACCACAATACCGTCGCTTTTGCGCAACAAACGTGGCAAACATATGCCCAGCGGGCAGCGCTGACGCGTCGCGGCCGAACACGTAACTCATTCAACGAGAACAGCCTGCGGCCCACGCCCATCGTAGCCGCACGCGGCACGTACGATGCATTGGGCGTTTCATCTTCCCGGCCGAGCACCACTCGACCGTGAGATGTCACCCTTGTAGCCCGGCAACGCAGTGACTGACGAGGTTACGATCGACGCAGGTGGCGGGCGGTGCGAGCCGCCTTCTCGCAAGTGCACGGTGGAGGGGGGAGCGCTGTCGTGAGCGGAGTGCTGGCAGTCCGGGAGTGGGGTGCGCCCACGCTCGCGCCCGATCATCTGGCGCGGATGATGGGCGCCCTGACCCGACGTGGCGATCGCACGGCACTCTGGCAGGGCGACGGCATCGCCGTCGGCACTTCGCATTTCGATTGGGAGCTCGGCGACGGATTCCGTGGTGATGCAGGCATCGCGCGAACCGACCGACTGGTCGTGGCGGCGGATGCATCGCTCTACTACCGACGGGATCTCGTGAAAGCGCTCGAGGAAGCGAGCGCATCGATCCATGGCCTGACGGCGAGCAACCTCATTCTGTCGGCCTACGAGGCGTGGGGAGAGCGCTGCGTCGACCACCTCGAAGGCGACTACGCATTCGTTGTCGTCGACGCCGAGCGTTCGCGCATCGTCGCGGCGCGCGATCCGATGGGACGACGTCCGCTGTTCTTCGCGACGTTCGGTGCTGCCGTCGTCGTCGCCTCCACCTCTGCTGCGGTTCTGGCGCACCCTCGGGCGTCGCACGCTCCGAACATCGCCGCGCTCATCGGCCGCATGTCGTTCGGGGTGACGGACGAAGCGTCGTCGCCGTACGCGGACGTGACGACGCTTCCGGCCGGTCACGTCGTCGTCATGGAGCGCGGTGCTTCGGCGCACGTGTCGAGATACTGGAGCGTTCCGTCGCAGGAACGCCACGTGTCGGCGTTCGACGACGCGGTGATGGAGCTGCGCGAGCTCGTCGCATCGGCCGTCATCGAGCGCATGGATCCTGGCGCGCCGACGTCGATCTGGCTGAGCGGCGGATACGACTCCACCTCGATTTTCGGGATCGCCGAGCGAGCGCTCGGAGAGCGCGGCGACGGTCGGAGACTTTCGCCGATTTCCATGAGCTACCCCATTGGGGATCATGCGCGCGAGGACGAGATCATCGGGGAGGTCACCGGCTTCTGGCAGACGACGCCACGCTGGGTGCAGATCGAGGATGTGCCGCTGCTTGCCAAGCTTCCCGAGCGCGCGGCGGGTCAGGACGAGCCGTTTCCGCACGCATTCGAGAACTGGACGCACGCCATGCTCGATGCCACGCGCGCGTCTGGATCGCACGTCGCGCTGACCGGCGATGGCGGCGATCAGCTGTTCGCGGTGTCGAATGTCTTCATGCTCGATTTGCTCGCGCGCGGCCACTGGACAGAGCTGCGCCGCGAGTGGAACGCGTTCGGACCGCAGGGCTATCGGGCGTTCTTCCGCGACGTGGTCAGGCCGGTCGTGGAGACCGCAGCGAACCGGATGCGGGGCGACCGAACCCCCGAGTACCAGCCTCCGGCCTGGGTGCGCTCGGATGTCGTGAAGTCATCGGGCTATCTCGACCGGGAATGGAAGGCCGAGCAATGGCTGGCATCCCAGGCTGGCTCGCGAGAGCGAAAGGAGACGCTCCTGCCCTTGCTGAGCCCTGTGACGGCGAGGGTTGCCGCGAGTACGTCGAATTTCGCGCTCGATTACGGCGTTGAGGTACGGGTCCCGTTGCTCGACCGCCGCGTGATCGATTTCGCGGCCAGGCGACCCCGCGAAGAGCGGGCGTCTGCCGGCTCCGTCAAGCATCTCTTGCGCGCCGCGGCGGTTGGCGCTCTCCCCCCCGCCGTCCTCGCGCCGCGGGCCACACGCACCGGTACTCTGGGACACTATTTCGCCCGCGAGTTGAGAGCCGATCGATATGGCATTGTGACCGATGCGTTCCACGACCCTGTCTTGGCGGACCTTGGGATTGTGGATAAAAAGCAGCTAAGTGATGCGTGGATCCAATACAGAACGAGCGGCGACGCAACAGTTGGCGCGAGGTTGTTCCTCACGCTGCAGGTCGAGCTGTGGCTGAAGAGCCAACCGGCAGTTCTCCAGCGTAGTTGCACTCAACTTGCTGAGAGTGCTGACAGATCCGAGGCAGTTCAATCGGGTACCGGACAGCTCGGCGCGACTCGTGCTCATCGGTCTAGCGAGTTGCTACGACCTGCCTTGCCATTGCGGCCGTCCTGGCCGTAGTTTAGCCGGGGATTCCCGGTTCTCTCTCCACGGAGGATTGATGTATCAATCACCAAAGCTCGAGCGTTTGGGAACGTTCCGCGAAGTCACTTTGGCCGGTGGTGCCGTTCTCGCTGCTGACGCGAGCAACCCGTATCACCGCTATCGTTGATCGCTCCCTCGGCGGGGGGGCCTCTGGGTCCCCTCCGCTGACCGCGGTGCTCCATCAACGCGATGATGACGTCCTACGCCGCGTTTGGCGGCTTACTCCAGTCTCAGATCCCCCTGCCCGAGCTCCAGGAAGCCAACGGAGCCCCACCAGACTGGACCGTTCGAAAAGGCGACCTGCGCTCCACTGAAGCGCGCTTGTTAGGCGAAGAGCCCGTCGACGACGGCATTCGTGTGCAGTGCTACCGAATCCCCGACGGCATCCGCCTCACGTTCGACGACACCGGCACATTCGACATCACGCAGCACGGAACCGACATCTGCTGGACCCCCGGCGATGATGCCGACGACGTCCTCGTGCGAGCGGATCTCCTCGGGTCGGTGTTTGCGGTCGCGTTGCATCTGCATGGGCTGCTCTGCCTCCATGGGAGCGCCGTCGCGCTCGACGGCAGTGCCATCGGCTTTCTCGCGCCCAAGGGCACCGGCAAATCGACCACTGCCATGGCGCTGTGCGCTGCTGGCGGTGCGCTCGTCACTGACGACATGCTCGCCGTCCATCCGTCGACCATGCCGACGGCGTGGCCAGCGCTTGCCGCCGTCCGGCTGCTCGATGATTCCGCGCGCCGTCTCGGTCGATCCGAGGGTTCGCCGCGGGACACGAAGAGTGGGAAGTATCGCGTCACGAGCTTACCGGAGGCGCAGGTGGAGAAGCGCCGGGTTCCCGTCGCCGCCATCTACGAGCTGGCGTCGGTGATGGCGGACATGGCGGCGCCGGCAGCGCACCGAGTGCGCCTAACGGGTGTCAACGCCATCGCGGCGTTGCTCCGGCATCTCAAGACCGGTGACGTGCTCGGCGAGGCCGACCGGACGTCGCTGTTCATGCGCGCCGCCGACGTCGCGCGCTACGTCCCGGTATTCCGCCTCGAGGTCGCTCGCGATTTCGCGCGACTCTCCGAGGTGGTTGCCCAACTCCGTTCCTGGCATACGAGCGGTACGGCGTCTGCCGCGTGAGGCCGTGACCTCCGCGGCCTCCGCCCTCACTGCGCCCGCGCTCGTCGCGACGCCCGTCGCCGAGACGTCGGTCAGCCTGCGAGGGCTGTCGAAGTCGTTTGCCAAGCGCCGCGGGTGGGGGCAGATGATCCGGCAGCCCTTTCAAAGGGAACACATTCGCGCCTTGCGCGACGTCACGTGCGACATCGTGGGCGGGGAGTTCTTCGGGCTGCTCGGTCCGAACGGGGCGGGGAAGACCACACTGTTCAAGACGCTGGCGACGCTCGTCACGCCCGACGAAGGGACGGCGATCGTGTGTGGCCACGACGTTAGGCACGCGCCGGCGGACGTGCGCCGCGTGCTCGCGCCCGTCATTGCCGATGAGCGCAGCCTGAACTGGCGGCTGTCGGCCCGCGAGAACATGCGCCTGTACGCGGCGCTGAACGGCCTGCGTGGCCGCGCCGCGCTCGACCGGGTCGACGAGCTCCTCACGCTCGTGGAGCTACAGGAGGCGTCGGAACGGCTCGTGGGCGCTTTCTCGTCCGGCATGAAGCAGCGCCTGCTGCTGGCGCGTACCCTCCTCGCCAGCCCGCGCGTCCTGCTGCTCGACGAACCGACGCGAAGCCTCGATCCCATCTCGGCCAGATCGTTCCGCACGTTTCTGCGCCAGGAGATTGCTATTCGAAGCGGCTGCACGGTGCTGCTCGCGACGCACAGCGCAGACGAAGCGTTCGATCTGTGCGACCGCGTGGGCGTACTCCACCAGGGGCAGCTGATCGCCGTTGGAACCACGAGCGAGCTTGTGAGCACCGTGGCCGAAGAGCGATACGCCCTGTGGGTGAAGGGCGACACGCGCGCCACGCTTCGTGACCTCGCCGCCAGCCAGATCGCGGTCGTGGTCGGCGAGCCCGTGGACGAGCCGAACGGGTGGGTTCGAATCGAGTTGGACATCCCCGGTGGCGCCGAGTCCGCGGCCGATGTGGTCGCGGCGCTCGCGCGCGCCGATGTTCGCGTTGCGCGCTGCGAGCGGATGGCGTTGTCGCTCGCCGATCTGCTGGAGCGCACACTGCAGCGGTATCGACGTGAGTCGCATGTATAAAGTCGCCGCACTCATCCGCGCCGGCTGGCTCGCGGCGACGAGCTATCGGCTCGGTGTCATCATGTCGTTCGGCGCGCTGATCCTGGGCGTCGTGCCCGTGTTCTTCGTGACGCGCGCGCTGCAGCCATCCATGGCAGGCGTGATCGCTGGTGAAGGGGATCAGTTCTTTGCGTTCATCATCATCGGCATGACCGTGCTCACGGTCGTGTCTGCAGCCCTCTACGCATTGCCGAACGCGCTGCAGACGGGTGCCACGACCGGAACGATCGAGGCATTGCTCGCGACGCCGACGCCGGTCCCCACACTGCTGGCGGGTCTTGCAGGGTACGAGGTGCTCTACGCCATGCTGCGAGCAGGCGTCGTCCTCCTCGCCGCCGTCGTGATGGGCGCCCACGTGACCTGGGATAGGTTCGGTGCCGTCGCGCCCATCCTGCTGCTCGTCATCCTCGCGCACATCCCGATCGGAATCATCGCTGCGGCCATGGTCCTCGCGTTTCGAACGCAGGGCCCGCTGCCGCAACTGGTGTTCATGCTCTCGACGTTCCTCGGAGGTGTGTACTACCCGACGCACGTGATTCCCGGCGCGATTCAGATGATCTCGGCGATCGTTCCGCTGACATACGGGCTGCGCGCGATCCGCGTGGTGCTGCTCGAGGGCAAACCGCTGACCGCGGTCTCGGGCGATCTCTTCATGCTCCTCGGGTTCGCCGTCGGCTTGTTCGTCGTGAGCACGATCGCCTTCCAGGCCGCGCTCCGCTACGCCCGCCGGGCAGGCACGCTCGCGCAGTATTAGCGGCGGGTGTCATTCCGAGCGGAGCCGCGAATCGCGGCCGGTGTCATTCCGAGCGGAGGCCCGTACGGCCGGAGGCGAGGAATCGCAGTCATCCCGGTAGAGGAATCTCCCGGTCGGGACGATGGCGATTCCTCGCCTCAGCCGCTGCGCGGCTCCGCTCGGAATGACACGGGGTGCGATTCCCCCGCCTCCGCACCTTCGCTGCTCCGCTCGGAGTGACAGCTAGGAGCGAGTTACCGGCTGCAATTCCCCGCCCGCGCGCATGCTGGTCACGACGTTCGCCATGGCTTGCTCCAGCGATGTCAATGGGATGCCAAGGCCGCGAGCCTTCTCTGTGGAAACACCGCGATTGATCACGTCCCGTGACATGAGTGCCAGCCTGGGAGGTAGCGAGCGCCCAGCCAGCGACCAGAGTCCGGTGGCGGCCGCGGATCCCGATCTCGTTAGGCCGCGCGGTAACGTGATGTGAGCCACGCGACGGCCGAGCGCCGCAGCGGTCGCGTCGATGACCTCGCGGTGCGTCAGCACTCGCGGCCCTGCCACGTTGATCGTCTCGCCGCGCAACGTGGGCTGCTCCAGTGCATGCACGACGGCGGCAACGAGATCGTGAACGTACGCGGGGTTCTCGAGCGTGATCGTGCCGGTATGAAGCCAGAATCGACGCTCGCCGACCGACCGCACGAACGCGGCGGTCTGTTGCCGGGACGGGCCGAACACATCCGAGGGGCGAAGGACAGTCCATGAAGGGGCGTGGCTCTTGATCTCTTCCTCGCCCGCCAGCTTCGATCGTTGATAGGCGGTATCAGGTCGCGGCGCGTCGCGTTCGGTGATGGGCTCGAGGCCGTCGCGAATCCCGTAGACACCGGCGCTGCTGACGTACACGACCTGCTCGACGCCGGCCGAGCGCGCGGCCTTCGCGAGCGAAGTGGTCCCGTGGACGTTGGTGCGGACGAGCGTCTCCTCGTCCCGGACCGCCGCAGCCATGACCGCAGCGAGATGAACGACCCGGCGAACGCCTCCCACGGCCGCGTCGAGCGCACGCGTGTCGGCGAGATCGCCGGCCGCAGTTTGAACGCCTGGCGCTAGTACCGGCGTGCGCGCCGGGTTTCGAACCAGCACCCGGACCGCCATCGCGCGATCGACCAGAGCACTCACGAGGTGGCGACCGATGTAGCCGGTGCCACCCGTGACGAGAATCACGTCGCGGCGCCTGTGGCCGGAACCTGCCGCCCGCTGCGCGCCGCCGGCGGCCGCTGGACGGGTTTGATGCGACGCCGCAGGTATGCCTCGCCTAACGCGAACGCCGCCCGTCCCGCCACGGCGCACGTGGTGTCCAGCGCCCCGCGGAGCACGCGGTACACGGGATCGGAGCGGTTCTCGTTCTTCAGGATGCCGCGCCGGTTGATGAAATTGCGCTGCAGGATTTGCGCGAACCGATGGAGCTGGTGCACCTGGTTGGGCGACAGGTTCTCGTTGCCCATCGACCCTTCATGACTGCTGATGATCTTGTAGTGGTCTGCCTGCACGAAGCCGTGATCGACGGCCCAATCGTGCAGCTTGGTGCCAATGAAGGGCGTCGCGACCGTGAACTGGATCCAGCTGGCCTTGAGCGTCAGCCCGAAGCGGATCGTCCTGAGGATCGTGTCGATCGTGTCGCCGGGCAGTCCGACGACGAAGAAGGCGAACGTCCTGATGTTGTACTTCCGGAACAGATCGACCGTCTCGACGAACTGCTCCTCGCTGATCGGCTTTCGCTCGACGTTCTTCTGAATCTGCGGGTCGATGCTCTCGACGCCGAAGTTCACGCCGGTGCATCCCGCACGGGCCATGATCTCGATGGTCGGTTCGTCCAGGCAGTCGATGCGCGTTTCGCAGCGCCATTGTACCTGGAGCCCGCGCCGGATGATCTCCTCGCAGATTGCGACGACGCGCTTCTTGTTCGCCGAGAAGAGCGGGTCGCGGAACAGGATGTACTCGACGTGGAAATCACGGATCAGGTGCTCGATCTCGTTGACCACGTTCTCGGCTGACCGGTATCGCCACAGCAGTCCCTGGCCGACCGGGTACGGGCAGTAGTTGCACCCGAAGGGACATCCACGCGATGTCAGCATCGGCAGGAAGCGCATCCGGCCGGCAGTCGCTGACCGCGGGATGATGTACCTATCCGTCGGGAACAGCTCCCACCGCGGGAACGGTATCGCGTCCAGCTGTCGGTCGAACTTGCGCTCAGCCGTGCGCTGCCAGTCGCGCCCGTTGCGATACAGCAGGCCGGCGATCTCCGACGGCGTTTCTCCGTGGACGAGCTGCACGACCGTGCGGTCTGGCTCGCCGAGGACGGCGTAGTCGATCGTTTGATCCTGCTCGATGCGCGCCAGCAGTGACGACACGGCGGGCCCATACAGGGCGATGACGGCGCCCGTACACGTTTTGCGCACTTCGGCGCAAACGCTGAGATCCCAATCGATCGTTGGGAGGGACGTTCGAATCACGACCAGCGTGCCGGCGTCGGCCTTTGCGGCAACGAGGGCCTCGCAAAGCTGGCGTGTCGACAGCGTGAGGGCGCCGGCCTCGATGACCTGGACCGGGATACCTTCCTGCACCAGAACCCCGGCCAGGTACGGCATGTCCAGCGGGGGGAATGGCGGAGCACCCGTAGGATAGAGCTGCCCGAAGCCGCCCATCGAGTCCTTGTTGGACACGTACCCGGGCGGATTTGGCGGATTTACGAGAATTACGCGTGATAAACCCATGTTCGATCGCTGGGAAGCCTGGGACGTCGATGGGCTATGCCGACCGGGTGCTTGGGACCACGCGGTCACACAGCCGCCATTCGGCGCATTGCCTTACACTTGCCGGCCTCGGTTGATGCCGCAAGTGTCGGCAACCCTCATGCCGACCCTGTCACCTCGGATCTGGCCTTCGTGATGAGTTGGTGGAGCGAGGGTCGACTGGAAGCTGGCGATAGGCGACGTCGGCGCTATCGAGGTTCGAAACTGTCGACTGCGCGCCACGCCCGTGTCGAGGACATGCCTGCACGCACGGACGCAACAGGCACCCTGCTGGCGATCGGTCGGCCGAGTCATGACCATTCGAGCCCCTGGCGAGTCGCTTGGCAAGGCACGCTCCGGCACCGTATGGTCTGAGCTCGCTAGAGGTTGATCTCACCCTTTGTCGCCGATGATGCGTCTTGGGATCGACGGCCTGCGCCTCATGGGCAACCGGCTGGGTGTTGGACGATACATCGAGTACCTGCTCCGATGCTGGAGCGATTCCGCCCATCCGTTCGATGAGATCGCGGTGTACACGCCGGGCGACCTCGACCTGGCGTTGAACGGCAAGGGTCGCGTACGGATCGAGCCGCTGGCGTCGTCGCTACCCGTGGGGCTCTGGGAACACATCGTCCTGCCGGCGCGAAAACCTCGCGACACGGTCTTCTTCTGTCCCAGCTACGTCGTACCGGTCCTGTCGCGCGAGCATCCAACCGTGGTCATGCACCATGGGTCCTACGAGGTCCTGCCGAGTGCATTCGCCTGGTGGCCCCGGACGAAGGCGCGTCTGGTCTACCAGTCCTCGTGCCGTCGCGCTGACGCCATCATCACGGTGTCCGAGTCATCGCGCCGCAACATCGTACGCTTCTACGGGGTCGATGAGAACAAGATCCGCATCGTCCCGCCGGGCGTGGACGATGTGTTTCGCCCGATCGACGACCCGGTGCGGCTGGATCGGCGACGTCGGTCGTACTTCGCGGACGGCCGGCCCTTCGTGCTGTTCGTCGGCAAGATGACGGCTCGACGCCACGTTCCCGATCTGGTGGACGCGTTTGCACGGGTCGTTCGCGACACACGCGCACCGCACGGGCTCGTGCTCGTCGGTCCGGACACGGTCGGCCACGGCCTTCCTGCGCGATTCGCCTCGCTCGGCATCGCCGATCGCGTCCACTGGAAACAGTTCGCGACGCATGACGAGCTCGTCGAGGCCTACAACGCGGCCGACGTCTTCATCTACCCGTCTGACTACGAGGGCTTCGGCATGCCCGTGCTCGAGGCGATGGCGTGCGGTACGCCGACCATCACGCTCGACAACTCGGCGTTTCCCGAGTTCGCTGGCGGCATTGCGCATTTCGCGCGCGACGGATCGGCTGCGCGTTTAGCGGACGCGTTAGGCGAGGTTCTGCAATCGCCAACCATTCGGGCTATGACGCGCCGCGACGGGCCCGCGCGCGCGGAGACCTATCGATGGCGGAACATCGCCGCGCGCACGATGGACATTCTCGCCGAATTCGTGCCGCGCTGATCACGTGCGATCACGCACGACTACGGCATCACGGCGCCGCGATTGGTAGATGCGAGACCCGCGTCACCGCCGCGTGTCGCGGATCGGGATCGCGCTACGGGCGCTCTCGGCCGGGCCGGTGCCGCTTCCGGGAAGCGCCAGGGGGTATACGACCTGCGAACGAGCCTCTCGCGTGAGGACGAGCTTGTCGAGTCGAAAGCCCGGCCGCCGCATCCACACGTTGATGATGTGCAACCCCGGCTCGGCCACGTTCAGCACGGCGAGATTCCGCGCCATGAGGTCGAACTGCGCATCCCACTCGCCGGTCTCGTCGACCCACTCCCAGCCAGCGCTGGCGAACGGTCCGAGATGGTCTGCGAGGCGCGCCTCCTCGTTGTCCAATCCGACGTTCACGCCGGCGCCGACGGAATCTCCCGCGGACCCGCGGACATGCACGACGTACGTGCCTGGCGACTCGATCCACACCACGTACTGAAGCTCCGGCGCGCGATGGCGAAACGTGTTCGGCAAGCGCTCGGGCGCGGATGGACCTCCGACCGTGACGTACCCGCTGCCCGAAAACCCCGGATAGCTCGACTCCGTCGCCCACGTTCGGCCGACGCTCGGCACGCTTTTCATGAAGTGCTCGGCCTCGAGCACGAGGCTTCCGTTCTGCTCCGCGAAGGCGGAACCCCGGTCCACCACGTTCACGCGAACCGTCCGAGGCACGCCGGCCGTCGAGGCATCTCGGGCAGTCAGCTCGAACACGTACTCCCCCTCGCCCCTCGCCGCGAACTGTACGCGAGCGGAGTCGGGGGTGCCTAACGCGATGGGCGTTCCGGAGACCTGGCGCCACCGATACTGCAGGCTGTCACCGTCGGGGTCCCAGCTTCGGCTGCCGTCGAGGGTGATCGCCTCGCCGACGACTCGCGTGGTGGTGAACCCGGGGTGGGCAATCGGTGGTGCGTTACCCTGGGTACGATGCAGCAATCGGCGCGCATTCGCGTGGTAGTACTTCGCGCGAACGCTGTCGCTGAGTGGCCAGCGCTCTGTGTACGGAAGAAACATGTCCAGCCGCTGGCGATACGACTTGAGCCAGCGGAACGTGTTCTCCATGTAGTCGGTGCCGAACAGCAGCTGGTCCTGAAATTCATCGAAGAAACGCTGGCCGGCCGAATCGAGTGTCGCGAACGCGTCCTTGTCGTGGTGAGCGCCCCCCTCGACGAGAAAGTTCGGATACCGGCGAAGCATCTCCTCCAGGTATCCCCGGTCATCACCCGAGCCGCCCCAGTGCGCGCCGATGAACTGCAGCGTCGGATGCCTTCTGAGCACCCGTTCCCGCTCGAGCATCAGCATCTCCCAGCGCACCGATCGCTTGTCGCCCTTCGGTCCCTGATGCTCCGCTTTGTAGGCGCCGCCAAGATGCACGAGCACCGGAACGCGGAGCCGGGCGGCGGTGGTCCACAGCGAGTCGAACTTGGGTGTGTCGAACGGAATGAGCACTCCGGCGCGATCGACGGTCCAGTAGTTGGCGTCGTCGGATCCCGCCTGATCCTTGATCTTGAGGCCCACTGCACCGCGTCGCACGGCATCCTCGAGCACACCGGCGACCCACTGCGGGTAATCCGGTCGCGACTCGCCAAGAAACACGTTCTTCGCATCGTCGATGGGGACGTTTGCGAACAGCTTGAAGCGACTGGTGTCCGGATACATCGCGATCCGCTGCGTGACGCGGTCGCCGAACACGCCGTTGACCAGTGAGTTGTCGGGCGCCTTGAAGTCGACGACGAGCTCCACGTTGCGATCGCGCATCGCCGTTGCGATCTCGTCGAAGTCCGGCCGGCTTCCTGGCCACGTCTCGACACCGCCAAGATGGGTGTGGATGTCGATGATCGAGACGGTCGGGCGCGGCACGACGTTCGGTGATGAATCCTGGCACGCCATGACGAGAAACACAGCGACGAACGCGCGTATGGGCCTCATCGGCTGGCGGGCTGCAGGCGCGTGCGGAGACGCGCGACGACGCTCACGACTTCGGCACGTTCCGTCTCCGAGAGTAGTGGCACCAGGCACGCAACGAGCACGACGTAGACCCCGAGCTTTCCAGCCGCGGCTTCCCAACTCACCGTTGGCCAGCGCACACCGATCGCGGCCGCCACGGCGATCGAGGCAATGACGAACCACGTCAGCACCGCGACCGGCCGAGGCAGTCGCTCGGCGTACCGGACGCGCAGAAAGATGAGCGTCGACAGATAGAGCGCGCTGTTCGCGATCAGGTTGGCGCTTGCGGCGCCGGCCACTCCGAACCGCGACACCGTGACTGCCGCCACGGCCACGAGCAGCAGCTGGACGGCCATGTTCTGGAGCACATGGAACCGCAGATGGTCCAGCGCGAGGATGAGCGGCTGCGACGACGCGGCGGTCAGCCAGATGAACTCGGCGAGCACGAACGCGCCAGCGAAGCGCGCGCCGGGAGCGAGCTCGGACGAGTAGAGCAGTTTGACGACGATGTCGGGGAAGAGCACGAGCAGCGGGACCGCCACGCCGGCGAGCATCGCGAGCACGGCCTGAAAGCGAAACGCCCACGCCACGCGGTCGCGCGCCGTCGCGTCCGTGTTCACGTTAGGTATCAGCAGCACGCCGTGCGCGGACCCGAGCCCGACACGAACGATGAGGGACACGCCGATGGCGGCTTGCATCCACCCTGCGACGCGGGCTCCCTCCGCACTCAGCACCTTCGTGTAGACGTAGAGGGCTGCATACGGCGTGAGAAACGCGAGCGCGAAGATGACGCCGGTGAACTGCCAGACCGCGCGCGGCAGTGCGAACGTGACCCCGAGTCTTGGTGCGTCGGCGGCCGTGCCGAGGCCGCGCCCAATCAGTCGGACGACAATGAGCGTCAGTGCAAGCCCAAGGACGGCGTAGACGGTGTAATAGCCGACCAACCCGAACCATCGCCCGCCGAGAACGGCTGCCGCCGTCAGCAGCACGGCATTCGCGAGCGCGACGCCCATCGCCTGGCTCTCGCGAAGTCGCCCGGCGAGCACGTTCTGCAGAAACGGGAGGAATGCCAGTGCCGGCAGCGTCGCCGTTGCCGCGAGGACGGCGGTGCCGTAGGGCGCGAGCTCTCGTCCCCACACGCGCGGAACGACGAACGTCAGCGCCGCCGCTGCCGTCGTGGCCACGGTCACCGTCAGCGCCAGCACATTTCGCATCCCAGCCAGCACCCTGCGGAACTCCTCGCGATCGCTCGTCCAGAGCCGAGGAAGAAAACGGACCGCCGCGAACGGAAACGAGAGCGATACCGTCTGCACGATGACCGCGGTCAGTCGGTCGACGGCGCCCATGACGCCCAACCACTCGGGGCCGAGCGTCACCGCGAGGGTTTTCGTGCGCACGACCTGAAGGATCATCGTCAACAGCTGGAGGACCCCGATCGTGACGAACGCTTTCAGCATCACGCGATAGTTCCACTCCCGTGCGGATACCACCGCGCGTGGAGAGCGTCGCTCACCGCGCCAATCCGCGGGAGCGGGCAGAGCGCGCGCAGCACGCCCAGGAGCGCGAGCATCCGTGCCCGTTGAATCGTGCTCGCGGCGAGGATGGCGCGCCAACGAACGGCATTGACCGTCTGACGCGCGCGCATCATGTCGCCCTTGATGTAGAGCGCGACGGCGTTCATGAGATATTCTTCTGCACGCTGACCCTCGAAGTCAGCGAGCGCTCGCGGACTCGCATGCGTTCGCTCGCCGCTGGCGAGCCAGTGGTCCATGACGGTGAAGAACGTGTCGGCCTCGGTGCGGAGATACTGGTACTGCTGCGACCAGTTCCCGTGGAAGTGACGGTACCGGTAAAGGTATTCGTGCAACATGCCGATCCCCGAATGGCGAGCGGCACGCAACCAGAGATCGAGATCCGCCGCGATGCCGAACTCCTCTCGAAACACGCCGATCGCCTCGTACGTCGACCGGCGAAGCATCGCGCCGGGTGCGCGCAGAAACCGGTTCTTCCATCGGAGCAGCGCGTTCACCACATCCGGGTACGCGAGGACATCTTTTCGCTGCAGCTCGGACGGAAGCGTGACGCGTCCGTACTCCTGGCCCGTCGCGTCGATGAACACGTCGAGGCAGAACACCGTCCCGACGTCGGGGTGCGCGTTCAGAAACGACACTTCGCGCTCGACGATGGTGGGCTCATAGACATCGTCGGCGTGGTAGATCGCGACCAGGTCGCCGGTGGCGAGCGCTATGCCGGCGTTCATGTTGCCGAACCCGCCGCGGTTGCGCTCGTGGCGTACCGAACGGATCCGATCACCGTACGAGGCGACGATCGAAGGCGTCTCGTCCTTCGACGCGTCGTCCAGCACGATGACCTCGGTCCGTGGGTACGTCTGCCGAAGTATCGAGTCCAACGACTCACGGAGAAACCGTGCGCCATTGTACACCGGTACGACGATGCTCACGAGTGGCTCGGTCATCAGATGCGACGCGGGAATCGGGGAACGAGGAGCGATGAATGATGCGCGGCGAAACGCAGAATGTGTCGTGCGCGTGCCACGGCGCGCTTCGGCCGACCCCCGTCACGCGCCGCGCAGGGCAGTGGGCGGCGCATGTATCTTGCCGTCGCGCCCGGCAGCTCGTCCAATGTCGGTAACCGCACTTGCTGCCGAAAATTTCGTCGAACCGCCACAACCATGCTCTGCCACGACGTGCCACGCCTTCGATACCGACTGTCGCACCCTCTCCACGATTCCCGGGCCGTTGCGTAACTCCGCGATCGACGCAGGGTGTAGCGACGGGTCCTGCCCCGTCGGACGGGATCGAGTTGGGAGCCCGCATCGTGGCTGAGCCATCGCGAGTGCTCGTGCTCGCGCGAAGCTATCCGAACTCGCAGTTCCCGACCCTCGGCGTGTGGACGCAGCGAATGGTCGTCGCATCGATTGGCGGTGCTCGACCGACGGTCATCGCGCCGGTTCCGTACGTTCCGCCCGGCGTGCCCTTCCGGTCTGCCGCGCGGTTTCGCGCCGTCGAGCGCGAGCAGACGGCCGGTGGCGTGCACGTGCTCCATCCGCGCATCCCCGTTGGACCCGGTCACCTGTTGCACTCGCTGGACGCGCGCCTGGCATACCCGTTCATTCGCCAGACGGCGCTCGCCCTCATGCGAGAACGGCCGTTCGACGTGATCCACGCGCATTTCATCTACCCGGACGGTGTGATCGCCGCACGGCTCGGTCGCGAGCTGCGGATCCCCGTCGTCGTCTCGGAGCACTCGGTGTGGCGACCCTGGCTCGACCGGGAGCCGGCGGTCCGGCGACAGGTCGAAGCGGCGCTGCCGGGCATCGCGCGCGTGACGGCCGTCAGCGTCGTACTTCGGCGCAACATCGAGGAGATCGTGCAGGGGCGCGTGCCCGTGGACGTCCTGCCTAACGTGGTGGACGACGACGTCTTTGTCCCGCCCATCGCGGGCGAGGCGACAGATCCGAACCAGCTCCTGTTCGTCGGGACCATTCGTCACGTGAAAGGCCTCGACCTCCTCGTGCGCGCCCTGGCGCTCGTCACGTCCCGCTGGCCGGACGCCCACCTCGCCGTCGCCGGCGGCGCATTCTACCGCACCTATGCCCGTGACGAGCAGTCTGTTCGCGCGCTCGTGAAGGAGCTCGGGCTCACGCAACGTGTCCGCTTCCTCGGCGAGCGAACATCGCTCGACGTCGCGCGTGAGATGCGCCGGAGCGTCATGCTCGTCGTCCCGAGCCGTCGCGAGACGTTCTCGCTCGTGACCGCCGAGGCGCTCGCATGCGGCACGCCGGTCGTCGCGACGCGCTGTGGTGGTCCGGAGGAGTTGCTTACACCGGCGCTCGGCCGACTCGTGGCGAACGAGAACGTCGAGGCGCTCGCCGACGGCATCGTGACGCTCCATGCGGAGCGCCATCGCTTCGACACGGCCAGCATGCGGGCGTGGGCCGTTTCGAGGTTCGGGCGGGAGGTCGTGGGGCGCCAGCTCGCGGACCTATACGCCAGCGTCGCCATCGCCTCCTCGGAAAAGCCACTCTCGGTCGCCGGAACGTAGCGGCGACTCCATACTCATCCCCGGAACTCGCGTGCTCGATTGCTGATCACGCACTCCCTCCCTCTCAACGTGACGACACCTACCCGTATTGCAGTCGTTGGCCTCGGCAACGCCGGCCAGACCCTCCACCTGCCGGCGCTCGCCGGCATCTCGAGCGCCAGCGTGGTTGGCGGTTGCGATCTCGACGCCGGGCGGCGCGATGCCGCGGCCATGCGGTGGAAGATTCCCGTGTTCTCGGATTTCGATGATATGCTTGGGCGCACGTCGCCCGAGGTCGTCGTCATCGGCACGCCCCCGGACTCGCATGCCGACTACTGCCTGCGGTCCCTGGCCGCGGGTGCGCACGTGATCTGTGAGAAGCCGTTCGTTTCGAGCATGGACGAAGCAGACCGTGTGATCGAAGCCGCGAGAACCGCGGGGCGTCGTGTCGCGCTGAACCACGAGTTCCGCGAGATGCCGATCTTCCGCGCCCTCCGCGACGCTGCCGGCCGCGATGTCGTGTTCGCGCAGGTGTGGCAGCTCATGGATCTTCCGCCGTGGGCGGAGCCCGGCTGGCGCGGGCAGATGCTCCAGCGGACGCTCTACGAGGCCGGTGTGCACCTCGTGGACTTTCTCATCGCGCTGTTCGGTGAGAAGCCGCGATCGGTATCGGCGAGCGTCTCGACCTGTGGCGTGCGGGAAGGGGAGACCGATGCGGTTGCACTCGTGACCATGGAGTTCTCCCGTGGTCGTCTCGCCCAGGTGACGCAGAACCGCCTCTGCAAAGGCGAAACGCAATACTTCGAAGTGCGGGCCGAGACGCCGGTGGCATCGCTGCGCGCATCATTCGGCGGGCGGGCGCGTCTGACAGCGGGTCTGCATCGCAGCACGCGCCCTCACGTGCGTGTGGACTACGGCGTTTCCGGTATGGCGTGGCGCGAAGTGGGGAACACACGCTCGTTTCTGGCGCGCAATCCGAAGGAGCCGGGCATGATTGCGACGCGATTCATCTTCGAGAAGACGCTCGCAGGTTTTCGGAGCGGAGCGGCCGTGCCCGTGTCCGCCGAGGACGCGCGCGATGTGCTGGAAGTGATTGCCGCGTGCTACCACGCAGCGGCCACCGGCCAGCGCGTGGTGCTCGACGACGCGAGCTCCCGCGGTCTGCGATCGATGCGAATGGGTGCGGCGACGGCGTGAGCACGCGCGCTCCTGCACGCGTCGCGATCATTGGCGCCGGCCTCATGGGCCGGTGGCACGCGCACGCGGCGGTTCGTGCCGGAGCTACGGTGGCGGCGATCGTCGACCCGAACGGCGATCGTGCCGCGCAGCTGTCTGCGCGCCACCCGGGAAGTCGCGTGCTCGAGGGGCTCGATGCATCGAGCTTTGGTCGTGAAATCACGATGGCACACCTGTGTACGCCGCTCTCGACGCACGAGGGGCTCGCGGCCCGGTTGATCGACGCAGGTGTTCACGTGCTCGCCGAAAAACCGCTGACGGAGGATGCTCGGGCGACGGCAGCGTTGCTCGAGTCGGCGCAGGCGCGCGGCGTCCTCCTGTGCCCTGTGCACCAGATGCCGTTTCAGCGCGGCATGCAGTCTCTCGTCGCCGAGATCGAAGCACTCGGCGAGGTGCTGCACGTCGAGTTCTCTGCATGCACCGCCGGCGCCATGGGGAAAGGCGACGCCGATCAGGACAGCCTCGTGGATGACATTCTGCCGCACCCGCTGTCGCTCTTCCGCCGATTGGTTGACGCCGACATGGCGTCGCTCGATTGGCAGGTGCGGAGGCCGCGCGCGGGCGAGTTTCGCGCGTTGGCCAGTGTGGGGACGCGCGTGGTGTCGATCAGCGTGTCGACCCACGGTCGCCCAACGTCCAACTCGTTACGTGTCGTTGGTGAGCGAGCGACGGCCACTGTCGATCTCTACCACGGCTTTGCCGTCGTTCATGGTGGACGCGTCTCGCGGGCCGGAAAGATTTTCCTACCCTTTGTCGACGCGACGGGCACTGCAGCCGCGGCGGCGTTCAACCTGGCTACGCGAGTGGTCACCGCGGAGCCTGCTTATCCGGGGCTGACGACGCTGGTTCGCGCGTTCTACGCCGCAGCCAGGGGCGACGGGACGGTGCCGATCGCGAGTGCAGAGACGCTCGACATCGCCAGAGCACGCGATCGCCTCCGAGGGGTCAGACCGTAACACGCACCCCGCCGGGCTCGGCGTTGCAATTTCAGACAGCCCGTGCACGAGCGTCGTGTGCATGCCACGATGTGTTGCGTCCGCGCGCACCAATTGCGTGGGACCCCAGTCACCCGTGCGGCAAATCATGCCCTTGACCCACGTATTGTGACGGTACGCGTCGTGCTTTGGTGTTGGGGGCGTCGGTCAATTTGTGACTTGCATCGTCGTTAGGCCAGTCTCATAATACCGACTCTAACGAGCAAAGAGCTGGACCACGCGCACACGACCGTGCTGCACGGAGTGTGGGTAGGTGGTCTTTTCACGGCGGCTCGCGCCTCGTGTTGCGGCAGCAGGACAGGACAAACCAATCCATCCCCCCCGTAGCCCAAGAGGACAGAGTATGAACACGAACCGCCTGGCGGTATCGGCAGCAGGCATGGCACTCGCGCTCGCCGGAGCGATTGCCTGCTCTCCAGACTCCACGACCGCTCCGGCCCGCGTCAACGCCCGGAATGTGGTATTCGACCTGACCGGGAACGCAAACGCAGGTTCGCTGGAGGTCTGTAAGAACGGCACCGCTGCCACGTTCACGGTGACCTTCGGTGGCAACTTCAACGCTGGGCAGATCGCGGGCGGAATCACGCCGGCTGGTGGCACCAGCTACACGTTCCCTCTGACCGCTGGCCAGTGTCTGATCGTCTACAACCGTCCGGTGGTCGCCGGCGTCAGCCTCGACCCGAACGTGACCGCGACCGTGGTGGAGACCGCGCCTGTTGGCGGCATCACGTTTGTCAGTGTCACCACGCTCACGGAGAGCGGCAACCCGTCCTCCACGAACCCGGCAGCTCGCTCCGGGACCGTTGCGTGGAACATGTTCCACGACGCTCGCGTGACGTTCGTCAACGCCCCGCCGCCGCCGACTGGTTGCACGTTCACGAAGGGCTGGTACCGGAACAACGGCTCGAACACGATCATCGCGCTTGCGGATGGCCTGACGAAGTCTCAGCAGCAGCAGGTCTTCGACGCGACGCCTGGCCAGCCGGGTCTCGTGACGTGGAATGGTGGCAACAACAACCTTAACCTCTACCAGCAGCTGCTGGCAGCAATCAACAACCTCGGTGGCAACCTTACCGCCGGTCCGGCGGCCGTCGATGTCGCGGTCGCGGCGGCGCTCGCTGGCACGAGCGTCACGACCCTGAACGGTGGCGTCCAGATTACGGTCGCCGCGGGCACGGACGTGAGCGGCTTGATCGACGTGCTGAGCGACTTCAACGAAGGTACGTTCGCTGGCTGGCCGCACTGCGCCGACTAAGCTCGCGGGCGGTATCGATGGGTGAACGGGGCGGCCAGTATGGCCGCCCCGTTTCTTTTTGTCTGCACGCGTGATTGCGACCGTGACCGGGCCGGTCCTGGCCGCTGGTCCTTCACCGCGGGGCGATCCCTCGACCGGGCGGTGCTTCGGTAGAGCCCTCCATCGCGCGCGTCGCTCCGATCATCCTCGGTCCGGGCCGAGTTCGGAGTCGGTAGCTCGACTCACTCGCAGGTGGCTAGGAACGCCAGGGAGATGGGATCGAGACGCTCACCGCTGCACCCGCGACCAATGAAGCCGACAGTTGTGACTTGCGTCGTCGTTAGGCCGGCCTAATAGTTACGGGGACTCGACGAGCAAGAGCTGGACACGCGCGCACGACCGTGCTTCGCGGCGTGTGCGTAGGTGGTCTTTCACGGCGGCTCGCGCCTCGTGTTGCGGCAGCAGGACAGGACAAACCAATCCATCCCCCCCCGTAGCCCAAGAGGACAGAGTATGAACACGAACCGCCTGGCGGTATCGGCAGCAGGCATGGCACTCGCGCTCGCCGGAGCGATTGCCTGCTCTCCAGACTCCACGACCGCTCCGGCCCGCGTCAACGCCCGGAATGTGGTATTCGACCTGACCGGGAACGCAAACGCAGGTGAGCTGCAGGTCTGTAAGAATGGCACCGATGCCACGTTCACCGTGGTGTTCGGTGGCAACTTCGTCGCTGGCAACATCGCGGGTGGCATCACGCCGTCTGGCGCCAACACCTACACGTTCGGCGTGACCGCTGGCCAGTGTAAGATCATCTACAGCCGCCCTGTCGCTGCCGTTAGCAACGATCCTAACGTCACGGCGACTGTTACCGAGACCGCTCCAGTTGGCGGCATCACATTCGTCAGCGTTACGGCTCTCACGGAGAGCGGCAATCCGTCCTCCACGAACCAGGCTGCGCGCTCCGGGACCGTTGCCTGGAACATGTTCCACGACGCCAAGGTGACGTTCGTCAACAACCCGGCGCCAGAGCCAGAGATCTGCGACTTCTCGACGTTCGGCGGCTTCACGCTCGAGAATAACTTCAACATTTCGTACGGCGGCAACGCCGGCAAGGCGGAGGACGGCTTCGCGTACGGCGACCTCAACTTCGTGAACCTCACGACCGGCGACCACATTCACGTCTGGAACGTGACCGGTTACGGCCACCCGACCACCGGCCCGCTGACCGGCCCGGGTTATGAGGATTCGCGCATCGCGACTGGCATGGGGGAAATCAACGGTGCTGGCAGCTTCCCGGTCGAGTGGCGTTTCATCGACTTAGGCGAGCCCGGTACGAAGGACGAGGTTTATCTGAAGGTCAACGGCGTCGTGTTGATTCAACAACAGGCGGTCCAGGGCGGCAACGTCCAGCTTCACAAGAACTGCAAGGACGCGCCGAAGGACGAAAAGCACTAAAGCGCCTCGAGCGGGGTCGTCTGAATCACAAAGGGGTGCAGCCGCGAGAGCGGCTGCACCCCTTTTCTCCTTTGCTGTCGTGCCGCGCTTCAGGTCGTTCTCGTCTGGTGAGCGCATCGCGAGATGCGCGGCCAGCTCTACGGTTCGCTCACCAGCCGCGAATCTTCAGCAGCACCGTCGGGAGCGTTTTCACCATGATCTTGAGGTCCTCGAACATGCCTTGACGCTTCAGGTACTCGAGATCGTAGTGCACCTTGCTGCGGACGTCGTCGAGGCAGGAATCGTACTGCTGATTGATCTGCGCCAGGCCGGTAATGCCCGGCTTTACGCGCTGGCGCAGCGGGTACTCCGGGATGTCCTGGCGAAGCCGCGCCACGATGAGCGGGCGCTCGGGACGCGGACCGACGATGTTCATGTCGCCCTTCGCGACGTTGATCAGCTGCGGAAGCTCGTCGAGCCGGAACTTCCGAATGAATCGGCCAACGGGAGTAACGCGGGGATCGTTCACCGTCGCCCACACAACACCGCTCCGTCCCTCTGCGTTCACGTCCATCGAGCGGAACTTGTAGATCGTGAAGGCCGTGCCGCCGAGATCCTGCAGGCGACGCTCCTGGGTCGGCAGCGTTCGGTTATAGCGGCGATCGATGCCCACGCGGGTCTGCGTGTAAAAGATCGGCCCGCGCGACGTCAGCTTCACGACTGCGGCGATGAGCACGAGCAGCGGCGAAAGCACGATGAGCCCGATCACCGAGATCGCGAGGTTGACGGCGCGATTCAGCGTATCGGAACGCAGCGCGGGGAGGATCTGCTCCCGGACCGTCGGTGCCTCGACCTCGCGAACGGTCTCGATGGGCCGTGCGCGCTCGAGCCCGCGGGACTCGATTGCTGTCGAAGTCGCGCGCTTCGCGGACGACCGAACCGGTGTCACCGACCCCATGGCGGTCACCTGATCGGCGACCGTCGGAAACGACTCCATGTCTCCTCGTTGCTTCAGGTTCTGCGATATGTTCGACGACGCTGTCAGCGAACCAGCGCCGAAACCGTCCACGCCAGCCCGGTCACGATCCCGGCAACCGCCGCGACCTTTTGCCAAGTCGACTTCCTGTCGCCTCCGTCCGGGATGAATACCTCGTCACCCGGCCGTACTCCGATATCGTTGAGCGTCAGACCGAGTCTGAACGCCTCCTGCATTCCCTTCTTGTCGACAGCAACCGTTCCGGCGCGCCGGATGACGACAGCGTCCATCTCAGCTTGCCCAGCCGGACCACCGGCTTCCATGATCGCGTCCCCGATCGCGAAATCCATGGGGAACGAGTAGAAGCCTGGCTGGCCAACCGATCCGAGGATCGAAACACGAAGCAGGCCCTGCGCCTGAACGTTCGGAGTCTTGAGGTAGTTCGAGAGCTCCTTCGTGAGAAACGCCTGCAACTCGGAGTCGAGCACACCGGCAAGAGACATCGGTGGCAAGTTCGGGAGCAGCAGCTTTCGGTCCGCGCGGACCGTGAACGTATCGGTAAGCGTGGTATCGCCGTAAACCGCCAGCAAAATCCGGTGACCAGGCTGGAAATCGCCGTCCGTGAGGCGCTGCCGGATTCTTTGTGCGGCGAGGCGCGCACGGTCGCGGTCGGCCGCGCTCTTGCCCGTCTTGGCGGTGTTTTCCAGGGTCTTCGCGGCTTCCTCGAGCTCCACGCGCGTGGCTCGCTGCCGCGGTAGCTGGGCCGAAAGCGACGCGTTCGCCGTCGCAAGCACCGTTGCCACCGCGAGCGCGGGAGTGAGTCTGCAGAGAAACCGCACAGCGCGGTCGCAACTCGATGGTATCAAAGGCATGGACCCCGTCGTGCTGCACTCGGCGTGCTAAGAACGGCCATTCTGTGCATTTCTCCGCAACGTGTTGGTGGTATGAAGCTTATGCATGACGTGGGCCGACAGCCCCTGGGTCTCGCGCGCCTGCCAAGTGTGGTGACGTAGCGACACAATCGGTGCCGCTCAACATCACGACGGTACATCGTGCCGACGTCACATTCGCCGCGGACTCGTATCGTGCTGGCAACAGTCGTTGAGACTCGAAGCACGCACGTCAGCCAGCTCAGCCTTTTGCAAGAGCTTGGCCGCTCGAATCTGGTTCACGCACTTCTCCGCGGTGTTTAGACGGTCGACCAGTGCCTCGCGCCACGATATGAGCGCGTGGTGTTGCACTCGCGCAGCATGCAACGTTGGTTCGGCACAGTGAAAAACAGCTAAGCGATGCCTCGATAAGGCTTTATGCAATAAGGCCACGTCGCATGACTCCTGCAGCGTGATCCGTGTACTCGACGTGCCCTTCTTCACTCAACTGAGAGCTCGCGACCCGCTGAGGGCCTCGGGAACGTATGGCCGCCAACATAGACACCGGCTCGTATACCTCGCCGCCCCCCCTGGTGCTCGTCGCACACGACCAGGAATGGCTGTCGCGCTCCATCGAAAGCATTCTCGGGCCGAGTGGGTTTGCCGTCGTTCACGCGCATACGGGCCGCCAGGCACTCGAGCTCGCGCGAAAAGCGCGCCCCGACGCTCTCATCATCGATGAAGGCATGACCGACATCGGGGGCATTGAGGTATGCCGACTGTTGCTCGCCGATTCGCGCTTCTCGGCCAGCACGCCCGTGATGATGACCAGTGCCGCCGCTCCCTCGCGAGCCGATCGCTTGACCGCGTACAAGTCCGGTGTCTGGGAGTACTGGTCGCAGCCGCTCGACAGCGACGCGCTGATCCTCAAGCTCTGGAACTACGTCCGCTCGAAGCGGGAGCTGGACCGATGTCACGACGACAGCCTGGTCGACGCCACGACGGGGCTTTATAACGTTCGTGGTCTCGCGCGGCGAGCGCAGGAGCTCGGAGCGGAAGCGGCGCGCCGTCATGCCCCGTTGTCGTGCATCGCAATCTCGCCGGTCGATCGCGAGCCATCGGCGGAGCTTTCAGGGGCTGGCGAAACGGCGGGCGAGGATGAAGACGCGGCAGCCGTCGCGCATCAGCTGGCCGATCTCCTCCGCCGCATCTCACGCGTATCGGACGCCGTAGGGCGCCTTGGTCAGTCCGAGTTCGCCGTGATCGCGCCAGGCACGGAGGCACAGGGGGCGATCCGTCTCATTGAACGGATCTCCGAGTCGATCGAGACGCAGGTGCCGGGGGACCGCGACCGCGCGATGAGCGTCAACGCTGGATACTGCGCCGTACCGGACTTCGCCGAGTCCGGCGTCGACGCGGTCGAGCTTCTCCTGCGGGCGGCGACGGCGCTTCGACACAATCGCGCCAAGGACCCCCGGCAGCGGATCTCGGCGTTCTCGGACATTCCCGTCCCCGACATCCACTAGGTCCACCGAATCCGCCGTTCGTCACGGGCGAGTCGATCGGCCTAACGATTCGCGAGGGAGCGGCGTGGCGATGTCACAGGCCCGCGCAACCGCCGGTGGCGCGGCGGCCGAGACCACGGATACAACACCGCCGCCGTGCGAATGTCGCACGGCGGCGGTTTCGACATGGCGGAAGCTTGGCGTCAGGGCGTTAGGCGCGCGTTGACGCGACCGCCCTGCCAGGCCCTCCGGCCGATCCGATGCGGGGCGGCTCTTCATCCTCGAGCGTGCCGTAGCCATCGAGGTACGAGTAGTACTTGTACATGCCGTTCGCGCGGACGTCGTTGAGCACCGCGCCCACGACGCGAATCGGCATCCGATCCAGCGTCTCGAGCTTGTTGTGCGCGAGCTTACGATCGGTGCGCCCCGTCCGAAGCACCAGTGCCATGGTTCCCGTCGCGGCGCCAAGGGCGAACGGATCGATCCCCGCGCCTAACGGCGCCGTGTCCACGATCACGGCGTCGAAGCGCGTCCGCAGGGAACGGATCAGCTTTGCCGTCGTATCCGCGGCCAGCAGCTCGGGTCCGCGGTGCCGCCGGCTCCCGCACGGAATGAGGTAGAGGTTCTCGTGCGACGTCTCGCGCACGACATCCTCGAGCGCGATGTCGCCTCCGAGGTGGTCCACAAACCCTGGCCGCTGCGGGACGTTGAACGTAGCGTGCAGCATTCCGCGGCGAATGTCGCCGTCGATCAGCAGCGTGCGGTAGCCGGCTTCCGCAAAGGCGAGAGCCAGGTTCGACGACACGAGCGACTTCCCATCGCCGGGGCCCGGGCTCGTGATGGCGATGGCGATCGGACCTTCGTCGGGAATCGCGTTTCGAATGCTCAATCGCAGGCCGCGGAATGCCTCGACCAGCTGGGCCTGATCCTCCATACGTGTCAGGCCCTGCCGGCTACGGCGAATGGTCGGAATGGTGCCCAGGATGTCGAGCCCCAGCTCGACCGTCGCCTGTTCCGGATAGCGGAACCGCTTGTCGAGGAGGTCGAGGAGCAGGGCCAACACGACGCCGGCAACCGCGCTGCCGCCAATCAGCATGAGCAGCAGGACCGGCGCGGTGTCACTGGTCGGCTTCAGCGGCACGAGCGCTGAATCGAGTACCGCGACGTCCGGAATCGCGGCAGCCTCCGCCATCCGCGCCTGTGCGTAGCGACCCTCGATGTCGGCGTAGAGCGTGTAGGCGAGATCGCGATCCCGCGTGAGCGCTTGTTCCTGCAGCGTGCGTTGCGGGATCGCGCGAATGTCCGCCGACGCGCCCTTGATGCGGCGATCGAGCTCGTTCTCGCGCGACCGCAATTGCTCGAGCGACTGTCGCGCGATCGATGGGATCGTTTGCGTCTGCAGGGCCGTCAATTGCTGCTCGAGGTCCTTCACGAGCGGGTGTTGATCAGTGTACCGCTCCCGCAGCGTTCGGAGCGACGCCTCTTTCTCGGTGACCGTCTGCAGCGCCGAGGTCAGGTTGGGTGACGCCTGCACGAGCCCGGGCAGGCCAAGAATGGCCTCCGGAGTCAGTCGCGCCGATGCGGTCTTGGACAGCAGACCTTCCAGCGCTTCGCGATCGCGACGCGCGTTCTCGTAGGCGACGCGCATCTGGAAGAAGTCGTTCATCGCGAGCGGCGTCGTGATGGCGCTGCCACCGGCGATCGCGATGGATCCTTCCGTCGCTTCGGTGGCGTTGCGTGCCTTGAACTCCTCTAGCTGCGCGCTGAAGCCCTGGTACGATGACTTCGCCTGCTCTCGCTGCTCCTCGAGGGCGAGACGGACGTCCGTCAGGTTCTTCTTCTTGAGGATCTCCGCTTCGGCGACGAACTCCGCTAGGATCCCGTTCATCGTCGCCGTGATTTGCCTCGGCCGCTCGCCCTTGAGCGTCAGTCGAAGCAACCGGCTCTCGGGCGGCAGAAAGACGTCGAGCCGCGTGACGACGTCGCTCGCGGCGTCGCGGGGTGTCTGGACCTCGAAGTCCAACGCCTTTCGGGCGATCAGGGCCTCAGCCGGCGGGTGCCACGCGAATCCCACCGTGCGTCCGATGGAATCGCCAACCGTACCGCGCTCGACGATGGCCCGCTCGCCCTTCGACCGCAGTGTGAGCTCGTATCTCCGCGTGGCAGGATCGACCGTGAGGCTGTACTCCCCACTTCGAAGGTCGCTCGTGTGCTCGAAGTCGGCGAAGAGCGAGCCGTCCGCTTCCCTCTCCGGAACGACGTATAAGCGAAGCCGGCGTGCGACCGGGTCGAGAATGGCGAAGCTGGTGACGAGCTCCCGCCACGCGACTTCATTCAGGACCTGCTGCGCGCGGATGGGTCCCCGAGGATCGGGCGGCTCGGAGATCATGACGCGGGCAGACACCTGGTATTTCGGGTGGACGAACCGCGTCGCGATGACCCCAGCGACCGTGCCGACGGCGATCATCGCGACGATCAGCCACTTGTACCGCCGGAGCGCAGCGAAGTACCGGCCGAGGTTCAGCCCACCCGCAGCAGGAGGCGTCGCTCCCGTGGCGGGGGGACCCCAGGTCTGCATCGTGGACACGCCTTCAGGCGCCAGGTCCACAGAATTGGACGGCGAAGGGACAATCGATCCAGGTCCTGGCATGCGATACGTTGTTACGTGAGAGTCGGCCAACCCAGGTCTACGACAAGGTAATCTCGGCACCGGTGACGCTGGGCCAACATGCACCCGTGGCCACAGGACGGTGTCGGCATGCGATCCGCAAAATCAGGCCCATGGCCCGGTTCACCAACAACAGCTGCTCGTATCACACTGACGGGCTCAACGCCAACTGAAGGTCGCGTCCGCACATGCCTGTCGTTGTGATGCACCACACGGTGTCGATTGTGATACACAACCACTGTTGCCAACCCGCTATGCTGTAGCTTCGTGGCAGCATTTTTTCGTTGTGGGTATGCACCATTGGTCGTCTTTACGGATGAGTCGGGCTCGCCAGAAGCGCAATGGCGTGAGGCGGGCGACCCGATTACGGTGTTCAAATCATGATGACTCGGTGCGACGGACGGATTGACCGGTTCAGCGCCCACGTGCCTAAGGAGCTTTTCAATGTCGTCTACGGCCGCGGTACTAGGTGATTCGGGTCGTTCGCTTGCCGCAGCGGATGGAGAAGCCGCGAGGGATCCGCTCTCCATTTCCGCCGAGGTCAAGGCATCCCTCAGCCTTCTGATCGTAGACGACGACCGCACCCTCCGTGAAGGGTGCGCCAGCGTGCTGCAGATGGACGGCTTCAACGTCACGACGCTCGGTCGTGGTGATGAAGCGCTCGAGCTGGTTCGGCGGCGGAAGTTCGACATCGTGCTGGTCGATCTCTATATGACCCCGGTTTCGGGAATGGAGATCCTCCGTGCGACGCTGTCGGCCCACAAGGAAACGATCGTCGTCGTGATGACGGGCAACCCGAGCGTCACGACGAGCATCGAAGCACTCCGGGCCGGTGCATGGGATTACCTGCCGAAGCCGTTCTCCGCGACCCATCTCCAAGTGCTCATCGGGCGCGCGTCGCATGCGGTCATGGTGGCGCGCGAGACGAGAGATCTCCGGATTCAGCTCCTCAAGCAGAACGGGAACAGCGACAAGCTCACCCTGCTTGGCGTCTCGCCGGCGTTCCGAAAGGCCGTGGAGCTCGCGCGGCGCGTCGCCAGCACGGATGCCTCCGTGATGATCATGGGCGAGAGCGGAACCGGTAAAGAGGTCATCGCCCAGTTCATCCATCAGCACAGCCGCCGCGCGAGCAGGCAGGTAGTTCCGATCAACTGCGCGGCGCTGCCGGAAGGGCTCCTCGAGAGTGAGCTGTTCGGTCACCGGAAGGGCTCGTTTACAGGCGCGGACCGTGACAAGCCCGGCCTGCTGGAGATCGCGAACGGGGGAACGCTGTTCCTGGACGAGCTCACGGAAATGTCATTGCCTCTCCAGGCAAAGCTGCTCCGCGTGCTGCAGGACGGAGTGGTGCGTCGCGTCGGAAGCGAACAGCAGGACGCTGTCGTGGATGTGCGGTTCATTTCCGCGACGAACCGAGATCCGGCGGAATGCGTCGCCAAAGGGACGCTGCGCGAGGATCTTCTGTACCGCCTGCGCGTGGTTCCGATCAAGCTTCCACCGCTCCGAAAGCGCCTCGAGGACATTCCGCTCCTCGCGAATCACTTCCTCACCCACTTCTGGGAACGGCATCGCCAGCCCGGCGAGCCGACGCCACGACTCACGGATGCCGCGATCGAGTTTCTACGATCGCGTCCGTGGCGCGGAAACGTCCGCGAGCTGCAGAACGTGATCGAGCAGCTCGCGGTGCTGGCGGAGCCGGGGCAGGGGGTGCAGCCGGACGACGTGCCGTTGTACGATGACGCCACGGTGGCGCCGGCCACGTCGACGGGCGGTTTACCAGTCAACATCATGACGGAAAGCTTCCACCTCGCGAAGGAGAAGCTCGTCGCACACTTCGAAAAGGAGTACCTCACGCAGCTGATCGCCCGCGCCGGGTCGAACATGTCGAAAGCGGCGCGGCTCGCCAGCATCGATCGCACGACGCTCTACCGACTCATGGAGAAGCACGGCTTCCGCCGTGATGAGTTCGGTGGCGCGGGCGACGAGTAGCTCAGGAACTCAGCGGATACGCGTGTCGCCATCGCGAACGTCGAAATCAACGCGCGGGACGCCCGTCACCTCGGCGGTCATCGACACCGAGGCGAACGCGGCGCTGGCGTCGAGTGCCGTCTGGCGTGCGCTCACGGCCGCGGCCTCGGACGTCTCGGACGAGTGGCCGCACCGCGAGCACGGTGCGACCTCCCCCGCGGACGTTCGAACCTCCCTGGCGGCCCTGGCCGAGAACGTTAGGCAGGCGCTCAACGGCGACTCCATCGTGCTGGGCACGTTCCCGCCGTTCGTGCCCGTGCGCCGCGCCCTGGAGCTCCTGCGCCGTGCCTTCCTCGAACGATCCGAGCCGCTCGGTGTTCAGCCGGCCGGCGAGATGCGCGTGCTCGACGTGATCAAGGCGATGGAGCGGCTGCAGCACGTCATCGACGAGGACGCGGCACATCGCTTCGGCGCGCGCCTGTCCGGCCAGGACGCGCAGCAGCTCGTCGTCGAGATGGCGCATGACATGCGCTCCCCGTTAGGCTCGATCCTGATCCTCGCGGAGCGTCTGCGCTATGGGTCCGCCGGCGGGCTCACGCCAATTCATGAACGACAGCTCGGTCTCGTCTACTCGGCGGCGTTCGGCCTCAGCGCGCTGGCCGGGGACGTCATCGAGCTCGCGCGCGGCGGCACGACACTCATGGAACAGGCGCCGATGCCGTTCCTCGTCTCCGACGTCCTGCAATCGATCATGGACATCCTTCGCCCCATGGCGGAGGAGAAGCGCCTCGTCGTGCGATGCGTGGGGCCGGAGGCGGACCTGCGGGTAGGTTACCAGGCCGCGCTCAATCGTGTGCTGCTGAACCTCGCAACGAACGCGATCAAGTTCACGAACGTCGGCTCGGTCGACGTGAGCTGCCGCCAGATCGACCGGAACCGCATCGAGTTCTCCGTGAAGGACACGG
>Ga0268265_10000379_pt1 | contig 47868 bp, 37 predicted proteins | sample KBSSwiS52_FD_190355 | JGI IMG/M metagenome (GOLD analysis project Ga0268265, IMG submission 190355) | Switchgrass rhizosphere microbial communities from Kellogg Biological Station, Michigan, USA - KBS Switchgrass S5-2 (SPAdes) (version 2) | ecosystem: Host-associated > Plants > Roots >...
ACCCTCGATCGACGGACCTTCATTCACCTCGGCGCTAGCGCCGCCGGCGGCCTCCTCCTCTCTCTGCACCTCGTCCCCCGCCTCGCCCGCGGCGCCGGCTCACCCTCCTCCTCCGATCCCGCTCCCGCCATCGGCCTCTTCGTCCGCATTGAAAAAGACGGCACCACTTTCATCGGCGCCCGCTCCCCCGAAATCGGCCAAGGCGTGAAAACCTCTCTGCCGATGATCATCGCGGAAGAGATGGACGCGGACTGGTCGAAGGTGCGCGTCGAGCAGCTGCCGTTCGGCATCGTCCGCGCAGCCGATGGTACGTTCACTTGGAAGTATGGCGAGCAAGGCGCCGGCGGCAGCACGAACATTCCGGACGCGTGGGCCGATCTGCGCCACGCAGGTGCACGTGTGCGACAGGTGCTGCTCGCCGCGGCCGCGAAGCGTTGGAACGTGCCAATCACCGAACTGCACACCGAACCCGGAATCGTGAAGCATGCTGACGGACGCACGATCAGCTACGGCGAGCTCGCGCCACTCGCGGCGACACTCCCACTCCCGACTGAACAACCACCGCTGAAAGACCCGAAGCAGTGGAGAATTCTCAACACGCGAACGCGCGTCGTCGACACCGAAGACATCGTCACAGGCCGCGCACGATACGGTATCGATTCGACCATCCCCGGCGCACTGATCGCAGTGATCACGCGCTGCCCGACATTCGACGGCGAGCTGAAATCTTTCGACGCCACCGCGGCAAAGAAAATCCCCGGCGTCCGCGACGTCATTGCACTGCCAGGCCCGAAGCACGGCGAGCCGATCACGGCGAACCTGGCCCCCGGCGTTGCTGTCATTGCCGACAACACTTGGGCCGCGCTGCAAGGCCAACGCGCCCTCAAGATCGAATGGACGCCCGGCCCTTACGCCACGGAATCCTCCGCAGGCCTCGATGCGCAGTGTGCCGAACTGTTCAAGGGCACCGGCACCCGAGCCCGCAACGATGGCGACTTCGACGCCGCGCGTGCCGCAGCCGCGCAGGTCATCGAGGCAACCTATCGCATACCCTTCGTCTCGCACTCGCCGCTCGAGCCGCAAAACGCTTGCGTCGACGTGCGCAAGGACAGCGTCTTCATCGTTGCGCCGCTGCAAATGCCCGGCGGCGCATCTCGAATCGCCGCGCAACTCACGGGCATCGATCGCTTGAAGATCGATGTCCGCATGACGCGCGTCGGCGGCGGATTCGGTCGACGGCTGAGCAACGACTTCATCGCCGAAGCCGTGATGCTCTCCAAGCAGGTCGGCAAGCCGATCAAGTTGCTGTGGACACGCGAAGAGGACATGCGTCACGACTGGTATCGACCGTTCGGCCACCATCACTTGATCGCGACTCTCGATGCTAATCGACAGCTCACGGGCTGGGCGCACCGTCTCGCGAGCGCATCGAAGTACTACCGCCGGCCGGATGTGAAGCCCGAGGACATGTGGACTTCCGAGCTCTATCCGGGTGACTTCCCTGCGCAGCTGCTCGACAACGTTCGAATGGAATGGTTTGCGGTCAACTCCGGCATCATGCGCGGTTCGTGGCGCGCGCCCGCGCACACTGCGAACGCCTTCGCCGTGCAGAGTTTCCTCGACGAAGTCGCTCATGCCACGCAACAGGATCCCCTCGCCCTCCGCCTTCGCTTGCTTGGCGAGCCGCGTGAACTGAAGTACGAGCAGCACGGCGGACCGACGTTCAATCCTGGTCGACTCACTGGCGTGCTGCGTCTCGCGGCAGAGCGCATCGGCTGGGGTCGTAGCGTGCCGCGCGGTCGTGGGCTCGGGATCGCCGGTCATTTCACATTCGGCGGCTATGCCGCGCACGCGATGGAAGTGAGCGTAGCCAGCGACGGCAGCTATCGAATCGAGCGCTGCGTGTGCGCAGTCGACGTCGGCCGGCCGATCAACCGCCTGGGACTCGAAGCGCAGATGATGGGCGGCACGATCGACGGCATCAGCACCGCGCGCAACCTGGAGATTTCGATCAAGGAAGGTCAAGTCGTGCAAAGCAACTTCAACGACTACCCGTTGCTGCGCATCGCCGATGCCCCGGACGTCGAAGTGGCAATCGTCGACAGCGAGCGCGATCCCTCCGGCGCCGGCGAAATCGGCCTGCCGACTGCCGCACCTGCGCTGACCAATGCAATCTTTGCAGCCAGCGGCTACCGCGTGCGCAATCTCCCGATCGGCGCGCGGCTGCGAACTGCGCAGGAAAGCTGAGAAAGTTCGTGTAGCGGCTGCTACACTTGCGGTCCCCACCGCGGTGTCGAGTCCTCATGTTTCTGCAGCGCCCCTCCTTTCGAATCGTTCTCCTTTTCTTTGGCGCCTTTGGGCTGGCCGCTTGCGGCGGCGGGGCCGACACCAACGCCGAGAAGCCGGTTCCGGTGACAACCCGCACGGTCGCAGTGAGCACAGCGCCCATCGTGCTCGAGGCTGTTGGACGCACCGAAGGCTCGAAGGAAGTCGAGATCCGCGCGCGCGTGTCGGGCATCGTGCAGAAGCGTTTATACGACGAGGGTTCGTTCGTACGCGCCGGCGCGCCGCTGTTCCAGATCGAGCGCGCGCCATTCGAGATCGCCCTTGCGCAAGCGAAGGCGACGGCCGATCAAATGGAAGCGACCAATGATCAGGCACGACGAGAAGCAGATCGTCTCGCAGGCCTGCTCGCCAGTGCAGCCGTTAGCAAGCGCCTCGCCGAGGAAGCGGCAACTGCATATAAATCCGCCGCCGCGTCGCTCGCCGCCGCACGCGCCGCAGTTCGCGAAGCGGAGCTGAATCTCTCATACACCTCCGTCGTCGCGCCGATCTCGGGAGTCACCGGACGCGCGCAGCACTCCGAAGGCAGCCTTGTGACGGCGAACACGGACAGCAGCTTGCTCACAACGATTTCCCAGACAGATCCAATCTGGGTTCGCTTCGCACTGTCAGAAGCCGAGCAGCAGGGCCTGCGCCGCACGGGTGATGAGAACAGCATCGTGGAATTGGTGCTGGCAGACGGCGAAACCTACGGCGAGCGTGGCCGCTTGAACTTCTCAGGATCAACCGTCGACCAATCACTCGGCACGGTGCAGTTGCGCGCGGCGTTTCCGAATCCAAAGCTCGAGATTCTTCCCGGCCAGTTCGCGACGGTCCGTCTCGATGCCGGCACGCAGCAGGTGATCGCAGTTCCGCAGACTGCCGTGCTCGAAGGAACGCAGGGTCGTTTCGTGTGGACCGTCGGCGCTGATGGCAAGGCCGCGCAACGTGCGGTGGAAGTCGGCGACTGGCTCGGCCAGGACTGGATCATCCGCAAAGGCCTGAACGATGGCGACACCGTCATCCTCGACAACCTGATGAAGCTGAATCCGGGCGTCGCCGTCGTCGCGCAAGCCGAGCAGGCGGGCGCGCCGCCGGCCTCCGCCGCCGCGGCCAACTGACATGTTCTCGAAGTTCTTCATCGACCGTCCGGTGCTCGCGGGAGTCATCGCGATCATCATCGTGATTGCCGGACTGGTCGCGAGCGCGATCCTGCCGATCGCGCAGTATCCGGACATCGCACCGCCGACGGTCGTCGTCAACACCAGTTACCCCGGCGCCAGTGCCGAAACGATCGCGAAGACAGTCGCCGCGCCGATCGAAGAGCGACTGTCCGGTGTCGAGCATCTGCTCTACTTCAACTCCAGCTCCTCCTCCACCGGCGATCTGACGATTACCGCGACCTTCGACGTCGGCACGAACATCGACACAGCGGTGTTCAACGTGAACAATCGCGTGCAGCTCGCAGTGTTATGCTTGCCGGACGACGTGCGGCGCAACGGCGTGACCGTACAGAAGCGGTCGAACGACATCCTGCTGCTGGTGGCACTCGTTTCGCCGGACAACAGCCGCGACACGCTGTTCCTGTCGAACTACGCAACGATCAATCTGCTCGACGAGCTCAAGCGCGTGCCGGGCGTCGCAGACATCGGCGTCTTCGGTGCGCGCGACTACTCGATGCGAGTCTGGCTGCGTCCCGATCGACTGGCGCAGCTCGGACTCACGGTCAGCGACATCGCCGACGCATTGCGGACGCAGAACACGCAATACGCCGCGGGCAAGATCGGTGCAGAGCCGGCGGTGAAGGGCCAGAGCCTGGTCTACACGGTCACAGCTCGCGGTCGGCTCGTGGAACCGGACGAATTCGGTGAAATCGTAATTCGCTCCACCGCCGGCGGTGGCGTGCTGCGCCTCAAAGACGTCGCGCGTGTCGAGCTCGGCGCACAGAGCTACGACACCTACAACCTGCTGTCCGGCAAGCCATCGATCGGCATGGCAGTCTTCATGCAGTCCGGAGGCAATTCGCTCGAAGTCGCGCAGGCGGTCCGCGACAAGATGACGGAGATGAAGAAGTCTTTCCCGCCGGGAGTCGACTTCGTGACGCCGTTCGACCCAACGCGCTACGTGTCAGCCTCGATCGAGGAAGTCACCAAGACGATTCTCGAGGCCGGCGCGCTCGTCGTCCTGGTCGTATTCCTGTTCCTGCAGACGTGGCGCGCGACCTTGATCCCCATGATCGCCGTGCCCGTCTCGCTGATCGGTACGTTCGCCGGACTGTGGCTCGTCGGGTTCTCGATCAATACGCTGACGCTGTTCGCGATGGTGCTGTCGATCGGTATCGTCGTCGACGACGCGATCGTGGTGCTCGAAAACGTCGAGCGCCTGATGCGCGAAGAGAAGATGTCGCCGCTCGCCGCAGCCATCGAGGCGATGCGAGAAGTGTCGGGCGCGATCATCGCCATCGTGCTCGTGCTATGCGCCGTGTTCGTCCCTGTCGCGTTCCTCACCGGCATCGCCGGACAGCTGTACCGACAGTTCGCGGTCACCGTGTCGATTGCAGTCGTCATCTCGGGCTTCACTGCCCTCACGCTGACGCCAACTCTGTGCGCGCTGTTGCTGCACGATGCGACTCACGACTCGAAGTACTTCCGCTGGTTCAATCGCGCATTTGGCGCGACGACGAACCGCTTTCTCATCAGCGTCGGCCAGGCATTGCAATACCGCGGGCGTGCGCTCGCGATTTTCGCCGGCGTCATCGCTCTTGCGGGCCTGCTGTTCTGGTATCTCCCGAACAGCTTCGTGCCGCCCGAGGACCAGGGCTACCTGATCGGCAACGTGCAGCTGCCTGACGGCGCGACATTGGAGCGCACCGGCAAGGTCACGGCACAGCTTCAGCAGATGCTGCCGGACTTCCCTGAGTTCGAGTTCGTCAACGTCATCAATGGCAACGACTTCATCGGCGGCGGCACCAAGAGCAGCTCGGGCTCGCTGTTCATCATCCTCAAGCCCTGGAAGGACCGCGACCGTACCGCTGCAGACGTCGCCAAAGAGTTGAACCAACGCGCCAGCACGATTCGCGGCGGTTTGGCAGTCGCTTTCAACCCGCCCTCGATCCGCGGCCTCGGTACTGCGGGCGGCTTCGAAGGCTACCTGCAATCGCGCGGGTCGGCAGACCCCGCGAGGCTGGGCCAGGTGCTGAACGAATTTCAGCGCGCAGTCGCCGCGGATCCACGCTTGAACGGCATCACCACGTTCTATCGCGCCTCCGTGCCGCAGCTCCGCGTCGAAGTGGACCGCGAGAAAGCGCTGGCACTCGGCGTACCTGTCGCCGAAGTGTTCGATGCTCTGCAGAGCACGATGAGCGCACTGTACGTCAACGACTTCAACCTCTACGGCCGCACGTTCCGCGTGCAGATGCAGGCGGAAGCGCCCTTCCGCAACGATCCCAACGATCTCGGCGGGGTCTACGTGCGCTCGAATACGAGCGGACAGATGATCCCGCTGAAGGCGCTGATCCAGGTCAATGAGGTCGTCGGTCCCGAGCTGCTCGAGCGCTTCAACGGATATATCGGAGCTCGCTTCAACGGCTCCGGCCGCGAGGGTGTCAGCTCGGGCGAAGCGCTCGCCGCTGTCGAAGAGGTCGCTGCAAAGACATTGCCGGATGGTTTCCAGGTTGCGTGGACCGGCCAGGCGTTCCAGGAAAAGCGCACCGGCAGCGCTTCGGCATTTGCGTTCGGGTTCGCGATCGTCATGGTGTTCCTCATCCTCGCGGCCTTGTATGGGCGCTGGCTGCTGCCGATCTCGGTGCTGCTCGCCGTGCCGTTCGCTGTGCTCGGCGCACTCGCGTTCGTGGCGCTGCGAGGGATGGAGAACGATATCTATTTCCAGATCGGCCTGATCGTGCTGATCGGCCTCTCCGCGAAGAACGCGATCCTGATCGTCGAATTCGCTCACCGTGGCGTGCAGGAAGGCCGCACGCCGATCGAAGCCGCGAAAGAAGCCGCGCGCCTGCGCTTCCGACCGATTGTCATGACTTCGCTCGCCTTCGTGCTCGGTGTCGTACCGCTCGTGATCGCGACTGGCGCTGGCGCCTCCGCTCGACAATCCATGGGCACGGGTGTGTTCGGCGGCATGATCATTGCGACTTTCGTCGCCACCGTATTCGTGCCCCTGTTCTTCGTATTCGTCGAGCGTCGCAAGAAGGAGCCCGCCTCGCACGCCACGGTGCCGGCGCCGGAGCAGCCATGAAGCCTGCGCTGCGACCCGATGGTGCCAATGGCAACACGCGCGCACGCCAGCTCGCGGCACGGCGCGCGCAATTGATCGCCGTCGCGGAGCAATTGTTCCTGCAACACGGCTTCGCCAACACGAGCGTCAATGCGATCGTGCGCGAAGCAGGCGGCTCGCTGGCAACGCTTTATGCGGAGTTCGGCAGCAAGGAGTCACTGTTCGAGTCGGTTCTCAGCGAACGCGCCGCGCGTTTCTTTCCGGATGAAAGCTCAGCACCAAATCATGCGCTCGATGCACAAGCGGAACTGCGAGCGCTCGCGACGCAGATGCTGAAACGAATGTTGTCCGACGACGGGCTCGCCGTGTATCGCCTGGCCGTGCACGAAGCGCCGCGCTTCCCGGCGCTACGCAAGGCATTGCTGGATGTCGGCATGCCGGGCTTGCTCGGTCGCACTGCCAGCTATCTGCAGGCACTGGCGGATCGGGGTGCGCTGAAGATTGAGAGCTCGACCGAAGATGCGTGGCTGGCGGCGAGCAGGTTCATCGCGTTGGTGCAGGGGCAGATCGTGTTCAGCGCGGCGTGCGGTGGGACGATCAGCGCGCGGACGCGGACGACGCATGTGAACGATGCGGTGGATGCGTTTTTGAAGATGTATGGGAAGTCGGGCTGAAGCCCGACCTACAGCCCAAACCCACAACGGCCGGGATCAGCGGCGCAGGATGCGCAGGACTTCTTCGAGCTCGGTGCGGATCTGGCGCACGATCTGTTGCGCCTGGGTCAGGTCGTCGCGGGCTTCGTCGCCTTGCAGGCGATTGCGCGCGCCGCCGATCGTGAAGCCCTGTTCGTACAGCAGGCTGCGGATCTGACGGATCACGAGCACATCCTGCCGCTGGTAATAACGCCGATTGCCGCGGCGCTTCACAGGTTTCAGCTGCGGGAACTCCTGTTCCCAATAGCGCAGCACGTGCGGCTTGACGCCGCAAAGGTCGCTCACTTCACCGATGGTGAAGTAGCGCTTGCCGGGGATCGGCGGCAATTCGCTGTTATTGCCTGGTTCCAGCATACGCCTCGACTCGAGCTTTCAGTTTTTGTCCCGGGCGAAACGTCACGACACGGCGGGCGCTGATCGGAATCTCCTCGCCCGTCTTCGGATTACGACCCGGTCGCTGGTTCTTGTCACGCAGATCGAAGTTGCCGAACCCCGAGAGCTTCACCTGCTCGCCGGTCGAGAGCGAGGCACGCAGCTCTTCGAAGAACAGATCGACGAGCTCGCGAGCTTCGCGCTTGTTCAGCCCGAGCTGGTCGAACAGTGCCTCGGCGATCTCCGCTTTCGTCAGTGCCATAGCTTATTTATCCCGGATCGTGGCGTTCAGCTTGAGCGTCAGTTGTTCGATGACCCGAGCCACGAGGGCGTCGGCTTCGCTATCGGTCAGGGTGCGGGAAGTATCCTGCAATTGCAGACCTAAGGCTATGCTTTTCTTGCCTTTCTCGAACTGTCGCCCGCGATAGACAGAGAGCACAGTCAAGTCCTGCAACAGCGCGCCCGCGCCCTCGCGGACGCGGTCCAGGAGCGTCTGCACGGCCAAGCCTTCGTCGACGATCACCGCAATATCGCGGCGGATGGCCGGGTATTTGGAAATCTCGGCGAAAACGGGGATATCACGACTCAACCCGGACTGCGTTTCGATCTCGAAAACGAACACTGGATATGTCAAATCCAGGCGCCGCGAATGCTCTGGATGCAGTGCGCCCAGCCACCCTACGGAACGCTCGCCGCGCCAGACGCGCGCCGACTGGCCGGGGTGTAAGGCAGGATGTCGTTCAGCCACGAAGCGAAACTGCGCAGGCGCACCCGTCAGCGCGAGCAGCGCTTCGATGTCTGCTTTCACATCGAAGAAGTCGATCTTGGCCGCTTCCACGCCCCACTGTTCCGGCAGCGACGAACCCGCGACGACGCCTGCGATCACTTCTGTCTCTGCGCCGTCAGTGCCGCCGTAACGACGACCGACTTCGAACAGACGCGCGCGCTGTTGCTGCCGGCGCTGGTTGCTGCCAAGTGCTTGCAACAATCCAGGCCAGAGCGACGTACGCATCACCGCCAGTTCAGCAGAGATCGGATTTGCGAGCGCGAATGCCGGACCGGGCATCAGCAGTGTCTGCGCTGCCGGCTCGGTGAACGAATAAGTGATCGCTTCCTGGTAACCGCGGTCGACCAGCAAATCAGCTGCGCGCTCATTGCGCACGCGACTCTCCGTCCAAGGCTGCATGCGCTGCGCGGCGATTTCGTTCTGTTCGGGAATGTTGTCGAAGCCGTACAGGCGCGCGACTTCTTCGATCAGGTCTTCTTCGATGCTGATGTCGAAGCGCCAGCTCGGCGGAGTGACCGTCCAGGCCGGTGCAGAGCCTTCGACCTTCATACCGAGACGAATCAGGCAATCCGCAACGATGTCGGCCGAGAGCGGTGCACCGAGCACATGCTGGACACGCTGATGCCGCACGCGGATCGCGCTACGCGCCGGATATCGCTCGGGCGTGCACGTGATTTCCAGCGGACCGGGCATGCCGCCAGCACATTCCAGCAGCAATTGAGTGGCGCGCTCGATCGCACGTTCTTGCAGCTCCGGATCGACGCCACGCTCGAAGCGCTGCGACGCATCCGTGATCAAGCCATACCGACGGCCGCGCGCGACCACAGACGGATGGAAGAAAGCGCCTTCCAACAACACATCCTTGGTCTCGTCGCTGATGCCGGAATCCTCGCCTCCCATGACACCGCCCATGCCGAGCAGCGTGCGCTCGTCGGCGATCATCAACGTGTCCGGCGTCAACTCGACAACGCGGCCGTCGAGCATCTTGAGCGTTTCGCCGTCGCGTGCGTAGCGCACGATGATCGAGCCTTGCAGCGTGTTGAGATCGTATGCGTGCAGCGGCTGCCCGAGCTCGAGCATCACGTAATTCGTCACGTCGACGACTGCACTGATCGGACGCAACCCGGCACGCCGCAGCCGCTCCTGCATCCAGAACGGCGACTTCGCATGGGTGCGAATGCCGCGCACGACGCGGCTGCCGAACTTCGGGCAGGCCGCGCCGCCTTCCAGCCGCACTGGAAAGCGCTCCTGGGACTGTGCTTCAACCGGCTTCATCGCGAGCGGATGGAGCGGCTGCTTACGCAGCGCGGCAACCTCGCGCGCGACACCTGCGACACTCATGCAATCGCCGCGATTCGGTGTGAGGTTCACTTCGAAGATCGTATCGTTCAGGCCCAGCGCCGAGATCAGGTCCTGACCTGCCTGCAGCACGCTCGGCAGATCGAACAGTCCCGACGCGTCTTCGCCCAAGCCAAGTTCGCGCGCCGAGCACAGCATTCCCGAGGATTCGACGCCGCGCAGTTTTGCCTGCTTGATCTCCATGCCGTTCGGCAGCTTCGCACCGATGAGCGCGAGCGGCGCCTTCATGCTGACGCGAACGTTCGGCGCGCCGCAGACGATCTGCAGCTCTTCGCGCCCGTTCCATACTCGGCATACGTTGAGCTTTTCTGCGTCGGGATGCCGTGTAACGGACTTCACCTCGCCGACCACGACATTCGCGAGCGGCGGAGCCGCAGGTTGAATCGCTTCGACTTCGAGCCCGACCATCGTGAGCGCGTGTGCCAGCCCGCGCACGTCCGTGCCCGTGTCTGCCCACTCGCCCAACCATTGCAGGCTGATCCTCATCAGGAGAACTGCCGGAGAAAGCGCAGATCGTTCTCGAAGAACATGCGCAGATCGTTGACGTCGTAGCGCAGCATCGTGAGCCGGTCGATGCCGAAGCCGAACGCGTAGCCCGTGTAGCGCTCCGAGTCTATGTTTACAGCGCGCAGGACGTTCGGATGCACGACGCCGCAGCCCGCGACTTCGAGCCAGCCGGTCTGCTTGCACACACGGCAACCTGTACCGCCGCACGCGACGCACGAGATGTCGACTTCGGCGGACGGCTCGGTGAACGGAAAATACGAGGGACGCAGCCGCATGCCGACGTCCTTCTCGAAGAACTCTTTCATGAAGCCGTGCAGAACGGCCTTCAGGTTCGCGAAGCTGATGCCCTCGTCGACGACCAGCCCTTCGAGCTGGTGGAACATCGGCGTGTGCGTCATATCGGAGTCGCTGCGATAAACGCGGCCCGGCGCGATGATGCGCACCGGTGGTTGGTGCGCCTGGAGGTAGCGCACCTGCACGGGCGAGGTATGCGTGCGCAGCAAACGCCCGTCACCGAAATAGAAGGTGTCATGCATCGCCCGCGCAGGATGATCCGCGGCGATGTTCAGCGCTTCGAAGTTGTGCCAGTCGTCTTCGATCTCCGGACCGTCGGCAACCGTGAAGCCGCCGCCGCGAAAGATCTGTTCGATGCGACGGCGTGAGCGCGTGACAGGATGCAGCCCGCCGAGGTTCTGGCCGCGGCCGGGCAACGTGACGTCCACGGTATCGCTGGCAAGCTGCGCCGCGAGCTGCTCGTTTTCGAGCTCAGCGCGGCGCGCATCCAGCGCCGAGGTCAGCGCTTCCTTCGCTTCGTTGATGTTCGCGCCCGCAGCTTTGCGCGCCTCGTGGTCCATCGACCCGAGCGACTTGAGCTGCGCGGTGATCTCGCCCTTCTTGCCGAGCAGGCGAACGCGAATCTGCTCCAATTCCTCGATGTTGGCCGCGCGCGCGATCTCCGCGCGCGCGGCCTCAACGAGCGATTGCATTTAGGCAGCCTGCTTCAACAGGCTGTCTTTCGCCTTCTGCGCAATCACGCCGAACGCCGCCTCATCGTTCATCGCGATGTCGGCGAGCACCTTGCGGTCGATCGACAAGCCGGCCAGGTTCAGCCCGGCGATCAGCTTGCTGTACGACAGGCCGTGAACGCGCGCAGCAGCGTTGATGCGCGTGATCCACAACGCACGCATGGTGCGCTTGTTGGTCTTGCGATCGCGGTAAGCGTACTGGCCGGCCTTGATGACCGCCTGCTTCGCCGCGCGGAAAACCTTGCGACGGGCGTTGTAGTAGCCCTTCGCCTTCTTGAGGATCTTCTTGTGACGGGCGCCAGCGATGACGCCTCTCTTAACGCGTGCCATGTGTCAGCTCCTCTTACTTAGCGTTCGGCAGCAGCTGTTCCAGCCGCACCAGATCTTGCTTTGCCACCATGCTCGGCGCGCGCAGCTGACGCTTACGCTTGCTGGGCTTCTTGGTGAGGATGTGACGACGATGGGATTGGGCTCGCTTGAACCCTTTGGCAGTCTTGCGAAAACGCTTCGCCGCTGCCCGGTTGGTCTTCAACTTGGGCATAACAACTCCGAGCCCGTCAGGGGCTCTCTCTTCGTTTAGCCCGTGGGGCACCGAAGTACCTTGGGGCGGGACAACAGCCGTAGCTGTTGCTCACTTTTTGTGTCGGGCTCTAAGCCCGACCTGCAGCTCAGGCCTACTTCTTCTTCGGCCCGAACATCATCACCATCTGCCGCCCTTCCATCAGCGGGTTCTGCTCGATCTGCGCATACGGCGCCAGATCTGCCGACACCCGCTGCAGGAGCTCGCGGCCGACTTCCTGATGTGCCATTTCGCGGCCACGGAACCTCATGGTCACCTTGGCCTTGTCGCCTTCCTGCAGGAAGCGGATCAGGTTGCGCAACTTCACCTGATAGTCGCCCTCTTCCGTTCCGGGGCGAAACTTCACTTCCTTGATCTGAATCTGCTTCTGCTTGCGCTTCGCTGCGTGCGCCTTCTTGTTCTGCTCGAACAGGAATTTGCCGAAGTCCATGATGCGGCAGACCGGCGGATCGGCGGTGGGCGACACCTCGACCAGATCCAGCTCCGCAGTCTGTGCCATCTGCAGTGCTTCGAAGCGCGTGATCACGCCGACTTGATGACCTTGAGCGTCGATCACTCGTAGCTTCGGCGAACTGATCTCTTCGTTACGCCGAACGCGCTTAGCAATAGGGGCAGCGATACGTCATACCTCCAAAATAGTCCGGCCGCGGCTCGCGACTTCCTCGGCAAGCCTCTGAGCGATCGTCTCCACTGACATCGCTCCGAGGTCTTTGCCACTGCGCGTGCGCACGGCCAGGGAATTTGAACCTGCTTCGCGATCGCCGGCGACCAGAAGGTACGGGACGCGCTGCAGTGTGTGCTCGCGGATCTTAAAGCCCACCTTCTCATTGCGCAAGTCGGCGGCGACTCGAAGCCCCTGATTTTTCAGGGTTTCGGTCACTTTTAGTGCATATTCGGCTTGATTGTCCGTGATGTTGAGGACGACCGCCTGCACCGGTGCGAGCCAGGCCGGCAACTTGCCGGCGTGGTGCTCGATGAGGATGCCCGTGAACCGTTCCAGCGAGCCGAAGATTGCGCGATGGAGCATCACGGGTGTGCGCTTCTCGCTGTGCCCGTCGATGTAGTGCGCGCCCAACCGGCCCGGCATGTTCAGGTCGACCTGCCACGTGCCGCATTGCCAATCGCGCCCGATGGCGTCCTTGAGCACGAACTCGAGCTTCGGACCATAGAAGGCGCCCTCGCCTTTGTTCTGCGTGACCTCGACGCCGGCTGCCCGAGTCGCCTCCAGCAGCGCCTGCTCGGACCGATCCCACACGTCGTCGCCCCCGACGCGCTTGGCTGGGCGATCGGAGAACTTCACCTTCACGTCGTCAAAGCCGAAATCGCTGTAGATCGACAGCAGCAGCTTGATGCCGCGGACGCTCTCCTCGACCAGCTGTTCTTCGGTGACGAAAACGTGAGCGTCGTCCTGCGTGAAGGCGCGGACGCGCATCAGCCCGTGCAATGCACCTGACGGCTCGTAGCGATGAACCTTGCCGAACTCCGCGAAGCGCAATGGCAAATCGCGGTAGCTGCGCAAGCCATGGTTGAAAATCTGGATGTGACCCGGGCAGTTCATCGGCTTGATCGCGTAGTTCCGCTCGTCCGGCGTCTTCGTAAAGAACATGTTCTCGCCGAACGTCTGCAGGTGCCCGGAGCGGCGCCACAGCTCGGCATCCATGATCTCCGGAGCGTTGACTTCCTGATAGCCAGCCGCCCGCTGCTTCTCGCGCATGTAGGCAATCAGCGCCTGGAACAGCGTCCAACCTTTCGGATGCCAGAAGACGGCGCCCGGTGCCTCCTCCTGGAAATGAAACAGGTCGAGTTCCTTGCCGATCCTGCGATGGTCGCGCTTCTCCGCCTCTTCCAGCCGAGTGAGGTAGGCCTTGAGCTGCTTGTCGTCCGGCCACGCCGTACCGTAGATGCGCTGGAGCATCTCGTTACGCGAGTCGCCGCGCCAATAGGCGCCGGCAATCTTCATCAACTTGAAGGCGCGCAGCTTGCCAGTGCTCGGCACGTGCGGACCGCGGCACAGGTCGACCCAATCCGACTGCCCGTACAGGCTGATTTCTTCGGCAGCGGGGATGCTCGCAATGATCTCGGCCTTGTAGACCTCGCCCTGGTCCCGGAAGAACTTCACGGCGTCGTCGCGGCGCATGACTCGGCGGGTGACCTTGTGGTCCGCCTTGGACAATTCACGCATCCGCTCTTCGATCGCCACCAGGTCTTCCGGCGTGAACGGCCGCTTGTAGGCGAAATCGTAGTAGAAGCCGTCTTCGATCACCGGGCCGATCGTCACCTGCGCGTCCGGAAACAGCTGCTTCACGGCCTGCGCGAGCAGATGCGCGGTCGAATGGCGGATGACTTCCAGCCCTTCGGGGTCACGGTCCGTGACGATGGCGAGCCGCGCGTCGCGGTCGATGACGTAGGACGTGTCGACCAGCTTGCCGTCCACCTTGCCCGCGAGCGCCGCCTTGGCCAGCCCCGGGCCGATATCCGCCGCTACCTTCTCGATCGAGATGGGTTCGGCATAAGTACGTTGACTGCCATCAGGCAGCGTGATGACTGGCATAGGGATTCGAAGTGGTGGGCGCTACAGGGATTGAACCTGTGACCCCTTGCTTGTCGAGCAAGTGCTCTACCGCTGAGCTAAGCGCCCGGAAAAGGCGGGCAAGGATAGCGATGGCGCGCAAATCAGGCAAGAAAAGCCTTTAGACACCGCCGGCTATGCCGCTCGAGGGCGGCCGCGGGTTGCCCTTCCGCTCCCCGAGCTTTTCGCCGAAAAAGGCGGTCAGCTCCTGCCACAGCCTTTGCCAGGTGGCATTCAGGACGAACCCATGCGCCTCTCCCGGCACCAGGACCGTCCGCACGTCGACGGAGCGGGCGCGCAGCTTCTGGGCCAGATCGACGGTTTCGGCCACGTCCACGTTCGCGTCCATATCGCCGCTGAACAGCAGTACGGGGGATCGCCATTGGTCCACGGCTGCCAACGGCGACGAGGCGAACGCACGCGCTCGCGTCGGCTCGGAAACACCGAAGAAGTCCGAGGGGTTCAGGTGAAACGCCCGCGGCGAGGGCCAACTCCAGTCGAAAAGACCATGGACGGCGACGCCGGCGGCGAACAGGTCCGAGTTGCGAGCCAATGCTTGCGCCGTGAGCAGACCGCCATAGGACCCGCCCCAGATGCCGATGCGGCTCGCGTCGACATCGGGACGCTTGGCGAGCCAGCGTCCTGCCGCGACGACATCGCGGTATTCGGACGCGCCGTTCCAGCCCCGGTTTTCGGCTTCGCGGAATGCGCGGCCGTAGCCGACACCCGACCGATAGTTGACGCTCAGAACGACGTAGCCGAGGTCGGCCAGCCGACGATTGAACGCGTAGGTGCGCGCGTAGTACTCGGAGAAGTGGAAGGCCGGGAACATCTGCCGCGGCGGCCCGCCGTGCACGAAAATCAGCGCGGCGCTTGCGCGCTTGGTGCGAGGCAAAAACAGCTGCGCTGGGACCGAGATGCCGTCTTCCGCTTGCAGCGTGACGACCTGCGGTGCCGGTGTTGCAAAGGACTCGTTGTAACCGTACGCCGACGGTGTTTCGCGCAACAAGACCTTGCCGGTCTTCAAATCCATGATGCGCGGCAAAGGCGCGGAGTCGGCATCGCCGCCCGCAAACAGAACGAGCTTCTCCTGCGCGGCGGCAGCATTCGCAATGACGACGTCTTTCGTAGCTACGGGCCGCGAAGCGTGCGTCTTTACATCGATGATCGAGGCCTGTCGCGTGTGCAGGTCGGAGCAGTTGTGGACGACCAACAGCTCGGCCGCACCGACCAACTCGCTTTCGGCGACTTCGCAGTTCGCGGGAGTGAGCGCTGCAGGCTCGCCGCCGCTCGCGGCAACCGCATAGAGCCGCCCCCAGCCATCGTGCTCCGAGTAGAAGACGACGCGATCGTTCCCAACCCAACGCAACGCGGAATCGGAATCTTCCAGTCCCGCAGTCGCACGATTGGCTGTCTGCCACAGCATCTTCGATACGCCGCTGCGGGCATCGACGACTTTGACCGCGAGAGGCTCGCTCTCGGTCTTGTCGTACTTGCGCGTGTGCTCGCGCCCCGGGAATTCGAGATAGGCGAGCTGACGGCCGTCCGGCGACCACATGGGCGAGGCCGCCCGATCGGGACCCGTGACGATCCATTGCACACGATCCTCGCCCGGTCGATACAAGCCGAGAAATGCATAACCGCCGCGGTCCTGCACGAAAGCGAGCGTGCTGCTGTCGGGCGACCACTTGATGTCGGAAAACCTCGCGCCGCCAGGCACTGCGACACTCGGCTGCGCGGCCGATTCGCGCACGCCGGCGATGAGCAGATCCTTTTCATGGCGATACAGCAGGCGTCCGCCATCCGGCGCAAAGTCCGGAGCGAAGCCCGGTCCGATCTTGCGAGCAGTGGCGCCAGCGGCAGCGGATGTCACCCACACCGATGGCCCGACCGGTGCGATCAAATTCGTGGGGTTGTAGGGTTGCTCGCCGCCGAAGGCGTTGCCGGTCGTGAACGCGACGAGCTGCCCATCAGGCGACAACACAACATCCGTCGGTGGCTGGCCGTCGCCATCTTCGACCGAGAGCAGCGTCTGCGGCTCGAACTTCGGTGCCCGGGCATAGCGGATTTGCGTCCGGCCGCCTTGTCGCACCAGCCAGGCGAATGCCGCGCCGTTCGACGCCGCGACCGTCTGCGTCGCCAGCGGGAACTCCAGAAACTGCTGCTCGCTGCTTGCCGCGCGCGCTTGATCGAATAGACATAGAGCGGCCATCGCGACCGTTGCCATTATTCTCATGCGCGCCCTCTACCCTGCCTTCTCGTCCGGCAAGCCGAACGCTGCATTTCGCAGCTTGTGCACTTCGTCTCGCAACCGCGCCGCTTGTTCGAATTCCAGATTGCGGGCGTGCTTGAACATCTCCTGCTCGAGCTTCTTGATGCGCCGGATGACCTGGTCCGGCGTCAGCGTTGAATAATCCACTTCCGGCACCGCGATCTTGCGCAGCGGGCCACGCGGACTGTCCGAGTACGCGCCTTCCAATATGTCTGCGACACCCTTCTTGATGCCGACCGGCGTGATGCCGTGCAGCTCGTTGAATTCCAGTTGCTTGCGACGACGGCGATTGGTCTCGTCGATGGCGCGCTTGATCGAGCCGGTCTCATGATCCGCGTACAGGATCGCCCGGCCGTTCAGATGGCGTGCCGCGCGACCGATGGTCTGGATCAGCGAGTTCTCCGAGCGCAGGAAGCCTTCCTTGTCCGCGTCGAGGATCGCGACCAGCGACACCTCCGGCATGTCCAGACCTTCGCGCAGAAGATTGATCCCAACAAGCACGTCGAACTTGCCGAGCCGCAGGTCGCGAATGATCTCCATGCGCTCGACGGTGTCGATGTCGGAGTGCAAGTAGCGCACCTTGACCCCGTGCTCATCGAGATACTCGGTGAGGTCTTCCGCCATGCGCTTGGTCAGCGTAGTGATCAGCACTCGCTCGCCGCGCTCCACGCAGATCTTGATCTCCGAGAGCACGTCGTCGACCTGCGTCCGCACGGGCCGCAGCTCGACGTCCGGATCGACCAGACCTGTCGGTCGCACGAGCTGTTCGACGACTTGCCCGGAGCGCTGCAGCTCGTACGGCCCAGGCGTGGCAGAGACGAAGATCATCTGCGGCGCGAGCTTCTCCCACTCATCGAAACGCAGCGGCCGATTGTCGAGCGCAGACGGCAGACGAAAGCCGTATTCGACCAGCGTCTCCTTGCGCGACCGATCGCCGCGATACATCGCGCCCAGCTGCGGGATCGTCTGGTGACTCTCGTCGACTACCAGCAGCGCGTTGTCGGGCAAGTAGTCGAACAAACACGGCGGCGGCTCGCCGGACGCACGGCCCGACAGGTAGCGCGAGTAGTTCTCGATGCCGTTGCAGTAGCCGACTTCACGGATCATCTCGATGTCGAAGCGCGTGCGCTGCTCGAGCCGCTGCGCTTCGAGCAGCTTGCCGCCGTTCTTGAGGTAGTTCAGCCGCTCGTGCAGCTCGTCGCGAATCTGATCGACGGCCGTGACCAATCGCTCCCTCGGCGTCACGTAGTGCGTCGATGGGAACACCGTGAAGCGCGGCACCTTGCGCTTGATCTCGCCCGTGAGCGGATCGAACAGCATGAGCGAGTCGACCTCGTCGTCGAACAGCTCGACGCGCAGTGCTTCGCGCTCCGATTCGGCGGGGAAGATATCGATCACATCGCCGCGCACTCGGTAAGTGCCTTGCGTAAGGTCGAGCTCGTTGCGCTTGTACTGCATGTCCGTCAGACGCCGCAGCATCTTGCGCTGATCCATGCGGTCGCCGCGCGACAGATGCAGCACCATCGATAGATACGCTTCCGGATCGCCGAGGCCGTAGATCGCCGACACCGTCGCGACGATGATCGAGTCCGGCCGCTCGAGCAGCGCCTTGGTCGCGGACAGGCGCATCTGCTCGATGTGCTCGTTGATCGAGGAATCCTTCTCGATGTAGGTGTCGGAGGAAGGAACGTAGGCTTCCGGCTGATAGTAGTCGTAATAGGAGACGAAATACTCCACCGAGTTGTGCGGGAAGAAATCCTTGAACTCGCCGTACAGCTGCGCGGCCAGAGTCTTGTTGTGTGCGAGCACGAGCGTCGGTCGCTGCAGTTCCTGGATCACGTTCGCGACGCTGAATGTCTTGCCCGATCCGGTCACTCCCAGCAACGTTTGATGCGTGAGCCCCGAGCGCAGCCCATCGACCAGGGCCGCGATCGCCTGCGGCTGATCGCCGGCCGGCTTGTAGTCGCCGGTCAGAGCGAATTGGGTTGCGGTGCTGTCGGTCATGAGAAACAATTCCCGCGTCGTTGCATACAGTCGAGCGGTGTCCCGTGAGTCTACCAGTTTCAAAACGCGTCCAGCGCGTGAAGCCCTCCCCCACTGTCGCGCTCACGGGCCGCGTGGCGCAGCTCAAAGCGGAAGGCAAGGACATCATCGGTCTCGGCGCCGGCGAGCCGGATTTCGACACGCCGACGCACATTGCGGATGCGGGTGTCGAAGCGATCCGCAAGGGTCACACGCGCTACACGGCCGTCGAAGGCACCGCGGAGCTCAAGGACGCCATCATCGCGAAGTTCAAGCGCGAGAACGGGCTCGACTACGCACGCAAACAGGTGCTGGTATCGAGCGGCGCGAAGCAGACCATCTTCAATCTGATCCTCGCCGTGATCGACCCGGGCGACGAAGCGGTGATCCCCGCGCCCTACTGGGTCTCGTATCCGGACATGGTGCTGCTCGCCGACGGCGTGCCGGTGACTCCATATGCGGGCGCAGACCAGGGTTACAAGATCACACCGGCTCAGCTCGAAGCAGCCATCACGCCGAAGACGCGGCTATTCATATTAAATAGTCCCAGCAACCCGACCGGCGCCGCGTACACCCGCGCGGAGCTGCGCGCGCTCGGCGAGGTGCTGATGAAGCATCCACGGGTCGTCATCTGCACAGACGATATGTACGAGCACATCTACTGGGCCGACGAGCCGTTCGTCAGCTTCGCGAACGTGTGTCCGGAGCTGTATGAGCGGGTTGTGACGACCAACGGAGTGTCAAAAGCGTACGCCATGACCGGTTGGCGCATCGGCTACTGCGGCGGGCCCGTCGAGATCGTGACCGCGATGGCCACGATCCAGAGCCAGAGCACCTCGAATCCATCTTCGATCTCGCAGAGGGCCGCGGTCACTGCGCTCAACGCCGATCAGTCGTGCGTGCGCGAGATGAACAAGCACTTCAAGCAGCGCCACGATTTCATCGTCGCGGGCCTCAACAAACTCCCGGGCGTGTCGTGCCTCAAGGGCGCCGGCACGTTCTACGCGTTCGCGAACGTCGAGAAGGCGATCCACATCGTCGGCACGAAGGACGACAACGCGTTCGCCGAGCATCTGCTCATGCATGGCGGCGTCGCCGTCGTCCCCGGCAGCGGATTCGGCGCACCCGGTCACATGCGCTTGTCGTTCGCATGCAGCATGCAGACGCTGGAGGAAGCCCTCCGTCGCATGGAAAAAACGCTGCGCGCTGCACAAGCCGCGTAACCCGACTCCTATTTAACCGCTGCTCCATTTCGTGAGCAGCGGACGGACATTTGCTTAAGGGACTGTCTGCCCTCGTCTGCGGGCTCCCGCTGGCAGAACTCATATATATGCAAGCGTAAGGTGGCGCCCGCTCGAATAAGCATACGGATGAAGAAGGGACCCCATGCACAGCCAGCCGACCCCGCAGATTCGCCTGAACCGGCCGTTTTCCGAGTACGCGCTGCAGGTCTGGACGATGGTTGCGCGCCACGGCATGACGCCGGCCCTGGCCGCGCGGCGGCTGGAAACGAGCACCTGGCGCGTCGAACGGATCGTCGTCGGCGTCAGCCGCCGCAACGCGAGCCGCTGGTAAGCGCTGGATTTCGCCCGATTTCCTTGACACCGCGGAGCGCTATTACGCAAAATCGCGCGCCTTCCGCACTTCCTGCCGTTCCCCGGTAGCTCAGTGGTAGAGCGTTCGGCTGTTAACCGATTGGTCGCTGGTTCGAATCCGGCCCGGGGAGCCATCCATAGACTTCCGCGGACTTCCAAGGACGTCCGACAGCAAGCTCTAATCCTTGAGCTTTCAGTCTGTTTGTTCTCCGCCAACGTCCACCAACTTCCGCTGACAGCCACCGCTTCGTGGGCGTATTTCTGGGGGTATCGGTGATTCATTTGATATGGATACCCCCAGGCGCAAGTCGAAGACTGAAGGGAGAAAAAGCGTAAGCGTGGATGCGGGTTCGAATCCGCGTGAGGGAGCCATCCTGAGGCGACCACTCCTCGTGTGAAAGTTTTTTGCTGCTGAGAAGGGGGCCGACGAGACGATTTGCCCCTCTAATAGGGCATGCACAACCGCTCCGTACTCATCGAGTGGCGGCAGCGCTGGAACCGGAATCTCTTCCAATTCCTGCGGCGCCGGGTGCGCTCAAGCGTCGATGTGCAGGATCTGGCCCAGGAGACCTACCTGCGGCTGCTACGCGCCCGCAACCTCGGCGAGGTGCGCAATCCCCTCGCCTACTTGCTTCAGGTGGCAAGCCATGTCGCGATGGAGTGGAGCGCCCGGCAGCCGAGGAGCGTTTCGATTGCGGTACTCGATGAAGACATGCTCGTTGATGGCCAATTGCCGGAGCTCGAGCTGGATGCCCGACTGACACAGCAGCGCCTCGAAGAAACGCTTGCCTCTGTATCTCCGATGATGCGCGCCGTGTTGGTCCTCAGATTGCGTGACGAGCGTTCCCACCAGCAAATTGCCACTGAGCTGCAGATTACCGACCGGCAGGTCCGCCGCTACCTCGCACGCGGGTACGAATGCCTGCGCCTTGCAATGGAGGGCTGACATGGCCCGCGAAAAAGAAGACCTGACTTCGATGTCCCAGCAGGCCGCCTACTGGTGGGTGACATTGCGCGATGTGGATGCGGCCGACGACGAAAAGCGTGAGTTCGCGGAATGGGTGACGCATGCGCCCGAGTGTGTGGAAGCCTGTCTGCGTGTCGCCCGAGTGCATGCGGCAGTTTCGCGTCGCGACGTGCGCTGGCCGCAGACTTCCGCAGAAGAGTTGGTGCGCGAGGCGCTCGCGGCGCCGGAGGATTCAGTTGTCCCATTCCGCCCACAAGTTAGCCGGCGGCCGCAAGCAGAGCGTCGCCCAACAGTGCGATGGGCAGTCGGCTTGGCGGCATCGATCATTGTCGCCGCCGGCCTCGGTTGGTGGCTGACGCTTTCGCATCCTGAGCAGTTCCAGACGAAGGTCGGCGAGCAGCGCTCGGTAGTGCTGGCCGATGGATCGCGCGTCACGCTCAACACTGCATCGAAGATCGAAGTGCGGCTACAGGCCGACCACCGAGTCGTCCAGTTGCTGCAAGGAGAGGCACTGTTCGAGGTCGCGCACGACGCGCAACGTCCCTTCGACGTGCATGCGGGCCACGTGGTGGTGCGCGCCGTCGGCACGCAGTTCGACATCGACCGGCGTGCGACTCGCACGGTGGTGACGGTCGTGGAAGGGCGAGTTGCGATGCTCGCCGCGGGTTCACGAACCAGCAATCTCCCACTGCTGTCTGCAGAGGAGCGTGTGATCGTCGACGATACTGGTCCGGGTGCCGTCGAACATGGCGTCAATCTTGCCGAGGTTACCGCATGGATGCAGCACCAGCTCGTGTTCAATCACCGGCCCATCGGCGAGGTCGCCGAGGAATTCAATCGATATAACGTCGGGCACATTGAGATCCGCAGTGCCGCGCTTCGGGCGGAGGAAGTGACAGGAACGTTTCGCACGCAGGACACAGACTCATTCCTGGCCATTCTGGCCGGTATTCCGGGCGTTCAAGTAGCGGCCGACGGGGCCGGCGGCTACGTCGTTACGTCAGCAACCCAGCAATGAAACACAGGAGCAGGAGGTTGCTTCTGGCTGTGGCCATGCTCGTCGGCATTGACCTTGCTTGCGAGGGCGCGCGCGGCGCCGCACCCGCGGTGTACGAGCTTCACATCGGAGCCCAGCCGCTCGATGCGGCGCTTCAGGAATTTGCGCGCCAGAGCGGTGTACAGATTCTTTTTTTGTCGCGTCTCGCTGATGGATACCGTTCGGCACCCCTGCAGGGACGCTACACGGTTGATTCAGGACTGACGGCGCTGCTTGCGCAATCGAGGCTGACGTATCGCTGGATCAATTCGAAGACAGTCGAAATCATCCCGCTGCGCACCGCCCCGTCGAACTGACGTATTCCTTTCGAGGTGAGTCAGATGTCCAACGAAGCAAAGATCCACGTCGTCATCGCTCATGGCAATCCACTGGTCTCGGCGGGGCTTGAGTCGGCGTTCCGCGCCCGAAGCGACTTCATGGTCGCCGACGCTTCGGCTAGCGTCGTAATCACGGACTGCGAGCTCGGCATGAGCCTGTTGACCGCGAAGGACGGAGGACGGCGCCGGGTCCTAATCCTCACGGACGAGCAAAGCGAGATTTGCATTCGTGGCGCGATGCAGCTTGGAGTTCGCGGCTACCTCCCGCTCTCCTCGTGCATCGAGTCTGTTGTGCGAGCGGTGCGTTGCATTCACAACGGAGGAATCGCGATCGCGCCGGCTATCGCGGCCAAGATAGCGCTCAGCCTGCGCTCCCCGACACTCACTGGCCGCGAGATCGAGGTCCTGCGAATGATCATGCAGGGGCTGCCCGACAAGGTTATCGCTCGCCATTTGCAGCGAAGCATCGCGACCGCGAAGTCGCACGTCAAAGCGATTCTGGGCAAGCTTGGAGCTGCCAGCCGTGCCGAAGCGGTAGCGATCGCGCGACGCAGGGGACTCGTTCCGGAGGAACCGCGGATGGCGCTCTTGGACTACGCCATCCCGCGCCACATGCCCGAGTTCCCGGTGCATTCTTGAGAATGGTGCAAGCGAACGCCGCAACTTTATAGACTTGTCAACGCCAACACGTGGGTGCAGCATGCACCCAGCGCAGATCCCAGTGGACCGAGCCGCGATGCCGCGCCACACGCCTTCCCTCCGCTCCCGCCGACTCACTGCACTTCTCTTCTCCTTCGTTGGGACTCTCGGGTGTGCGCTGGCACTTTGCGCTCCTTCGCCGAGCGCCGAAGCGCCGCGCTACGTGCTGAATATCCCCAGTCTGCCGCTTGATGCGGCGTTGCAGGAGTTCGCACGGCAGAGCGGTGTTCAGATCCTGTTCTTTTCGCAGATTACCGCAGGGCTGCATGCGCCAGGCCTCACCGGCGACCACACGCTCCAAGCTGCGATGACCCACCTGCTGTCGGGTTCGGGCTTGAGCTTTCGCGTGATCAATGCCCAGACCGTGGAGGTGCGGCAGGTCGCCGCGGAGTCCGCCGACTCGAGCGAGCCAGGACAAGGCGCAGCATCTCAGCCTACCGAGACGCTCGAAGAGGTGCTGGTGTGGGGCAAGGCCGAGCAGCTCGTGGCCACGCGCGTGCCCACGCCACTGAATGAGATTCCACAGTCGATCTCCATCATCTCGCCCGAACAGATCCGCCAGCAGAATGCCGCGGATCTTGGGGACGCCATGCGTCGCGCGACGGGCATCGTCATCCGACGAACACGTTCGCAGAAAGAGAATTTCTATGCGCGCGGTTTTCAGATCAATTCGATTCTCGTGGACGGCGGGGCGGCCTTGTCGAGGAGCCCGGAGCCCGTCAGTATGACCGGCTCTCCTGACCTGAGTGAGTTCGATCACATCGAAGTCCTGCGCGGGTCGGACGCTTTGTTCAGCGGCAATGCCAATCCAGCCGGGACCGTCAGCCTGGTGCGAAAGAGACCACTCGCGAGATACCAGGCAGCGGTCAAAGCCTCGGTCGGCTCGTGGAAGACCGGTCGCTTCGAGCTCGATCTCACCGGACCCATTGCTCATGACCGAGACTTGCGCGGGCGCCTCGATGCGGTGTATTCGCGCAACGACTACTTTTACGATACGGCGAAGGCCGAACACAAACAGGTCTTCGGCGCGATCGAGTATGGCGCGACGCCCGACATCACGCTCACCGCCGGTGGCAGCTATCAATGGGACGATGCCGTGCCATGGTTCGTGGGCCTGCCGAACCATGCGGATGGCACGGGTGCGCGTTTTCCACGCAACAAGGCGTTGACGTTCGATTGGTCGTTCATACGCACCGAAGCCCGCGAAGCGTACGTGCAGTATCGCCAGCAATTGCGCGACAACTGGAGCATAAAGGTCAATGCCGCGGAGTGGCGCTCGAACGCGAACTACGCCTACGGGTCGTATTCCTCTGTCATCAGTGCTCAGACACCCACGTTGGGTCCGTTCTCTGCCTTTTACTCCAGCAGACCCATCGATCAAACGCAGAGCACGACCGATCTTACGCTGACAGGCGAGTTCGAGTGGTTGGGCATGCGGGAGGAGTTTGCGATCGGCGCAGATGGGGCTCGTTTCAAGACGCACGGAACCGTTGCGCTCAAGTTTCCAGTCGGCCCACTGCTCGTGGATGCCCGTGCCTTCGACCAGAACGACTATCCGGACCCGCGGCTCAACTCGCCGCCGACGGCAGAGTCCGACTTTGCATACGAGGTCGAGCAGTACGGAGCATTTGCATCGATTCGAGTGCACATGAACGATGCATGGTCGGCAACAGCAGGTGCGCGGGTCTCGAGCGACGATCTGGCTCTCCGCCAGACGGGCGGAGACGCATTGCAGTACGGCAGCTCGAGGGTCATCACACCGTTCTTCGGGCTCATGTACCGAATCAACGAGCACTATTCATGGTACGCGAGCTACGCAAACGCCTATCTGACGAACCAGCCGGCTGAACGAGCCGCAGGAGGGCTGATCGGTCCGGCCGATGGCCTCAACATCGAGACCGGCGTTAAAGGCGTATGGCGTGACGGCACCGTGAACGGCGCGCTGGCGTTGTACCGAATCAATCAAACCGATCTTCCGCTTTGGGATCTGGAGGCGCCGTATGACCCGTCGCGTCCGGATTGTTGTGCTCAGAGCGAAACCGCGAGCAGCTACGGGGCGGAGCTCGAGGTAAACGGCGAACTGCAGCCCGGCTGGCTCGTTGGCGCTGGATACACGTACAACCACAACGAACCCCCATCTCTTGCAACGTCGGCGCTCGCCAGTCCCCGACATCTGGTGAAAGTCTGGACCAGCTTGCAGCTGCGTGGCGCGTTGGCGCGATGGAACGTAGGAGGCAACCTCGAAGCTCAGACTGATACGACGACTCGCGGCCTTTACGTGATATGCGGCAACAACTGCGTGAACCACAAGCTCGTACAGAATGGGTATGCAGTAGTGGACCTGCGTACAGCCTTTCAGTTGAATCCGGGCTGGGAGATCTCGCTGAGCATCAACAATCTGTTTGACAAGCATTACTATGAGAGCGTCGGTCCATTTCTTTGGAGCAGCTGGTACGGCCCGCCGCGCAACTTCATGCTCAGCCTCGAAGGCGCCTTTTGACGCGCACTGTTAGCGCCGAGCACTGAACCGGCCTTCGTTCGAATAAGCCTTCGTTCCTCGCGGGGAACTCTCTCCAAGCCGTCAGTTCGAGCACCACGGTCCCCACCGTCTGGCCCTCCTCCAAACGAGTAGGTCAAGCAATGTGCGCATGTGCGATGCGCGTAGACCTGGCCTGCAGATAGTTTGGCCTCGCGGAACTGATGCCGCGAAGGGCCGAACATGACAATTCTCGCCACCCCGGTCGTAACCGTCGTAGATGGCGACGCCGGTGTACGCAAAGCGCTGGTCTCGCTGATTCGTTCGGCCGGCTGGATGGCGCGAGCTTTCGCTTCGGCGCGCGAATTCCTCGCCTGTCCACGCACGCTGATTCCAGGGTGTCTGGTCGTGGACGTTGCCCTACCGGATCTCGACGGTCTGGAGCTACAGCGACGCATCGCCGATCGCGTCGAGATGCCGATCATCTTCACGGCACGTATCTTCGACGTCTCCACGACGGTTCGCGCGATGAAAGCGGGCGCATTCGAGTTCATGACGAAGCCATTCCGCAACGCCGCGATGCTGAGCGCGATCCGTGCAGGCATCGAGCACAGTCATGTCGCCTTGAGTCGTGAGGCCGATCTGCTGTCGCTGCACGAACGCTTTGAATCGCTCAGCTGTCGCGAACGCCAGGTGATGGCGCTGGTCGTGCAGGGCCGAATGAATAAGGTCATCGCCGCAGAGCTCGGGATCTCCGAGATCACTGTGAAGGCGCATCGCGGCAAGCTCATGCTGAAGATGCGGACACGCTCGCTGGCGGAGCTCGTGATCGTCGCTACGCGCCTCGCATATACCAACGCATCGATCAACACGAACGTGCAATCGCCGCTGATCGCGAGCGTGCATACGGTTTGCCCATCATGAACGGGAGCATCGACCATGGATGCCGCACTCGCGACTCTCTCCTGCGCGCCGGCGAGGAGCCGCCACTTGCCTCTCATCTCGTCACGCCGCGCACCTTCTACAGCCACCACGGCATCTACGTCGGCGACGGCCGCGTCGTTCACTACGCCGGCCTTGCTCACGGATGGCGGCGCGGACCGGTGGAGGAAGTTTCTCTCGAGCGTTTCGCTCACGGTCACCACGTCCGAGTGCGCCACGATCCGACGCGCTTCGCTCGCGGCGAGGTCGTGGCACGAGCGCGCTCTCGCCTGGGCGAGCGCAGCTACCGGGTCCTGACGAACAACTGCGAGCACTTCTGCGCCTGGGCGCTGCGCAACGAGAGTCGCAGCGCGCAAGTCGAAGGCCTATACGAAGGTATTGAGCAACAGGTCCAATCGCTTCTCATCCTGCGCCTTGATGTGATCACACGCGCAATTCGCGCATCAACTCAACGCAGGAGTTCCATCATGAATGCTTTCGATAGACTCGCCGATTTCGTCAGAGGGACGTTTTCGGCAACCGCGAGCGCGCTGGGCGTCGCACTCATCGCGTCGCCGTGCTATGCCGTAGCAGGCGCAGCCGGCGGGGACACCGCAGCATCTGCAAGCTCCACGCCGTCGCGCCAACGCGCAACGACAGTAGAGACCAGTGCGATCCGCCCATTCACCTATCACGCATCGCAAGCCGATCTCGATGAGCTGCGACGGCGCATTCTCGCGGCGCGCCTGCCCGAGAAGGAGCCCGTTACGGATCATTCGCAAGGCGTGCCGCTGGTCACCGTACAGAAGCTCGCCAAGTACTGGGCCACTGAATACGACTGGCGCAAGGTCGAAGCGAAGCTGAACTCATACCCGCAGTTCATCACCGAAATCGACGGGCTCGACATTCACTTCGTGCACGTCAAGTCGAAGCATCCGAACGCGTTGCCGGTGATCGTCACGCACGGCTGGCCGGGCTCGATCATCGAGCAGCTGAAGATCGTCGATCCCCTGGTGGATCCCACTGCTTACGGCGGAACCGCGGCGGACGCATTCGATGTTGTGATCCCCTCGATGCCGGGCTACGGCTTCTCCGGCAAGCCCACTGCCACCGGCTGGGGACCCGAGCGCATCGCACGCGCCTATGACGTGCTGATGAAACGCCTCGGTTACCAGCGCTACGTTGCGCAGGGCGGCGACTGGGGCGCGGTCATCGTCGATCTGATGGCGACGCAGAAGCCTGCAGGACTGATCGGCATTCACACGAACATGCCGGGCGTCGTTCCGCCCAACATCGACGCGGCGGCGTTCGCGGGCAAACCGGCGCCGGATGGGCTTTCGGCCGAAGAGAAGCGCGCGTACGAGGACCTGGCGTTCACGTACCAGAACGTTTACTACGCGCTCTACATGGGGTCACGCCCCCAGTCGCTGACCGCGTTGTCGGACTCTCCCGTCGGCCTCGCGACCTTCATGATCGATCACGACCCGCGCAGCCTGAAGCTTATCGCGCGCGCCTTCGACGGTGAGCGCACCGGCCTCACGCGCGACGACGTGCTCGACAACGTCACGCTGTTCTGGCTGACGAACACAGGCGTGTCCGCCGCCCGTCTGTATCGCGAAAACAAGAACAGCTACTTCTCGGTGAAGAATGTCACCCTGCCCGTTGCGGTGAGCGTTTTTCCGGATGAGATCGTGTCGGTGCCGCGCAGCTGGGCGGAGCACGCGTATCCGAAGCTGATTCACTTCAACAAGCTCGACAAGGGCGGGCACTTCGCCGCCTGGGAACAGCCAGAGCTCTTCGTGAAAGAGCTGCGCGCGGGATTCAAGTCGCTGCGCTAGTTCGAAGTCGTGTGGCGGATGGCGCGGCTGACGCGTCATCCGCCCTATCCAGAACGCAGGAGATCCGCCATGAGCACTATCCGTCCGTTCACCTACCGCGCATCCGACGCCGAGCTCGACGAGCTGCGCCGGCGTGTTCTCGCCACGCGCCTGCCCGAGAAGGAGACCACGAACGATCTATCGCAGGGCGTGCCGCTCGCGACCGTACAAAAGCTCGCCCATTACTGGGCGACCGAGTACGACTGGCGCAAGGTCGAAGCGAAGCTGAACTCGTTCCCGCAGTTCGTCACGCAGATCGATGGTCTCGACATTCATTTCATCCACGTCAAATCTCGGCATCCGGATGCACTGCCGCTGCTCATCACGCACGGCTGGCCGGGCACGATCCTCCACAACTTGAAAATCATCGATCCACTGACGAACCCGACGGCTTACGGCTGCGACGCGGCGAATGCCTTCGACGTGGTGATTCCCTCGATGCCGGGCTACGGATTCTCAGGCAAGCCTATGACGACTGGCTGGGATCCAGTACGCATCGCCCGTGCGTGGGACGTCCTGATCAAACGTCTCGGCTACACGCGCTACGTGGCGCAAGGCGGTGACTGGGGCGCGATCATCACGGATCTGCTCGCTGCGCAAGCGCCTGCGGGATTGCTTGGCATGCACACCAACATGCCAGGTGTCGTGCCACCGGAGATCGACGCGGCCGCTTGGGCTAACGCGCCGACGCCGGCCGGTTTGTCCGCCGACGAGGGAGCAGGCTACGAGATGCTCGCGGCTACATATAGGGATGTCTATTACTCGCTCTTGATGGCATCGCGCCCGCAGACGTTGACCGGATTGTCCGATTCGCCCGTGGGTCTAGCTACGTTCATCATCGATTTCGACCGCCGTCTCCGGCAGGTCATGGTGCGAACTTTCGATGGTGAGCGCACCGGCCTCACGCGGGACGACGTGCTCGACAACATCACGTTGTACTGGCTGACGAACACAGCCGTATCCGCCGCCCGCCTCTATTGCGAGAACAAGCTCAACTACTTCGCGCCGAAGGGCGTCACGATCCCGGTGGCTGTGAGCGCGTTCCCGGATGAGCTGTACGTGCCGCCGCGCAGTTGGGCGGAAAAGGCATATCCGCAGCTCGTCCACTTCAACAAGCTGGACAAGGGCGGGCACTTCCCTGCGTGGGAACAGCCGGAGCTTTTCACGCAAGAGCTTCGCGCCGCATTCAAACCGCTGCGCGCATCAGTGGCGGAGGCGTCATGAAGTCCGCGAAACATGCGGCGCTTCTTGCGCTTATGCTCCCGATGACTCGCGCGAGCGCGCAGGACGATGCCTGGCAAGCATGGATACCGGAGCGCGAGATCAGCAGCGTGCGCGTGCACATCGACAATGACTTGTTCACCGGCCGGAATCTGGACCGTGACTACACCGGCGGCCTGGCGATCACTTTGTCCGGCACGGCTGCACGCGACGGGCGCCTCACGTTCGATCCGCTGCTGACGCGCATCGACGAGCTATTCGAAAGCGCGCCGGCGGCCAGCGTGCGGCACGCGCGCCAGGTCGGACTGGTCGCATTCACTCCTACCGACATAGTTTCCGACGAGGCGCAGCAGGCCGATCGGCCTTACGCGAGCCTGCTGTTCGCCTCGAACGGCCGCGTGCGGGTCGACGCCGACAATCGCGGTGCGTGGTCGAGCAGTCTGACTGTGGGATTGCTCGGGCTACAGCTTTCCGAGAGCCTGCATAACGCCGTGCACCGCGCCGTCGGCTCGGAAGAGGCGCAGGGCTACGACCACCAGATTTCCGCTGGCGGCGAGCCGACTGCCCGCTACATGCTAGCGAGACACAACCTGTTGTACGCAGATCCGGCCGGTCACGTCGAAGTCAAGACGACTGTGCAGGGCAGCGTTGGCCTTCTCACGGAGACAAGCGCGGCGATGTCCATGCGCATCGGCCGCCTCGACACGCCATGGTGGAGCTTCGCGTCAGAGCTGGTTGACTACGTCGCCGCACCGACACCGACAGAATCGTTCGGCTTCGAGCGGGAGATGTATTTCTTCGCTGGCGCGCGCGTGACTGCGCGCGCGTACAACGCGTTCCTGCAGGGTCAGTTCCGCCACAGCGACGTGCGGTATTCGTATGACGAGATCGAGCCCATCGTCGCTCAGGCGTGGATCGGCATCCTGACGCAGCTGTTCCCGAATACTGAGTTGAGCTATGCGTTGTACTACCAGACCGCGGAGCTGCGCGACGGAAAGGCGGCGCGCGGTGCGTATTGGGGCACGGTACAGCTTGAGCACTCGTTCTAGATCAGGAGTGACTCTTCCTCGGAGGTCCTCCAGCGCGAGGCGTGGGGTATGGGAGGGGGTATCGCTGTGCTTTGCAAGACCCATGCTCTTTCCTATCAGGTACTTACGTTCGACTTCGAATCCGGCCCGGGGAGCCATCCAAAGATTTTCCAAGGACATCCGAGGACGTCCAGGGACATCCAATCGCAAGCTCTAATCTCTGAGCTTTCAGTCTTTTTGTTCTCCGCCAACGTCCACTGAGCTCCACCTGCAGCCACCGCTTCGCGGGGGTATTTCTGGGGGTATCGGTGACACATTTGATATGGATACCCCCAGACGCAAATCGAAGACTGAAGGAAGAAATGCATAAGCGTGGATGCGGGTTCGACTCCGACTGAGGGACTCGAACCCTCATGACCTGCGTCGAACAGAACGCACAACACTTGGACGCCTGGGCGTAACGCCCTTCATCGCCGAATGCGTCATCATCAACCGGCACACGTGCTCAGAAGCGAGCGCCAAACGGGAATGATCACGTTCCGGCCCGGACGGGCGTGCGAAATCGCTAGATCGGATCGGCCTATCTCAGGTTCTGCGTGAATGAGAAATCGTCGAAGCGCGCTAGTGACCAGTGAGTGACGACGCCCAGCTGCCCACCAGGAAGCTGAGCCTGCGGCACGGGATTGAACAGGGTGACTCCATTCGCCTTCACCGTCGTGTTGATTCCGTTGCGGATCAGCTCCACGGTAAACCAGGTATTGCGCGGAATCGTGTGCGTCGCGGTGGCCACGCGGTACCTGACGCCTTGAATGAACTTGTCCAGATACGCTTGGCCCGTCGGCGCGAATACGACTTCATAGCGATCGCCCGCACCCAACGCGGGTGGGGACTGGTAGTCGTAGACCAGTCCGACCAGATTGCCGGAATTGCCGTACCGATTCAGCAGCCGGGCACGGTACGTGTAGTCCGTCTCGGCGCCGTTGGGAATGACGAGTATGTCAGTCGTGTCGACCGAAGTCGTATTGAGCGTTCCGGCGCTAGCACTCCAGGTGCCGCTGGCCGGGGACCAGCCACGCGGGAGGCCAGCATCGAATCCTTCTGTGAACGGGCTAAACGAGGAGTAATCGAACCACACGTCATCGAAGCGGCCCGGCGCCCAATGGGTGATCAGGCCGACAGCCCCACTAGGAGTTTCGCCCGGTCGCGTCTCGACGTCTTCGAACACCTGCTGTCCATCCACCCATACACTGACAGAGGTGAAGTTCATCACAAAGGTGACGTCGAACCATGCATTGCGCCGGGCGGCCCATGCAGCCGTCGCGATGTTCCGCACGGTGCCTCCACCGACTTGATTGATGCGCGCAACGCCCGTGGGCGCGAAGACGAGCTCGGTGTAGCCGCCAGGATTGAACGGGCCAACGCGCTGATAGTTGAACACGATGCCCACTTGGTTGCCGCGTGCGCCGTATGGATTCAGCATGCGCGCGCGGAGCGAGATGAAATTGGTGTCGAACAGATTGGGGGAGACGGGCGTGAGCGCCATCGTGGTCTGTTGCACCGTCGTGCTGTTGAACGTTCCGTTGACGGCCGACCACTGTCCCAGCTCTGCCATCACGTTCTGACTCTGACCGTTGTTGAAGTCCTCGTGGAACGGCTGCGTGCCGATGGGTATTTCGACGGAGAAGTTGTCGAACCTCGCCTGCGCGCCGTATGTGCTCAATCCGACTTGGCCGAACGTCTCGAGCTGCGTCGTGGTCTTCAGCACCTCAATGCCATTGACCTTCACGGTCGATGTTCCCGCATCCCACGCCACGTCAACGTCGAACCAGATCCCCGGTGCACCGCCCTGGTACGACGCAGAGGCAAGAGGCACGACCCCGCCATTCACCATGCGACGTACAGAGGCAGTTCCAGTGGGCGAGAAGATTGCTTCGTAGTAGTTGGCAGGGTCCTGATATTGATACACCAGTCCGACGAGACTGCTTGCTCCAGTGCGCTGATTCAGCATGCGCGCGTGCACGCGATAGTTGTCGAAAAAGACGCTCGTGGCGGGCTCACAGACACATAACGACGGGTATTCGAAGATCCGCGTGAGCGCCGTACCCGCGACACCGCTGTTGTTGTTGTAAGTGCCACCCGCGACGGACCAGGTCCCAAGCACTGCTTGCCATTCGCCGGGCGGCGGCCCGGGCGTATTGAAGGGCTCGCCCACGAAGAAAATTGTGGGCGGCTGGAAATCCGGATTCATCGCTTCACTAGTCGGCGCACAACAAAAGAGCGCGGCGAGCACCGATGCGAGCGAACGTGTGATGTTCATGATGCGACCCTTCCCTGATTCCGACGGGCGCAACCTAGACGGCTGTGGTCGGTCGTCCTGCGTGATCACTAGAACTCGGCCCACGCGCGCATGTTCCGCACGCTGGTTCCACGCGACGTGGTGCGGCGCACCCGCAGATTGATGCGAAGCGCCTGCGGATTCAAGCTTCCTACACCCGCCCTCAACCTTGTTGTAGGCAGCGTTGACTACGCAAGGCCGCGTGCGCGCGTGAGAACCGATGCGCAAACATGCTCAGCTCCCACCTGCAGCTGCGCCTGACCCTTGCCGTGGCGGGTAGCCGGGAGTATCGGCTAGATCGTTCGCCCGCCCAGTTGAAGTTCCCAACTCAAGGGCATTGCGGCCACTTGAACATAGTGACTTCATTGGACCAATCACTGCAGCCGCAACCGTTGCAGGCTCTCACTCGTGCCTGTGTGTACGTCGACACTTGCTGAGTGCACTGATTCATGTTCCCGTCGATGATTGTGGTTGGGTTTAGCCATCCCCACGCCTGAGGATTGGCCTGTCCATGATAGGTGGTGGCGCCCACCACGACTGGCCACGTCAGTTTCCACTTGGGGCACCGATCGATGGCTGTCAATTGGGGTCGTGCGGGCGGTGCTGAGCAGTTGTGCCCGATACCTACGGCCGTCCAAGCTCTTTCAACGGTGAACGGAATTCCGGACGCTGTACCGAAAGTTGCGGTCGCCGCCTCAATCGTCCTGGCCTTGTAGCTCTGCGCAGTGAACTGCTCATTGTTTAGAGCGAGCAGATAGAGACCCTGTGACAGGACCTTTTGGATGTGCAACCAGGATTGGGCAGGCACATCGATGTCTGGGATGGTCCCGCCCAGCGTCACGGTGCCGTGCCTACGATGCATGCCGCCATGGATCATCAAGTACGCGCCGTGGCCATATATGGTCGAGTTCGAGTATTCGGGTTGCAGCGGATTCGCGAAGACACGTGACGGGTACCAGTCGTTGAAAAGTGGGCCCATGCTCTGCGGATTCTGCCAGTTGCGCAGATTGGTAATCTGCCATGATGCATCGCTCACGCCGAACCGGCGGATCTTGGTGAGCACCGTTGACGCGTCACCGAAAAATTCGTTGCCGGCGAACCAGTCATGGTAGGAGTCGGACGGCTGGTGGGCGATTCGCCCGAACATTCCATGCCCGTATTCATGGGCAATTGCATCAGCGTCCAGGGCTCGTTGGTCACCCGCGAAGAGATACGATTTGAGGTCACTGCCGAAGATGTGGAATGAGTAGCTCGCAGTCTTGTAGTGAGCGACCAAGCCAACCGCGTCATACGCGAACGCGTGTCCTCCCGGAAACCACGTTTGAATCGGATGCACGACCAGGTTGTACATACTGGAGCCATGGGCATCGGCAGGGTTCGGCAAGCCCTCGGTCCACAAAAGAGCGGATGCAGGAGGGGTCTTGTAATTGTCAGTGTACGAATTCGTATAGACCGTGCGATTGAGATCGAAGCTCAATGCCTCACGATACCGGATGTCCCCCGTCGCTGCGTCAACTCCAAGTCGGACGAGCTGAGACCTGCCCTCTTTGGAATACAACGCGTCGAACATCCATAACAGCCGCGGAGTCGCCTCCTGTCCGGCATTCGTCCAGAACGCCAGTGATCCTTCGCTTTGTATCTTGAGCGAGCTCGCTCCATCTGGCATCTGTTCCATCAGCTTTGCTTTGGCATCCTGCGCCGAGATCTGCGGCTTGCTCGAGGCATTGCCTCGCGGGACAAACAGAGAGTTTATCGTTTGGATCTCCCCGCTAGCTCCAACAACAACGTTCACACGCGCGTCAATGACAGGGATGTCATCGATCATCTGCTCGGTGAAAAAGAACATGCCGTTGCCTGTTGGCTCGCGGCCTGACACTTTGACTACGAGCGATTCAGAGCTGCTCGCCATCAACAGGGGTTTCAGTCTTTGAAGCAGTTCTGACGCTTTCTGACCTTGTTTCAAGGCAGCCGTGCTGGCCACGACGATCCCCGAGTGTCCTTCGATCTTGCGGATGCGGCCGTACGCGCCGTATTCGACAGCCGCGTCCGGCATGGCTGCTGCTGCCTGGAACTGAGCTTCGCGCGCGGCGAGCGCATACAGCTTTGCTGATTCAGACGATGTCTGTAGTTTGGGAGTTTCTGCCTCCGCTGAGAATGCAGCTGCTGTCAGCAACGCAAAGAGCAAGTACCTACTGTTGCGCATCGTCTTCTCCTTATCCGTGAGGACGGTCGAACATTGTTCCGATGAGCCATGCAAGCGGACGCACTCGCTACGATGGCCTGCCTAGAGCATATGACCGCGCTGCATGATGACTGGTAGTGTATGGCTCTGTTCCTTGATGACATAGACAAAGGCCAAGCAGGCAAAGAGCAGCAGCACACTCACGCCGAGTGCGAGAAGCTTCAACCAGGTTCGCTTGATGCCGGCAGACAGCAACCCGAGCGCGATTGGGACCAGGATGAGCAGGGTCGGCCCGTACCAGGTGTGTCCGATGAGGCTCGCTGGGGGGTATATCCGACCGATATCCCCCGGCATGTAAGTCGCAAATGCAGTCACGACCGCTGCGACCGCAATGCGAAGCACCGCTATGCGGATGAGCACTGGAACCCTGGTGCACGTGTTCAAACCAGCGGCCATTTCCATGTTGGAGGCTCCGTACCTCCTGATCTTCTTGTTTCCTACGCTGCTCGCTCGGAGGGCATCGTGTCAACTGGACCAGTCTGCTGCTCGCGGTAGGGAACACATTCTATCCTCTCGGCAGATCCCCAATGTCTATTACGAAATTCGGGCGCCGCGCGTCTCATCCGGAGTAAGGCGTGTTGCGTTTCCAGGCTCGTTATCGGAGTGCTGACTGGACGCTCGATTCGTTGGCGCGGCGCCCGAATGGAATGTTGCGGATAAGAGATCTTCAAGCAAATGGGGCGTTCAGAGCGAAGAGCGAACCCCGCACATCTCTCGCTTGTTGTAAACCGAGAGTCCGCGTTGCGAATCCAATGAGGATCGACCGCTCGGTGTCCGTCAGCCGCGCATCGGAAATTACCTTCTCTGCTAGCGCGTCGCCTTTCTCACTGCTGCGAGCAACGGACGCCGCGCGGAATCGTGCATCGCCGCACGCTGCGCAATCCTACTGTTCGTGCGCTGGGGTATCGCTGGGGGTACTCTGCTCCTCCACCGCACGAGCGACATGTGTACTCAAGAACTTACGACCGACTTCGAATCCGGCCCGGGGAGCCATCCAAAGACGGTCCATTCCGATTACATAGGTAACGGATTATTCCGGAGACATGGGTAACACTTTTGGCTCGAAAGGATTCTGCGCGCATTCTACGCGCCCGGTTTCGTGATCGAAGAACCCTAAGCCGTGGTGCATGAAGGTCACGAGCCAGATTTGCTCGGCGACTTCCTTGATACCCACCGCTTGTCCGGCGAACGCGTGACTCAATTGATCTTGCGCCGCCGAGACCAGATGCGACCGCAGCAGCGATCGCGAGCAACATCCACATCGACGTCTTGAGTTCCCTGAATCAGGCAGCGGATGCAGTTGATCGGTGGTTCATCGTTCCTTACGCGGCCCATGGAGCCAGGTTGCGACACACGCTGCGAGTATCAGCGCTGCTGCGGCACCCGCCTCGAACCACAAAGGCCCATCGACCCGCTGCGTGCGGTAAAGATACGCCGTCTCTACTGCGATGAATCCACAGAGGATGGCGGTCGCGAGCCAGCGAGCGCTCCCGGAAATGAGCGATCCCACGAGTCCACCCGTGAAGGCGCACAGCGGTGTGAACACGGCCGCGAGGATCAGCACCGACGATTTGCTCTCCCGCACACTACGTCGCTGCTACGCGGACGGCTCCTGTCTACGCCTGGCGCCACAGGAGCGTCAACGACAGTGCGACGAAATGAATATGTGCTACGTCAGGTGGTGTCATGCTGGCTCTTGCCCTCGCGCAATAGGCAACTGGCGTCGCGCGTTGCCGCGCAGGACGCAATCGGAAACCTAACGTGTCCGCCTCAAGCGCACGTGTTTCGCGTGTCGCCTGCAGCGCGTTGTTCGGCTCCGACAAAGAGCTACGGAGCTATTGGCGTTCGTGCTCAAGGCCACGGACGATTGTTCTCCTCGCCCAAAAAGTTCTCTACTGTCTCGATCACATGCGCGTCAGGCGTGAGCTTCTCAACCTCTCGAGAATCGCCTCTTGGTCCATTCTCGATGCTTGCTGTACTCGCCGGATAGCTAGAAGCGGACTCACCATGGACTCGTCGATAGGCCCAAGCCTACAGAGTCATTCGATGCGGTGCTCTCGGGCACACAATTGGCACTCCGCACCATCGATCAGTTGACAACGCAACTCAGGCCAACTTGGCGTATGCTGTACTTCGAGTTCTCGGTTGCTGTCACAAGAGATTGGCGTATGCGTCCGCCGAGATTAGCTGGTCGCACTCACGGATGCAGTGGAGTGACCGGCGGCTCGTGAGCTCAGCGAGTCGCGCCACGGAAAGATATTGCGGCCGGAGTGCTTGCGGCCATGATGCGGCGCATGACTGCCGTCGAGTTCATTGCGCGGGCTGGCGCGTGGATCAGCACGGCTAGGCGTGCGATCAGCGGCCTGTTCGTGCGCTATTGCTCGTTCTGCGCCCGCCTGGTGCTTCGAATCCGCAAGCCGCTGATTGTTGCCGTTACCGGATCTGCCGGTAAAACGACCACGGTCCACATGATCGCTGCTGTGCTGGAACATCCGGCAGCGAGGCAAACGCTAGGCGTGGTAGCGCATAGCGTGCGCAACATGAACGACGATACGGGCTTGCCGCTGACGGTGCTCCGGTATGAGCGGTGGATCGGCTGGCACAACCTGTGGACGGTTCCGCTGCTGCTGCCGCGAGCACTGTGGCTCGCGTTCTTCGCGCCTTATCCGCGTGTATTGGTTCTTGAATACGGCGCGCACTCGGGCGGGCACCTGCACCGGCTGGTCGAAGTCGCGCCACCAAACATCGGCGTCGTGACGACGATTGGGCCGGCGCACCTCGACACGCTGAAAACCTTGCAGGGCGTCGTGCATGAGAAGAGCGCAGTCGTGCATGCCGTTCCCGTTTCCGGCCTCATCGTGCTGGGTTCCGATCACGATTATGTGGCCGACCTCGAGGCGCGAGCCAAGGGACAAGTCGTCAAGTTGCCGGGTCGCGGCGTCGCGCTTGCGCGCGATATTGCTCGAGTGGTCGCATTGCATCTCGGCGTTCCCAAGCAAGGGATCGAGGCGGCGCTCGCCGACTTCCGTCCAGTGAGGAATCGGTTGACCGAACTGCGCCTCGGCGGCTTGACGATCATCGACGACAGCTACAACGCCAACCCGCTCTCGATGCGCTTCGGGCTCGATACGCTGGCCGAGACCGCGCTACCTCCACAGCGCCGCATCGCATTCCTGGGCAGCATGGGTGAACTCGGCGCCGAGGCCATGCGGTATCACCAGCAGATCGGTGCCTATGCGCACGAAAAGGCGGACGTTGTGATAGGGGTGGGTGAGCTCGCCCGCTATTACGATCCGGACCAGTGGTTCGCCGATAGCAACGAATGTGCGCAACAAGTGCGCGGACTGGTTGTGCCGGGCGACTGCGTGCTGGTGAAGGGGTCGCGTTTTGTGCACATGGACGCCATCGTCGAGAGGCTGCGGTCCGTCGCATCCTAGGGTCGGATCGGTTGCGACGAAAATACGAGCAGGGCTTGATGGTCGGCAACGTGGTGGCTAGCGGCGAGGTGCGTAGCAGTCGAAGGCGGTTTCGGTGAGCGGCCCGCGCTCGCTGCCGCGATCGGTCCTTAGGAAGCTCGTGCGCGTGGTTGAACCGTGGCTCCTGGGGTTTTCGCATGGAATCGAGCGTCGCTTCGGGCGTGTGCCCGCACCGCCGGCCGTCACGGCGAAGGCGGTGTGCGCGGTTGACGTCGCAACAGGTACACAGATGCTCGCCAAGAACGCGTGGTTGACCACGCCGCCGGCGAGCCTCACGAAGCTCGCGACCGCGATCCTGTTTGTCCGCGCGTCGGAAGGGCGCTGGCACGAGCAGGTGGAGGTCCGTGCGCAGGACCTCTGCTCCGGTTCAACGATGGGATTGGCTGAAGGGGACGTGATCACCCGACAGGACGTTCTTTACGGCATGATCCTCGCGTCAGGGAACGACGCGGCGATGGTCGCGGCCCGGTTGGTCGGCCCTCACTGGCTGGGTGGAATCAACGCACTCGCGGCGGAACTCGGCATGACGCGAACCCGGTTCCTGACTCCGCACGGTCGAGACATCCGCAGGCAGTTCAGCACCGCCCGCGACCTCGCCAGCCTGGCCGCGGCGGCCTTCGCAGTCCCGCGAATTCGTCTCGCGGCCGCGACGAGCCACTACGAAGTTCGGGTTGGAGGGCCAAACGAACGTACTTTCACGGTCGCTTCGACGGTTCGCATGCTCGGCGAGCCGCATATCGTGGCCGGCAAAACGGGCAGCACGCCCCGGGCGCGAGGCTGCCTCGCCGTACTCGTCGAGAAGGCCGGCAAAGAAGCGGTCGTAGTCCTGATGGGGGCGACCGTAGCCTTTGACGCTCTCGGAAAAGTCGTGGAGATGTCCGACCGTCGTTACGACGATGCCCGTGGAGTTATCCGGTCGCTGTAGCGCCGTGTCTGCAGAGGGGAATCCAGCGCGTCCGATGCGTGGGGTATCGGTGGGGGTACTCAGCTCACGCGAGGCCCGCGCGGTGTGTGCGCTCAAGAACTTAAGATCGATTTCGAATCCGGCCCGGGGAGCCATCCAGAGATCTCCAAGGACTTCCGAAGACGTCCAGGGACGTCCAACCGCAAGCTCTAATCCCTGAGCTTTCAGTCCTTTTGTTCTCCACCAACGTCCACTGACCTCCACCTGCAGCCGCTGCGTCGCGGGGGTATTCATGGGGGTATCGGTGACTCATCTAATACGAATACCCCCACGCGCAATTCGAAAACTGGAGGCAGAAATGTGTGAGCTCAGGTGCGGTTCGAATCCGGCTGAGGGATTCGAACCCACGGCGCCTTGATCACAAAGAACGGGGATCGTCGAGTTCCCGCTTACCTATTTGACCAAGACAACGGGAGTTCGCGCGAGGGCTATCACTTTCCGCGCGACGGAGCCCAATAGCAAACCAGCGACTGCGCCCAGACCGCTGTTGCCCAGGACGATTTCGTCACATTTTCTCTGCCGAGCAACGGCTACGATGATTTCAGCGGGATTGCCTATTTGCGTCTGAGGGATTGTATTCAGCCTCAGTCTCTTGATGGCCGCGAGCGCAGGTTTGAGTGCGGCTTCTGCATTTCTGGATTGATGCTCGGCAATCAGTCCACGAGAGAGTGTTTTGCTCGGGCGTATCGACGGCTGTACATTGAGCACCAGGATCTCGAGGCCGTCGGACGCTCGCTGCCTTCGAGCGGCATACTCGAGCGCATGGATCGAACACACTGATCCGTCGACTGGCACGAGAATTCGTTTTGCTGTCACTGTCTGGACCTCCGCCGAAGCATGTGGCGCATTCGACTCATGTCGAATCACGCACTTCGAGCACGATGAGCGCCCTCGACCCGCTGCGCCTCATCCAGAGACCGACGCCGGCTGGCGATCCAGGCTTTCCGATGAGCACGCCGGGCGGCAACCGGAGAAATGACCAGCACATCGTGCTCGATCCCGCGCAGCACTTCATTCGAAACACTGCCGATGAACACGCGCTTGAACAAGGGGAATCGGCTGGTTCCGACCACTACCAGATCAGAGCCAATGCCGCTTGCGACGTGCTCGATCGCTCTGAACGGTGAGTTCTCCTGCGAATGAATCGAGACGCGTGCCGAATTGAGTCCAGCACTCTTGAGCAGCATATCGATCTCGTCGGAAGCCAACTCTCGCAACGATTGCTGGTACTTGCCCACCTCAGACTCGCTAACGCCCGCGAAGTGCGGTGTCGCGCCGCGCGTGTGCTGAAGCGCATGAACGACGGAGGCCCGTGCACCTTCCAGCAGACCGAGCTCCTTGGTGACGTGCGCAATGCCGATCGACATGCGGGAGAGATCAGCCGCCAAGAGCACATGCTCGTACGGGTCTGCTGAGTCGCGATTGACCACGAGCACCGGTCGATCAGCTATGCGAATGACGCGCTCGGCGGTAGTTCCTCGAAAACTGTCGCCGAAGCGGCGACGATAGGGACCCAGCACGATGAGATCGGCATCCCACTTGATCGCGACGTCCGCGATTGTTTGATGAGCACGACCTGTTCGAACGGATATTTGGGCACCATTGCCCGATCTCGCGAGCTTCCGGGCATGTGCACCCAGAACGGAGCGAGCTCGTGCATCCCGACGTTCGCCCGCGTGCGCGGACCCCGCCCCATCGACGACATGCAACAGAAGCAGTTGTGCACCGAGTTCCCGAGCGATGGCATCAGCACGCGACACCGCACGATCAGAGCGCTGCAGCAGATCAGTCGCACATAGCACTCGCGGACTACGATCACGCTTGGAAGTCTGCCGGCCGCCCTGCGCGCGGACTGCGCCGGAACGGTCACCTGGTTCTCTCACAGCCATGTCCGTCCTCTCCTCCGATTGAATTCCCGTTTGCCTCAAGCCGCGAGGTCCACAGTGCGCGTCCGACGCGTGCTTGTCGCTGCCAGCGGCAATCCGTCGCGGCTGTCTCACGGTCTCGATCTGGAGCGACTGAATTCCTCCTGACATCGGCGACTCGACTTCATCACCTTGACGATGGCCGAGCAGTACCGCCCCGAGCGAACCCAGCACCGATAGTTGGCCTCCGCTCATGTCCGCCTGACTTGCGCACACGAGGGTGTAGTCGCGCGCAATTCCAGTTTTTCTGTTGCGGACGCGAACCTCCGAATCCAGCGTGACAACATCAGCCGCAACTTCCTCTGGAGCGACAATCCGCGCCTGCTCGAGCGCTTTACGCAGGTCGAGGTGGTGTATGCGGCGGTGCGGCCAATTGCTGTGCGAGTCAAGAAGCGCGAGCACGCGAGCGAGGTCCTGCCTGGTAACTACGATTCGATTCTTCCTCGGCATTCCTGCACTCCTCTCAGCGTTTGACCCCTCCGGCGGCCGGACCTCCCGGTCTGGCAATTGTTTCGAGGCCCGGCCGCAACCGCAGCGTCTTTATACCGCGGGCATGCACTTCGGTCCATTAGAAGTCTTCTTCTCTACTATTCGTTTTACTCGAAGTATCTACCTCTGGACTAACAGATCCTCTGAAGCCCATGACATCATTTACATGCCTTCGGAACTGCTAATGCTCAAACACCTGGAGCTCCTCTGCTTTTTGGATCGAAGCGTTGCCCATAAACGCGCGTCGTCGCGCCCGCCGGGCTGCGGCCGGTGAGACGAGAAGTACGTCATGCTTCATCCCACGCAGGACTTCGTTGGAGACACTGCCAATGAATACGCGCTTGAGTAGGGGGAAGCGACTGCTTCCGACGACTAACAGATCAGACCCTCCGCGCTGCGCGACTTGTTCGATGGCGCGGAACGGCGAAGTCTGCGGCGAAAAGACCGAGACGCGTGCGCCGTTCAGACCGGCACGTTCGAGCTGCGCTTCGATCTGCTCCGAAGCGGATCGGCTTCGAGCCCGCTGGTTGTTGCTGACTGCGGATTCGCTCCCGCGAGCCAGGTAGAGCATCAGGCCCAGCGAGTGCTGGGGCACATGAACCACCGACGCTCGCGCGCCTTCGAGCAGACCGAACTGCTTGCTTACACGCGCGATGCCACCTGTCATGTGCGAGAGATCAGACGCCAGCAGCACATGTTCATAGGGACCTGTCGCGTCGCGGTTTACTACCAGCACAGGCCGACCTGCCTTGCGAATGACTCGCTCGGCCATGGTTCCCCTGAAGCTGTCGCCCAATCGCCGCCGGTAGGGTCCGAGAACGATCAGATCCGCGTCCCACTCGATCGCCACATCCGCGATCGCTCTATACGGCCGTCGACTTGCACGAACGGAGCCCTGCACGGCACTTCCCGGCCACGCGATCTTGCGAGACAGAGCATCGATAGTGAGCTGCGTGCGCGCACGCCGACGGCCAGTTGCACGCGCAGTACTCGCCAAATCGACAACGTGCAGCAGATGCACCTGCGCACCGAGGGCTCGAGCAATTTGCTGGACTCGCGACAGCGCTGCGTCGGATCCCACCCCAAGGTCTGTCGCACACAGCACTCGTGGCGTTCGATCAGGGCTGAACTCCACAGGGACGATGTCTGGCGGGACTGCCCACGAACGATTGGTAGACTGGCTCAGAGCCATTTCTTCCCTCCTTGATTCACAGTTACGAAAAACTCGACGCGGCCTCAAGCCGGCGCATGCGCTGGGTGAACACTCGTAACGTGCTCGCCGCGATCGGCCGACAGCGGTTGCGGCTGCGTGACTCTCTCGATCCAGAGCCGCCGAACGCCGCCCGGCATTGGCCATTCGACTTCATCACCTTCGCGATATCCGAGCAGTGCCGTACCGAGCGGTGCAACCACAGATACGTGACCTGAGCTGACGTCCGCCTGCGCAGGCGCTACGAGGGTGTAGTTGCTGACCATGCCCGTTTCACGGTCACGTACACGAACCTGCGACTCTAGGGTGACTACATCCGAGGGCAGCTCGCCCTCGGGGATCACTTGCGCCCGATCGAGCTCATCGCTCAAATCGAGGAGATGCTCAGTGTCGCGGGCAGATTTGCTGGGCGAGCCGAGGATGGCGCGCAGACGCTGCCAGTCTGACTTGGTGACCATGATTCGATCGCTCCTCCACATGACTGCAACCCTCTGCATTCGCTGACAGATGAACTCGCTGGCTGGCGGGCCGGCTACTGTGTGGCAACTTCAAGGCCCGCCTGCGGCCTCAGCGTCTTTGTACTTCGTTTGTCTTCTTCGGTCTATTAGAACTATTCTTGCCGATACTTTGTCTATTACGAAACGTTGCAGGACGAAGGGCGCGAGTCGATGCGCCGCCGCAGTCGAGTACTTCACTCACAGCGGTATTCTGCAGATGGTCTTGCGCGAGCTGTCTTCACGCCGCTCATTCCAAGCCACTCGTATCGGTGTTTCCGATATCACGCGTGAATATTCTTCGCTTGCCCGATGTAGCAGCGCCACCTACGCTCTTTCGCGACCACTGCGACACCTTTGCGCAGTCAACGAAAGGAGCGAATCATGTTGCGCTACGTACCGTTCAACCTGCTGGCGGTTCCACTGCTGTTCTTGGCGAGCTTCTCTCTTGCTGCACCGGCAGGCGCCGCAACACCCGCCGCTGCTGCAGATCCGGCCGCAATCCTCGAGACGAAGATGGCACTGCGCGACCTCTGGGTCGAGCACGTCTTCTGGATTCGCAGCTATGTGCTCGCCGCGGACGCTGGCGATGAGGCGCAGCGCAAGGTCGCCGAAGATGAGGTCGTCAACAACGCGAAGGCGCTCGCTGCAACGATCACTCCCTTCTACGGTCAAGCAGCCGCCGATGGCCTGCTGAAACTACTGGCCGGCCATTGGACCGCGGTTCGCGACTACAACACGGCGACCGTCAATCACTCGAAGACCGGGCAAGACAAGGCCCTGCAGGCAGTCACGGGCAACGCCCATGAGATCGCCAAGTTCCTGAGCGGTGCCAACCCCAACCTGCCCGAAAATGCAGTGTTCGGGCTGCTGTCCGCGCACGGCGCACACCACGTCGCACAGATCAGCCAGATTGCGGCGAACGATTTTCGAGGCGAGGCGCGGACCTGGGAAGCGATGCGCAAGCACATGCTGGTGATTGCGGATTCGATCGCGGACGCGCTCGCTAAGCAGTTCCCGGATCGATTTCATCGCTCGGCCACATAAGTGACCTGACTACCGGAGGCTGATCATGAACGCATTCTCTTCTTTCCGACGTCTCATTGCGTCACCAACGGATTCGGCTGCGCATGCTCCGGCTCTCGTCCCGATGTCACTCGACACTCACGCTGTGGCGAACGATGACACCGAGCCGATCGCTGACACAGAGAGGAAGGGCCCATACAGCGCGGTGAATCCGCTCTGGATGATTACTGCAGCACTCGCGTTCTTCTTGGCAGCAACGGCCATTCTCATCTCCAGTTGAAAACTCAGGTCCTGCGCGAGAGCGACCTGTTCCGCAAACTGGAGTGCAAGAGAATGAGATTCGAAGCATTGCTCCCATCCCTGGCATTGAGCCTCTTTTTTTTGAGCATGCCGATTTCCGACGCAACCGCGTCCGAAGTCGATGCAGCCGGCTACTACAAGCTGCGTTGCGCGACCTGCCACGGTGTCAACGGCGAAGGCACACGCGACAAATCGCCATCACTGGGTCCTCCCCTGCGCGGCAACCCGCTTGTCATCAACGCGCCTGCGGAAATGTTGGCGAGCATCATCCGACACGGCCGCGGTGGCCAGCAACGGGCCTACGATGACGCCTACCCCAACATGCCCGCCTTCGACGCGGGGCTGATTCCGGATGCGGTTGGGCTTGCCACCTATCTGAAGACTGGTCTGCAGCAGCAAGAGACAACGAGCCACAGCAGCGACTCCTTAGGTTCGCAGACGCCAGCTCGAGTTGATGCTGCCGAAACAGCCGAGCAAGGCGAGGTGATACACGAAGCCGGGCCCAATCGGGCACCTGCCGACGAGGGTCATTTGCAAACGCAACTCGTCGGTCCATTGCAACAGCCGTCTCTTCATCTGACAGAGTGAGTCGCCCCATGTCTACTGGAATGAAAACGCTGCTCATATGTATCGCGCTGTTCTTCGGCCTCCAATTTGGCGTCACTCAAGACGCGCAAGCTGTCGCCGCCTTCGCCCGCCAGACCGGGATGAACTGCAATTCCTGCCACATCGGCACGTACAACATCGTGCCCAACTTCACCCGGACCGGCCGCCTGTTCGCCATGCGCGGCTACCAGGTTCCATACATTCGGGAGCGTTTGCATGCTGAGGGAGATACCGGCAACAACAACGAGCAGAGCAAATACGGTGGCGACTATCTTGCGCTCAACTGGACCGATTTCTTCTCCGCGCGTCTGATTTCCGAGGTCGTCAGAGGCGGCGAGGACGCTTCCGGCAGATCCCTCGACGAGCGGTCTTCGCCCATCAACCGCATGAGCCTGTTTTTCAGCGGCGCCATTACGGATTGGCTCGGCGTATGGACGGAGATCGGCTACCTGGGCAACAACTCTTTGCACTCTGTGACGCCCAATCGCCAAAACGAGCAGACAGGCGTCAACTTCTTCGCCTATGACGAGTACCGCATCAACGCGTCTTGGGACTTCGGCAAGAACTCGTTCTATGGATTCTCAATGGGCAACGAGCACCCCAATGTGGGTGCACAATTCCAGTACCCACTGCCGTTGCCGGACTTGTGGAGCAACGGCCAGGGCGGCGTCGGCAAGTCGATGAACATGGCCAACCTCAGCGCTTTCATGTTCTACGACGACCGACTGTACCTGCAGATTGCTGGAGTCACCGGCGCGGACAACACCAACTGGTCTGACGGTAGCAACTACTACCTCAACGTATCGTACGACTGGTTCCGCAAGACCAGGAACGATCTATGGCTCATCGGCGAGTACTACGCCGGCAACGATTTCCCGTCGATCATGACGCGTATCAAGGACAGTTTCCTATGCACTGGTGTCTGCCCGCCTGGCGTCACCGATGAGAACCTGTCCATCAGCAACACGCCCGGGGACGTCATCGTCAACGCGCCCGTCGAACGCGTCAGACACTTCGATTCACTCAGGTTGTCGCTGGAGCATTCTGCTGCAGACCGCGGTCCGCACACCTGGTATGCCGCGACAACGTTCCTCACGATGACGCAGGACTTTGAAAGCGGCGCCAAGGTGGAAGACACCCAGGTTGGGGCGTACCTACGCTACTTCTACGCGCGCACCTACGGCGTGGAGGTGTTCGTGCGCGACCACCTGAAGTACGAATACACCACGCCTGCCGGGCTGAAACGCGATACGTACACCAAGCCGAACTACGGCATTACCTTCTTGTGGTATCCGGCGATGAACTTTGACTTTTGGCTGAGTTTCTCGCCACGCGTCCAGAACATCGTCTTCGACGATCAGCGCGGGCTTTACAACGACAAGGCGTCGAGCTACGTGCTCGGAATGGAATATAACTTTTGATGCTGCACATCCAAGGAAGAGGCAAAGCGATGAGCCAAGTGCTTCGCCTTCTGTGCAGCACCATCCTCGCGGCAGCGATCGCCGGGTGTGCCAACACACCAAAGTCAAAGGGCATCCCGTGGTGGCCCCAAGGTCCCGGCGACACTGCCGAAGATGTGCTGCGGACCTCTGACGTTGAGACGCCCAGCGTCAGTCACGAGATACCGTCGTCATCGACACAGCCGGTCTATCGCGACGCACAGGTCGTGCGCTACGGCGATCTCTTGTTTGTTTCCGGACAAGTCGCTGACGGCACCGCCTCACGGGAAAGTGCCGGAAGCGACGTCGAAGCCCAGGTTCGAATCGCGATGGACAATATCTTGCGCATCCTTGAAAGCCACGGTCTGACGATCAGCAATATCGTGTCGGTGACCTTGTACATGCAAGACATCGCAGACCTGCCGAGAGCAGACTCGGTCTACGCATCG
>Ga0268265_10000384_pt1 | contig 47346 bp, 70 predicted proteins | sample KBSSwiS52_FD_190355 | JGI IMG/M metagenome (GOLD analysis project Ga0268265, IMG submission 190355) | Switchgrass rhizosphere microbial communities from Kellogg Biological Station, Michigan, USA - KBS Switchgrass S5-2 (SPAdes) (version 2) | ecosystem: Host-associated > Plants > Roots >...
CCGGTATACGCTCTAAGCTTAGAGCGTATACCGGGGCTCACCTGAATGTCAAGCTCGTTCGAGCCGGTCCCCACTTCTGCACAGCCCTGCACAGTTCTGCCCTCTTTATTTGCTTCACACTTCGTCCCATCCTTGCAATGTTTATTTTCTGCACGCTTTCTCCCTACATTTTCGTGTGCCCTCTTGACGTCTGCCCTCGTTTCATGCGTAGCGCTACGCCTTCCCGGTTGACACGGCCGCGGTAATCGAGGCAGAGATCCGGCCGCGGTTCGCCGGCCCTGGGGCAGCTCCCGGCCGCATGCGTAGCGCTATACACGATCCCGATCGCTAGTGCCCTCTTGTTTTCATAAGCGATGCACGCTCCGGCACTGACAATCTGTGCAGAGTTTTTGCCCGTGAAGGCGCCTCACGTGGCACTAGCGCGACGCGTTTTGTTTGGGCTAGTGGCGCATCCGGCCGCGGCCGATCGTTGCATGGCGGCCGATTTTCGCTATCGCTTCCCGTTTACGGTTTGGCGTGTTATCTGCCCTCTCACACTTCTATGTGGTTGCGTAGCGCTACGCAACCGGATAGTCTATTTCCGGAGGCAGAACCGATGAAACCTAGCGAACTGAAAGCATTACTCACGAAAACGATCCCGGCCGGCTTGCCCGTTCTGATCACTGGTGCCCCAGGGATCGGTAAATCCGACATCGTTGATCAAGCGGCGAAGGCGGCCGGATCCGATCTGATCCTCAGTCATCCGGCCGTGAGCGATCCCACGGATGTTAAGGGTCTTCCGTGGATGGTAGGCGACGCGGCGACGTTTATCCCGTTCGGCGAATTGTCGCAAGCGATCGCGGCGACACGATCGACGGTTTGGTTTTTGGATGATTTAGGGCAGGCATCGCCGGCCGTGCAAGCTTCGTACATGCAGCTCTTACTAGCGCGACGCGTGAACGGGCATGTACTGCCCGATTGCGTGACGTTCGTTGCGGCGACTAATCGCCGCACTGATCGGGCCGGTGTGTCGGGTATCCTCGAACCGGTAAAAAGCCGGTTCGCCTCGATCGTCGAATTGGTGCCCGATCTGAATGAATGGTGTACATGGGCTATTGACAAGGATCTCCCGGCCGAGCTGATCGCATTCCTTCGCTTTCAACCGGATCTCTTGTGCAAGTTTCAGGCAAGCGCTGATCTGACCAATAGTCCGATCCCGCGAACGTGGTCACACGTCGCGCGCATCCTGGGATTAGATCTCCCGGCGAACGTGCAAACCGTCGCGATTGCTGGCGCGGTAGGCGAAGGCGCCGCGATCGAGTTAACCGCGTTTCTCCGGCTGTACGCCGAGCTGCCCTCGATCGATCAGATCCTTATCGATCCGGATGCGGTCACTATCCCGACACGGCCGGCGACGTTGTATGCCATTGCTGGCGCGCTAGCCCATCGTGCAACCGATCAGAATTTCGATCGGATCGGCCGGTTCTGTCAACGCATGGTAGATGCGAATCATGGTGAATTCGCCGTGTTGACGGTCCGCGATGCACTGCAACGTCACGCCACGATCGCGAACACTCGCGCGTATATCAAGCTTGCAACCGGTTCACTTGGTGCCCTCATGAACGGGCAGACTAGCTAACCTCAGTTTCCCATCAAGATTAGGACATATCAATAATGACTGCCCGTATCGAACCTACAGAGATCCACTCTCGCGCGCTTTTGGTGTGGTTGAGTATTTCGACGTGGTCTGCCCGGAAGTACGATAAACAGATCTCGCAAAAGGTAAATGATGACTATCACGCGTCATCGGATGCCGGACGTTACAATAAATTTCTGTTACCCGGCGACGCGAAGAGTTACAAAGCGCTTGTCGCGCTTGCCTCTGCTATCCGTGTTGAGCACTACTCACACTCACTCGCTTGGAGCGATGAAGGATGGCGGTTGCTGCCCTCTGCGAATTACCTTACCTATACCGAATGGTTGCGCAAACGTCGCAACGAATTCGAGGCAGCGCTAACCGCGTTTGAATCCGACTATCCTAGCCTTCGCGACTTCGCGCGCGCGTCCCTGAATGGGCTATTCAAGATCGAGGATTACCCGGCGACGTCCGATATCCGTAAGCGCTTTCAGCTCGGCGTACAGTACTCGCCGGTTCCCGCGGCCGGCGATATCCGAGTGGATCTCGCATCCGATCAAGTGGAGCTGATCGAGGCATCTATCCGTGAACGGATCGAGGCAGCAACCGGTACAGCCGTTCGCGACGCATGGGATCGGTTGCACGGTGTGGTCAGTAAGCTTGCGGTTCGCCTCGCCGATCCTGAGGCAATCTTTCGTGATTCGCTGATCGAGAATGCGCGCGAGATCTGCGGTTCACTCAGTCGCTTGAATATCACGGACGATCCGGATCTCGAACGGATGCGCGCAACCGTCGCGAACGAACTGATCGCGTTTGAACCTCAGTCGCTTCGCGATCAGCCCACACTGAGGCAGACCACGGCCGATAAGGCGGCCGAGATCCTCCGTAGCATGCAAGCGTTCTATTCGCCGGACGTGGCGTCATGACGCCTTCCGTATCGCGCGCGTCGCAACGTGTCGCGATTGCCCGTACAACGTTGCTACTCGATCAGCCGTTTTTCGGCGTACTCGCGTTGCAGCTCGCGTTACAAGAGGATCCCACGTGCGAAACCGCATGGACAAACGGCCGTACCCTTGGATTTAATCCCGCATTTATCGAAACCTTGGATCAGGATCAGTTAACCGGCTTGATCGCTCATGAGGTTATGCACTGCGCATGCGGTCATCCGTGGCGCCGTGACGCGCGCGACTCAGATGGTTGGAATGTGGCATGCGATTACGCGATTAATCAGGTATTGGTTGACTCAGGATTCGTACTGCCGGAAGGCGGTTTACTCGATTCGCAGTACACCGGTAAATCGTCTGAGTGGATCTACGATCGCCTTCCCAAACCGCAACCAAAAGCCGGAGGCGATCCGCAAGCCGGCGACGAACCGCAAGGCGATCCGCAAGCCGGCGACGGTCCCCAGGGCAAACCGCAAGCCGGCGAGGTTCGCGATAGCCCGGCGAGTGTGCCCGGCGATGCCGATCCCGATATGACTGAAAGCGACTGGCAAGCGGCCGTACAGCAATCGGCGAAGGCAGCTCACGGCCGCGGGAAGCTTCCCGGTACACTCGCGAGACTTGCGGCCGATCTTGTGGCGCCTCGCGTTGACTGGCGCGCCATCCTTCGCCGGTTCCTGCAAGCGACATCCGCGGCCGATTATTCATGGCAGCAACCAAACCGGCGGTACTTGTCGCGCGGTTTGTTTTTGCCTTCGCTCCACTCTGAGGCATTAGGTGTGCTCGCGGTTGCGGTTGACACGTCCGGATCGATCGATGACGTGTTGTTGTCGCAATTCTCCGCAGAGATCCAAGCGATCGCCGATGAAATGAAACCGGAGGCGATCGAGGTTCTGTATTGCGACACTCAGATCCACAAGATCGAAAGGTTTGAACGCGGCGAAGAGATCAAGCTTGCGGCGATCGGCCGTGGGGGTACGTCATTCGTACCAGTGTTTGAGCATTTCGATTCAAGCGATGTCGATCAGCCGGTTGCCCTTGTGTATCTCACAGATCTAGAAGGCGCCTTCCCTGATAGCGCGCCATCGTATCCCGTGCTTTGGGTAACACCGAATGGCGAAACAGACGTACCGTTCGGTGAGTGCATATCATGCGCGTGAACGTCGCCGGCCCTGGGGCAGCTCCCGGCCGCGTCGCCGGCCCTGGGGCAGCTCCCGGCCGCGTCGCCGGCCCTGGGGCAGCTCCCGGCCGCGTCGCCGGCCCTGGGGCAGCTCCCGGCCGCGTCGCCGGCCCTGGGGCAGCTCCCGGCCGGTTTTGCACACTTCGATACGCTTCGATACGTCCTGGCCCGGAGCTGCTCGCCGTGGCGCGGTTCGACACGTTTTGGCCCACGACTGCACGGCGCTACGCAGAACGGCACGCCGCGGCCCGGCACTGCGCAGCACGGCACGGCCGGCCGGCGATCGGGAATGGTCAGACGCGCGCGATTCGGGAATGGTCAGACGCGCGCGCTCGAAGAATGGTCAGACGCGCGCTTGTGTTCTGCGTAGCGCTATGCTAGTGTAAGGTTCTGCGGTTCGGCAGTCCCTAATTTTTAGGAGTGACGCCAGATGAAAAAGACAGTTCGCCCCAACCTACTCGCGATTCCCGCCGACGTCGACACTTCGCAGATGACACACGAAGCGCTGTACCAGCACTTCAAAAACACTAATCCGGGGATCGTGCTCCGGCGGTACTTGGCGCGGGAGATCGATCCGCTGTGGCGCCCGCAGTTCGAGGCGCTCGCCGTCCTGAAGGGCTCGGCGTTTTTCAAGGCGTATTTCAACCTGAAAGACGCGTACGCGTGTTGGCGGAATCGACCGGCCGATGTCGAGGCGTACGAAGCGCGCTTTTGGGCGACGCGCCGGTTCATCGCGCGCCGTCGCAATGCCGCGGCCTGGCACTCGGCGTGCGCATCGGTGATCTCCGTGGTACTGAAACAGGCACAAGGTTGCCGACACGTAACGCCGTGCGAAGACATCGCGGCCGACGTCGCGCAGCTCGTGCGGCACGGCCGTCAACTGTTCGGCGACGTGCCGGCGCTCGACACAACCCATCGTCACGTGAAAGCGACGGTAGCAGCATGAGCGATTTCCTCGATCGCGTCGACGGCAAACTGTTCATCCGGAACGAAGACACCGATCACGACAAACCCATCAAACGGTGCTTGTGGTGGCCGGTGATCCGGACGTCCGGCTACATTCCGTGTTGGTTCGTGCCGCAGGACACCGATAGCGAGTACTGCCGTGTTTGCGAGAACCGCCGCGGGAGTGTGCTTCACGACCTGGCCGGCGATACGCTCCGCGTTGGTGGGCGCGATGGCCGGTACGGTGGATCGCTCCGTAACGGCGTGCGGTATGAACTCTGGATCGACCCGCGCGCAAACGCCGTGAAGGTGGAAGAGACGCCGATCCCCTGCCCGAAAGTGCGCAAGGGCATTGAAACCCGTTTCTATCGTGGCACCTGGCAAAAGTATCTCAAGGCCGCCGGCTGGACGGCGGCATCATGACGCGCCGGATGTCCGCGTTCGAGCGACACCAAGCGGCCGATCCGCACTGCACGTGCAATGACTGCATCGTGGCGCATTTCGAGGATGGTCAGACGCGCACTCCTGACACGTTGCATCCCGGCGATCGCGTCGACGTCGTGACGACCGGGCTCTATCCGAAGATGCGCCCCGGCCAAACTGTCTCCGGCATCTTCGCGCGCACCGTCGACGATCTCGGCACGGACCTAACGCCGCTCGAATCCGTGCCGTGGTCCCGGCTCGTCGACCGCTCGATCGTCGTGGAATTCGTCGAGGGCAACCATTGGGCGTACGGCGAACAACTCCGGCCACACGTGGAAAGGTGACGTACCGATGACTGACTACGCGAAAATTCCGATCGGTGAAGCCGTCCGCGATGGCCTGGGACACTGGTATCTCATCGTGGCGGGCGGACCCTACCAGTACCAAGTGCAACCGCTCACCGTCCAGCACAACGGCACTCGCCGGCCGATCGGCCCGCTGGCGCGCATGTTCCGCTCGGATATGCGGCGGGAGGGCGAGTGAAGGCGCCGCGTTGCCCGAGCTGCCGGCGCGGCACCTTGGAGATCGTGACGGACGGCGCGATCGGCACGCAGATGATCCCGGCCTACTTCGCGGGCGGCGCCGTGGCGGACCTTCCCTGGCAGATGCGGGCGGCGCCGTTTGGCGCCTGCAACGCCTGCGAGTATTGCATCGAGATTCGGCTACACCTGAAAGATTGAGGGGCAGAATGACTGAGGAACGACGTCCGGACACCAAGGATCGCGACACGTTGGGCCGCGATGATTTCGATCGCCTGCTCGGCGCCCTGACCGGCTTACCCGACGTGACGGAGGGCAAGCCGACGACGGTCACGACGATCCAGCCGATTATCGGCACATCACAAACATTCGTCGTACGCACGTGGCGCCAGCTCGAACGCTTCGAGCGCAAGGGCAAGAAAGGTGAAGTCAAAGACGTGTCACGTAGTCTGGACACGATCTTTATCGAGTGCATCCGGTCGGACGGCGGCTATCGGATCGCGCTCCCGCCGAAGGTCGCCGACACGATCGCGCGGCAACGTGAGGCGCACGTGTCGAAGAGTCGCAGCAAGGCCGCCAGGGCGAACGCCGCCGAGCGCAAAAAGGGGCGGAAGTCGTGATCAAGGACCGGTCAGACGCGGGCGTGACGATCGAGGATGGTCAGACGCGCGCGCGCGTCGACCGTCGCCGACGCGAGCGCCGGGCATTCGGGGCGCGGCCCGACGTCAATCGTCTGCTGCATCACACGCCGCGCGAGCTGCGCGCGCTGCTCGACGGCGGCGACGCCGAACTCTCGGCCCTGGTCCGCGCCGAACAGGCGCGGCGCCTCTCACCCGCGCCGTGCGTCGCGATCACGTGTCCACGGTGTGGGCACATGGAGCGCTTCGCGTTGCGCCGCGTGGTGGCCTGATGGCGCAACCGTCGCGCGTCAATCACTACTGTACGACGGCTGATGGCGTGCTCTGTCGCGTCGCCTATCTCGGCCCCGATGGGATGGCCGATTTGTACATGGTCGACAATAACTTGACAGAGACGATCCGACTCCCGGTCGCCGAGCTGCGCCGCGTTCCTGATCCTCGAAACACACGCCCACCGATCGAACAGATGCCGGCTGAGCGCCCGCGCTGCGCCTGGTGTGATCGCCTACTGAAACCACGCGTCGAGAACGTGTACAGCCAGGAACCGCAGCTTTGGTTGCGGCGGATCGTGCGTCGCACGTTCATTCGCTGGCGCACGGTCGAGGGCGTCTTCGATACGAACCGGTGCGCGATCCGATTTGCCGGCGCGAGTTACCGCGGCGGTTTCCGAAAGGTTCGCAAGACATGACTGATACCTTCACACGTGTCGCGCTCGAATTGAACCTCATCGCCTCTGGCGTGCCGGCGTCGCTCCACGAGGGATTGACCGAGTACATCCTGACGGGCCGTCCGACCGGCGGGTTTTTGTATGCTGTGCTCACGAACGATCTGCGTGATGCCTGCAACCGGGCCGACGCGGACAACCGCTATCGCCTCTTCGATATCGTGTTTTTTCTCACGAACTATGCGCCGAGCGGTTGCTGGTGCTCCGCGGCCAACGTCAAGGCGTGGCGCGACCATCGCGGCTTAGAAGGGTTGGAACAATGACGACGCGGCTCCTTGGCGTCCATGAACGACAAGCGATCGTCACCTATCATCCGCACGAATCCGACGCAACGGTCCACGTCACGTACATCAATGAGCACGGGGAGGCGTGGTATCACGCGTACGACGATTTCTATGATCTGGATTTCAGGCGTGAGTTAGAAGACTGGTTTGTGCCCCGGTCACTCGCTGCCGGCATGGCCGACGTCGGGCCGTTTGAAGCCTTGTCCTTCGCTGTCCCGCGGCCGGAGCCGAAGTGGACGCGCGAGCCGAGCCCGATCGACGCCGCGGACATCGTCACACAGATGCGTGATGCGCTGCACCTGGCGCAACGGCTCGTGACCGAAGCGCTGCCCAAGTTCAATTGGGGCGCGTCCGCGTTGGATGCGAACGCGATCCAGCTCTTGAACGACGTGCCCGGCGCCATTGCTGCCGCGCTCACGAAAGCAGAGGGCCGACGATGAACGGCCACGCGATCCGGTTGTTGAACGAGAACACGGCATCGCTGTTGAGCGACAACGCCGCCTTGCGTGCGGCGAACGCCGAGCTGCTCCGATCGGCGCGGGCCGCCTGGCATCTGACACAATCGCTCCTGGCCGAGCGGACCGGCGCGACGGATGATCTGATTCAGGACGTCGCCGACGCGCTGCACGCCGCCATCCAGCACACGGAGGGGCGATGAAGCACACCGACGCCGAACGACGCGCCGAAGCCGAGGCACTGTACAACGCGCTGGTGGTGTGTCAGAGCCGGGCGCAAGCGATCGGCGTCATCCGCCGCGGGCTCTTGCTGGCGCGCATCGCCGGCTCGAATGCCGCGATCATCCACATGGGCCGCCGGCCGGTGCGTCCGCAGACACGCACGCGACGCGGCCGAGATAAATCGCGATCATCGTAAGCATTGCCGTACACGAGACTTGATCCCGATCGGGCGCGGGCGCATTCGCGCCGGGTTCAATGGGAGTCGCCGACACGAAAGGACGAGGGCCGATGCCGAGACGCAAGGTCGAAACGATTCAGGACGGCACGACGGTGTACGTCATCGAGCGATCCCGCAGCCGGACCGGGCAATCGGTGATCGCGGATCTGCTGATGATCGACGTCGTCGCCGGGCACAAGATTACGCTCACGCGAATCACGAGCGAACTCGCCGACTGTTACAAGCTGCCCTATCGCCGCGGGCGGGGCGCGACGTTTCATCTGCCGGTGACGCCCGAGACGATCGTCCGCCGCCTCAGTCGCGATCTCTTCGGCGAGGGACGCGAGGATGCGATCGTCGCGGAGTGGTTATGAGAGATCGGAAAGCGCTCGGCACGTTGACGTCTGAGACGGCGCGCCAGATCGCCACGCGCCGATCGCCGACGTCGTATCGGGATAGTCCGGCCGCGCGCGCCAACAAGAGCCGCGCGCAAACGCTGCGTCAACAACGGGAACGCGCCCACCGGCAGACGAAATGAGATACCGCGATCCGCTCGACGAACCGACGACGAGGAAAGAGCCGCGGTTTCCCCGCGCGAAACCGAAGACGCGCCGGAAGCAATGGGCCGTGTGGTTGCTCTTGCAGGACGGCTCCGGATGGGAGTACAGCACACACGCGGGCATTGTCGACGCCTGGAGTACCGCGAAGGCGCTCGCCGGGCTCCGCGACAAGGGCCGCACATGGATCGCTCACGTTGACCAGCCAGCCCACTGGAGGCGCCATGAACCGTAAGCTGATGTTCGCGACGGGCAACGATGTCCTGCCGACGCCCTGGCCGTTCTTCCATGCGCTCAACGAGGAATTTCGCTTCGTGATCGACGTCGCCGCTACCCGCCGCAATCGCAAGGTGCCGGCGTACTACGGGCCGGACCATAAGAATCACGCGCTCCGCGATTGTCTGGTGATCGACTGGCCGACTGACGGGCCGTGTTTTCTGAATCCGATCTACTCCGAGCCCGAACGCGCCTGCCGGCCGCGCTGCAAGAAAAAGCGCTGTCGCAAACGCCGCTACCACATCGACGCCGATCGGCCGGGCTGTTACGACTTCGTGCGCAAGGCGGCCGAGCAACGGCGCCTGGGCGTGACGACCGTCTGCCTGTTGGCGAGTCGCACGGACAATGCGTGGTTCCACGATTTCATTTGGGATGCGCGCCGGCATCGGTGCCGGCCGGGCGTGGCCGTGCGGTTCGTGAAAGGGCGGTTGGTGTTTGAAGGAAAGAATAGCGCGCCGTTCCCCTCAGTGGTGGTGATCTTTCGGGGACGGCGCGCGACGAGATGAGGCCCGGTCAGACGGATACGGCGGCGGCGACTTCGGGTTCCGGCGGCCAGGGTTTGTTGTGCCGGGCGAACGCGGCGCGGCGTCCCAATTCCGACGCCTGCTCCGGGCTCAGATTCTTTTTCCGAGCCAAGCCGCCAAGCCGCCCGAGCGCTTGTGCCGCCCGGTTCGGTTTGGCGAGCTGCTCGCCGCGGCGCGATGCCTTCCGCGACGGTTTCTTCGGCTTCACGGCTTTGACTTTCTTGCGCTTCGTGTTCATGTTTGACAGGATACCACACCGGTTCACCATAGCGCTTTGTAGACTTGCGTATCAATTCACTGCGCTGCACGAAAACATGGCTCGTGAAGTCACGATCGAAATTTACGCGGACACGCGGCAGACCGGCCAGTGCCGCGCCTGTCACGCCACGCTGCAATGGGCGGTTGTGGTGAAGTCGGGCGCGCGTCTGCCGTTCACCAATGACACGTTCGCCGTACTCTCGAAACGCATCGAAGAGGAAACCGGCCGCATCGTCGAACGCGCCGATCGCCGTACCAATCATTGGGCGACGTGTCCGGGGCGCGATCTCTTCCGCGGCGGTTCCGAATGAGCGATCTCCTGCTGGCGTTGCAGCGGTACTTGGCGACGCGCCGGCAAACCTTTCTCGACACCCCGCCGCGCCACGTGATCGAGCGCGGCGAACGCCTGGCCCGCCTCGACGAACTGCTCCGGCTCGAACGCGCGCTTGGCGTCGACGTCCTCACCCGCCCGTCTGATTCACTCACTACTCGAAAGGATCCCTGATGACTGTTGGAGAGATCGAACGCCTGGCCGACGAACATGAACGTATCGCCCGCGCAATCCGCTCGTTTCTAGTCGGACTCCGGACCGGCACGGCCGCCCTCACGGCGGCGCATCGAGACGAAGACGCGGCGCCCACGGCGCGCCGGCCGCGCCGGCCGGATCTGGTGTCGGTGCTGCGCGCCAGTCCGCGCCCGCTCTCGGCCGAGGAAGTGAAGGACCGGATCGGGCCGCATGCGCTGCGTGGTGTGGCCGTGTTGTTTCGGCACGGGCATCTGGCGAAGACGCGCGATGGGCGGTACACCGTGGGACCGAAGCTGGCGCGATCGCGCGTCGACGATTAACTGTCAGCTCGCAGCCGGCGGCGCGTCTTCATGAGGAAGGGGAACCGATGCCTGAGATGATGCACCCGATGCAGACGGAGACGGAACGGCGCGACGCCGCGGTGCGGATCGTCGATGCCGCGATGGACTCCGTCGAGACGACGATCCCGCTCCACACGGCACACGCCCTCGCTCAGACGATTGAAAGCGCGTTACACCTGGCGTATTTGCAGGGCCAGCACGACGGCATGGAACACGTGTCGGCCATGATCGATGCCGCGTGTGCCACGTCGCCATGATGGCAATCTGTCAGCGATGCGGAAGGCCGTACGACGCCTCTGGAGGCGGATGCGACCCGACGCCATTCCCTGATGGAACACTCAGGATCCCGTTCGGCAAGGAGCGCGAACGATCGAGCGCGAGTACGTGCCACGATTGCGGCGTCCGTCTCGGCCAGTGTCATCATCATCGGTGCGACGTCGAAGAGTGCCCGAAGTGTCATGCTCAGCTCTTTGTGTGTGGCTGTTTGGTGCGCTGATATGGCAACGCGTGGTTGGGAACGCTTCGATCCCGCGGCGCCGCGGCCGACGTCGACGCGCCGGCCGGCCGTCCAACACGAGAAGATCATTCAGGCCGACGTGGTCGAGCTGTTGGAGCTGTACGGCGCCGCGGTGTACGTGTTGGGCGTGCGCCGCCAACGCGGCGAGTACCAAGGCACGATGCAAACGCCGGGCATTGCGGACCTTGAAGCCTGGATCCCGACCGGGCGCGTACCCCACGACAACGAGCCGCGTGTACTCCTGAAGGTGGAATGTAAGGCGCCTGACGGCCGGTTCAGTCCCGCGCAACGCGACTATCGCGCGTACTGCCTGGCCGGCGGCGTCCCGTACGTTTCCGGCGGCGTCGATGCCGTGCTCGCCTGGTTACGCGCGCGGGGATTGAAACCGCGGCCGGTGCTCAAGGCGCTGCGGCGGGCCGCTCGGCGCCGCGCGTGATTCACCGGTCCGCCACTTGCGTATTGTGGTACGCGATCCCCACGAAGATGGCCGCCGTCGCGAAGTTGATCGCCGTGGCAATGCGCGGATGATCCTCATGAAGCTTCGCGACGGCGACGAGCTGCAACGCGGCGATCCCGATCTGGATCGCCCCGAACACGGCGGGCCGATCACTCCACCTGGCGAGAAACGGATTCGTCTCGCGGCAGTTGTAGCGAAGGCTCGTGCCGCCGAGGCGCGCATCTTCCTGGCTCTGATACGCCCGCCCTAAACAATGTTCAGTGGCCGCCAGATCCGCCGCGTGTGCGGTGATCGCCGCGGCCAGCGAGATCCGAAAGAGCCGGTCTTCGGCGTGGACGGGCGCGGCGAGTAGCAGCATGACGACGGCGACGAGGACGGCTTTCATGTGTGTACCTCAGAACGTGTAAACCGCCCCTTGATCACTCGGAAACTGCACGGCCACAACCGCCGTCCGCGCCGTGGCGAGCCGCACATTCTTGCGCCGCGCGTCGCCGGCCGTACAGAAAAACCCGACCAGCTCGCCGGGCGCCGGTTGCAGGCCGCCGAGCGCCGGATCGAAAAAGTACCAATTGTGCGCGTAGCCGTTCACCGGGCCGAAGCCGCCGAGGCGCCCGCGCCACGACTCGATGCCGCCCGCGGTGCGCCAGGCGCCCGCGCGAAACAGAATCATCCACGTCGTGTACTGGATGGTGCCGGGCGTGCCGTCCGGATTCACCCACCCCGGAATGACGACGGACGGCCAGGCGTCGGCGCCCTCTTCGTGATCGTGATCGAGATCGCCATCCTGCGGCCCGAGGTTGAGCGCGGTAATGCGCGCCGTGGGCGGCCAGTTCGCCACATCGTGCGGCCCTTGCGGATCCACAAAGCGCACCGTGCGGAGATCGATCGCGTCGTGCTGGCCGGCCGGCGGCGGGATCACGACGGGATCGGCCGGCGGCGGCGGCGGCGTCTGCACCCGGTGGAGCGCAATCTTGGCCGGTTCCTCCGGCACGCCGATGTAGTAGCCATCGGGCCGGCTGTCGTAGTCGCCGTACCCGACCGCTTGCACGAGGATGTTCGGGCGATTCACGAAGACGCGGCCCGTCGCGTCCACGGGAAAGGTTTGTTGGAGGATCGTCACCGTCGCCGCGGGCACGGCGGGACCGTCGTTGGTTTCGTGATGCACTTCGACGAAGACGCCGTACGGATGGTCAGGGGTAGGCACGCTCATAACACAGCACCATTGCACGTACCGGTGTTGCGCCCCGCGGCGCGCCGGCTGATGTCACCGGCCGCGCCGCGTGCAGGGGGGACCGCTTACCGCTTCCGGAGCTTCGAGGCGAGCGCGGGCGTGACTTCGCCGTCCGCGACCGTGCGCGCCGCGATCGCTGCCGCCAGGACGTCGGCTTGCGTCTTGACCTGGCCGGAAAAACTCGTGAGCCGCGCGAGCTGGCCGGGCGTGGCGCCGCCGTCCAAGGCGGCTTGAATGCCGGCGGCCAGTTCGGCATCGAACCCGCTGATCATGGCGGCGGCGCCGCCCATGACCGTGACGGCGTTCGTGGCTTCCGCGACGATCGATTCAACGACGGGATTCTCGGTGTCTCCTGCTGGTGCCATAGTGGATGCTCCTTCAATAACGGACGGTGAACGACTGACGTAGGGAGAGGGCGGACCGGCGGCGGGCGATGCGGGCGTGCCGCGGCGCGCGTCCATTGCCGCCGTAAGCTTCGTCCTGGCGACGGCGAGCGCATCGCGCGTCTCGGCCAGGAGCGTGGAGTCGATCGGCCGATCGCCGCGAATGATGATGATGAAGGCGGCGAAGTCTTCGAGGCTGTCGACCACGAGCATGAACGTCGACGGCGCGGCCCGCTCCGCGTGGCGTTCGACCGTGGCCGTCGCGAAGTCGGCGAGCGCGGCCGGTTGCACTTCGTGGCCGCGCACGAGTTCGAGGAACGCGGCAAACTCTTCGATCGTGGTGATGACCAGATGGAACAGATGGGACACGGGCTGGCGCTCGGCCACGGCGCGGGCATACGTCGTTGGTTCCATGTTCTCGCTCCCTGCTGCCGGCGTCGAGCCGGCGGGTTTCTTTTTCTTGGTCACTCGGACACCCTATCACGGCGTACGCCCCGTACCGGTGTGCGGAATCGCACAGTACGCGGCTCGGCCTTTTACTTGGCCGGCGTGGCGATCGTCGCGGGCGGCGCCACAAGGATCTGTGGCGGCGCCACGGACGGCGTGAGCCGGCCGGAGATCGCGAGCAGCCCGCCGATGAGCGCGACGCCGGCCAGGAGCACGCTCCAGCTCATGCCGATGCCCTCGCTCTTGCCGCCACTCGTGGCCTGTGATCGCGCGAGCGCCTCGACCATCTGCGACAAGCGCTCGATTTGCGGATCGGACACGGCCTGGCGCCCCTGGCCGGTGTACGACAATTTCTCTAATTGGGCGATGCGTTCGGTAATCGCGTTGACGGTGTTGGTGAGCTGCGTCGCCAGATTCGTGGCGCTCGTGTTGACCGCATTCCGCAACGTCTCGGCCGTCGTCGCCGCCGTCGTCGCCAACGCGGTAATCGCCGCCGCCGAGCGATCCGCTTCCGTCTTCACGGCGAGCTGATCCACCTGGCGAATCGCGTCGAGGCGTTTCGCTTCGAGCGCGTCGATCGCCGTCTGGTAGTCGGCGCGCAGTCGCCCGATCTCCGCTTGGTGGGCGATCTGCACATCGACGAGCAGCGCGCGCAAGCGGCCGACGTCGTCAATGCGCTTGACGGCGGCGTCGACCAGATCCAGCACGTTCTTGGTGGGATCGATGACGCCGCCGCCGTACGCGTCGACGGCGATCCCCGGTCGGCCCGACTCTCGACGTTCTTCAGTCACCATTGGTCAGTCACTCACTAAGGGCGGCGGCGGCTTCAGTTTCGGCACGTCGACGGCGACGACGGCGCCCGGCGCAATCAACGCGACCGGGCGCACGGTCATCATGCGGAGCCCGACATTCACGATGGCGACGACGGCCGAGTACAGCGGCATGTACCGCAGCGGCACGATCGTGATCACTTCGGTCAGCGAGCCGGCGGCGATAAAGAGCGCCGCGGCGTTGAGCCAGAACGTGCGGCTGGAGAACACGCTGATCGCAAAGTACTGCACGGTCTGATCGGCCACGGCTACAGCCCTCCCGCCTTGCGGAGCGATCGAAACGAGGGCGTGTCCATGAGTTGTTGCAGCGCCGGGCCGCCGCGGCGCGCGCGTTCGGCCTGCACGAGATCGATCAGCTCCGGCTCGTCGAGCATCCCCGTTAATTCGTCATCGGTCGTTTTGGCGAGCGCATTCCAGCCGGACGCCGACTCCGGATCGTAGCGCCCGACCGACTGCCCCGCGCGATTCAGCGACGGCCGCCCGCCCTTGTCCGTCAGCATCCGAAAGCCGGACGGCCCTTCGATGCCGAAACTCTCGCCGCGCGCCGGCACGTAGTCGACCGCCTCCGGCCCGATGAGCGGGCGCCGCACGCCCGCGCGATCGTAGACGACGTGCTGTTCGCCGCGGCCGGCCATGCCGCGTTGCCGGGAGAGCGCTTCCAGCGAGGCGCCGCTTTCCCCGCTGGCGTTCGGGCCGAGCGCATCATCGACGATCTGAAAGTCGTCGAGGATATCCGGCTTGGGCGCCGTGCGCGTCGCCGCGGCGCCTTCCAGATCGCGGAGGTTTTGTGTGGCCTTCGTCAGCCAGGGCGGCCGAATCGGCGGCGGCTCGATCACCGGAGCCGGCGTCGGCGTGGCGATCGCGGGCGCCGCGGCGGCCGGCGCGGCGTCGGCGGCGAGCTGCGCTTCGAGCTTCGCGATCGTTCCGGCCGGATACTGCGCCGCCAGGCGCGCGCGATCCGCGGCCGAGATGAGCGGCTCGGCGGCCGGCGCTGCCGCGGGCGCGGCCACGGCCGGCGCCGATCGCGCCGCGGGCGCGGGCCAGCCCTGCCAGCTCGTGGACGGCGCGGCCGTCGACGCGCGCCCCGCCGTCGTCGTCAACGCGTCGGGCACGGCTGTGCCGCTTGCCACGTCGCCGACGTCGTTCCACTGCGGGTACGGATCGCCTGTGGCCGGCGTCACTGGCCGGCCCGCCGTCGTGGAGAGCGCCGGCCGCGGCGCCGCCGCCGTCGCCTCGTCGCCCATGTCGGCGAGCCACTTCGGATAGCTGGCGTTCCGCGCCGCGCGCGCCGATCCGTTTGGTCCCCACGAGCCCGGCACCGGATCGACCGACGACGTCGTTTGCCGAAACGTCTTCGCCGCCGCGGGCGCGAGTTCGTCGGCCGCTTCGTATCCCGGCCGCATGCCCTTCGCCACGTTCACGAACGCATCGCGCGCGCCGGAGGGTGTGAGCCCTTCGCCGAGCGCTTCGATCGCGCCGAGCGCGGGTTTGGACGTCGCCGCATCGAGCAGCATCGTTTTGGGATTCAGCCGCGCGATGCCGAGTGCGCGGACCCACTTCGGCAACCCGCCGACGATCGCATCCTTGGTGAGCCCGACCTTGCGCGCGCCGGCCGCCAACGCCTGGCCGCCGTACCCCATCGCGGCGCCTTCGGCCGCAATGCCGGCCAGCTCGCCCGGACTCGTCGGATCGGCGCGGCCCGTGGCGATGAGCTGCGACAACGCCTTGAGCCCGCGCGTCGCCGCCGGCACGGCCGCCATGACCGGCGCGAGCCCCGTCGCCGTGGCGGCGCCGCCGAGCAGCGCGTTGACGGCGCCGGGCTCGTCTTCGAGCAGATGCCGCGTCGCGCCGCCGGCAAACGACGTCGCGATGTCGCCGCCGGCAAACTTGCGTTCCTGTTGCGCCCGCTGCACGAGATCGGCGTCCGACATGCCGGGCGGCCCCTCGAAGGTTTGCGAGTGGCCGTCCGGAAAGTCGACGGTGTAGGTTTGTCGCGGCATGGCCCTGCCTCAGTGACGCTTGATGGTGAAGCCGGCGGGCGCCGCGCCGGCCGGCGGCGCCGCCGGGCGCCCGCGCGCGCCGCCCTCGAACGGCGCGATCTGTTCGAGCACTTCCGGCCGATCAGCGAGCGTCTCGATCGGAATCTGATCGAGCACGTTCGCCGGCACGCCAGAATTGAGTAGGGCAATGCGCGCATTCAAGCCGCGCGTGATCCGTTCGAGCGTCGCCGCTTTCTGTTCCCACACGTTATCCTTGTCGGTTTCGAGCGGCACTTGCCCCAGGATGCGCGGGACTTCTTGCTCCGACATCTGCGCGCCCGTGATCGCTTTGATCGTCTGGTTCTTGATCGCGTCGGTTTCCGATTTGAATTCGGCGAACTTATCCGACGTCGGCACGAGCGGCACTTGCTGGAGGAACGTTTGCAGCCGGCCCGCGCCTGGTCCGGTCCACACGCCTTTCCGCAGCTCCCGCAACCGGTTGACGCCCGCGAGCACGTTCGAGCCCGCGGCGACGCGTTCCATGAGCCCGGACGTCAGCCGATTGCCGGCGCCGCTTTTGGCGGCGGCGGCGTTGACCACGCCTTCATTCGCGAGCTGTTGCCGGTCGATCAAGCCTTTGTTGATCAATTCCTGCTGGCGCAAGCTGTACTCGCCCGCCACGCGCGGCCCGGCCGTCGCCAACCGGGTTTTGTCCGCCAGTTGATCGTCGCGCATGCCGGTGACATCGGGATCGTTGTACGACGCCGTCGCGTCGCGTTGCGTTTGCACGCCGCGCGATCGGCCCCGCGCGATCGCCTCGTCCTCCCGCGCGATGACGCGATCCTCTTCACTGCGGCGCGCGTCTTCCAGTTCGGTTTGACTGATGCTGCCGTCGTCGGCGCCGAGGCCGAATTGTTTCCGGAGCAGCGCGACGCTGGCGTTGTTGCGCCGGCCCGGCGCGAGCGCCGTCAGCGACGCGCCCATCGCCTCATCGTTCGCCGCGACGTCGTCGGCGTAGGCGCCCGGCGCCGCGAAGTCGGGCCGTTGCGCGGACCAGCTCTGATCGTCGGCCGTCAGGGCGTCGTACGCCTCTGGTGCCTGTGGCCGCCGCGCCGCCACTTGCGCGGCTTCCCGATCCGTCATCGGCGAGCCCGCCGCCGCGGGCATGAGCAAGCGTCGCAACGCCGCGAGTGCTTCTGGTGACGTCGCCATTCAGTACCCCCGTGTTTTCGCGAGCGCGGCCATCGACGCCGCGCGTCGCGGCATGAGCGGCGCCAGCTCCCGCTGTGCCCGCCCGGCGGTCGTGTCGAGCGGCGTCCCCTCGAAAAAGCCGGGCGCCTTCCCGCCGTGCGCGTACGCGTCCAGCTCGCCGCCGTACCGGCCTTCGGTGTAACCGGCCGGCAGATCCTTCCCTGGCCCCTCCGGCAACGCGATCGATCCGGTGTTCAGCCGTTGGCCGGCCATCGCTTCAAAAAACGGCGCCCATTGTTTCGTCGGCCCGTACGCGTTGTTGGCGTCGTACGTCGAGCGATCGTAGGCGTTCGCCGCGTTGTGCTGAATTTGCTCCTGCCAGGGGAGCGCCTCGATAGCCTGGTCCTGTGCGCCGCGCTTCAGCCGCTCCCGTTCATCGCCCGCTTGTCGGTACAGGTCATCGCGGAGCGGTTGACTTGTCTCGCCGCGAATCAGATCGTAGAGCCGTTGAATGGACGGCGGGCGCGTCATCAGTACACCGCTTTCTGAAGGGCGGCGAGTGCCGACGAATACTGTGGATAGATCCGCTGGCCGATGCCGCCGCGGATGGATTCCGGTGCCTCGATGATCTGCGCGGCCGGTGACTGTGTGCCCGCGTTCCGCAGCGACCGCATGGACGGCGCGCCCTCCGCGGGCCGAGCCACGCCGCCGCCGCCGCCGCCGCCGCCACTCGCCGCCGCCGCCGCGGCCGGCGCGGCACTCGCGGCGGCGCGGGGCGCGCTCGGTCCCGATCCCGACGATCCCGCGGCGGCCGGTTCCGCGGCCCGTTGCAAACTGTTGACGGCCGGCGCGCTGGCGGCCGGCGTCGCCGCCGGCATCGCCCACTGATTGATTTGATCGCCGTTGGTCGACCGTGCCGCGGCGAGATCCGCCGCCGACATGCCGCCGACGCCCGAGCTGTTGGCGAACGCGCCGACTTGCGCGGTTCCGCCATCATCGCCCGCCCATCGGCCCGTGCCGAACGCCTGCGCGCCGCCGCCGCCGTACGTCGCGTCGAACTGCGCGCGTTGTTCCGGCGACAACGTGTTGATGTCGATGTTGGCGTAGATCGAGCCGGCCGGTCCCCAGGTGATCGGCATGTCAGTACATCCCGCCGACGCGGAGCAGACTCATGAGCGACGGCGCCAGCGACATATTCTGACTGCGCGTCGCCAGGTTGCCGGCGAAGTTACGATCGGCGACGGTGTTCGCCCGGTCCGCTTCGGTGAGCGCCTGGTCCCGATTCAGATCCGTCAACGGCTGGCTCGCCTGCGCGAGCGTGCGGCTCTCTTCGCTCAGCAGCGCCGGATTCGTGCCGCCGGCCACATTGACGCCCCGCTCGGCGGCGCTCGCTCGCAACGTCATCAAACTGGTGCGCGCGAGATTCGCCGCGCGATCTTTGGCGCGCGCAAAGGCGGCCGTCCGTGCGGCTTCGGTGTCCGCCTCGCTGGCGCCCGTCGTCGCCGCGCCGCCGCCGCCCGTCACCGCGCCGAACAACCCTGGCAACGCCGCCAGCATGCGATCCTGATTCGCCCGCCCGAGCGAATCGCGTAGCCGCATCGCGTCGGCGTCGGACTGCGCGCCCGCTTCCATTTCGTGCATCCGTAATTGCGACGCGCGATAGGCCGCCGTCGCCGGATCTTCGGCGCCCGCGGCCCGTGACAAACTGGTCATCGACGGCGCGGCGCCGAGCGGCACGTTGGAGGGGAGTTCGCCCGTGGTCGTGAGGTTCTCCGGCCCGGTCATCGTCTGGCCGGATCCCAGGTGGACCGTCGTCGTCGGCGTTTTCAGCCGGCCGAAGACATCGTAGGGATCGGCCGCGATCGCCGCCGTGTACGGATTAGTTTGCGCCGCGATGCCGCCGCCACTCGCAAACGCCATAGAGAGTCTCCTACTCGCCTGAGTATAGGCGCCTGAATATATATTGGGCTGTCATGCGCCCGCGCTCCCGCGGAACCGGAAGACGCCGTACACGGCGCTCGTGTCGAGCTGCTTCGACGCTCCGTCGACGCTGGACACGATCGCTTGCGCCTGCGCGTTGGCGCCGACGATCGCCAGGATCGCGCCCGGCGTCGCCAGACTCGTGCTCCCCTGAATCACGAGCGACGCATCACTGACGATGAACGTGGTGCGATACCCGTCGACGACGATCTCCAGCACATACTCGGTGTTTGCCGCGATCGGCGCGATGGTCGCGCCCACGATCTGCGAGTTGGCGACGTTGTTCGCCGTGAAGCCCCGAAAGCCGGTGTCGCCGGCCGCCGTCGAATAGCGGATTCCCACGATGCCGCCGGCCGCCGAGAAGTCGTCCGAGTTCCCGATGTCGCTCGTCGCCGATCCGCCGTTGATTAGGAACGAGAACCGCAACCCGGTGATCGCCCCGATCCGGATCCGGATCTGTAACCGCAGCCGATGCGACGCCGCGTTGCCGGCCGGCGAGTACGAGTGCCCCGCCCGGATATTGGTGGTGACTTGCGTGTCGGCGCGGCGCCAGGTGGACCGCGTGTCGTTGACCGTACTCTGCGCCGTGCCCGCGCCCACGATCGTCCCGATGCTGATGCTCACGTCGGAGGTTACGCTGCCCGGTAGGACGATGCTCCACACCGGCTTGCCGCTTTCGTTCAGCCACGCCCCTGGCCGATCGATGAACGAGCCGCCCGGCAAGCCTCGTCCCCACCGCGGCCCGTTGTCCGCGAGAATGACATTGCCGTGATCGAGCACCGACCCGCCATTGAACATCGTCTTGAACGGCGCTTCGCCCAGATCGGTATCCACGAAAATGCGCTGGATGTTGCCCGCGCTGAGCCCGTACAGCATTTCGGCGCGATCGATGTCCGTCAGGCCCGTGCCGCCGTGGAGGACGGGGAGCGGATCGGTGAAGTCCGCCCCCGGCCCGCCGGAGTGGGCCTTCAGACAACCATTCGCGGCCACGACGTAAAAGCCAGTCATCAATTCCACTCGTGGTAGATCGACGCGACGTCGAGAATTTTCGCGCCCGCCGCCGTCGTGGTGATCTGCGCGTTCAGCCGCATCAACGTCGCGAGGGCCGCGGCGCCAATCGTCAGCGTTTGTTCGGTGCCGTTGTTGACGGTGCAATGTAACGTGGTGCCCGTGAGCCAGAACTTCAGCGTGTACACCGTCGCCGCCGCGATCGCCGCGACCGCCGTCCCGATCTGTTGCGTCGTGCCATCCGACGCCCACGGCACCCACATGCCGGCGTCCGCGGCACTATCGAAGCGAAACCCGATGCCTTTCAAGAGATGCTGATCGGCGTTGTTGCTGATCAGGGCGGCGGCGTTGTTCAGGCAGATCCAGATCGTACAGGACGCGATCGAGACGCCGGTCCGCAGCACGACTTCGATCATCGGCAGATGATCCAGCCACATGATATCGGCCGTCGTGCGATGCCCGGCTTGGTTGCCGCTCACCGCGCCGGTCGTGAACCGGATCCAGCACGACGTCGCGTCGACGACGTTCGCGTTGTTGGACACCGTCGACGCGAGCGCCACGTTGGTAAACGCCGCCGCCGCCAGCGATTCGTGCCAGCCGGATTTGCGCGACGTGGGCCGCGGGATACACCCGATCGCCGTCAGCGGATCACTCCAGATCGGATCGTGGCTCGGCCCGAGGTTGGTCAGGATCCGCACGCCCGCCGCATCTTTCGCCAGGCGCGAGATCACACCGGCCGCACTGCCGTACAGGAGATCGCCTTGCGCGACGGTGGTCAGGCCCGTGCCGCCATGCGCGACTGTCACCGGATCCGGTAAGCTGGCGCCCGATCCAAAACTCGTCAGCTTGCGATTGCCGGCGGCGTCGAGGATGTAGAACCCTTCACCCGCCATAAAACAGGGTGTCTCCCACGGCGAGCGTCACTTTGCACACGATCCGAAAGGTGCCGTTGTTGTTGATCCGGACCGTCACCGTCGCCGGCACGGTGTCGTTGTTGTAGACGGAGAGAAACGAAATTTTACGCGTGCGGCCCGTGGTGGGCGCCGCCACGAACGTGACCGCCGTCGCATTGTTCGTCAGGAGATCGTTTTCGCCCGCGCCGACGATCGCAAACGTCGCGTCGACGTCCACGTAGCTGGACGCCAGGACCAGTTGATTGGTCGTGACGGTGCCGCCGAGCAGCACTTCGAGCGATTTCGTCGTCGCGTCAAGATTCACAGTGCCCCTAACGCCACGTGGGCGGCGACGCGCGCGGCCGATAGACCACTCCCGCCGGGCGCGGCCCACCCCGTCGCGAAGTCGGCCCCGCTCGTCTTCGTCAGCACCTCGCCCGTCGCGCCCCCGACCGGCACGCCGACGCCGTTCGCGCCGGCCGCGCCGGCCGCGCCATCCACGCCATCCACGCCATCCACGCCATCCACGCCATCCACGCCATCCGCCGGCATCGGTTGCCAGGTGCCATCCCCGGCCCACACGTGCGCGCCGTCCGCGTTGAGCCCGCCATTCAAATGCGCGACGGCCAGGTTGCCCGTCACATCGTCGGACGCGAGATCGACCCGATAGCCCTTGAGGCTCTCGACGATCTTGCGCACGTCGGCGAAGAGTTGTTGAAAATTGAGATCGATTTTCTCGGCCGCGCGATCGGTTTCGATGTCGTGCAGTCGGCCGCGGGCGACGAGATGGATCCTCATCGCGGCGCCCGATCTCCGAGTTCATAGAAGGGCAGTTCGTACCCGTGCAATTCACAGGCGATGCCGTTCGTGTCTTCGGTGATTTCGAGCTGCACCACGACGCCTTTGCCGACGCGCGGTAACGTCTGATGGGCCATCCGCAGATCGAGCGCGACGGTTTGCGTCACCGGCCCGTCGATGGCGCCGACGCGGTAGGCCACGAGGCATCGGCCCACGGCGGCGATCTTTTTCAACACGACGGCGAGCGGGCCGAAGACTTTCTCGATCGTCGGCGTGTTGCCATCGTGCCACTTCGATTGCAGGTTGAGCGCGATCGCGACGCCGGCATCGCTCCAGCCGGGTTGATTCTGTTTGTAGATCACGGCATCGGCCGCGCCGATGACCGGGATCTTCCGATTGCCGGCATCCTCGATGGTGAAGACACACGTCGGCGTCGCCTTGTCCGTTTTGTGTGGGCCGTGCCAGGCGCCCGTTTTGCGGTCGAGCGACACCCATCGATCGATCACGTCGCTGCCGGCCGCGGCGAGATGCAATTCGTAGGTGTCGTACGTTTCGTTGTAGTTGGCGAACGCCTGCGGAAACATCGTGCGGTTGAAGTAGTCATCCGTCGTGAACCACTTGCGCGTTTTGCCATCCGAGCGACACTGAAACCCTTCCGGTCCCCAGGAATAGACGCCGTCATCCGCCAAGTAGTAGCCGATATCGTCAATCACTTGCGCCGTGTCCGGCCCGCGGATCCCTTTGCCGTCGCGTTCGAGATCGGTATCCCATTGCGGGATGCCGTCCTCGTCCGGCTGGCCGCCACTCACTTTCCAGAACACGCCCCGCTTCGAGACGCCGAGCAGATGTTTGCGGGCGATCAGGCCGGAGATGCCGATCGCGTCGCCGCCGATCGGCTTGATGTCGAGCCCGTACGTCGCCGGCCAGCCGTAGAATTGATTGAGCCCCGAATAGCGCAAGGTGTCGATGTTGCGGTTGCCGACGCCCCACAAGCGGCCTTTCCACTCGACACAGAGCGTCATGTAGGTGCCGGGCAAGAGCCCCGGTCCGACGCCGAGTTCGCGCGTCGCCGCGAGATTCGGCAGGAGATCATCGGTGAGATCGTCTTCGACGACGGTCAACGTATTGCCGTCCAGATCCAGCCACGGGTAATAGACGGCGCCTTCGGCGAGCGTGCGATAGAGCCGCCGATGCGTGACGCATTGGTCCGGACTCACCGTGACGCCGCTCGCCAGCAACCGCTGTGCGGCGAGATCAACCGGCGCCGACTCCGGGGAAAAGTCGCTTTCGGCGAGCAGCGCGCCCGTCAGCGGATCTTTGACGATGTGCGTGTACTTGACGCGGTAGGCGCCGGTCAACGCGCCGGCCGCGCCCGCGCTCAGCACGGGCGGCCCGACCGGCGCGACGAGCTGCATCGGCCGGACGCGGAACGTGGGATCCACCCACAAACTGCGTGTCGGGTTGTTGACCACGAGCACATGCCGGCCGACGATCGCGAAGCGCGGCGGCCGAGTCGGTGACAAGGTCACGTCCGCCGGCAGATCGAGCGCGAGCGCCGTGCCGTTCGTCGACAGTTTATAGAGCGTGCCGCCGGCCACGACGAGATAGAACGCCATTACGTCACCGGCCCCTCATGCGTCATGACGGAGAGGCCATCGTTGGGATCGCCGACGTCGTCTTGCGCAATGACCACGTAGCGCGCGAGCGCGGGCGCCCACGCTATACAGGACCAGCGTTTCACGATCGGGACATCGTTCTCGGCCGGATCGAATTCGCTCCACGCGAACCCGTCCGGCGACGCGAGAATTTGATTCGGATCTTCAAAGCCGGGATCCTGATAGCCCTGTTCGCCCACGATCACGATCTGCGCCGTGCCGACACACCCGCCGCGCCACACCGGCCGGTTGGCGACGTTCCCCGCCGTCGTCGGCACGGTGCCTGCCGTCCATGTGATGCCGTCCGGGCTCGTCCACAGGACGTTGTTGTTGCTGCGCATGATCGCGACCGCCAGGCCGAGATCCTCTGACCAGATCAGCCCGCGCTCGTTCATCGAATCGATCCCGAAGGGATCGGCGACATCGGTCCACGCGATGCCGTCCGATGAATACATCGTGTGGTACGGCGTGCCTGTGACCGCCGCCGCCACAAAGCGCCCGATCGAGGCGCACCAGATCACACTTTCCCACGTGTCCAGCGAGACGGTCCGGTTCGTCCATGTGACGCCGTCCGGCGACGTCATCACGCGATGCGTGCCCGAGGCCGCGACGGCGACCAAACGCCCGAGCGACGGGGACCACGCCAGATCGATCCAGTGATTCGCTTCCGACGCGGTCCGCGACGTCCACGTGACGCCATCCGGCGACGTCATGACGGCGCCGCTCAACCCCACGGCGACGAACAACGAGAGCGCGGGCGCCCACTTCACCGACTGCCAATCGTTCACGGAGGCGGCGGCCCGCATCGTCCACGTGATGCCATCGGGCGACGTCATGACGCGATAGACATCGGCGCCGGCTTTCTGCGTGCCGACGACGACGAACACTTCCAGCGTCGGCGACCAGGCGATCGACCGCCACAAATTGTTGTACGTCGTCGGCGCCTGGCGTTGGATCCAGCCGGCCGGTTCCACGGCACACGCGACCGCCGCGGGCGCCAATTGCGGGCGAATGATGCCGAGCGGCCCGCGGAGCGTGGTCAAGCCACTGAGCAGCACGCCCCAGGCCCCGGCCGCCGAGCGCTTGAGCAGGCCGCCGATCCCGGTGCCGCTCGCGATCGGCCAGTACGCATCGCCGTTGTCGTCGAGTAGCGGCATGCCCGATCGGCTGTACGCGTTGCTCAGCCCGGCCGAGACATCGTACGCCGTGCTCCACGTCACGCCATCCGTCGACTGGAGGATGCGCACGAGCGGCGCCGCGCCGCCACTCACGCCCGCCTGAAACGCCAGCAGGCGCGCGCCCTCGTCGACCACGAGGAACGGCCCGACATAATTCCCCGCGCCCGTGCCATCGCTCGTGTAGACGGTCGTCCAGACGCCCGCCTGCGACCGTTGCCGGATGCGCGCGCTCGCGCCCGCGTCGGCGGCGACACCCTGATAGAGCTGGCCCCGCCACACGATCAGCCCGGTACAGTAGCCCGTGGTCGTGCCGTAGCTGTTATCGATCGTCCACGTCGCATCTTCCGGCCGGATCCAGCGCGTGACGAGCGCGCCGCCGGGCGCGTCATTCACGCCACTGATCCAGATGCGCCCCTGCCAGATGGCGATCCCGTTGATCACATAGCCCGTCGTGAGATCGGTTTCTGGCCCGAGCTGCACGAGATTGCCGTTGCGCACGTCGAGCCGGAGCACGCGCATGCGGCCGGTGCCGCCGTCGCGATCGATCACGCAGACGAGCAGCTCCGTGTCGGAGTAGGGCAGGAGGCTCGACACGCCGAAGCGCGCGACGCTGCCGCCGTGCGGATTCTCCGGAATGTAGGCGAGCACCAGATCGTCGACGCCGTCCCACACATGGATCGTCGGCATCGAGGATCCGAGTTCGTAGTCATTCCCAGGGTAGTACAGCTTGCCGTCGAACCCCTGCCAGCGCATCGCCGCATCGCCGAAGGCGAGGGCCGTCGCGCCCATCTTCGCCAGCGTCACCGCGCGCGACGGCGCGCCCGTGTCCGTCCACGTCGTGCCATCGGGCGACGTCTTCCAGAAACACGCGCCGCTATTCAAGGGGAGGTAGAAGATCCGCGGCGGCTCGCCATCCGGCAACGGCACGCCGATCCCGCCGAGCACCGGACCGGCGAGCGGATCATTCAGCGCGGCCAGGCCATCGCGCCGCCGAATGCCGCCGAGGCCGCCGACGCGATCAATCTGCCAGTTCTGCGCCCGCGCGAGTTCGCCGTCTTCGGTGTGAACGTCGCTCTTGTCCACCACGACGCCTTTGACGCCGAGGTTGTAGACGTTGATTTTGCCGGGCACTACCAGTCGTCCTGATCCCCGGTGAGGCCGGAACCGGTGAGATGATCGAACACGCCTTCAACGACGCTCGGCGCCTGTTCCTGGCGCGGCGCCGCGGCGACCAGACACGAATTCTTTTCGGTGCCGTAGATGGCGATCCAATTCGCATCGGGCGAGTTGTCTTCGCGTTGCTTCGCCAACGCAAAGGCGACGGTGTACGCGATCAGCGCGGCATCGGATTCACCGGGCACCGGATTCAGATCCGTCGCGACGAGCGCGCCGCTCAGCGTCGGGATGTAGACCAGCCGCAGCGGGATCGCCGTCGTCACCTGTGGTGCGACGTAGATCGTCGGCGCGCCGATCGGCGCCCCGGCGCCCGTCACGGCGTAATAGATCGTCGTCGCATTCGACGGATCGACGGCATCGCGCGCCAGCGCGTTTTGAAATTCGACGGAGTTGTAATCCTTCGGCGTGAACGTGACGGCGCGCGCCTGGCTCGACGGGGTCGTATCCCGCGGCGCGATCAACAAAATCCGGTGGACGTTGGTCGGAATGCCGCTCAGCGCGCCTGTGCTCGCCGCCAGCCGGACATCGGTTGGATCGACCAGTTCGGATCCATCGGCGACGGTAAAGAAATGCTCTTGGTGCAGATCGATGAAGGCGCGCCAGAGATCTTTCGCGCCCAAAATCATGATGCCGAGCAGCTCGGCGTCACTCCAGAAGATGCCGAGCGTGCCACTGGTGTTCTCGGTGGGCGCCGTCGTCGCGTCGCCGGCCAGGCCGATATCATCCAGCGTCGTGACGTCGCCGAGCGTGGCGATCAATCCTTGCGTCGCGCCGCCCACACTGCGGTACACCTGATAGCCCGTCGCGCGTGTGACCGGCGTCCAATTCAGCCGATTGAAATTCGTGCCGTCCAGCGTGGCATGCCCCGTGGCCGTCACGCCGGCCACGCTGGCGGCGCTATGCCCGGTGACGTTGAGGGCGACGATCTGGTAGCTGTACGCCGTGGCGCCGGGCGTCCCCTGCGGGCCGACGAGCGGCGAGATCGGCGTGATCAGCGCGAGCGCTTCGAGGATGCGATCGCGGGCGACGAGCACGAGACTGCCGAGCGTCGACGCCATTAGCGCGTGACTTCCGTCACCATCAGCGTGCCGGTCCCATTGGCGCGCACCGCGGACACGATCCCGGTGTAGTCGCCGAGGACGCCGATAAAGGTCGCATGCGCGGCAATCGTGAACGAGTAGAGCGCGGGACTCGCCGAGGGCGTGAAGGCGACGTAGACTTCGCCGTTGCTGTCATTGTGCAGAATGAGGCGGCGCCGATTGAGGTTCGGCGCCGCCACGATCTGTGAGTTGGTCGTCAACGCGTGCGCCGTCAGCACCGCCGTGGACGGGCCGTAGACGGGGACCACTGTCTCCGGCAACACTTCGACCGTCGCGAGCGGATTCGAGATGCGCGTCAGGAGTTCGTCTTGCCACTGGCCCGGCATCGAGACTCCTTCCGGGGTTACTGCAAACTCGCCGGCAACCCGGAGATCGGCCGTTCGTACGCTTCGATATGGACCGTGCCGATGATGCCGGCCGCGTCCTGCAAGACGCTGAAGTTCTTGCCGACGCCGGCCGGTTTCCCCTTCGGCCCGAAGTCGTACACGATCGCATCGAGAATGCCGGCGCCCGCGACGGCATCGGTGTGGGCGCCGAATTTGATCGTGGTCGACGACGTATCGACAAAGGACACCGTGTGCGCCGCGTGCGTGGCGATCACCAGCGAGATCTTTTGGATCCAGAGCTGATGACTCGTGTTCTTCGGCACGATCGCATCCGCGTAGTTTTGCGTGCCGACGAGGATCTCTACGTCGGTCGTCTTACTCGCGTAGCGTCGCTGAAATTCGCTGTAGTCGCCGAGCATGGCCCACTCGCTTTCTACGTCCCGACTGCGATCCAGTAAAACGATTCCGTGCCCGTCGAGGCGATGAGCGTCGGATCCGTCGCGCCCGTGGGTTTCCAGCCGTAGAAGTTGATCGACGTGCCGGAAATGACCGCCGTGATCAGGGACGTGCCGAGGCCCGGCGCCACGCTGCCTTTGAGCGTCGCGACAACGGCCACGATGGTTGCCAGGCCAGAGGCGATCGGCGTTGGGTTGGAGCCGTCGAGGGCGGATTCGCCGCGCGCAATCTTGTAGCCGGCCGCCACGCCGAGGGCGGCCAGGGCGTCGGCGACGACGACATCGGCCGCGTCGACGACTTTGCGCGGCGCGACGCCATCATGGACGTACAGATCGCCGTTGACGACAGAGACGCCGGCCGCGCCCGGCAGATCCTTGATCAACGTGGTCGAGGATTTCTTGTCGATGAACTGTGTTGGCATGTGGCCCCTTCGCGCCGCTCGATCGGACCGCGCACGACGCGGCGATCGTTCCGGGCGCTCAGTGGATGGTGCGTGGCGCTACGCTCCGTCGTGCGGAGCGTCGGGAATATTTATTATTCCCTAGAGATTCGGCGGCCTACACGAAAACCCGGCGGCGTGCGCATCTATTTCGCGTCACCGCGCATTTTCTTTTTGCAACAGTTAGCCGTGGTTTTCGCCCGCTAAGTGATGCAAACCGATTTCCCCGAGAAGGCGCCTGGCTGGCCCGTAGCGCGCCGCGGACCAGCGTTCGGCACCCTGATTCCTGCCCGACGCCCGATCGGGGCTCTACGCGCCATTTTCGCCAGATGTTCGCCCGGCGGTTTTGGCCTACAGTCCGACCAGTAGAAAGCCGTTCGGGCCGTCCCCGGTGGTCGTCGGCGTCACGCCGTTGGCCCCGATGAGCGCCGTATACGCGCCCACCACGAGCCCATCGACGAGCGGCAACCCATCGGGGTAAAACGCGAAGACTTCGCGGCCCGACTCCAGCAAGGGGAGCGAGAGCCGCGCATCGGCCGCCGTGCCGTCCGTAGCCGCATCGTCGAAGATGTTGAAGTAGGTATCCGTCGCCGTGGGTTGCTTGCGCGCGTAGATGGCGTACACGCGGATCGCCCCGTCCAGCGGATTGATATCCACCGTCAGATCGGCCATGTCGATCAGTTGCAGGTTGATGCCGCGCAGATGTTGCATGCACCAGCTTTTGAAGGCGCGGAAGCACATTTGCGCGCACGGCGTGGCGCCGGTTCCGACCGGGCCGCCATTGAGCCGCGAGTCGACCTTGTCCCACATCGTGACCGGCGCTTCGGTTGCCAGGACCGCGAGCGGCACGAAGGGCAGGCCGGTGAGCACGGCCAGGGCGCCGAGAATGAACGTCAGGACCGATCGCAGTACTCGCATGTCAGACTCCTATCAACGGGCGGACCGGGAGAGGTTTGGGCGTGGCGATCCGGCGGATCCGCGTCGTGGGCCGCCCCGCATTCAAGACTCGTTCACCGACGCGCGCCTGGCGCGAGCGCCAGGCATCGCCGGTCGCATGATAGAGATCGTCGCGCACTTGCCGATTGAGGCGTGCGCGATCCGCCTCGTCCTGCGCATCGATCCGCTTTGCCAGCGCGGACCCGCCCTCGAATAGCGCCTTGCGTTGCGCCTGTTCGTCGAGTGGCCCGCCGTCCTGCCATGTGTCGCGGCGGCGCAGCTCGTCGAGGAAGACGTGTAGATTCCCCGTCGTCCACGCGCCCGTACACATGACGGTCGTCACGTACACGCACTCGTACGCGTCGCACATCACACTGTGCAGCGTGTTGCCCGGATCAGCGAGGCCGAGTTTGCGATCGACGATCGCGCCGATCGCGCGCGACAGCCGGCGCCGCCGCGCGACCACGAAGAGGGGTTGCCGCCGTGACGGGATCAGCACCAGATCGGGATCGAACCGGTACACGCCCCGCAGCCACCAGGCGGGCGGCTTCGCGAGCTGGAACGGATTTCGATCGGCGAAATAGTTCGGATCCTTGGTCATCGGGCGTTCAGTTTCCCGCGTTGCTATCCGCCAGCGCGTCCCCGTCGATGTCCTTCGTCCCCTCGCGCGCTTCCCAGGCCGTCACCGGTTGGCCGGGCATGCGGACGGCCTGCCCCGCGAGCCCTCCGAGTTTTGACCGATCGAAGACTTCGATGTCGTCTGATTGCTCGATCGGGGTGATCGGATCCTTCGTGCCTTCGACGCCGACGAGGGATTCAAACAACGTTGGGCTGAACGGATGCGTCGAGCCCATGACGCGATTCTGGCCCTTGGCGTACGGGACGGCGACGGCGGGAAAGCCGTGATTCTTGCCCGGCTTGATCGGAATGTCCGTGCCATCGAAGGTGCATTTCAACATGCCCTTCGTGCGATTGATCAGCGTCACGGTTTCGACTAACACACCACACGTCCTTTTCACATGGGCGGCGCCGCGTCGAGCCCCCCCCTAGCGTCGAGCCGCAGTATTCTCGACGCACAAACAAGTCTCGACGGCGGCGCCTCTCGCGACGGACACCGGGCGGGTGTCGTCGCGATCTTGGTTTACTCGTTCCGGACCACGACGAGCGTCTGACCGGTGATGCCGTCCAGCCGCGCGCACTTCCCCGGATTGCGGGCGAAGAGTTGATAGCGCTTGAAGTACCAGGCTTCCCAGGCGTGGCGCGCGGTCCGCCCCGTGCCGGCGCGGACGAGAATCTCGCCGCTCTTGCCGGACACCCACTTGCCCTTTTCGCTCGTGTACCGCACGAAGTCGGCGCCGGCTTCGTCGACCAAGTACATCTGCGCGAGCGGCGCGGTTTTGAGCGCCCGCATCTTGACCTGACCCATCGTCAGATCCTGTTGCTTGAACGCGACCGTGCCGCCGTCCGGACTGCGGAGATCCGCGCCGATGTACCGGCGATCGGCCTGCGTGAGCAGGATGTACAGCCGGCGCACGGAGTGATGACACCAGATCGCCGAGATCTCGCCGTCGAGTTTCTGACTGACGACGTCCGAGACGCGCTGCATCAGATCGAACGAGAGCGCCCCGACTGCCGGCACGACGTACGATTTGTGCGATCCGTTCCGCGAGCGCTGCACGCCGAAGTAGTTGTCGCGATACGTGCCGTCGTCGATCAGCGCGGGCAAGCCCCACGGCGCATGTTCGTACGCCGTGTCGGACGTATCGGTCACGTCCGGATTCGCGGCCTGCACGATGTAATCGTTGTTGGCCCACGCCGTGAGCGCCGCCATCGGCGCCGTGACGTCGGTCCCGTCATCGTTGCACGCCGTCACGCGCGTGATGCCGGCGCGCAGCGTCCCCGTCGCCGGGTTGACCGCCGCCAGGTACATCTTGGGTTTGATGAACCGGTTGCCGAAGTCGTCGCCCGTGATCGCGCCCGGCGCGTCCAGCTCCAGCGTATCGTCACCGTTCGGCGTCGCTTCGTCGATCAGCGCGAAGATGCCGCGCCCGTCCGTGCCCATGTAAAACTCTTCGCGATAGCTGATATCGTCGATGAGCCGTTCCATGTTCTCGGTGCGGGAGCTGCGGTACGCGCCCTCGCTCGACTCGGTGTCGGTGAGCTGTTCATCGGTGGTCCGCCAGCGGGCCATGATCTTTTTCTGGCTGATGAACCCCTCGATGTACCCCTGGTTGTCGCCTTCGGGAAAGGCGCCGTCTTGCGCGACGGCCATCGGGGAGTTGTTGCGCTCGGTGTGAATTTCCCACTTCAAGCCGCGCCCGCCGTTCCACGGCGAATCTTTCAGCTTGAACGCGTCCTTGAGCGCGAACTTGTTGGAGACGCCTTCGGCGATCCGTTTTTCGTAGACGTCCTTCAGGAGCCCGTCTTCGGTGGCGGTATCGGAAGGGAAGTGCAGCAGCCCGCCGGGGCTCTGCGTGAAGACGGCGAACACAAGGCCGGTCAATCGCATGGGAATGACTCCCCAGGCGATCGGGCGCAGCCGACTTACGCTTCTTGCAGGAGCCCGCGCTCTTTCATGTACTGCACGGCGGCGTTTTCGGTCGCGTCGCGATCGCTGAAGTCGATCGGTGGCGGCGCCGACACAACGGGCCGACTGGTCCCCGTGCTCGGCACTCGCGGTTGTCCCCGAACCGCGCCCGCCAATGCGCGACGTTTGACCGGCTCGAAATACCGCGTGCGAAGACGCGTGATGAATTCGTCGACGAGTTTCGGATCTTCGCGCTCGTAGCGCTTCCGAAAGGCATCCGGATCCTTCTGCGACTGCTGGAAGAACATCCCGGCGAGTTCCCGCCGATCGTCATCCGTGATCTCCGAAGGGTCGATGCCGAGTTCGTCGGCGAAAGCTTTCGAGACGGAATCGAGCGTGCGTCGCGTCAAGCTGTCCCAGACGTGATCGCTCGCCTGCGTGAGCCCGTCGCTCTGTTGCAGCAGGTTGGCGAGCCGTTCCGCCGTCGCCGGATCTTTGAACATCGCGAATTGCGGAAACTGTTCAAAAAAGGCGTTGGCGAGTTCTTCTCGACTGGTTTGCTCCGGCGTCTTCGGTGTGGCGCCGGTCAGGGCTTGGAGGCGCGCGCGCTCGGTTTTCAAGTCGCGATCGAGTTGGGCGGCACGGCTGATCGCTACCCGTCGTGCCCGTTCGGTCTGTTCCCACGTCTCGCGGGTGGGCGGTTGCCAGTCATCCGTACGGCTTGTCGCAGCCGCGGGCGGCGTCGCTCCCGCGGCCGGCGGCGTGGCGCCGGAGGCGGGCGGTTGACCGGATGCCGGAGGTTGACCAGAACGATCGGCGGGTGGAGTTGTGGACGACGACGCCGCGGTCCCTGCGTCGGTCGACCCGGATCCTGGCTGGACTGTGGCGCCAGCAGCCGACTCCGGCGGTTGATGCAGATACCCGTCCGGGCTCTGACCTAACCAGCGGAGCAGATGGGTGCGGTACATGGGTGCCTCGTGTTTGATATCGGAGCACGACTCCGGGTTACATGGTTGCGCACTGTATCACAAGGAAACCGGGTACGTATGAATTAAATACGCTCGCCCCGGCGTAGAATGGGGCTCGGCCGCATGAATCTGCCGACTGTCCCCTGGCATCCGGAACCGCTTGACGCCTTGCGGCGTCGCTATCCGGCCGCGCTCGTGGCCCTCGTGTCGCCGGTCGATGTGGCGAACGGCCGCGCGCGCGCGCCCTCGAAAGATCCCGCCTGCGTGTTCGATACGGTCGACGGCCTGCGGCTGATCGTCAGCCGGGAACGCTTCGACGACGGCCGCATCCTCATTCACATCAGCGCGTCGTTTCAGGATCTCGGCGACGCCCTCAAGGACATCGACAGCGAGGACGCGCCCGCCGTCATGGACCTGATCGTCCATGCCTGGCAAACCATCTCGCAAAGCACGCAGACGCCCACGCTCGTGGCAATTTCACCGGGCGGGGTTCCGCACTTCGTCGTCGAGCAAACCCACTAGAGCGGCGCCTGGCCGCCTTGCATCGCCGGCCCGCCGGGGAGGGATCCCACGGCGCCCGAATTCGCATTGCTGTTCGCCATCGCGCGCCCCGCGCCGCCGGGCTCGGCGGACGGCGGCGCGCCGGCCGGCGGCGGCGCGGCCGGCGGCGGCGACGTGCTCAGATCGGCGACGCCGCCCGCATCGAGCACGCCTTGCCCGCGCTGCGTGATCGCTAGATCGATCTCCATCAGATGCGCCGTCAGTAGGCCGTCGAACGCGCCCTTGAACTGTTTGCGCAGATCGTGCATGGTGTCGCCGTTGACCCACTTCAGGAATTCGAGCCGCGCGATCTGCGGATCGTACCAGCGCTCCCATTTCAGCGGGTACGCGTAATCCGTCGTGACGTCGTACTTTGAGTCGGCGCCGAGTTGCGCGACCGCTTGTTTGTACCCGCCGTCGTCGCTCACCATCCATTTCTCGAACGCCTCTTGCCGCCGCAACGCGCCTTGCACCTGAATGTCATCGGTCGGAATCAGATCCGTCGCGCCGAATTTCCGGAAGATGGCGTAGCGCTGATCGGAGTTCGCCGGATCGAGCAGCTTCATTTGCGCCAGGTGATCGACCATCGCGCGCATGCCAAGCGTCGTCTTCGGTTTGTTCGTGCCGTCCTGAATCTGCATCTGGACGGAGCCGGAGAGATCCGCTTGCTTGAACGTCGTCAACGCGTACGATCGCGCGGGCGTCATCACCGCATAGGTGCGCTCCGTTGGGCCGTACTCGCGTTCCAGCTCCAGCGCGAAGCCGGCCCAATCGCGATAGCAGGCGCCACGCGCGCCGAACGGACTCGCGAAGCGCGCCTCGCCGCGCTCGACCAAGAGCTGCATTGCCGAGAACGCCTCGACGCCGGGCGGCTTCGCGCCCTTCAGCGCATCGTAGACGCCGGTCTGATTGTCGATGTCGTTCAAGAGTTGTTGCCGGAGCGCCGAGAACGCGCGATCCGGGCCGGCGCCGGGCACGCGTTCGGGCCGGCCGGCCGCGCCCGCGATCTGCGCGTTCCACTGCAAGATCAAGCCGGCCAGGCCGGGCGAGTCGCCGAGCCATTGCACTTCGGCGCCCTTCGGCACCATCCATTGCGGGCTCGCCGTCCGCGTGATGATCATTTCCACCAGCGAATCGATCCGATTGAGCTGATCGTATTTCTGGATGACGTTGTCGTGGACGCCACTCCCCACGATGCGCCCGCCCACCGATCGATAGCGCCCGATCGTGAACGTCCAGAGCGGATTGCCTTCGGCGTTGTGGTACGGCAACGGCCCCGGCAAGCCTTCGTTCTCGCACTCGATCAGCACCGGCTCGCCGTCGCCGGCAAAGCGCGCGACGAACCCTTCGGGATGCGCCTGCGTCGGGCGGACCCACCACTCATATTCGGCGATGCCGTCTGACTCGCCGGACGCCGCGCCGGTATTTTGCAGGTTGCCGAGATCGTTCTGGAAGGGAATCGCCTTGAAGATCTGCAACGATCGTTCGCCGGCCGTTTTTGTCCAGCGAATGGTGTCGACGTATTGCTTCAGATCCGGATGGTCTTCGTAGTACCGCTTGTCCCGCCAGCGCAGCCGGATCAGGCCGGGCACATCGGCCCACCGGGCATAGTGGAGCGGCCAGGCCAGTTCGAGCGGCGAGAGCGCTTCCGTCACGGCACTGCCGTGCGACAGTACCTCGAACCGCGCCGCGCCGGCTTTGTCCGTCGCTGGCACGAACTGCGCCGCGGGCGCCTGGCAGCGCGGGCACTTCTGGCCGGCGTCCGCAATGAAGTCGCTCGTGATTTCCAGATGGCACTGTTGGCAGCGTTCCCACGGCAACCGATAGAGCCCGCTCGTCGCCGACTTGTCCCACGAGGTATGCAGAAACGCCGTGCCGAGGTTGGCGAACCAGTAATCGAACGTGTCCATGACTTCGTGCATGTGATGCACGTCGTGGAGCAGCGGCACCAGATCGTCACAGACGCCGGCCGTCACGATGTCCCGCGGCGCGCGTGACGCCGGCCGCGCGTCGACGCCGAGATCGACGGCGGCGAACATCGCGCGGATCGCCTGATCGATTTCGGCCGCCTTGTTCGTGACCGGCCGGGGAATGCCGCGGGCGAGCCGCGCATCGCGCCAGCCTTCACTGCGCGAATACGGCGCCAGCCATTGCCGGCCGTTCAGGTAGTGAATGATGCGCGTCCACTGCCGTTCAAACATCCACCGATCGGCGAAACATTCCTTGCGGTAGTCCTTGAAGTCTTGAATCAGCTTCGATCGTTCGGGATTGGAGGACGTGGTCACGATCGCGGGCGCGCGTGGTACGTCGGCGAGCAGCGTCGACGAGGGCGCCGTGAAGGCGGGTAGACCGTTCGGCATGTCTTACTTTCCTCTCGCGGGCGCCGCGTACTCGACGGTGCCGTCCGGACTCCAGCGCACGCCTTGCCGTTGCGCTTCGGTGTCGCCCATGTCGTCGAACATGCTCGATCCCATCGCGGCCATCAGCACGGCGTCGGCGTTGATCGGCGGCGCGATCGCCGTCAATTCAGGGACGGGGATCTCTAACTTGGTGAGCGCCTTCAGCATGATCGCGCGCTCTTTTTCCAACTGATTGATGCGCGCGACGAGGAACCCGGTTTGGGTACGGTGCGTGGCCGTGTGTTCGGCCAGCGTGGCGGCGCGGGTGCGTTGCTCGACCAGCTCGTCCCGCAACGCGTCGAAGATCTGCCGGCGAATCCACATCAGCGCAGCCGGAGACTACCAAGATTGCCCGTCAGGGCCAGGATCAACACGATGATCAGGATCAGGCCGAGCAGCCCGCCGTACTGCGGCCCTTCCCACTCGTTGCGGCGGCCGTACCAGCCGCCGCCGCCGAGCAACAGGATCAGGAGGATGATCACGACGAGGGTGGTATTCATGGGCGCTCCCGTGCGCCCATCCTAGCACCCTCCGTACCGGCGGCCGGAAAAAGCGCGCCGCAGTGAATGCACCAATGGGGACGCCACGTCCACCGATGACACGCGGGGCAGCGCACGTCCGGTTGCTGCGTCCGCCGATGCCACGCCCGCGACAAGATCATGATCACGGTTTCGAGCAGCGCCGTGCGATCGGATTTGCCGGTGATCGCGGCGTGCTGCGGACACGGCCAGCGATCGCCGCCGATGAGCGTCGCGTGATAGTACGCGCACCACGGGTACGCGCAGCGGGCTTCGTGGATCTCATGGATGCCTTCGATGTGCGGTTCGTACGGCATTCAATCGGGCACCTTGCCGCCGCCGTGCTGCTGGCGCCACGCGAGCATCGCCGCGGCGTCGTCGATCGCCCCGGTGATTTTGGCGAAGGGCACGTCGAGGCGCGCCGCCTCTTTTGCCCAACTCAGAACCGAATTCGTCGAGCAGACGTCCCGCGCGACGATCACGAACACCGGTTCATCGTCGGCGCTTCGGCCGAGACAGCCTTCGCCGCGGGCGGCGGCGTCGAGGACTTCCTTTTTGGTCATGCTGCGACTCCTTGATGTTGTCCACGATCGCCACGCGCCCGGCGTCCACCGCAAGTGTCGGCCCGCCGGACATGAGGATGTTGGGATGCAGAATCGCGTCGACGAAGGCGAGGATCCGATCCGTCGACGCGTCTTCGACGCCGTCCCAGGCGCCCGGATACATCGGCCCTTCACCTTTGACGGCGGCGTGAAAACTCACCTGGCCTTGCGGCAGATCGACGTAGAGCACCCACGGGAATTTGATCGTCAGGCTATCCGTGCCCCATCCCCACCGAAAGCACGGCGCGTCGGCGGCGTTGAGGACCGCGGCGAGCTGATCGAGTGACCAATTTTTGCGGCCGTAGGCCAAGGTCGAGTAGTGGCCGGTCCGGTAGATCTTCGCGCGCGCGGAACATTTCTGCGCGCGAAACAGGTTGACGGCGATGATGCCGAGCGGCCCTTTCGCCGCCAGCTCGTCGTACAACGCCCGCGTCGCGTCGCCGTCTGACCCTTCGTAAATCAGGCGCACGCGATTGTGCTCGTACGTCGCTTCGGCCGTCGCGACGGCGTCACGGGCGGCGTTCATGTGCGCCCGTTGTAGTACGCGCGCAACCCATCGGCCGCCGTCACGAACAAGGCCAGCGAGGTTTCGGCGAAGACTTCCCGCCCATCGTTCAGCGTGAACCGAAACATGATCGACGGTTGCATGGATGCCATGCCCCGCGGCATGCCGATGACGGCGATCGGCGTCTGAATGTGCTCGACCTTCGTCGGATCAAAATCCGGGCCGCTCCGTTCGATCGTGCCATCCATGATGATTTTCAAGACCGGCATACATCGTTTCTCCTAGACGCCATGAGTCTTCCGTCTTCGCAGATGGTCATAGGTCTTTACACAGTTCCGGCACCACACACCTTTAGGGGAGAAGTAGAGCATCCGTCTCCATCGCTTGCACTGAGGGCAGAATTTTCGCTTCATCACGCCCCGCGATCGGAACGTTCACGCTTCGCGGTTTCCTCTCTGACGATGGCGTTCCACCGACTCGGCCAGGGCACGAAACACGACCGGCGCAGCCCGCCAATCGTCTCGCCGGTAATCACCTGTGCATCGAGATAGCGCCGTACTTCGGCCACGAGATCCAGCGGCGCGTTGCTTGGCTTCCCAAACGGATCACTCAGCACGTCGCCGCGATCCACGTAGATCAGATTCCAGAATTCGTTGCCGAAGATATCGCCGAGCGCGTTCAGGGTGAGCGCGCCGAACGTGCCTTGCTCGATCTTTGTCGCCACGAACCGCAGCTTGGCGACGACGTCTTCCACGTCGCGATCTTCCAGATGAAACATTTTCGTCGCTTTGTCGTACCACATCAGCTAATCCACGATCGTGGACGATCCGCCCCAATGCAGGCCGAGCGGCCAGCCCGGATCACCGGGTTTCAGCTCGCGCGCGTACGGATCGTGTTCTTCGTAGTCGCGCAGGCGCTCGATGTCCTGTTGCACTTTTGCCGGCAGGGCCGAGAGATCGCGGCCGACGATCGGCGCCGCCCGTTCCGGCAGCGCCGGCCGCGACATGACGATGTAGCGCGCGGCGTTGGCGCCTTGCTCCTGGCCCTCCCGCTGGCAATCCTCTTTGTTCGCCTCGTCCTGAATCAGCGTCGGCACCGTCTTGATGAACGTCGTACACGACGGATCGACGATCAGCGCGGGTTGCGCGACGTTGTCGATGATCATCGGCTTGAACCAGGCGCGCAGCCGGAGGAAGCCGGCCGGCCGATCGTGGTCCGAGCGCAGTACCGGCACGCCGTGCGCGCGAAACGTCTCGAAGACGTCCTCGCCCTGGCCTTCCGGAACATCGCTCGGCGGATTGCCCCACACGGTGCCGAGCGTCCAGTGATGGAGCCGCATCAACGCCGTGATCTGATCGGCGACGTCTTCGGGCAGCTTTTCACTGAAGGCGATTTCGCGTTCGAGGTAGAGCCGCCCATCCGGCAGCACGACGGCCGAGAGAAAGAGCCCCGGCCGGAAGTAGCCCCAATGCAACCCGCCGAGGCGCGGCAGCTCCGGCGACACGTCGATCCGCTCGACGCGGCCGTCCGTTTTGAAGTCGCCGAAGTACTGGCCGGGAAACACATCGCGCCGTCCCCACCGGTAGCGCGCGCGTTGCGCCGGTTCGAGCGCCATCAGCACGGCGCCGTACTCTTCGTCGACCCACGGATTATCTTCAACCTGCGTTTTAATGAACAGGTGATCGTCGGGGTTGTAGGCCGGATATTTGATCCGGTCCCGCGTCTTCGAGATGAACACTTCGTCGATGTATTCGGCGAGCGGGCCGCCGGGGTTTTCGCCGGCCACGAGCACGCCGCGCCAGCCATCGCGCCGCATGCGGCCGATCATCGCGGCGATTTCGGTCACTTGCTTGTCGGTGAACATTTCGATCTGATCGATCGCCAGGAGATCCGCTTCGGCGCCGACGTAGTTTTTCCAATCGTCGTCTTCGTGGCAGTGCCCGAACGCGAGGACGGAATCCGACTTCGGCCAGGTGACTTTGCGGCTCGCCAGCTTCGCGCCGAGGCGCCGCATTTCCTTCTGCGCCTTGAGCAGATGATCCTTTTCGAGATCGGGGAAGGTGCGCCGCAGCAGATACGCCGTGAAGTCGGGGTACTTCATGCAGTAGCGATAGCAGAGGCGCCGCAGCCCGGTACTCTTCGAGCCGCCGCGCGAGCCGCCCATGCAGATGTAGCGGTAGCGTTGTGCCTCGACGGCCTCTTCGAGTTCGACTTGCTTCGGCGTCGGCAGATAGAACAATTGGCCGTCGACGTCGAACATGGCCCATCGGCATTGCCGATCGAAGCAGGACGGCGTCTCGCAGATCCAGAACCAGGCGCCGAGGATCTGATCTTGAATGAACGGCTTGCCACACCAGCAGCAGCGCGCGTCGATCGCCCACGACTCGGCCGCCGCGTCGAGGATGATATCCGTCATCGGCCCGCCTCGTAGTCTGCACGCTCGGCGGCCGTCATTTCCCCGCGCAAGTACCGGGCGAAGCGCGCGATTTCTGCACGGTCCTCCCGCCCCAAGTGCTTCGCCGCCATCTGATCGCGCAGTCGTTGGCTGGACGCGCCGCGGCGCTTCTGTTTGAATCGGCGTCGTTGGTTCATGATGCCCGCCCTGGCGCCGGCTCGCCGTACCGGCCACTGAGAAACCGCGTCGTACACTCGTCCCGCGTGCAGGACCGGATCTCAAGCTTCTGCTGATTCCACGCGCGCATCACGAGCCCATCATGCGCGTCGATCGGATGGCCGCAGAACGAGCAGAGGCAATCGGGCGTGCCGGCCGGCGGCGAATCGAGGAACCATTGCGGCTCGCGCGGGCGGCCCATCGTCGCGGCGCCGAGCAGCTCGGCGCACTTCATCACGCCGCGCGACGTCGGCGTGATGATGGGATCGTAGCCTTCATTGAGCAGGAGCGCGCTCACGCAATTGCAGACCCACTCGATTTCGGCCTCGAAATGTTGGGCGTACACGTATTCGTCGGCGTCCGGAATCGGCTCGCCGACTTGCTCGATGGCTTTCTCCCGCGCGAAGGTGAGCAGCAACGCGAGTTCGGGCGGGCTCTCACAATTGAGGCAGGCGGCGAAGCCGGCGAGCGCGCCTTCGAGCTTCGCGGCGTGGCCGGCGTAGTCGCGCCGGGCGGCCTGTTCGCCCTCGATGATGATGCGGGCGACGAATTCCTGATAGCTCATGGCAGGAGCAGCTTGTCGACTTCGGCTTTGAACGCGTCGGCGAGCGCCCGCCGTAATTGTTGCACGTTCAGATGCTCACGGATCCAGTCTTGATGTTCGTCGAAGTAGCGCCGCGCTTCGGCCCGCGCCAGCTCGCCGACGATCGCGACGATTTCCGCGCGAAATTCGCGCGCCGACAACTGCATCACGAGCGCGGCTGGAATTGACACCCGATAGTGTGTCGTATACCCGCCCTCGCTCGTGATTTCTTCGACCTTCACGCCGGCCATTGCGTTTTGGGTTTCGGCTTCGGCTTCGGCCACCACGGCGCATCGCTTGGAATCAGGATCGTGTGATCGCCGCCGTGGCCCGCGTCGAGCCCGCAACGCGTCCCCTTGCGTGGTAGGCGGCCTGTTTTTGTGACGCCGCCAGGACTCCGCGCCTCACACCGTTTGCGCGTCAAAATCGGCCCTCGTGCGTGATGGCGCTATTGGCGTCCATTCGCGCCTCGCGTACCTTCCGAAGCGCCGAGGACCGATCGGGGCAGTCAGGTACGTTGCGCAGAATCGCCTTGGCCGCAGCGATCAAGGCATCGACCACGATCGCGCCCGCATCGCTCTGTCGTTCGTTCCACGGCTGATAGCGAAACGCTTCGTCGACGTTGTGCAACGTCAGGCCGTGCGGACGGAAACCAGGCGTCTGCGTCGCGCTCGCCGTGTCGCCGTCTGTCTGGTTCATCGGTTGGTTCAACCGTTCAAGATGACGCTGGAGCTGATCGCGCTCGCGCGGCGAGAGGCTATTCAGCGTACGCGCGAGTCGATCGATTTCCGAACTGCTGTACTGATCACGGGCGGCGGCGGGCTGTGCTTGTTCGGCCTTGTCAAACATCGGTGTCACTCCTTTTCGTTAGAGACTGTACGCGGCGACGCGGCGCGCGCGGCAGCTCGGACAGTCGTGGCTTTCCCACAAATGGCCCGTCGCCGGATCCCGCCGCCGGCCGATCGGCGGCGCCGGCACGCGCGGCGCGGGCCGTTCGTCCTGGCCGGAAATGACCACGGCGACACAGCCGTAGCCGAGCGGGATCTGGTCGATCTCAATCCCCAGAATCTCGCTTTTCATCGTCATCGACCTGTTCGCCGATGCGCGGCTCGAAGTACTGCAACGTGGCGACGCGATCGTGCAGGAAGGTGATCAACGCGAAGCGGATCACGTCGTCGAGCGTGTCTCCGAATATCCCGCCGCACAAGTCGAGGTAGCGCGAGAGGGCGGCCGGCGGCAAGATGCGTTCTAGTTCGCGGCGCCGACGAACGTCAGGCGCGACAAGTCGCGGTGTGCCCATCAAATCACCTGAATCATTGCCGTACGTGTGATGTTGTAGAGATGCACGACGGCGCGCGCGTAACAATCGCGGCACGGCACTACGAGCGTGAGCTGCACTTCGCGGCCGATGAATCCAAGGTCATACTCTTTCGTGGTCGTCACATGATGCGGGCGCGCGCGGATCCAGTGATGCCGGCCGCGATGGTCGCAGATTTTCTTGATCGGCATGCGCCGCGGCGGTTGCATCGTGCCGCCACTCTAGCCGTAGCGCTATGCACCAGTCAAGAACGATGCCGGCCGCACCTTGTCGTCACTGTCGATCTGCACGAGCCCGCGCGTGCCGAGCCGCGACAGATACGCGTTGCGTGTCGAGCGCTTGAGCCCGCTTTGCGTCGTCAGTTCGTCGCGATCGGCGACGCCATCGAGTACCAGTTTGAAGATCGCCGCTTCGCCGGCCGGGAGCCGGTCCAGCCACCAGGCGACGAGGGCCGCGCCCGTGGGCGGTTGCTCGACGTTGCCGGCGATCTGGCGGCCGGCCGCAGTCGGGGTAATGTCCGTCTTCGTGACCGTGACGAGCCCGCGCTTGTCCAGCCGTTGCACGTACGCGTTCACCGTCGTACGGCGCAACCCGACCAAGAGTTTCAGATGTTGACGCGTCACCGTGCCGGCGCCGACGATCGCGCGCAACGTGTTGAGTTCCGCGCCGGGGATCGCCTGAGAGGTATCAGCCCTATCAGCCCTATCAGCCCTATCAGGGCGAGCGGCCATCCCATCGGGGCCGACAGAGGCGATCGGGATCCGCAACATTTCACGAATGGCCTGCCGTTTCGCCGCCGTGTCCGGAATCATGGGAATGATCGGCGCCTTCGGCGACGAATCGGCGCGTTTCAACATCGCGAGATAGCGATCGGCCTCTTGATGGAGTGACGTCCAGGCGAGCTGTTCCGCCTCGCCTCTCGCCTTGGTCATCATTTCGATCGTCGTGAAGATCTCGACGATGTTGTGATGCGCACGCAGAATCCGCGCTTGTTTGCGATCGAGATCGCGGATCTGCTTTCGCCAGCGTCGGCCCTTCATCGCGCGCGCGAGCTGGTCGCGCTCGGCCACAAGGGCATCGTATTTTCGTTGTAGGTCGAGCAGTTTCGTCGCCGCCTCCGCGGCTTTCTCGCGGAGCGCCTTCGGATCGTTCGCTTTTTGCTCGGCGATCGTCGCCGCCATGCGCCGTTCGAGCGCGCCGAGGTTGACGCGGGCCGGATGTTTCGGCGCGCGCGTCCGATGGCCGGCTGTGGGCGTCGAGGACGAATCGAATGTCTCAGGGAGCGCCATTTGCACGCGCTGGAAGATGCCGCGGCCGTTCGGCCAGCCGGGCGCCCACACAAACGCCTCGCCGGGCGCCATCGTCGGCAGCGCTTCGCGCACGGCGGCCCGTTCGAGCGGCGTCCCGTGCGCGGTAATCCAGGCGTCCATTGCTTTCAGATCTTGCGGCGAGATCGTGCGCAAGATGATCAAGATCCCGATCTGCGTGAGCACGTTTTTGGACAAGACCGCCGAGCGCTGCGTGATCATCAGACAGCCCATGCCGCGTTGCCCGCCGCGGCGAACAATGTCCTCGACGGCCGACGCCATCAGCCGCTCGCCGCCGCGTTCGGGTTTCTGCGGCGCGATCGCGTCCGCCTCGTCGATGATCAACATCATCGCCGTGCGGTATTGCTCTTGCGCCTTCAGCCGATAGACGGTTTCGAGAAACGGCGTCATGAATTTGGGGATATCTTCCTTCCGGAAGTGCGACAGATCCAGAATCAGGTTGACGCGTTCCTCGACCACGAGCCGCGCGACGATTTCGCCGCCGCCGAGTTCGAGTTTCACGTGTCCGTGGCCGCCGCCAAGCACGATGAACGGCAAACCGGGCCGCTTGCCGTCGCGCCCGTAGAGCAAGCCCCACCAGTCGCCTTTCGGATCGACGATCACGATCTGTTGCTTCGCTTTATGGAGCTGTTCGGTGAGCCGGCGCGCCGTCGTGCTCTTACCGGCGCGCCGTTTTGCGAGAATGCCGATGCTTTCCGTGACGGCTTCGATCGGCAGGCTGAATCCGTCTGCGCCGAGCACGAGCCGGCGGGGTTTTCTCGTCCGAACCTTGATCACTCGCGACATGCGGGCTCTCCTTTGGTGGAATCTGCGCTTCCAACGCTTCACAGCGATCGATCGTGGCGAGAATCTCGCGCGCCACGGCCTGGCCGGTCGCGAGCAGCTCGGCGCGGCGAGCACTGGCATCCTCGATCGCCGCCAGGTCGACGGCCGGCATCGGCTTTGGCCCGGCCGCCGGCATGCGTGCGCGAATGCGGCCGAGAATCGCCGCGGCTTCCGATCGGCCGACGCCCGGATCATCGGCCGGTGCGTCATGCCGGCGTTCGGCCGCCGGTTCGGCCGCCCATCCTGGCACGTCGTGACGCTGGCCGGCGCCCTCGATGCTCTTGATGGCGCGCTCGACGCTGGCACTGTCATAGGGAATCCGCAGCTTCGCGCAACGCACCTTCACGACGTCGATCAGGGAGCCGCGATCACTGAAATGCGCGGCGTTGAGCAGTTCGTGTGTCACGGCGACGATGACGCGAGTGTTGGGCTTCATCCTTCCTCCGTGTTCTCGCTCTTGTGAGCGGCGCGCAGCGCTGCACTAATTGCTACAAGTACGATCACGGTACAGGTTCTAAGATCTTAGTACTGCTACTGCTACTGCTACTGCTACTGAGGATCCTGCCCTCTTGTCACGCGTTTGCTTCAGCAAACGTCTAGCAAACGACAAGCAAACGTTCAGCAACCCTCACGCAAAAAACTACGTCTCACACAATCTCGACCGCAGGGCGAAAGCGGGCCGGAACCGGCCAGAAAATCGCGCGTCTCACCCACGGCGATCGCTTTCATCCGTCTATCCGAGTGCAAGGAGATCGAAAGATCACGAAAGAAGATCCTCAAAAGTGGACATCTTTACAATGCAAAGTCGTGTACCCCACCAGCTCACTTCCGCTTTCGTTTCGCACGCTTAGTTTTTGCCTTCGCGCCTTTCTTGCCGGCCTTCGATCGCTCCTTCCGTTGCCGCTCAATATCCGTGTAGACGAGCCATTGCTTGGGGTTTTTCAGGCGTCGCCCTCGCGTCGGTTTGAACTGTTGCTTGACGAGGCGGCCACACGTCTTCCATCGAGCGCCGAGTTTCGACCACGCGGCGAGTCGCACATCGTCATTCGGCAGCGTGCAAGGCGGGTGCGACTCCCACGCATGACACAACAAGCGGATGAAGGCGCCCTCTTGTTCGGCGGTCATTGCGCTGGTTCCCTGGCCGGCCAGCCAGTCGCGCGTATAGAGCCTAAAGTATGGATAACGTAGGGGTTGTGGCATAACGGCGCGGGGCGAAAGTCGGCACCATAGCGCTACGGACGGCTGAACGAGCGTTCAAACCAGCTTGACATCGAACGATTCTGAAGTACGAAAGTCGTCGGAGAGACGAAGACAAACTGATTTGTCGGGATCTGTTGACAGGCCGTACGAGCCGTGTGCCGTTTCATACCGCTACGCGCAGTTTCATGCCGCTATGCAGGCACGTGTTATATACTGCCTGCATAGCGGAACGCAAATAATCTTCAGGGCCGGGCTCGACGGGAAAGGTGGTGCGTATGTGGTGGTTCGTATTGCCGTTTCTGTGGGGAATCGGCCTGGGGCTGTTCATCGGCTTTTGCTTCGGATGGTCCGCCGGCACGCGCGACACGGAACGTCGATGGGCGGATGCGGTTGGCCGGGCCGACGATCGCCGCGATCGCGGGTTGCCGACAGAGCGCCGGCTAAGCGACGACATGCGCGAGGTAAATCGACGTTTCGTGAAGGATCTCGTCGACGCCGAAGACGAGCGCTATCGAAAGATGGACCCGCGGTGATTCCTCTGTGCTGATCCGTCTTCCTCCGCTCTGGAAAGGCCCACTACTCGATCGGCTCTATGCGCGCATCGACGTCCGCGGCGTCGATGAGTGTCATCCGTGGGTGGGCGGCATCACGCGCGGCGGCTGGCGCGAAGTGGATTACGGCTGTATCCGTGAAGGGGCGGCCGGTAGTCGGCTCTGGCGGGTGCATCGCCTGGTGCTGATTCTGAAGACGGCGCCGGTCGACGTGCCGCCCGATGATGACGAGCTGTTCATCGACTGGCTACACCGGGCGGCGCGCCACTACCGCGGGCGCGAGGCGGCGCATACGTGCGATTGGTCCTTGTGTGCGAACGATCGGCATTTGGTGTGGCAGACGCACACGGAGAACGTGCAGGACGCCGCCAGGCGTCGGCGGGCCGGCGACGAAGAGATCGTCGACAACATCGTCAAGGAGCTGCGGCGCGCGCGCACGGCCGCCGCCGTCACGGCCAGGTGAGTGAGGATCTGGATGCGGCGGCCATCGAGCTTCAGATCCAGATCACTGCACGGTTCCGTGAGATCGCCGACAAGGAAGCCGTGTTAGAGACGCTCCGCGAAGAACTGTCGACGATCCTCGCCGAGCGATACAACGCGCGCCCGTTGAAAGTCGAAGTCGTCATCGTGCCGGCCGTGCCGGCGCCGAAGGTTCGTCGCCGGCTAATCGGATGGGCCAGCCTATTGAAGAAGTGACGCCATGCCGAGGATGTGTGATCACTGCGGGATTCGCTATAGTCAGTCGGCGAGTGGGCTCTGTCGGCGTTGTGCGCACGGTGTGGGGCAGGACGTGCCGACAACGTTTGAAGCGGAAACCGAGCGCGTCTCGCGCCGCGAAGAGAGGATCCGACGCGTGCCGATCGAAGACACACGCCCTCGACCGTCGCCTGAGCGCATCGTGAACGGCGTTCTGTTTGAAGTGGTGTGGGATGGAAGCTAAAAAGATGCGTAGCGCTACGTTTGTGTGTCCGGCGTGCGGGCAGGTTCCTATTCGGGAAGCGCCAACACTGCAAAGCGCTACGCAGAAAACACGCAAGCACACACAATATAATCCTGTCAAGAAGAAAAAGAGCCATCAGAAATAAACATGGGAGGCCGGCGAGCGATGCCGGGCGCGCATGAAATGATGCGTAGCGCTATGGTGAGGCAAAATAAAGAGGGCAGGACCGTGCAGGGGATTGCGGGAGGCTAGGAGGGTGTGATAAGCTCGGACTAAACTTAGTCCG
>Ga0268265_10000387_pt1 | contig 46961 bp, 50 predicted proteins | sample KBSSwiS52_FD_190355 | JGI IMG/M metagenome (GOLD analysis project Ga0268265, IMG submission 190355) | Switchgrass rhizosphere microbial communities from Kellogg Biological Station, Michigan, USA - KBS Switchgrass S5-2 (SPAdes) (version 2) | ecosystem: Host-associated > Plants > Roots >...
TTCAACGGCCGCGGATCAAATTCCGGCATTCCCTGCGCTACCTTCGCACCCGCTTTTTATGATCCAATAGCACCCCAGCTTTTCGCACTACCTCATATACCCTCAGGAGTTTTGTTATGTCCATGGCCGACCGCGATGGTCTGATTTGGTTTGATGGCGAAATGATCCCTTGGCGTGATGCCAAGGTGCATGTGCTGACTCACACGCTGCATTACGGCATGGGCGTGTTCGAGGGTGTGCGCGCCTACCATACCGAAAGTCGCGGGACCTGCATTTTTCGCTTGAACGAGCACACCACGCGTCTGCTGGACTCGGCGAAGATCATGAATATGCAGGTGCCATTCAGCCATGCGGATTTGAACGAAGCTCAGCGCCGCGCGGTGCGGGATAACAACCTGAAGGAAGCCTATATCCGCCCGGTGATTTTTCTCGGTTCGGAAGGCATGGGGCTGCGTGCGACCGGCCTGAAGATTCACGTCGCTGTGGCGGCGTGGGATTGGCCTTCGTATATGGCGCCGGAAGCACGCGAGCTCGGCATCAAGGTGCGGACCAGTTCGTTCACGCGCCATCACGTCAATATCTCGATGACGCGCGCGAAAGCCAACGGCAACTACATCAATTCGATGCTGGCGCTGCAGGAAGCGCTGTCCGGCGGCGCCGACGAAGCGCTGCTGCTCGATCCGGAAGGCTATGTCGCCGAAGGCTCCGGCGAGAACGTGTTCATCGTCCGCGATGGCGTCATCTACACACCGGAGCTAACGTCTTGCCTGAATGGCATCACGCGCAACACCATCCTCAATCTGTCAAAAGAAGCCGGCTATCAACTGATCGAAAAACGCATCACCCGCGATGAGGTGTATATCGCCGACGAAGCGTTTTTCACCGGCACTGCTGCGGAAGTACTGCCAATTCGCGAGCTCGATGGCCGCACCATCGGTGCCGGCCGTCGCGGTCCGGTGACGACCAAGTTGCAATCGATGTATTTCGATCAGGTGAAAGGCCGCCGCGAGCAGTTCCCGGAGTGGCTGACTCCTGTCGCTTGATGCTGACCGTGATCTATAGAAGCGTTGCGAGCGAAAACAGGGCGAGAAACGAAAGGCTGAACAACCGGAGTTTACACGCCAGTAAATGAGGATTGTTCAGCCTTGAGTGACGACGCGATGTCGAGCGCAGCAGCTTCCGTATTAATCGTCGGCCCGGCCTGGGTCGGCGACATGGTCATGGCGCAGACCCTGTTTACGCTGCTGCGCCAGCAAAATCCCAAGATAGCAATCGATGTGTTGGCTCCAGCCTGGAGCCTGCCGTTGCTTGCGCGCATGCCCGAAGTTCGGCGCGCTATCGCAATGCCGCTCGGGCACGGCAAGCTCGAACTGCGTGTGCGCTATCGGCTCGGTCGCGAGTTGCGCGCACAGCGTTACGATCAGGCCCTTCTACTGCCGAACTCGTTCAAGTCGGCGCTGGTACCGTGGTTCGCGCGTATTCCGCGCCGCACCGGCTGGCGCGGCGAAATGCGTTATGGCCTGCTCAACGATCTGCGTTTGCTGGATAAAGAAAAATATCCGCTGATGGTGCAACGCTTCGCCGCGCTCGCGTTTGCGCCAAATGCGAAATTGCCGGACACGTTGCCGTACCCCGCGTTGACGATCGACATCGAGGCCCGCACCGAGTTGCTGCGCCAGTTCCAGCTCGATGGCGCGGCGCCGTTTCTCGCGCTGTGCCCCGGCGCCGAATTTGGTCCATCCAAGCGCTGGCCCGAACAGCATTACGCCACCGTCGCCGCCGCGATGATTGAACGCGGTTGGCGCGTCGCGATTTTTGGATCGGGCAACGACAAGGCGGTAGCCGAAAACATCATCGCGCTGTTGCCAGAAACCGCGCGTCAGCACGCGATCAATCTCGCAGGCACGACAAAGTTGGAGCAGGCGGTCGATTTGTTATCTGCCGCAAGCGCTGTGGTCAGTAATGATTCCGGCCTGATGCATATCGCGGCGGCGGTTGCCCGGCCATTGGTGGTTGTCTATGGCTCGACGTCGCCAGCATTTACGCCGCCGCTCGCCGAACACGTGAAGATTTTGCAGCTTGAAGTGGATTGCGGTCCCTGCTTTCAGCGCGAATGTCCGCTAGGCCATTTAAAATGCCTGCAACAACTGGAACCCGCGCGCGTCATCGCCGCGATCGATGAATTAATCGCGCCGGGCCACAACAATATTGCTGCGCTGGAGCTGCGTTAGTGCGGATACTGGTCGTTAAAACCTCTTCGCTCGGCGACATTATTCACACCCTGCCTGCACTCACCGACGCGATGCGCGCGCTGCCTGCGATCAAATTCGATTGGGTGGCAGAAGAATCTTTCGCCGAGGTGCCGAGCTGGCATCCGGCGGTTGCCGAAGTATTTCCGATCGCGATCCGGCGCTGGCGCAAATCGATTCTAACGACCGCACTCAGCGGCGAATGGCGACGTTTCAAACAGCAGCTGCACGAGCAGCACTACGATCTGGTGATCGACGCGCAGGGGTTGCTGAAAAGCGCATGGGTAGCACGGCAAGTGGGTGCACCCATTTGTGGGCTCGATAAAAACTCCGCGCGCGAGCCCATCGCTTCCCGCTTCTATCAGCAAAAAATTGCCGTGCCGTGGGAGTTGCATGCGGTTGAGCGCGTGCGCCGCTTATTTGCTGCGGCGCTCGACTATCCATTACCTGAATCGGCCGGCGATTATGGCCTCGATAAAAATCAATTCGTCGATATTATTCCGCGTGAGCAACGCGTGTTATTTCTGCATGGCACCACCCGCGCCGACAAACATTGGCCGGAGCAGTACTGGCAACAGTTGTGCAACCAGGTGAGCGCCGCTGACTGTCGCGTGCTGCTGCCATGGGGCAACGACACCGAACGTGCGCGCGCCGAGCGCATTGCCGCAGCGGCGGAAAATACCGAAGTGCTGCCGCGTCTGCGCCTGAATGGATTGGCGTCGGTCATTGCCACCAGCACGGCCGTGGTGGCCGTCGATACCGGCCTCGCGCATCTAACGGCGGCGTTCGATGTGCCGGCAATCGCGCTGTATGGGCCGACCGATCCAGCACGCGTCGGCACTTACGGTAAGCATCAAACTCATCTTAGCGCGCGTGATTATGCCGCTGCCGATCACGTCGTGGAGCCGGCCATCATGGCGCCGCTCACGCCGGCCGTGGTTTGGAATACACTGCAACCGTTATTGAATGCGCAATGAAACGTCTGTTATTCGCCGTCAGTCTGTTGTTATCCTCCGCGAGTATCGCGTTGGAAAAAGCCGATTTTGTATTGGTAAAAAAATCCGAGCACGCGCTGTATCTGCTGCATGCCGGCCAACCCATTAAACAATATCGCATCATGCTCGGGCCACGCCCGAAAGGCCCCAAACTGATGGAGGGCGATGAGCGTACACCGGAAGGACAATACATCCTCGATCGGAAAAATCCGGATAGCCATTACTACAAATCGATTCGTGTTTCGTATCCGAATGCCACGGATCTGGAGCGCGCGCAAAAATTCAATGTGCCTCCGGGACACAGCATCATGATCCACGGCATGAAAAACAGCTGGACCGAAAAGCAGGCCATCCAAGCGCTGAAATTCAACTGGACCGATGGCTGCATCGCGGTGAAAAATAGCGACATGGATGAAATCTGGGATGCCGTCGATATCGGCACACCGATTGAAATACAACCTTAACGCTAACCCCTCAATCCCTCATATCAGCTGGGAGGTTAATTTGGCAGAGTTAATAGCAGCGCGCCAAATTCACCCTCCATTGACAAAGGAGGGCCTGCGGAGGGGTTTGATTTTATGAGTACTGAATGCAATTAGCGTTCGCACTATTTCACTATTTCCCCTACGGCGGCCTCGAACGCGACATGCTGGCGGTAGCACGCGTCTGCCAAAACCGCGGCCATGATGTAACAATTTATTGCGGTGGCTGGCAGGGCGAAAAACCCGCCGACATGCGCATCGAGGAGTTGTCGCTGCGTGCTGTCAGCAATCATGGTCGCGCACAGGAATTCGCCGCACGCCTGCAAGAAAAATTGCAGGGCTTATCGATCGATGCCGTAGTCGGTTTTAATAAAATGCCCGGCCTCGATGTGTATTACGCGGCCGATGTCTGTTTCGCCCAAAAAGCTTTTGAAGAGCGCAATTTCTTTTATCGGCTGACCCCACGCTGCCGCCAATATCTGGCGCTGGAAAAAGCCGTATTCGGCGAACATAGCAGCACCGAAGTGTTGATGATTTCGAAGGCGCAAATCGATATTTATCGACGCTATTATCACACGCAACGCGCTCGATTGCATTTATTGCCACCGGGAATTCGACGCGAACGAATTCTTCCAGCGAATTATGAAATTATGCGGCCGCAATGGCGCGAGCAATACGGCCTCAGCGCCAGCGACCTGCTGATAATGTTCGTCGGTTCAGATTTTCGTCGCAAAGGACTCGATCGCGCGCTGCACGGCATCGCCGCGCTCGCGCCACCATTACGCGAACGCATCAAACTCTGGGTCGCCGGGCAGGATAATGAAAAGCCCTTTATGAATTTGGCGCGCACGCTAAATCTGGAAACCAATGTGCGTTTTCTCGGTGCGCGCGACGATGTCGCCCAATTGCTGTGGTCCGCCGATGCACTGATCCATCCGGCCTACAGCGAAAACACCGGCACCGTGCTGCTCGAAGCGATAGCCGCCGGCCTACCGGTCATTGCATCGAGCGCTTGCGGTTACGCGCATTACATCACCGACCACCAGCTCGGTTACGTCATCGATAGCCCCATTACGCCAGCACAAGTCGCCGATGCCATCACTGCGGTATTTGCACGCAGCGATTGGCGCGAGCGCTGTCGTGCATTTGCGATCGATGCCGATATTTACTCGATGCCCGAACATGCCGCCGACATCATCGAACGCACTGCGCAACGCCGGAGTGGCGCGTGAAACAAACGCTTTTTCTGCGCGACGATCTCGCCGAGGCATGGCGTGGCAACGATCCGTTTCGTATCGCGCAACAGCAACAGGGCGCGATATTTCGCAATAAGGAAGGACGCCGCACATTGCGCTTCGAGATCACCGGACGCGGCTATTTCTTAAAACTGCACGAGGGTGTGGGCTGGGCGGAGATTTTTAAAAATCTGCTGCAGGGCCGCCTCCCCGTGATTGGTGCCAACAACGAATACCGAGCAATTCGCGCACTCGAATCGCTACGCATCGATACCTTGAACGCTGCTGGTTTCGGCCGTCGCGGTTTCAACCCCGCCAAACAGCTTTCTTTTCTCGTTACCGATGAATTGCACGATGTCATCAGCCTCGAAGATTTTTGTCGTCCATGGCGCGAGCATCCGCCAGCTTATCTATTAAAAAGAAATCTGATTCTGCGCGTGGCAGAAATCGCACGGCGCATGCATAGCGGCGGCATCAATCATCGCGATTTTTATCTATGTCATTTCATGCTCGACAACAGCGCGCCAATAGACGGCCTTTCGATTAAATCCGCGAAACTGCATTTAATGGATTTGCACCGTGCGCAGATTCGCGGCGAAATTCCGCAGCGCTGGCTGATTAAGGACTTGGGGGGATTGTATTATTCCGCGCTGGATATCGGCTTGACGCGGCGCGATGTATTGCGATTCATCCGCGCTTATCGACAGCAGCCGCTACCCACCATCTTCGCGCATGAAATGAATTTTTGGATAAAGGTCAAGCAGCGTGCCCGCAGTATTTATTTGCGCGATTTTAAACTGGAACCGCGGTGGCCGTTGTGAGCACGCAATTGCTTGATGCCATTCATCGCGGCGATCTCGACATTTCTTTACCGCAAACACTGACCCTCGCCGATGGCACCGCGTTGCATTGCGAGCGGTTGTTGCGACTATTACCTGGGAAGCGCGCGGTATTCGTCGCCACATACCAGCAACGCGCGGTGCTGGCGAAATTGTTTCTGGCAACGGCACAGCGCCAGGTGCAACGCGAACGCAGCGGCTACGCTTTGCTGCGCAGCGCACAACAGCCAACACCCGATTTGTTACTGGACGCTCCGTTCGCTGGCGGAATTGCCCTGCTTTACGATTACCTGCCCGATGCGCTGCCGCTGTTCGACGAAAATATTTCACCCGATGCGAAAACCCTGCAGCGTTTGCTCGATCGCCTCCAGTCCATGTATGCGGCCGGCATTTATCAAAGTGATTTGCATTGGGGCAACTTTCTGCTGAATAACGACACCGCGATCGTTATCGATACCGGGGCGATCGGCGGGCATACCGGAACGCCGCTCGATGCGAAAACTATTGCCGATAATCTCGGCTTACTGATCGCACAGTTTCGCCGCTGCGATCAGCATATTGTGCGTGATGCCGTTCTAACGCATCCCATAATGGCCACGCTTTCCCTCAAAAAAAACACGTTATTGCAAGCCGCCACACAACATTGGCAGCGGCGTAAGCAGACGCTGCTCGCGAAATGTTTTCGCAACACGACCGATGTAGCATTCCAACAGCAATTTGATCGCGCCTATGGCTACCGTCGGCAATATGCCGGTTCCGATTTACATAATTTTTTAGCGGATCCCGACCACACGATGAACGCCGGCACACCGCTGAAGCTCGGCAATTCCGCCACCGTAGTGAAAATAATTTTGGATGGCCGCTCGGTGGTTATTAAGCGCTACAACATCAAAAGCTTCGGCCATTGGCTGCGTCGCTGTTTGCGCCCATCGCGCGCGTGGAGCAGCTGGCGCAACGCGCGCCGTTTAAAACTACTCGGTCTCGACACGCCGGCGCCGATTGCATTTCTAGAAATGCGCTGGGGTCCACTACGCCGCCGCGCTTACTATGTTTGTGAATTTATCGAAGGCGAAGAATTATTGGGCGCACTCCAGCAACGCGAACCCAATGCGCAAGAACTGGTGGCGATCGAACAATATTTTTGCATTGCCGCGAGCGAGCAACTTATTCACGGCGATATGAAGGCGACGAATTTCTTTTTAGCCGATGATCAACTGATCATTCTTGACCTCGATGCGATGCACGAAGTCAAAAATCATTCGCGCTGGAAGAGGTTATTTCAGCGCGATTGCGAACGGTTTATACGCAACTGGCCAGACCGGACTCGCTGGCTGCATCAACTCAAGCAATTGATCGCGGAGGTGACCGCATGACGCGGCGCGAGGTACTGCATGTCTGCCACAATTATTATCCGCCGTTTCTTGATGTTGCCCGGCAATACAACGCGCTGTTTCCGCGCGACGAATGGCGCATTACAACGATCTTTCTGAGCGGTGTAGCGAATGATGCAATCATTCACAGCATCGGCGGTGATGAAGTCATTTTTTTTGAACAATCCTCGCAGTCGTTGCATGGTCTCAAACTGAAACTTATCGCGCGGCTGCGCGACATTGCCGCGCAGCGCAATTTTACCTTCGCCATTGCACACCGTTTCAAAGCGCTCTATCTCTGCACGCAAATCGCCGGCTTGTTTACGTTTGGCGTACACCATCGTCCCGGTGGTTACCGGCGCTGGGGCCGGCGCTGGTATGTGTATTGGAAAAAATCACAGTTGGCGCTGCTCGGTGTATCCAATTTTGTGCGCGACGATATGCGTGCGGATTTACCGAGTTTTCCTACCCAAAAAATCGAAACGCTGTACAACCATATCGACATCGAGGCGCTGCGCCACGGATTTATCGAGCGTGCCGAAGCGCGAAAAAAGCTGCAGTTGCCCAGCGATGAATATTTATTTGTCACCATAGGTCGGCTACATCCCGATAAAGATCCGCACACGTTGTTGCGCGCGTTTGCCAAATATTGCGCGAGCGCACCCGAGGGCATGCTTGTTCTTATCGGCAAGGGTAGATTGGAAACGGAATTGCGATCGCTGGCTGCAAGTCTCGACATTGCCGGACGCGTGATTTTTACCGGTCCGGTGGTTGATGCCTGGCAATACCTGCGAGCTTTTGACAGCTTTATATTGTCGTCCGATCACGAGCCGTTCGGTATGGTATTGCTCGAAGCGATGGCGGCACAGCTGCCTATCGCCACCACGCGTAACGGCGGCGGGGGTGAAGTAATCGGCGAAGCGGGATTTGATTTCGACGTCGGCGATAGCGACACACTTGCGGCGCTATTAGCGCGCTTACGCACACTCGACTCCGCTGCCCTCGCCGAGTTACGCCAGCGCATGGATGAGCGTTTGTACCGGTTATTTAGTGACGCTAAGGCGCGCGATGCATTTTGGAAATTGCCTGCAATGCGCGATGCACTCCAGCTCAGCCAACGTTAATTGCCATTAATTCGTCGACCAGATCGCGACAGCGTTGATGGTATTGCTGGATGCTGAAATGCGCGCGCAAATGTTGCTGCAACGCGCTGATGTAGCTGGCGCGTTGTTCTGGCGACCACTGCAATACGTGCTCGATGGCATCAGCCAGTTGCTCGCTGTTTGCCGGATTCACCAAAATGCCGTGCTCGCCGATCGCTTCGGGCAGGCCGCCAGCACGCGTGCCGATCGCAGGCAACGGCGTGGCCATTGCCTCCAACATCGCGAGCCCGAGCCCCTCGGATAGCGACGGTAAAACAAATACATCGAACGCCGGCAACAGACGCGAAGCGTTAATCCTATTGCCAGTGATGATTACACGCTGCTGCAATCCATATCTAATCACTTGTTGATGTAACGCCGATTCCTCCTCGCCACCACCGATAATGAGCAGTAGCGTTTGCGGCCAGCGTTCCGCAATTTGTGCAAATGCATCGATTAAGTAGCGTTGCCCTTTCACTGCCTTACAGCGCCCGATGGTTCCGATAACCGTCGCTTGTTCCGGCACATGCAATTCGGCACGCGCATCCTCGCGCGATAATTGCGCCGCACGCATACCGTCGATATCGATGCTATTGATGATGACTCGCGTTTGCGCCGCTGGAATGCCATGTGCGATCAAATCGTTGCGCAATGCCTGCGATACCGCCACTAAACGCCATCGACGAGTCAATAATGCCTTGGCCAACCATTGCCGCCGCTGGCGGTCGAATTGTTTGAATGCATGAAACACGGCGGCAAATCGACATCGCGGCAAAAAATAAGCGGCGAACGCCAGCATCAACCACGGTTTGAATCGATGCGTAATGACAATATCGAATTCATTAATGCGGATGTAACGTATCAATTCGAGCATCAACGATAAACTGGTCGGCTTAAGCTTGCGTTTCGAAAATCCAAATGACTTTACTGCGCAACCAACACGCTTCGATAACCCTTCATCCGGCTCACCACTCAAAATCCCGAACGTGACATCGTGGCCCGCACCTACCAATCCGCGCGCAATTTCCTCAGTCAGATCGAAGCCCTGTACATAATCGTGCGCACGATCGCAAATTTGTAGAATCTTACAAATAGTCATCGTGGGCTTTTTCGATTCGTTGTAGAAAACCAGTGGCGAATCTGTGCCCGTACGACATAGGCCATGCCACGCAGAAATTTCCCGTCATAAAAACGCGGCGAGATTTTTTTTGCCAGTTCGCGCGCAAGTTCCAGCTGATCGCGTTTAGCTGCCGCGACCAATGTGCTGATCAAATAGCGGTTAATCACACTCGGATAGCGTGGATGATCGCGATAGGGTGCATACGTTTGCATATGGCTTTCGTACATGAATCGAAGATTTTTCGATGTATTGGTCGGATGCTTTCGATAATGCAGAATTTCGTCGCGAACAAAGCCGATCTGATAGCCCGCGTGCGTGAGCTTTAACCACATGGCGAGATCTTCCAACCTGATATCTGGATCATAACCGCCAACCTCGCGCAGCGTACTGGTGCGCAACATTGCCGATGGCGCGATCACACCCGCACGCGTATTACCAAAATAACCTTCGAAATCCATGAAGCCATGCTGCAGCTGACGGGTCGGCTTACGCAAAAAATCGCCGTTCTCGTCGATATACAGCGCATTCCCACAGCACATCGCAACCTGGGGATACTGTTCCATGAACTGTACTTGCACCGCCGTTTTGTTCGGCAGCATCACGTCATCCGAACCCATGTTGCAAAAATATTTGCCCTTCGCCATAGCTAGCGCTTTATTTAAAGTGCGCGTTAACCCCTGATTGGTCTGTGCCTCGAAATAAAAACCATGCTGCTGTGCCAGCTGCGCCAAGATAGCTGCACTGCCGTCGCTCGAACCATCGTCGATAACAATCAGTTCAATATTGGGATATGTTTGTTGCAGGATGCTGTCTATGCACTCGCGAATGTACCGCGCGTGATTAAAGCAAGGCACTACTATAGTGACGAGAGGCGTATCCATTGGAAGGTCGTTAGTTATAATGGGCGCAACCATATTACCGGAAATGGCTTTACCGGAATAACATTACCGTGTCCATATCGATTTTTGCTCAATTGTTCGAACGCATCGTTTGCCGCTACTGGCTCGCCTTCGGGCTGCTAATTTTTCTCATCGGCTTTTTTATCGCGCCCAGTCAGCATCATTACAAACTGCTGGTCACAGATTTACTGCTGTTGCCGGCACTGCTCGCCGTATTTGCGCCGAAGCATTGGGTAAAGCTGTGGCGTAACTGTCGAGCAATCGCGCTGATCGGCCTCTATTTACTGTATTTCACGCTGAATGAATTGCACCATCAAACCGAGGACGCTGCCGAGTACATTCAGTGGAGTATTTATCTGCTGCTATTTTTGTTTGCTCTCAGCGCTCGCCTCATCATTACCGAGCATCGACTTGGACAATTGCTGTTGATTGCAACGTTGGCCGCTGCTGCGGCAGCGCTATTTGCAATCGCGTACGATTTAAAAACCGGTATTTTCCGGCAGCCGGATTATCGTTTGATCGGCTATGGTGCGCTCTACAATCCCCTGCGTTCCGCCGAAGTCTTCGGCGCCTTTGCGGTGATCGGGATATCGCTTTCGATTCATATCGAATCAGCGACCGCCCGCGCTCTCGCTTTTGGCGGCGCGATGATTTGTTTTATCGCGACTGTTTTTACCGGCTCGCGCTCACCCTTGCTGGGACAACTGGCAGTTGGCGTGTATGCCATCGTGTTTCAGATCGATCATCGTCAACGCTTTCGCTGGATTCTTACGATAAGTGCGATTTGTGTTTTCGTTCTCGCCGTTTTCTGGCAGGAATTGAGTACACGCGGCACATCACTGCGCCCGGAAATATGGTCGTATGTATGGCACCTGTGCCAACAGCATCCGTGGCTGGGCCAGGGTTTAAATCATCGCGCCGAAATTCCAACCAGTAGCGGCGCGATATTTACCGATACGCATAATTTATTTCTTAATGCTTTATATGCTGGCGGGGTTATCGGGCTCGCGCTTCTGGTTGCTGTATTCGGCACCTTCGGTCAGCTTGCCTGGCAGCGACGTCATTTGATGCTGTGCAACCTTGCGACCTCATTGCTGATTTACAGCTTTATCACACTGCAATTCGATGGCGGTAGCCTACTCGGCAGGCCGGGCGAATTCTGGTTGCTGCTATGGCTACCCATCGCACTATGCATGCGCGCGTTGAACGATGAGCAATCGCATAATGTTGCCTGACGCTAATTCTGCAACCGTGCGCTGTGTCGTCACCGGTGCCAATGGCTTTATCGGTCGAGCTTTAGTTGACCGATTAGAGCAGAAGAAATATCCGGTAACCCAATGGACTCGCGCCAATGCACATTATTGTATTGATGCCCCGAATCTTGAAGCATCAAGAGAACGCTGGCAGCGGCAGCTAAATAATGTCGACGTGGTTATTCACCTCGCCGGTCTTGCGCACCAGCTCGGCGAGTACGCCGTCGCTGCCGAGCAGCAATACGTTTTAATCAATACCGAAGCCACCGCGCAATTGGCACGCGCGGCACTTGCTGCCGGCGTTAAGCGCTTTATTTTTATCAGCACCGCAAAAATATTTGGCGAAGGCGGCGACATAATTTATTCAATGCAGTCGCCAGCGCAGCCAGTGGATGCTTATGCGCGTTCGAAATGGCATGCCGAGCAGCAATTGCAGGACATCGTCAGAAACTCCACGATGGAGCTCGTCGTGATCCGTCCGCCGCTGGTGTATGGCGCGAACGCAAAGGCAAATTTCGCGCAGCTGCAAAAGTTAGTCATGCTGCCATTACCTTTGCCTTTTGCGTCGCTGCGTAATCGGCGCGATATGATCGCTCTCGATAATCTGCTCGATCTCATCGAACTTTGCATCCATCATCCTGCTGCCGCAGGCACTTGGTTATGCGCCGACATGCAACCCTATTCGCTTGCAGAAATAATTGCTGCCATGCGCTTAGCGAACGGTCGCCGTCCAGCACTTTTTTCTTTTCCACCGGCACTGTTACACCGATTTTTCTCCGCGATACTGAGCATTGCGCGCGCTGAAAAAGCTCTCGGTGATTTTCGAATCGATTGCAGTGCTACGCGTGCGATGCTCGGCTGGCGACCGCAGCGCACAATGAACGATATTTTTATCGCCGCAGCCAGAAGATCAGCAAAATGAGTGCAGCGGCCATTCTGTTTCTACTGAGTTTTATTCTCACCGGCGTATATCGGCTATTAGCGCTGCGCAGCGGATGGCTCGATCACCCTAATCAACGCAGCTCGCATACGCAAATAACTCCGCGCGGCGCAGGCCTGTTGTTTGGTGTATTAATTCTTGTGCTGGCCATGCTGGAATTGCACGAGCGAGAAAATTTACGCATCGCACTGAGTGCAGGTATTGCCGTAATAGGTGTCGGCTGGTGGGATGATTTACGTGGACTGGCTACTCGTGTTCGGTTCTGCGCATACGCGTTTGCAGCCATTTATGCGGTATATGTATTACATTTTGCACCTGCGGCACCCTTTGATTTTTTTATCGTCGCGATCTCTGCGCTGGGATTGTTGTGGTTGATTAATCTCTACAATTTTATGGATGGCATTAATGGTATCGCCGGTAGCGAGGCCATTTTCGTGTTAATCGCTGCGTTATGGCTAAGTGGGAATATCGCTCACGGCAATGCGGCGGCGCTTTTCATCTGGGCTGCCTGTGCTGCCATCGGTGGCTTTTTGTTGTGGAATTTCCCCATCGGCAGAGTATTTATGGGCGACGCCGGCAGTGCATTTCTCGGTTTTTTGCTCGGCGTACTAGCATTATCTTCCATTCAATGGGGTGGGCCGCAGCTGGCCACCTGGTTTATTTTGTTAGGGGTATTTATCGCCGATACCTCGTTTACACTCATCGTGCGCGCGATCAGCGGTCAGCGCTGGTATCAAGCGCATCGCCTACATGGATACCAGAAGCTCAACCATAAATTAGGTAGCCATGCTATTACCGTGACTGTGGTCATGGCCGTAAACCTGGGTTGGCTGTTACCCTGGGCATGGCTGGTAGAGAGCGACCGTATCGCGGCGTTGACCGGAACCCTCTGCGCCTATCTGCCTTTGGTGGTAGCGTGCCATGCGCTCAAGGCTGGCAGAGCAATCGAGGGGACGGTATAAGTGAGCACGCCCTCGCAATAATCTTCCGATCAATTGATCATTCGAGACCTCGCGTTGATGGTCTCCTCAGTAAGCGGATACGCAGCACCCTATGGACAACACAATCGGTAATTTTTACTGGAAATCCATCGCGCGTTTTACTGACCGCCTGTATTCACTGCCGCGGCGAATAAAGCAGGCGATCCTGATCGCGTTCGATTTGTGCGCGATACCGTTTGCCATCTGGGCTGCCATGGCCTTGCGCTGGAATGGTCGCCCATTCGAATTCGGCGAAGCTGAAATCGCCGCTATATTGCTCACGGTTATAGTCTCGGGATTTATTTTTATCCGCACCGGCCTCTATCGCGCGATGGTGCGCTACATGGGCCAGCAGGCACTGATCACCGTATGTAAAGACGTCACCTGGTCATCGATAGTTTTGGCCATAGCTTTATTCGTATTTCGCAGCAACGCCCCGCGCTCGACACCGTTAATTTATTGGGCGATTGCATTACTGCTGATTGGTGGCGGCAGGCTGATGGTACGCACCAGCTATCAAAACATGCGGCGCTGGAGCGGGAAAAAAGTGGCGATTTACGGCGCCGGCGCCTCGGGACGCCAATTGCTCCAGTCACTATTCCAGAGCGGCGAATTTGCACCAATGGTATTCATCGACGATAGCCGCAACCTGCACGGTACCGTCATCAATGGCATTCCTGTTTACGATCCGCATGAACTGCCAAACCTGATCGCCGATATGAAATTGACGCATGTATTGCTCGCACTGCCGAACGTGGACCGCACGCATAAACGCAAAGTACTTGAATATCTCACGCGATTGCCGGTACAGATAAAAACAATCCCTTCGTTTTCTACGTTAGTGTCCGGTCTCGCCCAAGCCGGCGATATTGTCGATGTCGATGTCGAGGATTTGCTCGGACGCGACACCATACCGCCGCACCCTGCATTATTGACGCGTTGCATCGCCGATAAAGTGGTGTTGGTCACTGGTGCCGGTGGCTCCATCGGCAGCGAATTATGTCGGCAGATTCTCGGCTGCAATCCAAAACAACTCATCCTGCTCGACAGTACCGAATACAACCTCTATATGATCCACCGCGAGCTGGAAGAGGCCGCCGATAAAAAAGCATTGGCGGCGATCGTAACGCCGCTGCTCGGTAATGTGCAGAACGAACGCAGGATGCAAAGCCTACTGGCGCAATTCGACGTGCAGACTATTTATCACGCGGCCGCGTATAAACATGTGCCGATCGTCGAGCACAATATCACCGAGGGTATCGGCAACAATGTGTTCGGTACGTTGGCCGCAGCGCGCGCAGCTGCACTCGCCGGTGTCGAAACATTTGTACTCATCTCCACCGATAAAGCAGTACGCCCGACCAATATCATGGGTGCCTCCAAACGAGTAGCCGAACTCATCGTGCAAGCATACGCGCGCAAATATCCCCAAACTAAATTCAGCGTCGTGCGCTTCGGCAATGTGCTCGGATCGTCGGGCTCCGTGGTGCCGCTATTTCGCGAACAAATCGCTGGCGGCGGACCGCTCACGGTCACACATCCCGAAGTACAACGCTACTTCATGACAATTCCCGAAGCCGCGCAGCTGGTATTGCAGGCGGGCTCGCTCGGCGGCGACGGCGATGTTTTCGTGCTCGATATGGGCGAGCCGGTGAAAATCATCGATCTTGCGCAACGCATGATTAAATTAATGGGGCAATCCGAACGCTCCCCCGAAAATCCGCACGGTGACATCGAAATAAAATTTATCGGCCTGCGTCCCGGCGAAAAGCTGTACGAAGAATTGCTGCTCGGCGATTCGGTGATCGGCACCCGCCATCCGAAAATTTTACGCGCACAGGAAGAATGGCTGCCGGAAGTGGAGCTCGCTACGCATTTACTCGCATTGCAAACTGCAATGGAGAGCGAGGACATCGCTACGATAGATGCGGTACTTGAGACCATCGTAAAAGGATTTCATGGCAGAAGCTCTGTTATTGAAGGCACATCCAACTCCAACCATTCGATAGCAGAAGGCAAAACGGCGAATATTTACAGCCTGTTTATCCTTCCGAGATCAGGCTCTGGCCCAGAATAGATCGCACTGTCAGAAGGGATTGTATTGCCAGAATGGGACTGTATTGATAGGCACCAAACCAAATCTGCATCGGTGCCCAATCTAGCCAAAGCCGCCCTTAAACAATATTATTCGCCGCTAGCCGACGGATAATTATTGGAAGCGACTAACCAAACATCCCTTCAGTCGCCGGAATACATAATGCCCTGGAATCCTTTTAAGCTGTTTGCGCGGAGATACACCAAGCCGATCGAACGCCGCGTCCGCAATTTCAGCGATGAATTGGACAACATCCGCAGCCGTCTCGATTTTGATGAACGCGTGGTCGATCGCTATTTCGCAGAAAAACTACTCGATCCGTACAATGCTGTGTTCGAAGCTCGGGAGCCGTTGGTCACCGTGTGCATTGCCACCTACAATCGCGGCAAGCTGCTGACTGAACGCGCCATACCTTCAATACTCAATCAAACATACAAGAATTTGGAATTGATCGTCGTCGGCGATTGTTGCATAGACGACACCGCCACACGCATTGCGCAAATCGCCGATCCGCGCCTGACATTTGTAAACCTACCAACTCGCGGTGTTTATCCCGCATCCCCCGAGTTGCGCTGGATGGTGGCCGGCACAGTTCCCATCAACCATGCGCTGAGTCTGGCCAACGGCCACTTCATCACGCATCTCGATGACGACGATGAACATACTGCGGACCGACTCGAAAAATTGGTGAGCTACGCGCTCAAGGAAAAAGCAGAGCTGGTCTGGCATCCATTTTATTCTGAAGATCAAAAAGGGCGCTGGCAGTTAGAGAACGCCGAACGTTTTCAGGTCAATCAAGTCACCACATCTTCAGTGCTGTATCACCACTGGTTTCGCAATGTCAGTTGGGACCTGAATGCATGGCGTTTTCGCGAACCGGGCGATTGGAATCGATTTCGGAAATTTAAATATCTCGGCGCGAAATGTCTGCGCTACCCAGAGCCGCTGCTGCGCCACTATCGCGAGCGTTCGCAAAACAAAAATAACTAAGACTTCTTGTTAGCCAAAAATTCCCGCGCACGATCCAACAGCGCGCGTTCGCGCACCGATTTTCGCACTGCTGGCACGCCGACATATATCTCAAACTCATCGCAATCGTGTCGGACCAGGCTTAACGCGCCGATAGCACAACCCTCCCCGAGCACCACACCGGGCAAAATGACCGAGCCGGAGCCAATAATCACGTGCGCGCCTATCACCACATCCGCGTGAATAACTCCGGTATATTGCTCCGGGACGGTAGGGTTCGTCATATATTCGCCGCTGTAGTCGTCGCTCGATGAGTAAATCGAAACTCGCGACGAGATATTCGCAAAATCGCCGATGATGATTTTTCCGCGTCCTATCAGCGCAGAATAAACAGCAATATGGATGTGATTGCCGATCACTATTCCGCCTTCGCCTGCCGATAGCACGCAGAAATCATCAATACGCACATCCGAACCAAAGCGCATGCGTTCAATGCCATAGAGCGACGCCTTTTTGGATATGCGCACGCGTTCACCGCACTGGACGCCGAGTGCATGCAACTCGTCCGCAGAGTAGTACGACATCTCTAATCCCCGATTAGGCAATAAACACGCTCAAGGTCGGCTTCCTCAAGCTCCGGATAAATCGGTAAGCACAGAACTTGCTGCGCAATTTCATTCGCAATGGGAAGATTGCTCGCCGCCGCCGATGGAATAGCGCAGTACATGGGAAACTCGCTGATCAGCGGATAAAAATAGCGGCGCGCGAAAATATTATGATCGCGCAGCTTTTGGTAAAGCGCGTCGCGCGACAACGGATAATCTTTTTCGATCAAAACCGGAAAATACGAATAATTGCTGGTTGCATTCGCGGGTAATGGCAGGCAACGAATACCCTTAACCCTTGCCAAACGCCGGCGATATTGCTCGTCAATGCCTTTGCGCGCAGCTATCGATGCATCGACATGTTTGAGCTGAAGCAAACCAAAAGCCGCCTGCACTTCATTCATCTTGCCGTTGATACCCGGTGCGACGACAGTGACCTCATCCGCGAAACCGAAATTCTTCAAGTAATCGATGCGCTGCTTCATCGCCGCATCGCGACAGACAATAGCGCCACCCTCAAAGGTATTGAACACCTTCGTCGCATGAAAGCTCAGAACCGAAAGGTCGCCATGCTGTAGCAAGCTGCGCGATTCGAGATTTATCGCAAAGGCGTGCGCCGCATCATAAATAACTTTCAACCCGTACATGTCGGCAATGCGTTGAATCGCATCGACCTTGCACGGATTGCCATAAACATGAACCGGCATAATTGCGGTGGTCTGCGGAGTAATTGCGGACTCGATCAAATCCGAATTGATATTTAACGTGTGGGAATCGATATCGACAAAAATGGGTTTAATGCCATTCCACAACAAAGAGTGCGTCGTTGCCACAAACGAGTAAGGAGTGGTAATTACTTCGCCAGTAATCCGCAGCGCCTGCAACGCTGTGATCAAGGCAATGGTGCCGTTAGTAAAAAGCGACAGGTGCTCGACACCGAGATACTGCGCCAACTCATATTCAAGCTGCTGATGAAATTCGCCGGCATTCGTCAGCCATTTGCTTTGCCAGATCTGCTCGAGATAGGGAATAAATTCTTCCAGCGGCGGCAATTGCGGTTGGGTCACATAAATTTTTTTCTCTGGCATAAGGCTAACCTGGTAATCGCTGCTCGCTATTTGAAGGCAAGAATCAAGTCTTCGTGGCCGTTAACTCCGTAGTATTCCGGGTCCAAATCCTTTAGCAAATCGTCGTGCGCTTTTCGCTGAACCTTGAAGCCGGCATCGGCAACTCGCTCAAAAAAATCGTTGCCATATAAACGGACATGATCCTCTTGCCCGAAACAAAACCAGCGGTCCTGCTCCTGACTAATGCCGACATCTTCCCAGCTCCGCCGCAACACCGGGGAATAAGGCGTTTGCAGCACGGCAAAGCCATCCGGCTTCAACACTCGGAAAATCTCAGCCAGCGCACGCTTGTCATCCGGCACGTGTTCCAGCACATGATTGCAAACCACCATATCGAAATAGTCGTTGGCGAATGGAATCTCGGTGATGTCGATGCGCATCACTTCCGGCACGGTGGGAAATAAATCACCACGTATATATTCGGCCGGCCGCGCCTGATCAATTCTTTGTGCGACATAATACTCGGGGGCAAAATGCAGCACCTTTGTCGCACCCGCTTTTTCCCATAACCCAAGTACATCGAAGTACATCAGCAAATGACGTTCGCGATCGGTACAACGACAGGCGGGACAAGCGAAATTCTCCACGTCCGAGCCAATTACATTCAGTTGGCGCAATACGGGCGAAAGGCTGGGCCAGCCTTGGCGGAACGGTAAAAAATGCGAGAACTCGACCTTACAGATATAGCAACGATGCTTACGCCCAAGGAAATTTAATTTTTTCTTTATTCGTTTAAATAGCCGCATGCTTTATCCAGCTCACCTATCCCAAACCCTGCTCATAGAGGCGCGCATAGTTGCCGCCTTTACTGATCAGATCGCTATGAGTGCCCGTTTCAACGATTTTTCCACCATCCATCACCACAATCACATCCGCTTTCTCAATGGTCGACAACCGGTGTGCGATCACCAGCGTGGTGCGTCCTTTCATCGCGCGCTCTAACGCCATTTGAATATAGTGTTCGGATTCGTTATCGAGCGCCGACGTCGCTTCATCGAGAATGAGAATCGGGGCATCTTTTAATAGCGCGCGTGCGATCGCGATGCGCTGCTTTTGACCGCCGGATAGCTTGACGCCATTTTCGCCGACCAAGGTCTCGAATTTTTCCGGCAGCGCTTCGATGAACTCCAGCGCATACGCTTGTTGCGCCGCTTCGATAATCGCGTCGCGATGACGCTCTGTCATCTTTTTGCCGTAGGCAATATTGTTCGCGACGGTATCGTTGAACAGCGTGACCGATTGCGTTACCAATGAAATTTTTTCGCGCAATCCATACAGCTCGTAATCGTTGATCTCGACGCCATCGATAAGAATGGCGCCGATTTCGTGGCGATAAAATTGTGACACCAAGCTCGCCAGTGTCGATTTACCGCTGCCAGAACGCCCTACCAACGCCACTGTCTGTCCGGGTGAAATGGTCAGATTGATATTTTCCACCGCTGGCTTGGTAGTGTCCGGATAGTAGAAGGTGAGGTCGCGAATTTCGATTTTTCCGCGCGCAACATCCATCCGTTTAGTGCCGGTGTTAATTTCGCGCGGTATATCCAGAATTTCAAAAACGCTTTCCGCCGCAGCAATCCCTTTCTGGATAACGCCATTGATTTCGCTGATCTGACGCAATGGCTTTGGCAGCAATGCGATTGCAGTAATGTACGTCACATAACTTTGCACATCCATGTGCTGCATAAAGGCCGGTTGTAAAATCAGAAACATGATCAGGCTCATCGCACAGATCACCAGCAATTGCAGCACCGGCGTATTGCTCGAGGCGATTTGCACCATTTTTAATGAGCGCCGCAAATTGTCTTCGCTGGCGGCCGCGAAGCGCTGAATTTCATAATCTTCGCCGCTAAAACTGCGGACGACGCGATGGCCAGAAATGGTTTCATTGCAAACTTGCGTTAATTCGCCCGCCGAGTTTTGTAGCTTCTTGCTCTGTGCACGCAATTTGTTGCCGACATTGCTCACCAATAAACCGACAATGGGCGCCACCGCGAGAAACACCAGAGACATTTTCCAATTTAGATAAAAGATATAACCGAGCAACCCGATTACGGTGAAGCCTTCGCGCACCAGGGTTTTTAGTGCGTCGGTTGCAGCGCCTGTGACTTGGGCGGTGTTATAGATAATGCGCGAAATGATGTGGCCGGAATTGTTGTCGTCATAAAAACGCGTCGGCAGATAAATGACATGGTTGAACGTTTGCGTGCGCAGATCGTGTACGACGCGATTCGATACCACCGATAAATAATAACTGCCGACATACGAACTGATGCCACGCACGATATATAGTCCGATCAGCATCGCCGGAATATAAAAGCGCGCGTCGTAATCCTTGCTCTGCACCGCCTGTACAAACACGCCTAGCAGCTTCGCCTGCAGCGGCTCGGTGGCGCCGAACGCGAGAAAGCCGAGAATGCTAATCAGAAACAGGCCCGAGTAGGGTTTGACATAGGCCAGCAGACGCAAATAGACCTGCAGCCGGCTCTGCGATTCAACGTGTTCCAGTTTCATGCGCGGGAAAGATTCCACCGATTTAGAAAGGCGCAAAGTATAGGCTTTTTCCCTCCTCGCTGGCGCCCAGGCGCGCTGTGTTATTATCCCGCGCCATCTTTCCCGATGGATTTATCGCGCCCATGACTCTCACCGTGCCCCGCTTCGATACCGCCAATGTTCTCGTCGTTGGCGATGTCATGCTCGATCGCTACTGGCATGGCGGCACCTCGCGCATTTCGCCGGAAGCGCCGGTGCCAGTGATCAAGGTCGACAATATCGAAGATCGGCCGGGCGGCGCCGGCAACGTCGCGCTGAATATCGCTGCGCTAGGCGCATCAGTTTCGCTGTTTGGATTGACCGGCCCCGATGAGGCCGGTGCGGCGCTCGCGGTGCGGTTGCGCGGCGCGCACGTCGATTGCCATTTTCACGTTGTCCCCGACCACCCCACCATCACCAAATTGCGTGTCGTCAGTCGCAATCAACAATTGCTGCGCATGGATTTTGAGCAGCCATTTGCCGCTACCGCTGCTGCTGAACTCAGTCGTCTGGCGCAACAGGGACTCACAAACTGCAAAGTCGTCATTCTTTCCGATTATGCGAAAGGCGCGCTGGTCGATCCGCAGCCATTAATTCGCGCTGCTCGCGCAGCTGGAGTGCCGGTGTTGGTCGATCCCAAAGGCAGCGATTTCGAACGCTACCGCCATGCAACATTATTGACACCGAACTTGAATGAGTTCGAGACCATCGTCGGCCGCTGCGCCGATGAACGTGAGCTTGTCACCAAAGGGCAAGCGTTGATGCAGCAATTGCAGCTCGACGCCCTGCTGATCACGCGCGGCGAACACGGTATGACGCTGCTACAACCCGGTCAGTCGGAATTGCATCTGCCGGCGCAGGCCCGCGAAGTATTTGATGTCACCGGTGCCGGCGATACCGTTATTTCGGTGCTCGCGGCCGCGTTGGCCGCCGGCGAGCCGCTGCCAAACGCGGTGTCGCTGGCCAATCTGGCGGCCGGCATTGTCGTCGGCAAACTCGGCACTGCGGTGGTGAGCGCGATCGAGCTGCGCCGCGCTGTCCAGCGTGCGCAGGGACGTTCACGCGGCACCATGAATCTAGAGCAATTGCGCACCGCGGTTGAGGAAGCGCATCTGAGCGGCGAAAAAATCGTATTCACCAACGGCTGCTTCGATATTTTGCATGCAGGGCATGTCGGTTATCTGCAGCAGGCGCGTGCGCAGGGCGATCGGTTGATTGTCGCGATCAACGACGATGCCTCGGTTACGCGCCTGAAAGGACCGGGGCGACCGATCAATGCGGTCGATCGCCGCATGGCGGTATTGGCAGGGCTCGAAGCCGTCGACTGGGTGATCAGTTTCGATGGCGACACCCCCGAGCAACTACTGCGCGAATTGCGGCCTGACATTCTTGTGAAGGGCGGCGATTACACGAAGGAACAAGTAGTGGGATGGCAAATCGTCGAAGGTTATGGCGGCGCTGTCAGGGTGCTGTCGTTTTTCGATGACTGCTCGACAACGGCAATCGTAAATAAAATAATCGAAAAAAATAAAAACTAGCCGACCGGGCGGGCTGCTGAGCCATGCTGTTTAGTTCCTATGAATTTATTCTGTTTTTTCTTCCGGTCACGCTGCTGATATTTTTTGCGATAGCACGCCAGGGGAAACATGAGATTGCCATCGCGTGGTTGATCATTGCGTCGTTCTTCTTTTACGGGTGGTGGAATCCCAAGTACATCCTTTTGCTCGCGCCGCTGATTGTCGCGAACTATTTTCTCGGACTGCACCTACTGAATACCCGTTCGCGCCCGATGCTGGTATTCGGCGTTACGCTAAATCTCGTCGTACTGGGCTATTTCAAATACGCCAATTTCTTTATCGATAATGTCGATGCATTGCTGGGTCTCGATTGGCACCTTAAAAAAATCATCCTGCCGCTGGCAATTTCATTCTTCACATTTCAGAAAATTGCGTACTTGGTGGATTGTTATCGCGGCGAAGGCGGCGAGCGCAATTTTCTGCATTTTTGTTTGTTTGTGACTTTTTTTCCGCAATTGATCGCCGGCCCTATCGTTCACCATAAGCAGATCCTGCCGCAATTCGCGAAGACGCAAACATGGATTTTCAATTGGGACAATATCGCGAAGGGTGTCACGCTATTTATCATCGGCTTAACGAAAAAAGTTTTGCTGGCAGACGATATTGCACAGTTCGCCACGCCGGTATTTCATGCAGCGGATACCGGCATCGCGCTGAGTTTTTTTGAAGCGTGGGGCGGAGCTCTGGCGTATACGCTGCAATTGTATTTCGATTTTTCGGGTTACGCCGATATGGCGATCGGTGCATCGCTAATGTTCGGTATTCATTTGCCGATCAATTTCAATTCACCCTATAAAGCATCGTCAATCACCGAATTCTGGCGGCGCTGGCATATGACACTGTCGCAATTTCTACGCGACTACGTTTATTTCCCGCTGGGCGGCAATCGCAAAGGCAAAATACGGCGGCAGACCAATCTGCTGCTGACCATGCTATTGGGCGGCCTCTGGCATGGCGCTGGCTGGAATTTTGTCATTTGGGGCGGGCTGCACGGCTTTTATCTAATTATCAATCACGGTTGGCGTGCCCTGCGTCAAAAGCACGGCAACGCCCACCGCGCCAACACTATCGGAAACGTTTTCTCGATCGCACTAACGTTTATTTGTGTCGTTATTGCGTGGGTATTTTTTCGAGCCGAAACGTATCACGGCGCTATTGGCATGCTGTCATCAATGCTTGATTTCGGTGCTTTGCGCGTAACACCGCAAACCGCCCAGTGGGGACCAGCGCATTTACTGCCACTGCCATTGATAGCCGATCCGGAAGCGACGCGGTTCGTCGATGCCGGCCTCATCAAACGATTGCTGATCGGCGCGCTCATCATTTGGGCGTTACCGAATAGCCAGCAATACGTCGGCCCTAAAACCGAGGCAAATAGTTCACCGGCGCGCTGGCGCTGGCATCCCAGCTGGCTGCCCGCGGTAATTTTGTTGTTTTTGCTATTCAAAGCGTTGTTTGCGATGGACCGCATCAGCGAATTTCTTTACTTCCAGTTTTGAACGATGCGCAACCGAACCTATAGTCTGATTATATTGATACCGCTGCTGGCGCTGGCCAGCGCTGCACTCTTGCTCATGTTTTATATTCAGCCCAATTTCGACGCCGATTTAACCAGGATCGGCGGTTTCACCAATCGCGAATTTGGTTGGAATATTCCACAGAAAATCACCGCCGACGATTCGATAACGATGGCCAAAGATTTGGCAGATAACGCCGCATATCACGATGTTGTGGTTATCGGCGATTCGTTTTCGCATTTCGAGAAACCGCGCCTGAATCGATGGCAGCAGATTTTTTCCTCGGCGACAGGCACTTCACTCGTCACTTATCATTTCAAACACGTGTGGCTGGATGATTATTTAAATAGCGCGGCATTCAACGAACACCCGCCGCGCATTTTGGTGATGGAATTTGTTGAAAGAAATATTGAAGCTTTTGTGAAGGCTGGCCGGCTGGCGGAATGTGCGAACGATGAAGTCGCTGCCAACAATCAGCCGCTGACATTAGAGAATAGATCGGTAGCCATGTTGCCGCTACGCCGGCCAACCGGCATCGCGTCGCTCGAAGAGGCCATGAATTATTTGCGCGTGAACGCTAAGGGCAACCGCAAAGTCAACGTTTTTCCACTGACCACAACCGCACTATTTAGCAGTAACACACCGGATCAATTGCTGACTCTACGCGACGACCAATTGAAATACCGCATTGCTAAAACGGATATCGCGCGACTCGGTTGTTATTTATTAGCACGCCAGCAACGCGCCGAAACGAATGGCATTACGCACTTTGTCGTGATGGTGCCGCCCGATAAAACTTCGCTGTATTGCCCGTTTATCAAACTCGGCAAAAATACTCGCTGCGATAGCGTAGTGAACGCTCTGTTTGTACCCGGGCTTCACGTTATTAGGCTGGATCGGCAATTTGATCAAGCCGTGCAGCGTGGCGAAATGGATGTGTATTTGCCGAACGATACACACTGGGGTTATCGCGGTTCCGAACTCGCTGCGCAAACATTGCAGGATTGGTTCAGCTCGTTGCCTTCTACAAACTAGCTCGCCAATGCGTTAATGCCGCGCGCACTGATCACGAAACCACGATCCATGTCATCGCGAGCAACCGTGACCAATTCCAATTTATCCCGTCCCTTCCAATCCGCCTGCTTCCATTGCACGAAATGTAAATAAGGGAATTCACGCGCGCCGGTTAAATCGTTCGTCAATGAACCGTCGCGCCAATACCAGGTCGTAGGAAAATTGAAACTGCCATCGAGCCATGGAACGCTGGCGCAGACAGTACTATAAGTTTCCGAAAAGTCGACGTTGCGCATATAGGGATCGCGGCCAAATACCCAATTGCGCAACCATTTTGGCCAACTGCGATGACGCAGAAACACGCGACTGAAGGCGCGCTCGTCGAGCGCGACATGCGTGCCGAGCATAAGTTGCTGCCAATCGGGAACACGATAAAACGCAGTACGCATTAATTCGGTATTAGCGATCAACGTCAAATGGCCGGAAATTCGGCGGCCGTGACAAGAAATCAATTGATGCGTCAGCCGATGCTCGTTGAAATGCGCACGCAAATTTCCATAGATAACATCGATATCGCCAAAGCCCCAATAATCGCAACCTTGCAATTCTTCGCGATGAATTAATCCATAAGCTGGACGCAGGTCGCACAATTTGTAGGGCGCGGCGGGATCGAATTCGATGCGCAACACGTCGCGCGCCCGCTGCTTATATTCAGCAAATGTCATTTCGGTGAATTGCACATTGTGCGGTGCACCTGTCGGCACGCCGCAATCGGTAAAAAACAACCAGCGAATCGACGGATTGCGCGCGCAACTGATAAGGAAAAAATCAAACCAAAAAGGCCAAGTCCCGAAATAGGGAATGATTATTGTGATGGATTTCATCGCGGACCCGATTCGCCTTAGTTATTCGCAACCTTCGCTGTCGTATTCGCAACTATAGATGAATAACTATTGTGACGATGATTGTCGCGAGAGTGAACGACCGACGCCGTTTCCGTAAATAAATTCAGCTATGCGAGGAAATTCATAAGATGGTGCCAGGGGCGGCTTCGAATCTACAATCTAACTAGTTGAATATTAAAACTTAACCATTTGCGATTGTTGATCAATACCCCAAAATCTACCCCCAAATTACCGCGCTGGAAGCGAATAGCTGCCCAGTCACCAGCCAAGAAAACTAAATACGAGCATCCGACGAACGATAGTTCGACTAGCGCACCCTCGACTACTCATGCGATAACTTTGAACTGACGGGACTGTCCGGAATACGATACTGATAACAAGTGAGCCAGATCGGCTCGCTTGCCTTACCGCTTTGTTGGATAGTCTCCAGTTCCTGTAAAGTTGCGTTCTTGACGCGTTTAACCTGCTTTACCGGCAATTTAGATTTGCTCAACCTTCCAATGTTATCGACAACCCGCTCAGCGGGTGTGGGAGCATCTCTTTTTTCGTTGCGTAAGGTTTTGGATGCGCAGCTAACTATAGGCAAGGTGAGGATATGTACGGCATGAGCACCGAGCGCGACGTTGCGTTAATTGATGAGTTGCGCGCCCGACCTGCTGAAACATCTTGGCTCGAGTTTAAGCAAAACAATTTCGATCCAGAAGTGATCGGTAAGCGTTGCTCTGCTTTGTCCAATGCTGCGCGCATAGACGGCAAGGATTGCGCCTATATGATTTGGGGGATTGAAGATGGCAGCCACAACATAGTCGGTACCCACTTCGATCCGGAAGCCGAGAGAGCAAGTGGACAAGTGTTGCAGTTGTGGTTGGCCAATAAGCTTCAGCCAAGCATCCCATTCAATTTTCGTGTGATAAATCACCCACAGGGACGAGTTGTATTGCTAGAGATCCCAGCAGCAACTGGTACGCCCGTGAGTTTCGGTGGCGTGCCGTATATCCGTATCGGGAGTGCCACGCCAAAACTCACGGATTACCCCGAACGGTATCAAAAGCTGATCGAGTGTATGCAGCCATACCGATGGGAGCACGGTATCGCACGCCAATTCGCCACCGGTGATGAGGTGCTAACTTTGCTGGATTACAGCCAGTATTTCCGCCTTACGAAACAGCCCTTGCCGGACAATCGCTCCGGCATTTTTGAAAAGCTGGAAGCTGATCGGCTGATCGTTCGAGATGTAGGGGATCGCTGGAATATTACGAATCTTGGCGCCATCTTGTTTGCCGCTCGGTTAAGCGACTTCGATGCTGGCTTAGCACGCAAAGCGGTTCGGTTCGTGGCTTATGGAGGCAAGAACCGAGCAGCCATGGTAACGCACCGACTGGATGGTCAGAAAGGCTATGCAATGGGTTTTGAGGGCGTGGTGAAGTATTTGAATGATCTCTTACCTAAGAACGAGCATATTGGTGCGGCTTTACGCGAGGCGCACCCCGTTTTTCCTGAGCTGGCGATCCGCGAACTCGTCGCGAATGCATTGATTCACCAAGACATGACCGTAACCGGTGCGGGACCGCAGATAGAGCTTTTCGAGGATCGAATTGAGATTAGCAATCCTGGTGCACCGTTGGTCAAACCAGAGCGCATGATTGATTTGCCGCCAAGATCGCGCAATGAGGCGTTAGCTTCGTTGATGCGTCGCATGAACATGTGTGAAGAGCAAGGCAGTGGCCTTGACAAAGTGTTGCAAGAGGTTGAGATTTTTCAATTACCCCCGCCCCTATTTCGTGCGGAATTGAACTCAACCCAGGCCGTGTTGTACGGGCCCCGAAGTTTCGCTGAAATGACCCCGGACGAACGGGTGCGCGCCTGCTACTTCCATGCCGTGCTGCGTTTTCTCAGTGGGGACAAAATGAAAAACTCGACTTTGTGTGTGCGGCTGGGCATTGCTCCCAAAAACGCGGCTCAAGCGACTGCGGTAATTAATAGGACGCTGGAAGCTGAGTTAATCCGGGTTGCTGATCCAGATCATCCTCGCGGCGGCTATGTTCCAATCTGGGCCTGAGTTTCTTGATCCAGTTTTGATTCTGAGGGCGCTGGGGCGCGGAGGGGTATTAAAAGTCCTTTAGGGATCATGGAGATAGAGATTATATGTGGGCTGTAAACTCTTGATTCTGTTTTGATAATCGTAACGCGCGGGTGAGTTCTGCTCAGCCCACCTAACCCGACATGTCATAAACCGCCTCAAAGCGCTTGATTCTACTGGCCTCATCTATCGTCGATACCATTACCAGGGTGCTGCATCGCAGTATCAGGAAGATAGAGATTAGGGGGCGGGCCGAGATGGCATCTCAGGCCCCGTGCTTAAAAGTAATCATATGCTCCCCTTATCGTCACTAGATTGATGCTCTACGAAGGCTAATAGGCCAGGACCCATTTACAACTATGTACGTACATTTATGCGCGACGTAAGGGCAGCGTGACAATGCCGTTATTTACATTCGCACCAGAGACTTCATACACAATATTATTTATCTGAACAGCCGCTACATGGCTTGGGACAAGCCCTGCTTGCTCGGCGACTTGAAGCTCTCCCCAGCCATAAATCAATGATGTTTCACCTTGTGCGCCGGTGTAATTCTCCAAAATAACAGGGGGATCAAAATTGAGAATTTCGCAGTGAATAGAGGATGGGTCGCTGCCAAAGGTGTGCATTATAATTTCGGCTTTCATCAATTGGTTTTTCCTGGTTTATTTTTGCAATTATCATACGGGTTTTAATTGTCAGATTGGTAAGTGGGGGCCTGACGCGTGAGATAGCCGGCTTGCTCCCACCAGTGAATGCAGGTAGGCATAGGGCTCGAGGCCCGTCGGGTAGAGCGCCGCCTTGACATGGTGGAGGTCAGCGCAACTGATTCGTAATCAGTCGTTCCCAAGAGACTTAAAATCCCTCGCCAGCGCACCTGCTAGACACAAGCGCCGCAAGCTAAAAATCCGCTGATCTCGATTAGATTAGTATCAAACTCGATACCAAAATACGCATATCGCAGACACTCATGCCACTATCTAACGGAGAACAAAATGAAGCTGAATGATTTAATTAACCTAAAAGACATAGTCAGCATGATAGTTGGTGGACTGATAACCTGGGGCTTCAGCTACGCCTATTACGAGAAAGCAGGAAAAGACTTAACGGAGGAAGCAAAAAAACTAAGACAGCTACAAGCAACTACGTTGCAGGCAATAAGATACTTGCAGCAAGGCTTACCGTTTGAGGTAAAAACAAGAGAAAACGGCGACGTGTATACCAATGTGATTATCAACCCGACCTCCGCCACCCAGTAAAGCCAAAGGACGATTGCTGTTCGAGCAACCGTGCACTATCGGCATAACTCGATGAAATAATCTAGAGGGAAATAAACAAGCAGCGCATTTCGCAGAATCAGTACAACTAAATCGCGATCCTTCAGAGATGTTTTCGCGTCGCGACAACTGCAATGCCGCGCCTCGTGAAAATGGTCCGATCTCTAAGACTGATGCACATGGCGTCATCGCCCGGTTCAATGCAGATCGGCACTTTCGGGATCGTGGGAGTATTCGCTTCTTTGATTAGCTTGCGTACTTGTCTGCGACGATAGGCGAAAGCCAAATGAACAATCGACAGAAGAACGACCAAGCATATAAATTTCATAAATCGGACATTTGATATCAATTTATTCAGAAAATATCTCGTCAAAGTTGTCTGGCTTTCAAAATCAGCCGTGACTCGACAAAAAACTAAAGATCATCGCGCGGTGTCGTCGTAGCGTCGATCTGTTTGCGAAACCCCCGCGTGCTCACTTGGGCGGGGATGGTTGTCTATTTACCGTACGGTTTTCAATTCCCTCTTCAGTCGATACGCCATGTTCTTACGCAGATGGTCCTTGTCAATCGATCGAGACATTTTGTTCTCCACTTCTCTTGTCCGGATATTTCGCTACACAATCCAAGAGCAGCGCCGCGGATAGGGGAGCGATTGCTCGCAACAGCAGTGGGAAAAGATTAAAACAACTTCAACCCCCTTGGTATATTTATTAAGGTGTCCATTTATTGGACCAAGCGAACCCCTAAAAAAGGGCTCCATGGTGCCAATAATTGGTACCACCTGTATCAATTTTTGGCACCACTGCGGGTTGCGTGGTCACAATTATTGGTACCACCCGTACCAATTAATGGACCGGGCATTTTGATAATTTCGGCAGTGAATGATCGCGGTGGTGCGTTCGTCGGCTTGACCTGCAAATCCTTTCCGGGGCATGGGTCGATAGCGTTCCAAGTCAATGCGTATAGCGCACAGCGACCACCAGGGTTAATGAATTGCCAATCGCGAGTTCGAAGAATGAATTTTCTTTCCTCCAGCTCGCGCAACAATTTCGCTAACGTACTTTTGGAATTGGTCACCCCGCGGGCTTTCATTACTGAGAATGCGGCCGACAAATCGCCGTTGTTGTGACTGTTGTACTGCCGCGATAACTCCAATAACAAACGCACGGCACCGCTCGACAGCGCTATGTAATCGGGATGATTCATAACATGGTGAGGGATGCCGGCAAAGCGACGGCCATTCGATTTCTCGCGAGAGTGGGCCATCCTTAGCCCTCCAGCGGTTTAACGAAGATATCCGGCTCGGGATAATCCTCATCGCCTTTGTCACCAAAACCCGCCAGAACGCGTTCTATCGCGTCTTGAGGGTTTTCAGCATCAACGGTATACCTCGTTTCGCATTTCGTGATGGTGCACACCTGAAAGCGTTTCATGCTCCTGCTCTCCACTTACCGGGAAGCAACACATAACGCGCAACGCTGTGGCGGTTGCCTTGCGCGTTGGTGTCGTGATCCCAGGTGCGTGCGATGTTGAACCCGTAGTCCCAGCGCAATTCATGCACTCGCGCCGCCGGCATCATCACATCGAATTTTTCGCGCAGCTCGATAGTGGTTAAACCGTTCGGAGATTCGCGCAGCGCATCGATCACGCATTGCCGCTGGGCGGCGAGAGAATTACCATTCGCAGCACTACGCTTGCGGCTGCTTCCATTGGGAGTGGCCGTTTTTGTTTTCATGGCTCACCCCTTACGCAGCACACGGGCCGCTGTCGCGCTCTGCGGCGCGCTCAGCGATCCATTGATTAATTTCGGATAACAACCATCCGCTCGCGCGACCACCGGGAACGAGTTTCAGTGGCTTGGGGAAGCGTCCTTGTGCTGCGAGACTATGAACGTGCGCGCGGCAAAGGCCGGTTTTTTGTCGAACATCAGCGAAACGCAAAACGCAGTCGCCGGGGATGTTTGGGGCAGTGACATTCGCTGATTGCGAATTGATGTCTGAAACTTTTTCAGTAGCCATACATATGCCTCCGTGGGCAGTAGTGAATGTATAGCTAGTTAAAACTGCGATCTTGGATTAGCCGGCTATTTCAAGATTTCTCCCGCAGCATTCCACCATCCGTCTAAAGTGCTTTTAGCTATTTTCTTGCTCCCGCTCAATGCTTCGCAGTTGATTTCATAGCGTACAAGTCCCTTCATGCAAATTGTCTCGATTGATATGTCCTCTGTGCTTCCCGCTTCCGCGGAGCGAATAAAATCCATCAAAGATCGGCCGCTTCTTCTCGCGTTTTGCATCGCGCCTACAACGACACTTCTATGAGTGGGTTGAGTTTTTGGTCTTCCATGTTTGGCGGCACGTCTCTGTCGATAACTGAACTCACGCTCTTGAGCACGAGCCTCCGCATCTTCAATGGATTTTTCTCCCTCTTGCCTTAATTTCGCGCGAACACCCAGCTCAAAAGCCAGTTGAGCATTGCAGAGCGAAGTCATTGCACCAATCATCGAAGCGTTAGACGCATCACTCTCTCGTGCACTTTTCAGTTGTTGTTTGGTTCGATATGCGGCATACGTCTGATCAACAAATTCAAGCAAATCATCAAGAGAGATGAGGAAGAATAGTCGTGGAATATCTGAAAATGGTTCACCTCGATCTGAAACTGCTCTAAGCCCGTGATCCACAATTATCGATCGAGCGAAAAAATGCCCCACAGACTCAGGCACTATTTTAGATAGCCCGGAAAGCCTCAGCGTGCCTTCGTGAAACAATGGTGAAATCATCGACAGAAACGCCGCAATAGTTTCGACTTGCGATGGGCGACTAGATCCCCAATTTTCTAGGTCAGCGAAACTGCCGGCTCTTATTCTTATCCGCTCATAGATTGAAAACGATTTTTGGTCGATCCGTATGTTTTTATCTAAATAGGGAAAAACGTCTTCATCGATAAGCGCTGCGATTCTTTTCGCACGCGAAATAAAAATATTTTCGTGTTGATCGGATGCGGTGCTGCTCATAAAAATATCGTCAAATTAATGGGCTTAATTGAAATGCCAGACCAGTAGAGTAAGGGCTTTCTGCACCAAAAACGCTGCGCCAGCGGGTCAGGGAAACCCGTTTTCTCCCCGTCGGGATAGGCGCTGCAAACTCGATTAATTGAACAAGAGCGAGTTACATTCGGCCATCAATTGGTCAAAACTTTTACTGCCGGTCTGAAAGAGTTTTTCCAATGCTTCTTCCTCCCACGGAAGCACTTTGGTGTCTGTTGAGGCGTCGGGATCAGGGAACACGTGATAGGAATAGCCGGGACCATCATCAACCCCGTCCACTGTCCAATCGTCCCTCCATACAATGTCCACCACAGTGCAGAATACTTTTGTGTTTCTACGATTTATAAAAACCTCTTCGCCTACTTGGAAAATCGGGTAGCGTCTGGAGGTGGCGCGAGTTGCGTTGACCCTTTCGAGAGCTGCCTGCCTGCACGACTTCGCAAAAGAACGCCCTTTTCTAACGATGTATTTGTATCGTCCATAGCGAGTAATGCTCAGGTAGTGTTCGTCGCGGGGGTTGTGAGAAGCTTTTCTCACTAATTGGCCACGATAATAGGTCGCTGAAACTTTGTTGTTTCCAGGTTCGCCGGGCAGCAAAATCCGTTCAACAATACCTGCGGCAATTAAGTCCTCAGCGGTGCCTGTCCAAGTTTCCCAATGTGCATAGGTCTCATGCTGCAGCGTGCTCGTGCTACCCTTCTCACCAGCCATATTTCACCTTCCTATCAGGTGGTTTGTGGTTAGGGGGTGAAGGTGCCACTAACACCCTCGCCCCCGCTTATTGCCGTTTGGCAATTCTTTAATCGACGTATCGAAATTCAATCCGCGTAATTTCTGTTTCTGGCGTGCAACCTTTATGGCTGGCGCAGAACATCGATATAAATTCCTCGCGTGACATATCGGGAAAGCCTTCGCGTATGACTTCTTCCTGCGTGATTGCCGATAGAGGTTCGCGAGTAACGAGCGCGATTTCGAGCACACGCAACGTTGATAATTTTTCGCCGGGGCGCAGCCCTCGAGATTTGCGCACGGCGCGCACTCGATCGCCCGGTTTTATAAATGCCCAGCCATCGCGACGCGTGACGGTTTTGGTGCCGTCGAGTATTTGCTGAGTGGTCAGCATGAAAGACATGTTTCTCATGCGCGCGCGAAGTCCACTGGAACGACGTTGCTACCGGTCTCCAACTGCTCCAGATAATCCGCCCACCACTGCATCATGCCGCGCCGTTGCTCGAGGTAATGCGCGTGGTTGTATGTCGCGCGGATTTCGTCATTGTCGCCGTGCGCGAGCTGTCGTTCGATCCAATCCTTGTTGTAACCCTTGCCGTTCAATTCGGTGCTGAGCATGTGGCGAAAACCGTGGCCGGTTTGCCGGCCTTTGTAGCCGAGGTCGGCCAAGCATTTATTGATCGTGTTTTCGCTCATGGGACGCTTAGGGTCATTGCGGCCGGCGAACACCAGATCGAAACGACCGGTGAAAGGTTGCAGCTCGCGGAGGATCGTCACGGCCTGGTGCGACAATGGGACGAGGTGGGGGCGGCGCATCTTCATTCGCTCTAGGGGTATCGTCCACACCGCGTTGTCGAAATCGAACTCGCTCCATAGCGCGTTGCGCAGCTCCCCTGGGCGCACCGCCGTGAGCATCAGCAGCCGTATGGCGGCTTTGGTGAGATAGTTGCCCCGATAGTCGCGAATGGCCGCGAGCAGGCCGGGAAGCTCGGCAATGGGCACAAAGGGATGGTGTTGAACATGGGGCGCGGGCGCGGCGACCACATCGAGATCGGTAGCGGGATTGAGGTGTAGCGCACCTTTGGCCAATCCGAAGCGGAATATCTGATTGAGCCACTGCCGACACTTCTTCGCGACATCGAACGTCTCGCGGCGTTCGATACGACGCAAGAAGTCCACCAGCTCAGGGCGCGTGATATGCGTAACGGGTCGCGTACCCAGCCCGGGGATCAATTCGTTTTGCAGGTAGAGGTTAGCTTTATAGGCCGTGGACTTCGCCCAGCGCGGCGCGTTGTAGGCGAGCCATTCATTAGCGAGTGCTTCGAAAGTGTTCTCAGCGGTAGACGCCTGCACTCGATCGCGCTCTTTGCGCTCATGCACCGGGTCGATGCCGATGGCCACCAGCTTTCGGGCTCGATCGCGTTCGGTACGCGCGGCGCTCAGGCTTATCTCTGGATAGGTACCGATGGCGTACAGCTTCTCTTTGCCGGCCAGCCGATATTTCAGCCGCCATAGCTTCGAGCCGCCCGGTCGGACATCAAGGAATAAACCCTGACTATCGCCAAGTTTATATGGTTTTTCTTTTGGCTTTGCCTGCCTGAGGGCGGTGTCGGTGAGCGCCATGGGGGTATCGTTTCGCAACCAAACTCAAGGTACCCCTAAACGTACCCCCAAATAGCACTGGCTGTAAATAGACCATACTGGACATGGCTAGACGCTAAACGCTGATTTGGCGCGGGTTTCAGGAGAGTTTGTGGACAGTGCTGGACGTACTTGGGGGTATCAATGGTGCCCAGGGGCAGAATCGAACTGCCGACACGCGGATTTTCAATCCGCTGCTCTACCGACTGAGCTACCTGGGCGTGCTGGGCTGCGCCGGGGCCGGCGCGAGAGGCGCGTATTAAACCGTTATGCCTTGCGCGAGTCAAGCCAAACGCAACCGACATTATTGCTCCGGCGGCACGTAGCCCTCGGCCTTGGCGAAATCTTCGCCGGCAAAAAACTTATCCATTTCCTGCTGCAGGAATTTGCGCGTCGATGGGTCCATCAAACTCAATCGACGCTCATTGATCAGCTGGGTCTGATGCTCCTGCCATTCCTGCCATGCCTGTTTAGAAACATGCTCAAATATTTCCTGTCCTTTCGGTCCCGGATACGGCGGCATCGCTAAGCCTTCCAATTCGCGCTGATATTTTTTGCAGTACACCATGCGGGTCATTGCATTACCTCAAATTCGCTAACAGTTTTATCACCGGTGCCGCCAGGCCAATAGCAACCGGCGCCTGCGGGTCATACCAAAGATGACGTGACGGCTCCATGATTGCGCTGGTATCGCGACGCAAACTCAACCGCACCGGCGCAATATCGAAATGGTAGTGGCTGAACGTATGGCGGTAGTCATGCCAGCGTTCGAGCAGATCGACCTCGAGCCGTAGCTGATCCGCACAATAGGCAACCGGATCAAGCGCTGGATCGATTTGCGGAAACACCCACAGCCCAGCCCAGATGCCGCCCGCCGAGGGACGCTTTTCCAACAGAATTTGGTTGTCGCGATCGCTGACGATCAGCATTTGCGCGCTTTTTACCGGCAGTATCTTTTTCGGCTTTTTGCCGGGGAATTGCGCTACCGAACCGAGCCGATGCGCGGCGCAATCATCCGCCAGCGGGCACAACGGACACGCAGGCTTGGTACGCGTACACAGCGTGGCACCGAGATCCATCATCGCTTGCGTGTAATCGGCGACGCGCTGCTCGGGGGTATGCGCCTCGGCAAAATCCCATAAGGTTTTTGCGACAGCAGTCTCGCCGGGGTAACCGCCCACCGCGTGAAAGCGGGCCAGCACGCGTTTGACGTTGCCATCGAGAATCGCCGCGCGCTGGCGAAAAGCAATCGCGACGATCGCACCGGCGGTGGAACGACCGATACCCGGCAGCTCGCTTAAGCTCTCGACATCTTGTGGAAACTCACCGCGCCAGCGCTCACAAATTATTTGTGCGGTGCGTTGCAGATTGCGCGCGCGGCTGTAATAACCGAGCCCGGTCCATAGATGCAGCACTTCGTCTTCACTCGCAGCGGCAAGCGCCTGCACGGTGGGCAATGCCTGCATGAAGCGCTGGTAATACGGAATTACCGTCTGCACCTGGGTCTGCTGCAGCATGATCTCCGACACCCAGACGCGATAGGGCGAAATATCCTGCTGCCACGGCAGATGCTTGCGACCATGCCGATCGAACCACGTCAGCACGCGCGCGGCGATATCGATTGCGCGGCGGTTTAACGCGTCCATACCCAGCCTGATTCGGCGCGCGTAAACCCGAGTTGGCGCCATAGGTCGGCGAGATCGTCGGCCGCGGTCACGTGCAATTGCGCGACATGCAATTGTTCGGCGTGTTGTTGCAGCAGTTCCAGCAGTTGTCGCGCGGTACCGCGACGGCGTGTCATCGCGCGCACGCACAAATGTTCGATTTTGCCGCTATCGGACAGCCACACCGCCGCCAGTAGACGGCCGTTGAAGCGACCGGCGATCAGCGTTTTGTCGGCATCGCGCTGGTTATCGAGCCAATCCCGAAACGACGCCACAGGCGGTACCGGATAATCGGCATAGATTTTTTCCAGATCAGCGAGATCAGTGACGTCGGGGCGGTTAATGATTTCAAGGGTCACGGGCATAAGAAGTACGGCATCGCGAGAGGTAAATCCAAAGTGAGTTCTTTATAATACCGATTTATTCCTTTAGAAGATCGATCTGGGTCTGGAGAACCACATGGTTGCGCGCAAGGCCACCGTCACTCGCGATACCCTCGAAACGCAAATCACCGTCAGCATCAATCTCGATGGCAGCGGTCAATCGCGTTTCGAGATCGGCGTGCCGTTTCTTGAACACATGCTCGATCAGGTCGCGCGGCATGGTTTGATCGATATCGATATCAGCGCGAAGGGCGATCTGCATATCGACGATCACCACACTGTCGAGGATGTCGGCATCACACTGGGGCAAGCCTTCGCGCAAGCGGTCGGCGATAAAAAAGGTATGAATCGCTACGGCCATTCATACGTGCCGCTCGATGAAGCACTGTCGCGCGTGGTGATCGATTTCTCCGGTCGCCCGGGCCTTGAATTGCACGTGCCGTTCACGCGCGGCCGTATCGGCAATTTCGATGTCGATATGTTCGGCGAATTTTTTCGGGGCTTCGTCAATCACGCCAAAGTCTCGCTACACATCGATAACCTGCGCGGCGTGAATAGTCACCACCAAGCGGAAACCGTATTCAAAGCCTTCGGCCGCGCGCTGCGCATGGCGTGCGCACTCGACGAACGCATGAGCGGCGTAATGCCGTCAACCAAAGGTACGCTGTAACTTATGCCTTCCAGTCAATCGAGCGTTGCGGTTATCGATTACGGCATGGGTAATTTGCACTCGGTCGCAAGCGCATTGCGTAAGGTCGATCCGAATGCAAATGTGCTGGTCACTAGCGAAGCGCGCGATATTCTCAACGCCGACCGCGTGATCTTTCCTGGCGTCGGTGCGATTCGCGATTGCATGGCGGAAATCCTGCGGCTCGGTTTCGATCGCGTCGTACGCGATGTTATCGACAGCGGCAAACCGCTGCTCGCGATTTGTGTCGGTATGCAGGCGCTGATGAATCACAGCGAGGAAAATAACGGCGTCGATTGTCTGTCGATTCTTCCTGGCGCGGTAAAATTTTTTGGCGACCCGTTGCAAAATGCCAATGGCGAGAAATTGAAAGTTCCGCACATGGGCTGGAATCAGGTACATCAAACGCAGGCGCATCCGCTGTGGAAAAATATCGCGCAGGACAGCCGTTTTTATTTCGTGCACAGCTATTACGTGCAATGCACACAGCCGGACTATGTGGCAGCCACTGCGCAATATGGCGTGACCTTGCATGCAGCGCTGGCGCGCGACAATTTGTTTGCCGTGCAATTTCACCCCGAAAAAAGCAGCGATGCGGGTTTGATGCTGCTGAAAAATTTTCTGTGCTGGGACGGCAAACCGTAGTGCGACTAGCCCCTTTTTTAAGGGGATATTGATCTCACATTGAAATAAATTTTTGAGTAGTCCGATGTTAATTATTCCCGCAATCGATTTGAAAGACGGCAAATGCGTGCGCCTGCGTCAGGGCCTGATGGATGACTCCACGGTATACGGCGACGATCCGGTATCGATGGCGCAGCGCTGGGTCGATGCCGGCGCGCGACGTTTACATTTAGTCGATTTGAACGGCGCATTTGCCGGCACGCCGATTAACGGCGCTGCGGTTACCGCGATTGCGAAAAAATTTCCGCAGTTGCCGATTCAAATCGGCGGCGGTATCCGTAACGTGGAAATCATCGAGCATTATCTGAACGCCGGCGTCACGTACGTTATTATCGGCACCAAAGCGGTGAAAGAGCCGGCATTTATCGGCGAAGTCTGCAAATTATTTCCGGGCCATATTATCGTCGGCCTCGACGCAAAAAATGGTCTCGTCGCCACCGATGGCTGGGCTGAAATTTCAAATATTCAAGCCAGCGAATTGGCAAAGCGTTTCGAGCAGGATGGCGTGTCGTCGATTGTCTATACCGACATTAGCCGCGATGGAATGATGCAGGGCGTTAACATCGAAGCGACGGTGGCGCTCGCGCAGGCATCGTCGATTCCAGTGATTGCGTCCGGCGGCGTGACGAATATGGAAGATATTCACGCGCTAAAAGCCGTCGCATCAGAAGGCATTCTCGGCGCCATCACCGGCCGTGCCATTTACGAAGGCACACTCGACCTCGCCGCAGCGCAACGCTACTGCGATCAATAAGCGAATTGTTATGACCAGCATCGGCACCCCGTTTTCGGCCACCGCCAAAAAAATTCTGCTGCTGGGTTCCGGCGAACTCGGCAAAGAAGTGGCGATAGAGGCGCAACGTTTTGGCGTCGAGGTGATTGCCGTCGATCGTTATGCGAACGCACCGGCAATGCAGGTCGCGCATCGCAGCCATGTCATTTCGATGCTCGACGGCGCCGCACTGCGTCGCCTTGTCGAATTAGAAAAACCCGATTTGATTGTGCCGGAAATCGAAGCGATCGCGACCGACACATTGATCGAACTCGAGCGCGAAGGTTTTCACGTGGTACCGACCGCGCGCGCAGCGCAATTGACGATGAACCGCGAAGGCATTCGCCGTCTCGCCGCCGAGACATTGCAGTTGCCGACATCGCCGTATCGTTTCGCCGAAACCGAAACCGAATTTCGCGATGCGATCGCTGTGATCGGAACGCCGTGCGTAGTCAAGCCAATCATGAGCTCGTCGGGCAAAGGACAATCGGTGGTGAAATCGACCGACGATATTACGCACGCATGGAATTACGCGCAGCAAGGTGGACGCGCCGGCGCCGGCCGCGTGATTGTCGAAGGTTTTATTCAATTCGATTACGAAATTACATTGCTGACGGTACGCACAAAGCACGGCACACAATTCTGCGCGCCGATCGGCCATCTGCAAATCGATGGCGATTATCGCGAGTCGTGGCAGCCGCAACCGATGTCGAGCGACGCACTGGAAAAATCACAGCAGATCGCGCGCGCCATAACAGAAGCGTTAGGTGGTACCGGATTATTCGGCGTCGAATTATTCGTGCGCGGTGATGACGTGATTTTCAGCGAGGTGTCGCCGCGCCCGCACGATACCGGTCTAGTGACATTAATCTCACAGGATCTGTCCGAATTCGCATTGCACGTGCGCGCCATTCTCGACCTGCCGATTCCAACAATCCGCCAATTGGGCGCATCGGCGTCGTGCGCATTGCTGGTCGAAGGCGATTCTGACCGCGTGCAATTTCACGATATCGATAAAGCGCTCGCACAACCCGATACCGCGCTGCGGCTATTCGGCAAACCGGAAGTGCGTGGCCAGCGCCGCATGGGCGTAGGACTCGCGCGCGGCACCTCGATCGACGAAGCACGTCAAAAAGCATGTGCGGTAGTGGCCGCGCTTAAAGTGGAGCTGTAACGATGGGTCTCGCGAAACGCATTATTCCGTGTCTTGATGTCGATAAGGGTCGCGTGGTCAAAGGCGTGCAATTCGTCGATATCCGCGATGCCGGCGATCCGGTCGAAATCGCCAAGCGCTACAACGATCAGGGCGCCGACGAGATTACATTCCTCGACATCACCGCCAGCCATGAAGATCGCGCGACCACGGTGCACACGGTCGAGAAGATCGCCGAAGAGGTTTTCATCCCGCTAACGGTCGGCGGCGGTATTCGCACCGTGGCCGATATTCGGCGCATGCTGAATGCTGGCGCGGACAAAGTCAGCATCAATACTGCCGCGATTCACAATCCGGATTTCGTCAAAGAAGCTGCCGAGAAATTCGGCTCGCAGTGCATCGTCGTCGCGATCGATACCAAACAGGTCAGCGCTCCTGGTGAGCCATTGCGCTGGGAAATATTCACGCATGGCGGGCGCCGCGCCACCGGTATCGACACGATCGAATGGGCAAAACGCATGGTGCTGAACGGCGCCGGCGAATTGCTCGTCACCAGCATGGATCGCGACGGCACGAAAATCGGTTTCGATCTGGCCGTGACACGCGCGATCAGCGATGCGGTACCGGTGCCGGTGATCGCCTCAGGCGGCGTCGGTGCGTTGGATCATTTAGTAGCGGGTGTGAAGGAAGGCGGTGCGGATGCGGTATTGGCCGCGAGCATTTTTCATTTCGGGCAGTTCACCGTACCCCAGGCTAAGCGTTTCATGGCCGAGCATGGAGTTGAGGTACGGCTTTAGTCAGCGGGCGAGCGAAGCGTACAAACGCGACAGCGTTTTGGGCTCGGCCAGGGTCATGAATTCAATAAAATCATAAAGCCCTTGCTCGGCTTCGCGGCGATCATCGAAGGGGCCCATCGGCGCACCTTCGCGAGTCTTGAAATACCAATCACCGTTGACGACAAAAAAGCGATTGCGTCGCGACGGTACGCCACCCGCTTCACCTGCACGATTGAGGTTGATTGCCATAACCATTGAACTCGCTAAATTGGTAGGAATATAACCAAGCCGCTGGCGATTCTAACGACAATTTACAGAATGTACATATGCGTCAACACGGCTGCGCCAAAGCCTTGGCTGAATCATTACCTCAAGCACAGCCTTTTATCGAATTGCCAAATCGGCGCCGCAAGCCGGCCATTTTTCAGCCGGCTTTTTGGCACTTTTATTGTTTCGCGTCGGCCTGATTCGCGACGGCCGCGTCTTTAATTCGATCCATACCGAACACATTCAAGCCCTTCAGTAACGTCAGCGCTTCGTACAACTGGTTATCGCTGATCAATTTATCCTGCGGCTCATCGCGACGAATTTTGCTGTTGCTTTCCTTGCCATCGCCGTTGCGCAAATGGCCTTCGAGATCGGCCTCGGTAATATTATCGCCACGCGGCAACGCTTCGATTTTGGCGCGCTCGACCGTAATATCCGGCGCGATGCCATGCGCCTGAATCGAACGGCCGTTCGGCGTGAAATAGCGGGCGGTGGTGAGTTTGATCGCGCTGGTTTCCGACAGCGGCATCACCGTCTGTACCGAGCCCTTGCCAAAACTTTCGGTGCCCATGATGACCGCGCGCTTATGATCCTGCAGCGCACCGGCGACAATTTCGGAGGCCGACGCCGAACCGCCATTGATCAATACGACAATCGGCAGACCCTCGACGATATCGTCGGGCGTCGCGCGAAATTGCGATTTCGAATTCGGCAGCCTTCCCTCGGTATAAACAATTAACCCGTCTTTAATAAAAGCATCTGCAACATCGACCGCCGCCTGCAGTACACCACCGGGATTGTTGCGCAGATCGATCACGAAACCCTTCAGCGTTTTGCTGTCCTTGCGCAATTTTTCGATCGCCTTACGCATTTCGGTGCCGGTGTTAGCCTGGAATTGCGCGATGCGGATATAGCCGTAGCCCGGCTCCAGCGTGCGACTTTTCACGCTAAGTACTTTGATCATGTCGCGCTTTAATTTCACATCGAACGGCTGCGCGGCACTCTCACGCATGATCGTGAGTTCGATTTCGCTGCCACGCGGTCCGCGCATCGCATCGACCGCCTCATTCAGCGCCATACCTTTCACCGGTTTGCCATTGATTTTTACGATCACGTCGCCCGCTTCAATACCGGCCTTTTGTGCCGGCGTATCATCGAGTGGGCTGATGACTTTGATGAAGCCGTTTTCCAATCCGACTTCGAGACCGAGACCGCCGAACTCACCGGTGGTATTCACCTGCAATTCGTCGAAGGACTTCGCATCGAGATAAGTCGAATGTGGATCGAGACCGGCGAGCATGCCGCGAATGGCATTTTCGAGCAGCGTCTTGTCGTCGACTTCTTCGACATAGCTCTGCTTGATCTGATTGAACACATCGGCAAAGGTGCGCAATTCATCGAGAGGCAATTTGCCTTCATCGTTGCCTGCATCCTGTGCTAGCGCAGCGGTCGACAAAAATAATGTCACCGCAAAGGTATTGAACCAATGCCAATACTGCTTCTTCATGACTACCCTCTACGGTTACGTAAAAATAAAATTGCTGATCGATCGCGGAGCAATGGATTTGCGCTTATGCGCGCCGACACCAATCGGCCGGATCTGTCGGTGCACCTTTGTGACGGATTTCGAAATACAAACCCGCCTGTTGCTCACCACCCGTACTACCTACCGTGGCAATGGACTCGCCGGACTTAACGGCATCCCCGGTCGATTTAAGCAGCGTCTGATTATGCGCATACAAACTCAAATACCCATCACCGTGATCGATGATGATCAGCAGGCCCGAGCCGCGCAACCAATCCGCGAAGACGACACGGCCATTGTGAATAGCATGGACCGCCTCGCCTTCACGGGCATTGATATTAATGCCCTGCCAGCGCATATCGGTGCCTTCGCGCAAACTGCCGAATTGATTTTCCGGACGGCCCGCCACCGGCCACGGCAGTTGTCCGCGCAATTCGCGAAAAGGTTGCCCGCCCAATACTGGCTGCAATTGCGAGCGGGCGATGGCATCGCGTTGTTTGGTTTCGCGATCGCGTGCTTCTCGCTCGATTTTGCGCAGCACCTGCTCCAGTGCGACCCGATCACGGGTACGCTGCCGCAACTGCTCATCCTTGCTTTGAATACTGTCGTTCAATTTCGCCAGCGTTCGCGCGCGCTCGGCACGCGCGCCGAGTAATTGCTCGCGCTGCTGATCCAGCTCGGTTTTGGCGCTGCGCAAAGCCACGGATTTTTCCTCGATCTGCGGCTCCAGCGCGTCGAGCTTGCTGATTAACTCGATATACGCGTCGATCTGCTCAGCGCGCGCGCGATTGAAATAATCGTAATACGCCATCGTGCGCCCGATCTTTTCCGGGTCTTCCTGATTCAGCAATGCTTTTAATTTATTTTGCTGACTCAGCTCGTACGCGGCGCGCACTTGACTAGCGATGTGCGTCTGCTGATCGCGCTTCGATTGTTGCAACGTCTGGCGCTGCTGCTGGAGTTTTTGCAGCTCGAGTTCTTGTTGACGCAACTGCTGCTGGATCTGCTGCATTTTTTTCTGTGTCGCGCCGATATCCGTTTCGGATTTTTTTAGATCGCCCTGCAACCGCGAGCGCTCATCTTTGAATTGCTGCAGCATTTGCTGCAACTTGTTCATTTCCGATTTGATCTGATCGAGCTGCTGGCGGGTGCCGTCGTTATCGGCCGCAAAAGTAGGCGCCGCCATTAGCAGGCAACCGAGCACTGTCGCGCGAAACATCGAATGGAATCTCAAGTGAATTGCGCCAGATTGTGCCCCGTCATTTCCGCGGGCTGTGGAATTCCCATCAGCGCCAGCAGAGTCGGCGCCACATCGGCGAGCTTGCCGCCATTGGGCTGTAGCGTTAATTGACGCGAGCCAATATAAATGAACGGCACCAAATCGGTCGTGTGTTGCGTGTGCACTTGGCCACTGTCGTAATCCATCATTTGCTCGCAGTTACCATGATCGGCCGTGATCAATGCCTCCCCGTCGACCTCGCGCACTGCTGCGACCACGCGGCCCAAACAAGTGTCCAGCGCTTCCACTGCCTTTACCGCCGCCGCGAATATGCCGGTGTGACCAACCATATCGCCATTCGCGTAATTGCAGACGATCAAATCGAATTTGCCGCTCTTGATCGCCTCGACCAACTTGTCGGTGACTGCCGGCGCGCTCATTTCCGGCTGCTGATCGTACGTAGCGACGTGGGGCGATGGCACCAGAATGCGCTCCTCGCCCGGAAATAATTCCTCGCGGCCACCGCTGAAGAAAAATGTCACATGCGCATATTTTTCTGTTTCAGCAATGCGCAGCTGCGTTTTGTTTAATTTCGATAAATATTCACCGAGGGAATTAGTCATCGTTTGCGACGGATAGGCACACAGTGCGTCGATGTCGGCGGCATATTCGGTGGTCATCACGAATGCCGCCAGTTGCGGGCAGCGCGCACGCACAAAACCGCTGAAATCTTTTTGCACGAATGCGCGCGTAATTTCGCGGGCGCGATCGGCACGAAAATTCATGAAGATGACCGCATCGCCATCGCTGATCGTCACTGCATCATCGCCACTTTTTTGAATCACGGTCGCCTTGACGAATTCATCATCCTCGCCCCGTTCGTACGCTGCACGCAAACCATCGACAGCGCTGTCGGCGCGATAGTCGGCTTTTGCCTGTGTCAGCAAATCGTAAGCGGATTGCACTCGATCCCAGCGATTGTCGCGATCCATCGCGAAATAGCGGCCGATGATCGTAGCGATGCGCCCACATTGCAGCTGCTCCATTTTTGCGCTGAGCGCGCGCAACGAATTCTCCGCACTACGCGGCGGCGTATCGCGGCCATCGAGAAACGCATGCACGTATACCTGTTTTGCGCCGCGCTTTGCCGCGAGTTCGACCATCGCATGAATATGATTTTCGTGGCTGTGGACCCCGCCGCTCGACAGCAGACCCAACACATGTATGGCCTTGCCAGCGGCGATCGCTTTATCGATAGCCGCGGTATAAACCGGATTGGTAAAAAAAGTGCCCTGTTCAATATCGAGATCGATGCGTGTGATGCTCTGGAAATCGACGCGACCCGAACCGAGCGCCATATGCCCGACCTCGGAATTACCAAACTGGCCAACGGGCAAACCGACGTCGAGGCCTGAGCCGGAAATCAGCGCTTTCGGCGCACTGCTCCACAGCTGATCCCAGGTCGGCTTGCGCGCGTGAAAAATAGCATTGTCCTGAGGATCTTCACGATATCCCCAGCCGTCGAGAATAATCAGAACACGAGTTTTTTTGCGGGATTCCATAACTATCGACAACACGCAGCGGAAAGCCCGGATTGTAGCTGGACGCTTACTGAATAACCATGCGCGCCCGCTGTGGCAAATAGGGACCGGCGTGTATACTTACGCGCCGATTTGGCGGCTCAGCCAATCGTTCATGTTCTAGCGCAGGCGACGATATTTTGATCTTTCTGGAATTCTTGACCCAACAATGGCCGCTCGCTACCGCATGGGCTGTAGCGGTGTTTCTACTGATATTGCATGAGGGTCGTCGCGGCGGCGCGACCGTGTCGCCGCAGCAATTGGTCAATCTGGTTAACGGCCAGCAAGCGGCGGTTATCGATTTGCGCGACACCGCCGATTTTCGCAAGGGCCATATCGTCGATGCGATCAATATTCCGTATAACAAATTGAATGAACGCTTCGCCGAGCTGGAAAAGCTACGCGAGCGTCCGCTGATTCTCGTCTGCAAAATCGGCCAGTTCGCCGGCGCGGCGGGGAAACAATTGCGCGCAAAGGGATTCAGCCAGGTTTACCGTCTACGCGGCGGCATCGGCGAATGGCAAAGCGCACAAATGCCGCTGATCAAGGGTTAACGGATCGGCGCGGATGGCGGATGTCACAATTTATACGACGACTTTTTGTCCGTATTGCGTCAGCGCCAAACGCCTGCTTGAGCGCAAGGGTGTCGCGTATCGTGAAATCAATGTCGGCCACGATATGCAACTGCGCCTGGAAATGGAGCAGCGCAGCCGACGACGCACCGTTCCGCAAATATGGATCGGCGATCACCATGTCGGTGGCTGCGATGATCTGTACGCGCTTGAGCGCGCCGGCAAGCTCGATTCGCTGCTGACAAACGATCAATAATAATTCGACAGCTTCGGTTGCCGATCGAAAACAAAAACACAACGAGGATTTATCGATGACAGACAATCAACAGGCGCCGACTGATCAAGAACAGCAGTTCGCGATGCAGCGCATATACATCAAGGACCTGTCTTTTGAGATGCCACTCGGTGCGCAGGTTTTCACCAAGCAATGGCAGCCGCAAGTGCAAGTCGATCTCAACACCAAAGCCGATCGCGTCAGCGACGATACTTACGAAGCGGTGCTGACTATCACGATCACTGCGAAACTCGGCGAAGAGACTGCGTTCCTGATCGAAGTGCAACAGGCCGGCGCGTTCCATATTAAAGGCCTCGAAGGTGAGCAATTGCGCCGCGTGCTGATGATCATGTGCCCGACGATTCTGTTCCCATACGCTCGCGAAACGGTTGATTCGCTGGCATTGCGCGGCAGCTTTCCTCCGCTGATGCTGCAACCGGTGAATTTCGAAGCCTTGTATGTGCAGGCGCAGCAGCAAAACCCTCAACACTAATTTTCGAGTTCACACCAAATAAAAAGGCATCGCATTGCGATGCCTTTTTATTTGCGGCCAACTTTTTATTTACCGTCGACAAAGCCCCATTGTCGCCACACTTCGAACACCGCCACCGCGACGGTATTCGATAAATTCAAGCTGCGACTTTGTTCGCGCATTGGCAATCGCAATACCTGTTCGTGAGGCAGTGCCTGCAATAATTCCTGCGGCAGACCGCGACTCTCCGGCCCGAACAGCAGCGCGTCGCCCGCGCGAAATTTGGCATCGGTGAATTGCCGCGTGCCTTTCGTACT
>Ga0268265_10000391_pt1 | contig 46756 bp, 71 predicted proteins | sample KBSSwiS52_FD_190355 | JGI IMG/M metagenome (GOLD analysis project Ga0268265, IMG submission 190355) | Switchgrass rhizosphere microbial communities from Kellogg Biological Station, Michigan, USA - KBS Switchgrass S5-2 (SPAdes) (version 2) | ecosystem: Host-associated > Plants > Roots >...
AGGAGTGCTGCACGTAGCCGGCGATCATGGGCCTCCACCTCTCCCTGCCCAGACAGCCCTTGACGATGCAGCACTCCTGGCCTTTGGGGACGCTGATGAATTGGAGGGCGCTCATCAGGCGTACCGATCCAAGGTCTCTTCGTTGGAATCCCGTTCCTGGTACATACGCTCCGCCCTGGCGAGGTCGCGCCGAGCTTTCTGTGAGGCGCGGAGGCACCTCAGGCACTGGCGCTCTCCGCGAGAGTTGAACTTCAGGTTGTCTTCAGTGAGCGGATGGCCACGTTTGCAATGGGTCCTAGGGTTCTTGTGTTTGAACGGTCGCCTGTTGCGGGCCTGCTCGCTGGCCGTTGCCCATCGGCAGTTGCTTGGTTCGTAGTTGCCTTCGTTGTCGATGCGGTCGAGAGACCTTCCTTCAGGACGTTCGCCCATATCGGCGTAGAAGTTGTCGAAGGAGTCCCAGCGCTCACAGACTTTGATACCCCGGCCGCCATAAGACTCGTACCGGGTGTTGCGGGGGTTCGCGCAGCGCTGATGCATGTTGTCGAACACGATCCGGGACCGCGTCCCTGAGAGATGATTCGTCCGGGTGTTGTGGCCCCGGACAAAGCGCTGATACTCGCCGGCCTCAAGCCCTCTGCGTTTAGAGGGCGATGGATTCGTCACCCGTCCGCAGCCGCACTCACAGAGTTTTGGTTCGAAGGTCGTCATCATGCGTACCTGTCGAAGATGTCCTCGTTGTGATCGGGTTCTTGCTGCATCCGCTCGTAATCTCGTTCCCAGCGCTCGGCAGTCACAGCGCGCATGTAAGCGGGAGAGAGGCCCCAGGCAAGACCCTCGAGGCGGATGTTCTCTTCCTCCCTGCGCTTACGGCGGGCTACTAGGCCGGCGATGGCGTCAGGTGAAGTGGGGTCTGGGCCTCGGTACCTCATGCGGCCCTGCTCTCACCGATAAGGCGGTCGAGAAGGCGGTACTGCTCCTCATACTGCTCGCCGCAGGGCTTGCAGAGGACGCCTTTGCCCGGAGGGAGATAGAGCGTCATATCCCCTTCGTGGATGTCCTTCTTGCACATCTTGCAGATGAGGTTGCCGGGGCTTCGTCCCCAGTGGTTCATCGGAGGCTCCCTTCAATCTTCAGGCGCTTGGCCGGGTATTCGGAAGCCGGAAGTTCATTGCCGTTCGCAAGCCGGTAGTAACAGCCGCTCGGGAACTGGTAGCTGCCCGTGGTTCCCTGGCGCTCAGCCCCTTGGTGGCAGGTTGCCGTTTCAGCCACGACGACGATGGGAACGATGAGTGCGGCAATCGCCAGACAGACAGCGACCAAGACACTTAGGAACGCGACGATGAGCCGGAAGCCCTCCCAGTTGAACGGAGCGTGCCGGTCCCACCAATGCTTGTCTCCGTAGTAGCGCATCAGAACGGGATGCTTTCGTCGGTCGTGTTGTCTGCGGGAAGGGCCTCGCCCTGCCATTTGACGGTCCGTGCCTTCATCGCCGTCAGGGTGGTCTCCTGGGTGTTCGGGTCCTGTGCGTTCGTGAGCTGGTTGCAGGCCCGTAGGAGGTCCTTCTCCTCTAGCTGGGAGTACATGTAGAGCGCCACTCGTTCCCGAGCTTTTGCATTGGCCCCGACCCAGATGCAGTCAAGAGCCATTTCGATGTCCTTCAGGTCGCCGGCATCAGGCGAGGAGGGAGAAGAGGTACCCGGAGCCGTCTCGGGAAGTTGGGTGGCCTCTTTCCTTTGTCCCTCGCTCGCCCTGCCGGCCTCCATGATGAAAGCCTCGATGTCTTCGGAGACAGCCTTGATGCCGGGCGTAAGCACTCCCTCGGCATTGATTGACGGGGCGAGGATCTTGAGAGCCACCTGACGGGCGATAGAGGCGTCCCGGTTCTCAAACCCCTTGGAACCCGTGCGAGCTTCTGAGGAGCCGGTAGGAAGGCTCGGCTGACTGAGTTCCTTGGTGCGGTCGAAGTCGAGCTTGGCCTTGGTGCCGTAGTTCGTTTCCTCCAAGTCCAGCGCGAGGAGTTCGCCGACCGACGGGGCGCGACTCTCTGGCTTCCTGTTGAGCTCCACCTGCCGCTCGAGGACCCCGTTGTTGTCTAGGTCGAGCTTGTAGGAGAGCATCGGCCCGTGGCTTCCTTGCCATTCCTTGGGGCCGGATACGTGCTTGACCTCGTAGACCTCAGACATTGGCGTACACCCGCTGGGTCTCGCTGCAGTTGGCGGGGACTTCCAGCAACACGCCCGCCTTGGCCTTCTCCCGGCGAAGCTGCTCTTTGAACAGGGAGAGCACGGCGTCTTTGCCGAGTTGGTCATTCACGTCCTGAATGCCGTACTCCCCGCCGTAGACCGCGCGGTCGGGGAAGTTGTGGAACTTCTCCCGCACCAGTCTGTTCAGCCCGTAAAGGTCGCCCAACTCGTAGGGGAGAGCGTCAACATCCCCAACGCTGCCGGAAGTGGCCCGCTCAAGCGCCCCGATGGCGCACACGTTCCCGTCTTCATCTTCGCGCTCACGCTGGCACCAGCCCTTTTCAATCTCGGCTATCGCCCTTTCGAGTACTCCAACCCGGTCCTCCATTACTCCGTCTCGCTTTCTTTCTTAATCCGCCGTCTGGCGTCGTAGATGGCCTCTACTGCCACTTCCAAGGCCTCCTGCGCACCCGTGAACCCCTTGACTTCAAGGTCCGTCACACAGGTCCCTAGGTAGCGCTCCTCACGCTTCAGGGAGAAGTCCGCTTCGAGGGCCTGGCGCTGTTTGAGGTTCACCGGGTCAATGAGCCCGACCTTTTCGTTAGCCACCTTCTGCATGGCGTCGAAGGGGTACTCGCCACTTTTGAAGGCGCACATCAGGCCGCGTCCTTGTCGTCTATCTCCCACGTCCATTCCTTGGCGTGGGGCAGGTAGTGGACGGAGGCCCGGGAGCCTTTGAGCCGTTTTTCCATTTCCCGTTCCAGCCGTTCCCGGGTGGCGTGTTCTTCCTTGAGGGCGGTTATCTCGCGCCAGTCGATTGCGTCGAAAGCGTCGGCCCAGCTCAGTCGGTCGGGGCGTTCCTTCAGGCTCGCCAGCTCCCGTTCGCGTTCTTCTTCGTGGCGCTCCGAGGAAGTCAGGGGACGGTTGCGTTCGTGGCGTACCCAGAGCCCCAGTCCGATACAGACCAAGACGAAGCAGACTCCGAGTTCAACGCCAGTGGCGAGGGCGACAAGTGCGAACATTTCTTGGCCTCCGTACCTCGTGCGCCTAGCTCCAGCGCACGAGGTTGCCGTTACGGACGACTTCATGGAGCGGATCACGCGAACGCTGCTTCCGCTCGGTTTTGCGAGCCGACTTGTCCTTATAGGCGCCCGGGTTTTTCTTGTGCCAAACGCGGTTCTTCTTGGCCAGCGCCGCTAGGGTGTGCGACTTCCGGGGGGCTAGGAGCCTGAGTTCTACGTCCTCTTTGACATCCTCGCCTCGGTCCCACGCTTCAAGCGTCTCGCGGGACTTCTTGTCGATGAGGTAGCGCCGCGTGACACCTTCACCGGGGAACGCTACGTAGGCGACCGTTCTCTCAATAGCAACCTGAGACGCGCCTCCGATGCGAGTCACGCACTGAGCAATGACGCAGGAGAGAAAGTTCTCCTCGGCATTGACATCGTCGGTCCGTTCTGCTTCGGCGCACTCCACATCCTTCTGGAGCAACTTCATATTGAAGTTTTCGATGGCCTCCTCTACCGGCTGACCAAATCGCTTGTTTCGGCTCCCGCGCGGTCGGCCGGGGCCGATCCGTTTTTTCCGCTTGGTCGAACGAGCGCGCTCCGTGTGGGTGTCGTTCTTGGCGCCGGGCAGAGCGCTTCGACCGGCCCTTGCTTTACTCTTGGTTTTCACATTGCTCCTTCAGTCTGCGGGCCGTACTCTCCATAAGCGCGGCCCGCTTTTTGATGGCTTTCAAGTCCTCGGGGGACTTGGCTTCGATGGGTTTCCTGCTGTTCAGGAGGTCCCTCACCGCAAGCCCCCGCTCAAACCAGCGGACGGCTTGGGTACGAAGGTTTTCCTCAGCGTCGGGAGCTGCAAGGTCCACGGAGTAGTGAGCGGGACCTTCGGCGACATCGGCCCGAGTAGCCGAACGACGCCGAGGCGCCGGCTCGTCGTCTACGACTTCCGCGTCTACTTCCTCGATCTCTTCGAGTTCGACGTCAACGATCTCGGGCGGGCAGTCCTTGGGCTGCGCTATCTCCGCGAGGGCGGCGCGCTGTGATTCCAAATCCGACACGCGTGACGGGTTTCGCGCGATCTGCATGTACCGCTGGGCCTGCCGTTCGGACACGGCGGTCCCGTCCAGCCAGGAAATCCAATTGCCGTGCCCGACTAGCTTCTTGGCCTGCATCAACATCTCACCGCAGTTGATGCACCGCTCCACGGCAGTTTCAAAGTCGTGCTGTGCTGCTTCGTGTTCCTCGCGGACTTCGACCTTTAGCGAGACAAGCTGCTCCTCGGTCCGCTTGGCGAGCTTGTTGCTCACGCAGTTTCCTTGGCGGTCTCGCGCTCAACGTGCTCCTCAAGCGCTTTGCGGATCTGGCGGCTGAGGGGCCGGTCGCCGTCCTTGGCGAGCTTCCGGAGGGCCTTGTCGGTCCGTTCTGGGAGCATCACCGAGGTCCGAATGATGAGTTCTGCGTCCTTGCCGTGCGCCATCAGTTCGCGTACTGTAGCATGAACCTATGACGAACGCAAGCAGCGCGGCCAGCCAGTTCGTAACCGGGCCGTCGCGCAAATCACGAACGGGCAGTACGTTGCGCCTCCACCTGCTCATGGAGGCCCGACAGAGACTGGAAATTGGAGAGCGGATCACGGCCCTTCGTGAGCGCTCCCCCTGGACCCAGCCGGCGATGGCCGAGAAGCTCGGTATCGGCCTACGCGGCTACCAGAAACTCGAGAAAGAAGGAACGACCCGCTACGAGCGCTGCGAGGAGATCGCGGACATCCATAAGGAGTGGGCCGAGCTCGACCCCGACTGGTCCTTTGTGTCGGCTGGCTGGCTCTGGGATGGCCGCGAGCGCCAGCGCGACCTCATGGAAGCGCTGAACGGGGGCCAGACGGAGACGCCGGATCTGCGACGAGTTGAAGAAGCCGTGGAGGCCCTCCGGGCTGAGACTGCGGAAAGCCTTGATCGTCTACATGCCGAGCTACGAGCGATTCAGCGGCTTCTAGAGCCCTCCGGGCGTAAACAGAAAGCTGCTCGCAGTTGAGCGCTCTGTTCATCGCAAACTGAGCCGCCGCCAGAACCCGCGCTTCCTCTTGTGTCATCGCGCACCTCCCTGCAAAGCGCGAATCGAAGGCAGCTCGAGCGCCGGCCGCGCACCTGATTTACGGCGGACGAATCTACTCCGCAGTTCGGACATCCCTGCCCGCCTTTCCTTGTCGTGGTCCTCAAGCTTCTCCTCTCATGAGCCTGAGTCCCGAAAAGGAAAATGGCGGCTTGTTACGGCAGTGTCAAGGGAGGCTGTCAAAAAAACTTCCCGTTGCAATACCCGCTTAGGGAATCCGGCCCAAAACTACGCTTGACCGCGGTGAAGGTAGGGCGATTAGTCCAAAGGCCACCCCCCCAACCGGGCAATAAAAAACCCCCGCCAGAGAGTCTGACGAGGGCTTGCAGGGCGCCCCGCTTTGGGGGCCAGGCGAATATAGCGGCAAGCATTATGCCGCGAAGGATTAAGGGGAGCCTCGGAGCCGCGCTTCGGCTCGCCGGTCGAACTCATAGGCCTTGTAGGCGTGGAAAGCCGCGCTCAGCAGGAGGTCCATCACGTCGGCTTCGTCCCTGCCTTCGCTGCGAAGCTGGAGGATCTTGAAGAACCGGTAGTTGTCGGCATCGGACTCCTCCTCCGCTGCTTCCTTCAGATTGTCCCGCGAGAGGTAGGAGAGTCCGAACTTCTCCCTGCCCTCGAACTCCCGGGCTTCGCATCCGTGCCGGAAGGCTTTGAAGGCGGCTGGGGCTTTTCCTGGGAAGCAGGATTCGAGGCGGTCGTAGAACCAGACGATGTTTTCGCTCGAGAGCACCTGCGCCCCGAGGACCTTCCCACACTTGCAGCACTCGCCTTTGTGCCGAGGATCGGCAGGCTCGAGGGGGGCGGGACACTTACAGGCCACTCGGGTCCTTAGCTCGCGCCCTATCCCAGAGCACTTCGGCCTCCGAGATCCCCTGCCGTTTTGCCTCTAGTTCCAATTCGCCCCACGGCAACCGAGCATAGGGAAGCTTCACCCGTCTCCCGAACTGCCAGACCGTCTGAAGCCGCGTGATCGCCTCTCCCGGGACCCTCTTGCCCTCCAGGAGGTCTCCAAGCGCGACCATCAGGTCCGGGGGGACGGTGAGCTCGAAGTATTCGTCATGGCCGGTCCACTGCTTCTTGGTGGGAGGGTTTTTGAACATGGCTCTCACGTGTAGCGCTTTGAGTTGGGGGCGTAGAAGGAGCCCTTGACGAAAATGCCCACGGCGGGGTGGAAGTTCCCGTCGGGCCAGATGCGGAAGCCGGCGCAGGAGTTCTGCCAGTCAGGCTCCCCTCCGGTGACATAGCCGAGGCCGCCGGGGATGATGCAGGCGCAGCCGGTGGACATCGCCATCTGCACTCGCAGGTCCTCCTCCTCGTGGCCGGTCCTGAAGGCGACCCAGAGGCGGTGATCGTGCCCTTGGACCGTCGAGCCGGAGAGGCGATCGAGGATTGCCACGGCGCCATTCTTGGCGGTCGTGAAGCCATGGCGGGCGGTGAGTTTCCGAGAGAGCTTCGTCTTCGCCTGCTCCCATTCCTCGGGGACGTACTCGACCTTCAGTTCATCCAGCTTCAAGAGCCGCTGCAGGTCGAGGGCGGGCAGCTCCTCGTTCGCCGCCTTGATGTCCGCGTACTGGCGGCTGCCGGAGTCGATGAGGTAGTTCCGCAGCCTCTCCTCGTGGTTGCCGCGCTTGTAGCGGATCGTCGCTTCTGGGCAGACGCTCCGGTAGTCGGCCAGGATTTCATGGCCTGCCTGGATGCAGTCGTTCACCGGGCTCGTAAACGCGTCTCGTTCGCGGTGGCGGGAGACGGTGGCGAAGTCGAGCAAGTCCCCGTTGACGTCGATGATGTCGGGCTGCTCGTCGGCGATGTAGCTGAGGAAATGCTGGTGGAAGACCGGCTCGTGGAAAGGAGCGTGGTGGTCGCTGATCACGACAGCCTTAAGCGGCTTGTCTGGGCTACCTTTGCGCGGCTTCGGAGCCTTCCATTTCGACGGGTCGGCCTGCTTGATCTCGATGAGCGTGGATTTCGGGACCACGTCGACCCGGAGTTGGACTTTGGGCTTCTCCTCATCGTCCCAGCGGTTGACCCGGATGCGAGCTATCGCCCATTTCTCTGGGTCCAACCCGTGCTCTCGTAGGAGCTGCTCAGGCGTCCATTTCGACGGGAGGCCTTCGACCGTGAAGGACTCTCCGGCCACGGGTTCCCCTCGCTTCATGCGAAGCCAGTGTTCCTGGAGCGTCGAGCGTTTCGCCCCTGAGTTCCGAGCCGCCTGCGCAACTGAGTCGCAGTGGCCCTTGCTCAGGAGCTCGAGGCCGCGTTCTATCGTCTCGTCGGCCATTCGTATTCTCTGTAGACGCGGTCAATCCGCATCGTCTTGCCGGCGCCGGCGATGTTTACAAGGAGTCGTTCGGCGCTGAACGGAAGCTGTTGGTCGAGCATCGCTTCCCGGTCGTCGGTGCGGAAATTCTCCCAAACGCTCTTGCACTTCTTGGTCTCGACTAGGAGACACCACGAATATTCATCGCCAGTCAGGGGGTCTTCGATTTCGCCGCTGCCCCTCGGGTGAACGAAAAGCTGGTCCCCGGGACCACCAATGTGCCGACGTGAACCGGCGACATAGCCCATTGCTTCGAAGTAGCGGATTACGAAGTTCTCCGCCGCGCTTCCACGGCTAACGTGGGACACGCCTAAAGGCTAGCTAGACGGTGAGACACTAGTCCGCTCTCCTGGCTATCCAACGGAGGATGGGGCCAAAGAGCCAGCGGAGGAACCGCATCAGTGCAAGTGCGGGATCAGGTAGATGAGCAGGGCGATGATGGCCAAGATGCCGACGATCGTCCAGACAACGTAGTTGCCGTTCATTTGGCTTCCAGTCCTCTCTTCTCGCCTTCCAGTTCACCCCAGTGAGTGCTTTGCACGGAGCTGGCGACGTCATCTCGGTATCCCGTGCAGGGGTCGCGGTCGCTGTTCCAGTCGGATTCCATCTCCGCTAGTTCGCGGTTGATCTCCTTGATGCGCTCCTGCTTCGTCATACAGGCGTCACCTTGAAACGAGCGATGAGTGCAGCGACGACCGGGACGACTGCGGCGATGGCAGCTTCGAGGGTGCCGGCATCGAGGTTGGGGACGAGGATCGCAGCGAGCGCAACGAGTATTCCGGTGACCGTTCCGATGGTGAGTACGGGCTCGTTCTTCATGGGGTTCCTTTCAATGCATTGAGGTCTTCGAGGAGCTGTTCCTTGCTGAACCCCTCTGGCGTCTTGCCGTCCTTCAGTTGCGAAGCAGACACGTAGACGAGAGAGGCCTGGTTGTAGCGGCGGTAGAAGTCGGCCGAGATGAGGACTCTCTGGCCCCAGGACACGCCTTCTAGGGGACCAAGGGCGTTCTTCCCGATCAACGGCACGTAGTGGCCTCCGAGGATGGGAGAGCCCCTTACGACGTCCCAAGTCTGTTCACGGGAGAACTGTTCCTCTGCCGATTGCGGGAGTTCAAACCCAGCACCTACTACCTGGAAGATGTAGAGCGCCTGTTCGAGCTGCTCCACGTCGCCCCGTTCGAGCCACAGATAGGCGCCGATTCTGTGCGCTTGGCCCCTGCTATCGGTGACGCCGTTCTTGGCCCGGTACCTAGCACCTTCCCGGGGTTCCGTGCCCTGGTCGAGAGACGGTTTCGCTTCAAGCCCTGCGCGGCCGTATGCGCCCAGGTAGGTTCCGTAGGTGTCGAGCACCGATTGGTCGGAGAATTCCGGTTTGTGGCCACCGAGGCGGCCCAAAAGCATGGTCTCGTGTGCCGCCCCCGCCCAGAAGCAGTCACCCCACTCGTCGTTACCGAGCACCCCCCAGTCCTCGACCACATCCCCGTGCCCGAACTGAGCAGGGGGTTTGGGAAGGGGGGCTAGGTAGTTGGCGAGGCGAAGGTCACGCCTGTCGGGCGTGTGGGGCTTCAGGCCGCGCTTCACTGATCAATCAGCCTCTCGGCGTAGCCGTCGATGTTCGATTTGCCGTTCTCTTTTAGAACCCGCAGAGCCAGCCCTCCGGTCCCCCACTTGGAGTCCTCGATCGCGGCAAGCACATATTTGGCGGGAGCGTTGATGCGGAGGCGGCGGCGGATCTTTCGGTAACCGAAGACGTTCCGGTCGGCTCCGTAGTTCAGGGTCTCCGCGGTTGCTTCCACGCCCTGCTCGAAAGAGACGTAGGACTGGACCCCAGCGCTATTGATGGTTACCGAACCTGGCTTCTGAAGGGTCGAGTTCAGGGGGTTAAACCGCCCTCCGTGGCCCTCTGCGTACATCCAGCAATACATCGCTCGCGTGCGGTGCTTGCTCATGTAGCCGATGAGCGGGATGCGCTTGCAGCCGATCTTCGGCAGGAAGTACCTAACCCAAGTTGCGTAGGTAACCATCAGTTCCCCACATGTGAGAAGTGAGGCAGGTCACGGGGGAGCACCTGGCCGCCACCCCGGAGCTGAGGGGCGTGGGCTTCGCAGTAATGCCGGAGCCCGTAGTAGTCGGTCACGTCAACGGCCCCCTCGTAAGGCACTCCCTCACCCGATGGGGGGCAGGCGTGGTTGCTCGAGCGCCCAGCGCACATACCCGAGCACGAAGGCGCTCCGCACATGTTGAGGCAGAGCTGTTCGCTATAGGCAGGCGTCCTGACGCCCGAGATGACGACGCCGCCCCAGGCCCCGGTGCTGCGCGCGGCGAGGAGGATTTCGGCGATCCAAATCGGGACTTCATGCCCGTCAAGGGGGGTCTTGTAGGGCGAGCCCGGAATCGGTTGGGGCCCAGGATGGTGGTGTTCGTAGCGGAGCTTTCGTGCCTTGCGCCGACGCTTGCGGGAGCGCAGAACCATCGCGGGCGATCGGCGCTCCTGCCCCTCCAGGATCATCAGGTCGCGGACGCTGACCTGTTGCCGCTTGCCGATCTTGATCAGCTCGTCGTCGGAGAAGCCCTTGAGCCAGGCGACCATGTTGGCCGCGTCGAAGGTCTTTGCCCCGGCCTTGCCGTCGATGACGATCTTTCGCCAGGGGAACTTGAAATGTTTGAGTTCGCGGTCAAGCGCACGCTGAAAATCAAGGACGCGCGGACCTGAGCTGCCGCTCTCGATGGCAGTAGCCAAGGGAACTTCCTTTCGATGTAGGCGCTAGGCGCCGGCTAGGGCTTGGGGTAGAGGTCGTTGCAGACCACGGGCTTGACTTCTGCAAGCCGTTGGTGGAGTGCCGCGACACGCATGTCGATGAACGACTGGGGAAGCGTCGGGAAGAGTTCCTTGATCAGGGGGGATTCGGTGTTGCGGATCTGTTCCCGAAGGAGATTGCGGACGGCCGCCCGGAGGGGGTCTCCGTTGAGTTCGCAGCTTTCGACCAGCCCGTCCCGCAGTTCGCTGGAGAAGCTGGCGGTCGTGGTGGTCCGGTTGGCGAGGAGGAAAACGGAAATTCCGCCGACGGCAAGCAGGAGAACTAGGCTCAGCACGAAGGCCGCCGCCGCGAGCTGGGTCCCTTTGATCCTTCCCCCGACGAAGCGCGGCTGGTCCATCTAACTCGCCCCGGAGAGGCTTAGGAGGAGAGATGCAGCGGCGACGAAGAACATCAGAAAGGTTCCAGCGGCGGCCCAGAGCCCTCGCTTCACCCAGGTGAGCTCATGGCGGATTTCAGACAGGTCCTCGCGGGTTTCGCGTAGCTCCGTCCGCACGACCGAGATTTCAGTGTCGTGCCGCGCCGAGGTATCCCGAAGTTTGGCGATAGAGCTATGTGCAGAGTCGAGGCGCGCATCGTGATTGCGCAGCCGGAACTCAATTGCGTTCGCCTCCATATCAAGCCGCCAGTAACTTTCGTCGTGATTCTTCGACCGCCCGACCGATAGCCGCTAGGTCAGGTTCTTTGCGAGTGCTGAAGCCTGGGATTACTCCTCCGGGGAGCTGGCCGGCGTAGATGCGTTCGACCTGCTTCAGAAGGGCTCCCGGCTTAAGTTCCTTGGTCTTCAGTTCCTTCTTGACCTGCTTTTCCGGGGTTCCCGTAGCGGTTGAGTAGGCGGCGATTGCCGTTTGCGTGGGGTCGCCCGAGGGGGTGGAGAAGGTGCCGCTTGGGATCGTGCTCGGAAGGGCCGGGCCTGCCTTCATCTTGACTTTGCCGCCCTTGTACTTCGGCCGGATGATCATCGAGAGGTTCGCGTGTGCGCTAACGGGCGTGCGCTCGACTTCGTCGGAGAAGTTGCCTGAAATCATTTCGCCGTTGCCGACGTAAAGCGCGGTGTGTTCGCCACTGAAGGTGAGGACATCGCCCGGCTTGGCCTTAGAGATACCTGGGACCACCGAGGCGTACTTGCCTTCCCGACCCCAGATTTCGTAGCTTTCGGTGGCGTTCGGGTTGGAGGGGGGTGTCACGCCGCGGCGAGCCAGCCCGTTGGAGACGAAGTTCGCGCACCAAGGTTCAGTTGAGCCCAGGCCCTCCTTCGTCGCCCAGCGGAGCTGTTTGGTCGAGCCCTCCTGGGTCCCGAGGTTGGCTTTGGCCCACTGGACCATCCCCTTGGCGTCGGCTCGAACGTAAACCTGCTTGTTGCGGCCCCGGACCGCATCGCCCCCCTTTCCGCTGACGAGGTTCGTGGGGATGCCGTTCGGATAGTGGGCGCCGTCCCACGGAGAAGCCTGGATGGCTGCAACCTGTGCGCCGACGCCCTTCCCAACGGACGAGCGAATACCGCCGTAGTAGTCCGAGGTGTTGATGAGGTTGGCCGTGTACTGGGCCGCCTGCTTCGGGTTGCTTCCAAGGTCGTAGCCCGGACCGATGTTCAGCCAGTTCGCGTCTCCTTCCGCCTGCTTCGAGCTCGCTGCGGTGTAGGAGTCCTCGGCGAGAAGCCATCCGCCAACGGTCTTCGGGTCGAGGCCGGTGAGCTTGACGAGTTCCTTACCGAAGGTCTTCTGGCTCGAGGTCAGGGGGCCTTGGATCGAGACCACGGCTTCTTTGTGTTTCGGTGGTTTTGCGCGGCCGGGTTTGCCAGCGGGGGCTTTGGCCCCTTTCGTAAGCTCCGCTGCCTGTGCCGGGGTTCCACCAATGAGCGAACTCAGGGGGCTCGTAATCGCTCCCGTGATGGCGCCTAGGTTCAGGCCAGGAAGGTTGAGCCCCGTCCCTTTGTTCGGGAAGGCAGGCGGCTTTTCTTCTCCTCCGCCCCATCCACCTTCGAAGGCGCTCCCGTCCGTTTCAAAGCCACCGCTTTCAAAGGGCGATTTCTTTTCGGTTGAGCCCGGGTAGGGATGGGTGTAGAAGTAGATTTCTTCGGAGCGTTTCGCGACGCCCTCTAGGCCGTATTTCTTGTAGAGCGCGTTGAGGCCTTCCTTGGCTTTGTCGTAGCGCTTCTGCATCTGGATGACCTTGTTACGGGTCGCGCGCTCGTTCCCTCGGGAGGTGGCTTGGACCTTTGACTGGGCGTCTGAGCCGTACTTGCCCAGTTCCCCGAGAACTTTCCCGAGCTTCGCTTTGTCGCGCTCGAGGGAGATCTTGAGGGGCTGGGTAGGGTTGCCGAGGGAGCGGAAGAGCTGCTCGCCCAACGGGCCCTTCAGTTTCGTCTCCAAAGCCTGGAGGGGTTCCACGGCGATATTGGCTCGTTTCGCGAAGATGCCGAACTCGGTCTGACCAGATGCCTTCTGTCCAAGGGCCGTGTCTATCGCCCTTATGTAGGGGGAGAGGCTGGCGATCGACGCTGCCGATGCACGGAGGTGAGCTGGGAATCCACCCTCCACCGGACCAAAGGCGCCCTCCCCCGTGAAGCCGAGGACGGCCGCTCCAATGACGGGCTGCACCGCACCGATGGGAGAGCCGGTTCCCTGGACCGCCTGGGTGATCGCGTTCCCACCCGGCGACATACGGGAGAGGTTGATCAGGCTCGTCGCTTCTAGCTTCCCCGTCTTGGGGTTCCGCCCGTAGAGGGGGACCTGGGCGTAATTCAGGAAGGACGGTTCGCCGTGCAGGGCTTCGCGGAGGGCGAAGTTGTTCTGGGCGGCGAGGTAGGCGAGGGCCGTGGCCTTGATCGGGTGGTTGACCGCGAACTTCAGCGGCCAGAGGACAGACATGCGGAGGAACGGGTAGAAGATCAGCCCTGCCGCCCTGTAGACCTCCGGGAAGTGACCCGTCCGGGTGAGGTTGTTCCAGAGGCCCATCGCGCCCCCGAGTTTCTTGTGGTAGGTGTCGAGCGCCTCGGGGTGCTTGGCGAAGTACTCCAACTGCTGCTTACCGGAGAGGTGGCCGATCTCTTTCTGAAGCTCCGTCTGGGCGTGTAGAAGCGCCCGGCCGTGACGCTGTAGGCCGTTCAGGTCCCGCATGATCTCCCCGGTAAGAACCGCCCTACGGGTGAGACCGGACGTGAACCGGTTGACCTGGCCAGCCCATTTCATCGTGACGATGTCCTTCGCGGACCGGCCGAAGAGGTTCCGCCGGAAGAAGCCGAGAGCGTCCTTCATCGGCTTGCCGTCATTGGCGAGTGAGGCGCCGAGTTTGTTGGGCGAGAAGATCGCCCGTCCCGTCTCCCCTGAGACTCCGCTGATCGCTGCCTTCTCGGAGGGGCTGAGTTTGGAGTAGTTGTAGAGCCCCTGCGCCATGCGGGCAGGGTTCACGTCGGCGACTGCCTGGGCGGTTTCGGCAATAACCTGGGCAGCAACGAAAGAGGGAGTGGAGAGCATCGCTCGGCTGGTGACCATGTTGGCCGAGCGGAGCCAGCTAGCTACCGGGGCTTTCTGGGCCTGAGCCGCGAACTCCTGGTAGGCGGCACTGGGGTAGGCCTCGTACTTCGTCCCGGGGACCGCCTCCTTGGCTTTCACTGCAGCTCCGCTGAGAGCGGCTGAGGCCTCGGCGTAGTCGGACGGGGTACCGCCCTGCATCGCTCGCTCGAGCCGATTGAGCGCCTGCGTCGGGACTAGGTCTACGTCCTTTTCGCTGATCACCCCATGCTGAAAGGCTTCGGCCCACTCCTTGGAGGTGTGCTGGACGGTGCCCTTGTACTCGATGGCCCGCTCGGCCCTGAAGCGTCGGCCGTTCTCATACCAGTGATGAGCGGCTACGGAGCGCTGGACTCCATTGAGGAGATGTTCGTAGCCCTGGACCTGGAGACCATGTTTGAAGACGTAGCCCTCGTTGATCTGCGGTCCCGGGCCTAGGGCCTTCTGGCCTCCGGTGGCCGACTGATCGGGCTCCGCCCTGGCGACCGCTGAGGTGTCCGGGACGTAGGCGGGCTCGGGGTGGAGGCCTCGTTTCTTCAGCTCACCTCGAACCTCGTCGGCGAACTCCTTCTCAAGCACGCTGACCGCGGGCCGTTTCTCGCCCTTCGGGACGATATCCCCATAGGCGAGACGCTTAGCATTCCTGTTTGCCTTCGCCCCCGGGCGGGTGTAGGGACTAAGCTCGTTTTTGAGCGGGCCGCTCTGCTTGCGGGCTTTGCGGGCCTTCTTATAGGAAGAGTGCGCCTGCCGAAGTGCCGCTTTCTGCTCAGGAGTGCCCGATCGCCGAATCTTCTTCTCGATGTCGTGGCGCTCCTTGATCGAGACCTCCCACGGGGCCTTCCCGGTGGCCCTTGACCACGCAGCCTGCGCGGACTTCCTAGCGCTCTCCGCCACCGCATCAAGAGAATGGGCGTGCGCCCAAGCGCCGCGACGGGAGGCTTCGTTACGCTTAAGGATGCTCGCGGCGTGAGCCCTGATCTCCTCCGCTTCATCACGCAATCGCTTCGCCGTTTTCGGTCTCTTCGATTGCTCTGCCAGTCCCTCTTTCCTCGTAGCCTCAGCCATGAGAGCGTCAGCTGCGGCTTTCGGGCTGGTGAGATCCCGAGCGCTTGCTGGAGCGCGCTCCTCGGGCAACGGAATGTCGTGGGCGGCAGCGACCCCCAGGTAGCGGTTCCGCTCTGAGGTCGAGAGAGAGGCGAGACCGTTCTTGCCGTTCGCCATGTCCCGGTACTCAGCGAGGGCCCTGGCGAGGTGCTTGGACTCCAGCTCGTCGGGGTGGGCAAGGAAGTAGTTGGCCGCATCCCGACCGTTGAGGACGGAGGGATTCGCCCCTAGCTCAGCGGCCGACTTCTGGCCTTTGAACATGTCGGCGTAATGCTGGATCTCTCGCAGCGCAGCGTCGGGGTTCGAGAGGTCGATAGCCGCACGATTGAGGAATGGGATGAAGTCGGTGGGCCGGGCCTCGAGCTTCTCCTTGCCCTTGCGTCCCAGCCCCTCTCGGATCGTGACCTTCTTGCCTGCCGCTTTACGGGCTTGCTTTTCGATGTTCTTGACCCTGCGCCCGAGCTCGACGTTGACGATATCTTCGGTTTTGCCAGCGTGCCTCGCCTCTTCGCGACGGAGGTGAGCGTTTTCGGAGCCTCGGGTCAGGCGGGTCTCGTTGGGGTGGCGCTGCGTCCCCTTCTTCGCGGGTATCCCCCACTCGTTGGTGACGACGTTCCCGCTCTCATCGGTGAGGGGTGCGCGGCGGGAGCGATACTTGCCTTTCGCGATGTCCGCGACCTTCGACGTTCCCAGCTCCTTGATTCCCTTGGCGACAACCGGGCCGAGGAGGACCTCGGGTAGGAGGCCTTCCTCAAGGGTCGCCTTTTCGATCGCCTTGGGGTCGCTCCCGCCATAGGTCTTGGCGAAGTGCTCGAAGAAGTTCTTTTGTTCCGCTAGGGCGCCTTCCAGTGGGGCGGAGTCCCCTTCAATTGCTGACTTCCCGGCGGCTACTGGGAGCTGGAATGCGGAGATGAGGAGGGAGGGTGCAAGGTTCGCAGTCGAGCTGAGAACTTTGAGCGGGTCCTTTTCGAGCGCCCGCTTCTGCCCCTCGAAGATCGTCCCACCGGGAACATTGACGCCGGCTTTACTCGCAGCTCCGAGGGTCCCGATACCAGCTACCGAATGAAGGCCACGCTCAGAGCTACGGAGACCGGCGCGTCCTACGGCGGCCGGTGCGCTCTTAGCAGCTCCTGGGAGCGCTTTCGCTCCCTCCTTCAGAGCATCTCGGGTAAAGAACCCCGGGATTCGACCGATGGCCTCCCGTGAGGCTGCGGCCTTGGCGCCTACCCTCGCGGCTCCGGCGGTTGCTGCCTCTTTCGCCCCACCCTCAAAGAGGGTTGCTCCGGCCTTCGTGGCGGTCTGCCCGGCAGAGAGCACGTCCCCTGCCGCGGTGGGAGCTAGACCGATTTCCGCGGCAGCAATGGACTGCTTGATCGACGGCGGTTCCATCGGATTGTGGCCGCCTTGGAAGGTCTCTTGTTCGTAGCTTTCCTTGGCAGCTTCACGGACGTTCTTGGTGAGGTTGGAGATCCCTTGGCCAACGTCCCGAGACGGGGAATAGGAACCTTCGCCACCGACGTTCTCAAGGTTCTTCCACTTGTCCTTGGCAGCCTTGGCTACGTCCCCTGCAACGTCAGATACAAAAGATTCAAAGGGATTGTGGCGCTCGCCCGCCGGGGTGTAGAACTGTTCGAAATGGGCGAGCGGGCTTTTGGTCGAGAGAGCCTCGCTCTGCTTCTCCTGGGCCTTGATTTTCGTAAGGCCCTTGGGGCCAACTACTTTCCCTTCTTCGTTCGCCTTCTGGATAGCTGGGTGGGAGAGCAGTTCTTCTCGAGCTTTGGAGACGTTCGACTTGGCCTGCTCGACGTTGGAGCCGAGCGAGTCGAAGAACCCCTGAGCCTTCTTGGGCTCGTAGGCCTTGGTGACGTACTTCTGGACGATTCGCTTTTGCCGGGCCGCTGCACGTTCTGCTCGGTATTCCTGAACGCGCTCGTCGTGAGCTTCTGCCCGAGATTCAGTGGGCGGGGTGAGCCCCGTCTTTTCGTAGGTCTCGGGCGAGTATTCAAAGCCGGACGCTGAGGGCTGTTCGGTATCGCGGGGACCAGCCGGTACCCCGGGTTGCGGAGTGCGCCCTTCGTGTTCGTGGCGTTCTGCCAGCGAGGGTTCAGGTGGGGGCGGAGGGGTCCAGCCCGGTTTCTTTTTCCCCAGCCCACCCATCTACCAAGGACTCTTGAACCCGCCGCCGGGTTCCCCGTAACCGCTGGGGTATTTCTTGTTCCACCATTCTTTGACGACCTTGGCGACGAGGGTGGGGTCGGCTTCGGTTTTGCTGTTGATCTCGTTGATGTAGGTGTTCAGAACTTTGTTGCCGCTGACGTTCTTCGGAGGCTTGCCAAGAGACGAGACGACGGGGCCGATCAGCGATTTGATGTTGTTGACTTCCTTGCCGAGTTCGGCAGCCTTCTTCTTCTTTTCGTTGTTGCCGTAGTTCGGGTGTTTGGCTTCCCACTGACTCAGGCCGTATTTCTTGTATTCCAGCCCGAGCTTCTGAAGTTTGAGCGCGTTCATCTGCGCGTTTTCTTCGTTTTCGAGCTGTTGCTGCGTAGCGTCTTCGGCGTTTTCCTGGGCTTCCAGTCCGAGCGCCGCCTTTTCGCCGGCTACGGCCTGCTCGGAAGTCTTGAACTTCTGCTCGCCTTCCCTCAGCCCGAGGAGGTTCTTGACCAGCTTTTCCCCGTAGGAGGCCTTGGCTTCTGCCTGTTTGCTCTTGGCGGTCTGGATTTTCTGGTTGAACTTGGCGTTCGATTCGGCTACGCGGTTGGCGATGTCCCTGCGAATCCCCCCGCCCGTTTCCGCCCCCTGTACCTGGGACGCGCCGGCCATAGCCTGAAGGAGCGCGGTGGAACTACCGCCCTGCTGGAGGGCAGACTGCTGGGCTGCCTGACTCTGGGACTGTTGCGCTGCCTGTTGGGCTGAGACGGCCTGCGAGAGAGCCTGCTGGGCCCCCCCTGCGGTGTCCTGGGAGCCTCGGATCTGGAGTTGGTTCTGGAGATCCCCGAGGGCCCCGGTCTGCATCTGGCCGAGTTCTTGAGTGCCTTTGCTCGCGATGTTGGCTGACTGCGACGAGAGGGAGCCTGCCATCGCCTGCTGGTTGGCGATCGACTGGGCGGCAGATTCGGCCAAACCTTTGTAGAGACCCGAGACGTTGCCCGCGGTGCGGTTGCCGAGGTTCGTCAGGCCCGTCGCTTCTCTGCCCTTTTCTTCCCCGAGCTGTTTGGCGATTTCGGCGTAGCCGTGGATTTCGGGTTTCGTCTGGAGAACGGTGAGAGCGCGGGCGGCTGACTGAAGCTGTTCAGGGGTGAGGAGGCTTCCCGTTTCGAGGCCTTTCAGGACCTGGTAGGGGTTGAAGCCGCCCTTCTTCCCTCCCTTGTCGCCGCGAACGATGTAGCCCGAACCCTTTGGGGCCTTCTTCTTCACGGCGAGCGCTTGAGCGAGGCCGGGACCTTTCACTTCTTCTTCCCCTTCTTGAGTGCGTCTGCGAATGCCTTGGCGTTCTGGGGTTGACCGACCGCCCTGTTGTTCGAAAGGGCCACACCCTTGAGGCCACGGGCGAGCTGGGAGCCCGTGTTCGAGGTGTATCCCCCGGTCGCTGAAGACGTGGAGGCCCCCCCTCCCGTGCCGCCCGTTTCCCCGGTTTCACCCTGGCCTTTTTCCGCCTGTAGTTCTTCGCGTTCAGAGCGTCGGCCAACTGCTTCGGCGAGTTGGGTAGCTGCATCGATGCCAAAGCCTTCTTCGAGGGCTTTCTTAGCCGCATTGAAGGCATGGAGTTCGTGTTCGTGGGAGAAGAGGGCGTGGGAGCGATCAGAGGTGTAGGCGCCCTCCTGTTCGGCCTGGGTGCGATTCAGCCAGCCAGACGCTGAGAGGTTCCCTCGGATCGCGCCTTCGCCTAGCTGGCGTTCCTGGACGTGGCGATTCTGGATCGCCTGCTGCAGGGCGTAGTTGTAATCGGAATTCTCTTTGGCTTCGCCTTCTTCGTTCTGACGATATTCCTGTTCATCGTTGAACCTGAGTTTGGCCAGGTTCGCCCAGTAGGAGGCGTCCCTTGGGTCCTGTTCTCCCGCGGTGGTTGGGTTCCAGGTCGGGATGGCGAAGCGTTCACTCGAGGGAGCGGGGGTTGCGGCGGGCACAACGGCGGCTGAAGAGGTAGAGCCGGGGACGGCGGGCGCTGCGTTCGAGGCCTGGGCGGTGCTGGTTGCGGCTGGCGCGGCGGAGGGCCTCACGATCATCCCCGGGCCGCCGGCCGTATAGGTCGTTCCCAGCCCCTTCGGCTTCCCGCCGCCCAACGCTTTCGCCGGCTGGTTCCTTGCCACGATGCGATTGGCCAGCCTGGGAGGCTGGGGGTTCTGATTCACCTTGGGGATTGAGAGTTTGTTGCGAGCTATTCCTGGCATCTAGGCAGCCTTGATGTGGAAGGAGAATCCGATGTTTTCGGCCAGATTGGTTGCGGTGTTGAAGATCAGGACTTCGAAGACTTTTGTACTTTCGGAGTTGCAGGAGGCGGTACGCAGGGCTTCGAAGGGAGTAGCGACGAGAACACCAGTAGTCGCGAGTTCCGTCGTGAGGGTGATTTTGTAGGTCCCCGTTGCAGTTTTTTCAGCCGTAAACCCCGTTCCCGTCAAGACGGTCCCCGCGGCAGCGATACGCCCAACGATCGTAGGCTTGGCGAGTTTGTCGTCGGTGACCTTGCCGGCGTTGATGCCTTGGCCTTCTTCTACTTCGAAGAGACGCAGGTTCAGCGCGTCGATGATCCGTTGAGCGTCTGGACGGCTTAGCGTCCCGGGAAGGCTTGGCGGGGATTCGGGCAAGGTGTATCGTGGCTCCCATGTGGCGGGTGTACGTGCTTTGGATCGTGATCGCCCTGCTCCTACTGGCCGGGGTCGGCGTTGGGGTTGGACTACCGGGGCCTGAAGGTCAATCCGTCGAACTGGAACGGAAGGCCGACGAAAGCGGCCTCCCGTGAAGCGGGGCTTGACGCTTGCCGTCGTAATGCTTGGCTTGCTCGCGGGCAGCGCGCAGGCCGCACCGTTTACCCCCGAACTCGAAGCTGACTACGCTTCAGCCCTTGCGTGGTGGGGGGTAGCGTCACCTCCGCTCTGTTCCAGCATGACGGAGGAATTGCTGCCGACCGATCCTCTCCAAACCGCTACCGATAAGGGCGGGGCGCGGGCAACTCAACCAAGCCAGATCCAGCCATGCCAGATCATGGTCTTCGAAGATTCCATCCAACCGGGCTGCTGGGAGGAAATGGAGATCCGCCATGAGGTCGGCCATCTCCTCGGCTATAGCCACAACACCGACCCACTGAGCATCATGAATGCGGATTGGGACTACGGGTATTGGTGCCCCGGCGATATCGAAGCGGCAGAAACGCAGGCGGCCGCAGAAGCGCAAGCCGCGAGACGAAAGGACTGGGCAACGTGGCGGGCGATGAGGCGGGCCTGTCGGGTAGCTCGGGGCCCTTATCGAGCCCGGTGCTGGACCGAACTCCGAGAACTGCGGCGCTTCATTCGGGCCTAGGAGCCAAGCACTTCGACGTAGAGTTTTCTTTCTTTGGCAGTGACCGACCCAGTCGTTGCCTTAAATTTCAGGCTAACCGTATAGGTACCAGCCGCAAGAAAGAAGTCCAGGGGGGTCAGGCCGAATCCCGTAGTAGGGAAGGCTGAGGGAGTGTTCTGATTAAGGATAGTCCCGCCGTTGTTACCGGTGGTGGTAAATCGCGCGAATTCGGTGTTGGCGGTTGACCCTTCTAAGGTGCTCATGGTTTCGGCCTGAGTGGCTCCAAAGAAAAGGGCGACCTTCCCCGCCGAGGCGGTCGAGGATTTCATGCTGACGGCGATTCGCACTCGGACGAGACCGTTGGTAGGGACGACCACGCCGGTGATTTCATCGGGAGTGCTCAGGGTGCCGAATGAAGCTGATTCCCGAGTTTGTTCAGTTGCGATGACCGAGGGCGTGTACCACTTCCCGGCAACGGCGGCGTTAGTTTCAAAGTTGCCCTGTCCGAGTTTCCCGTTGACAACTTCTTTCAGTTTCGACAGGCCAGTTTTGACCTTGCCATCGGCAGAGGAGCGGGCTTCGCCTTTTTCTGGAAGTTCGAAGGTTGCTTCAGTCATTTAGTCCTCGCGGAGTTGGATAGCGATGGTCGAGCTCCAGATCTTGAGATTGTTGGCTGAGGCGTCTTCGTACTTGAAGGAAATGGAGCGGCCGAGGCCAGGGGTGTGGTAGCGGCGCTCGGAGACAATCGAGGTGCTTTCTTCCCAGGTCCCAGCACCTGAGCCTTCGAAGGTGGTTTCGGGGCTTTCGGTTTCCATGAAGTAGCCCGATACAGCTTCCCCCGAAGCGCTCCAGGTTTCCCCGTCCATCAGTTCCCAGTCGTCTTGGAAGTCGGTGGCTATATACGCTTCCCAGCTCCCCTGGCCGTCTACACGGACCTCTCGTACCCGCTTGACCTTATGGGGGTCGAGGGCTCTGGAGGCGCGGGAGGCTCCGGAGGAACCCCAGGCGTAGTAGGGGGTGACGTAGCGGGAGGTGAAGGCTTTGGAGGCGTCGGTGAACGTTTCTGAGACGAAGGCTTTGGAGACCCGGGCGCTCGACAGAGAGTCGCCCGAGTAGAGGGTGGGCGTGCCCGTGGGGTCGAGCAGGGCAAACTGGTTGGCGGCGCAGTCGTGCAACCACCACGAGCCGGCAATCATGTCGTACTCGTAGGTGTGGTCGTTTCTGGTGCCCCCCGTGGACACAGACAGCATGTAGCGGCGGTTCAGGAGCGTCCCCGCTGCATTTTTCGCAGTCGAGGGAGAGGCGAGGACCCGATCGATATCCGGTTTGATCGTGTCAGAGAAGGGGGTGACCGAGTTGCCGTCCGTCTTACAGATGCCCTGATCCTCGGAGAGGAACATCAAACCCAAGGGGGTCGAGACAACCGAGCGCGGAGCGATGCACCCGATCGAGTCAGAGACCTTCCGGTTGGCGGCTGAGTTGGGGTCATAGACCTGGTAGATCTTGCGGGGCTTGAAGACGATCAGCCACGCCCCGACGATCCCGATTCCGGTGATTTCCTGCCCGTCGTTTGGCTCGAGGTCAACGAAGTTTTCGGCGTCCCAGTTCAGCGGGTCAGGGGTCGAGCCGGTGATCCCCGAGTAGTAGAGCCGGGAGCCCTTGGCGCACCAGAGACGGGAAGAGAAGTAGGTCAGGTACTTGGCTTCTTTGGGGACCGTCCCCGTGGTCGCGACCCAGTCGCTCATTTCGGCCGCTTCACCGTTCCAGCGCTTGGGCGTGTCAACGCCGTTCAGACCGAAGACCGGGCCAGAGGCTCCGTTGACTTCAGCCTGAGCGAAGTACCAGCGGGTGTTGGCGGTCATCCCCGATTTCAGAACCGAGGCCGTCCCCCCCGTGGTCATCTTGAAAATCGTGTCCGTGGTCGAGGTCGTGGCTACCCCAACGAGGGACTTGGTGCTCGTATTGCTGGGGAAGAGCGTGTGGACGCCCGTGGCTTTGACGGGTTCCCCGGTGAGGCTTGATCCGGAGAGCGTGACGAAGCCGTTTCGCTTCTCGATGTCTCCCGTCTGCGACGTATGGACGTTCAGCGCTTCGCGGCATTCGTTCCCCTGAAGTAAGTAGGGGCCAGACTGGGTATTCAGGCCTCCGCTGAAGTCGTTGTAGGTGAGCTCGGCTCCACGCACTTAGCCCCTCCACACGCCGTAGGGAGGCCCGTGAACGTCCGCAAATGCCCCGGGGACCTGCTGAGGACCATCGAAGGTGTCGTGCTGCACCTCGCCCCGCATTTTGCCGATCCCCTTTTCCCACTGGACTTCCCAGACCTGAGCGGCCTGGTAGTCATTCTCCCGCATGTAGGCTTTCTTCATCGCGTAGGCGATCAGCAGCTCGTGGTACTGGACCGGGATCTCAGGTTCGTCGGTTTCGTTGACCATGTCCGCGGGGAGCCGCCAGTAGCGCAGCGTGAATTTGTAGACCGCATTCGGAGTCGGGTAGAGGGTAACGCTGTTCCCGATCGTCGTATAGGCGTAGGGCTGCCCGGAGGATTTCGAGAGGGTGTCGTATTCCCGGATGTCCAGCGGGGTCATGAGTTCGTGGGTTTCGCTGTTGAAGAAGTCGATCAGTCGCGAGTAATCGGCGGGGAGTTCGTATCCGGCGGTTTCGGCAGTCGTGCTGATCGAATACGTTTCATCCTGCACACGCATTTCGGATTCGATGACTGCCCGCCTCTGGGCCTGATTCAGCCAATCCTTGACCAGTTCCCGATACTTGCCAGCGGAGAACTGATGACTCAGAACCTCTTCTTGGAGCTCGATGAAGGTGTAGCCGGCGATGCTCATGAGGGGACGAAGATCCTGCTCTGGTCGTATCCCAAGTCCTTGCGCATCCCGTGAGCGAGACGTTCGTAGAGCGGGCCGTTCTTCTCAGTCCATTCGCGCCGCTCGGCAGCTTTGGCCTTGACTTCTTGGGCCTCGAGCTCATCGGCGAAGGAATATCCCGGCTGCTTGCATCGCCAGTAGACCTCCTCCATCCGTTTAACGATGCGGTGGTCGAGGTCTTGGGCGGTGAAGATCAGGTAGGTGTTGTGGTCGCCCTCATCCTCCTCGGCGAGGTTGGGGTTGTCCGTCCAGTAGATGACGTAGTAGCCCCCCGCCTCCGAGTAGCGGAGACGGATGTGCTTGTCGATCCGCCACAGAGCGTTTGCCACGCCCTGAACGTCGTCGTCAATCTGGATGTAGCGGCCGTTGCGAGCTTTGCTGATCTGCGCGACGGAGGCAGGGCGAATCTCCATGTTTCCTTTCGATTAGAAGATGGGCGGCCCCCCGAAGAGAGCCGCCCATTGACTTCCTAGACCTCGCCTTCGCCGGTCGGTACGTCGTCTTCGCAGAACTTCAAGACGCCGTTGCGGTTCGGAGCAACGCATCCGAGGGCCGCGTACCAAGAGAAGAAGGCCTGCCAAGTGGCAACCTTCGTCCCGGCGGTGGAACCGTCCTTCAGGAAGAAGATCCCTGAACCGCCCTGCTGCATCCACCCCGGAGAGCTCAGCTGGAACCAGCGGAACGACTCCTTGTTGAGGCCGAATGCGTAGGTGCGAGGCGCGTCATCATCGGCGATGACGGGGATCTCGTTGACCATGATGGCCGAGTAGCCGCCATGGACGTTGACAGCCTGAGCGTCGTTGAAACGCTTCTGGCTCTGGTAGGTGTCGGCCAGACGACGGCGGACACCGCGGGTGGTCAGGAACACCTCGACGTCGGCGTTACCCGAGAGGCCGACTTCATCAGCCAGCTTCTCGAACGAGGTCTCCCCCGCCGTGGTCAGAACCGATTCGGATTCCCCGACGTTCTGAACGCGGCCGTTCCAGAACTCGTTACCAGCGGTGCTGGAGTTGATTTCGTGGAGCGTCCGTTCTTTGGCGATGATGTTTCGGAGGCCGTCCATCTCGTTCCCGTAGGAACCGTTCAGATAGACCCCGTATTCCGTCGTGACTTTCGTCGCGTTGGCACCCGAGATGGTGATTTTCTTGGTCGAGCCACCAACTCGTTTCGTGACTTCCCGGTTTTCGACGCCTTCCCCAACCGTTCCGTCAGACTTTTTGACGATGTCGATCGGGTCCCCGACGTAGATGTACTGCACCGAGGTGACCGGGATTTCTTTCGTGCCTTCCACCGTGGAGGCGACGCCGGCGAGAATGCCGGTGCCTTCCCCGAAAACCTGGCGGTTGATGTCCTTTCGGAGGTCTTCACCGCACTTGCGGCTCTCCGAGTCCAGGATGTTGATGAAGGCGCCCTCGTTGGACTGCGAAGCCTGGATCGACTGATCCGTGACCTCGATGCCCGAGAAGTGCCCCTTGATTTTGACAATCGCGTCCTGGTAGCTCTGGCGACCAGCGGCCGGGAGCGTCCCACCGTCGGCCCGTGAGCCACGCCCGCGGTTACGGTTGGTGTGGACCGGGATGATCGCGCGCCGACCGTAGAGGTCGATGTGCTCGCTATCCCGCTCGATCTGGTCGAGCATGTACGTCTTGTTGTTCAACTGCTCCACGATTGGACCGACGTACAGGTCCTTGAGGATCGCGTCAGCGTTCGCCAACGTCTGGGTAGCCATTTGTAACTCCTAGGGATGAATTGGACAAGGAATGCCCAGTCGCCCCGGAGATGAGTTATGCGGACTGCTTCATCCGTTCCTTGGCCATCGCCAACAGGCGAGGGTCGCCAAACGAAGTGATTTTCTCGTCCGCGGTAGAAGCGGCACCCGGCCCCTCTGGGGTCTCGGGCTGCTTCTCCTTCTGCGCAAACAGACCCTTTTCGCCCTGGCCAATGAGGTTCTGGTAGTCAGCGAAGCCCTTCTCGATGACTTCCTTGCCCGATAGGCCGGGCTCATCGGTGTAGCGATAGGCGAGAGCTTCGATTGCATCTCGAGCGCCCTCGGGGAGGTTCTGGTTTTTGTCGTCACCCAGGATTGAGTCGAGAGCGCCGCTGATTTCGGTTTCCGCCGACTCAACGAGCTTCGCTTGCTCCTGGTGCTCAAACCGCTCCATCAGCGGGTTGATCATCTCGGTCACCTTCTGAAGCAACCGCTCCTCGACCTGATTCTCATCGTCCTCTAGGTCAAGGTCCAGATCATCCGGCTGGTTGAGCAGACCTCTCTCGGTGGCCGTGGATTTCAGCCACTCATCGAACTGCTGTGGGTTGTTTGCCATCTGCGCGAAGGCAAGAAGCTCCTGAAGGTTCTCGGGCGGAATGTCTTTGAGCCCGAGCTCTTCGTAAGGCGCCCACCCCTTGCGGTAGTCGGCGTGCTCCTGGAACTTCTTCGTTACGTTCCCGTCGAACTCTTTGATGATGGGCTCGACCTGGTCACGTATCTCCGGTGCTACTGAGTCCAGATACTGGGTGTATCCGGAGTCGGTGGCCTCGGCGCCCTGGTCCCCCTCGGGAGACTGTACGTCGTCCGCCATGTACTGCTCCTATTCCCGACTGTGACCTTGTCCGGACATGGCTGTACCGAGGCCCTGGCCCTTGCGGGGCTGTACCTGGATGGCCCTGGCCGTTGTACCGGCGGTCCCTGGTCGATTCTGTGTTTGAACTGCTAGATGAAGTTCGTTACTTCGCGAGTGAGGCGGCGGCCTCAACGATCTGCTGGCCGAGGCTCTGCGCCTCGCGCTGACCGGGTGAAGGGCCGTCTACGCCTAGGGCTGCCTTCTCCATCGGCTCGCCCGTGCCCCGCGTGCCCGGAGCGACCTTCAGCGTCTCTCGCTGGCCCGGAGTGTCCTTCCCGGGGGCTGGGGTGCCGAGGGCCTTCTGGAGGGCTTGTACGGCCTCGAGGGCTCCCTTGGGTAGTTCCCCGCCTTTGGTCCGGGTGACGTAGTTCTGAACGGCTTGGAGAAGGCGCTGCTCGTGAACGCTCATCGGCGCCCCGCATCTGCGCGCTGGAGATCGGTCACCTTGACGTTGATCAGATCCGTGTCGTTGTCGCGGGTGCGGACGACAGCCCACTTCTCGTCGTCGGAGATGTTCCAGAAGGTGCCGTAGCGCCCCTCATGCTCTCCCCCGACGACGTCAACGAAATGGCCCAGGACGGGTGCGCTGGGGCCGCGGGTGTCGTTGATGAAACGACCGGGCTTCTTGGGGTCGGTGCCCTCTGCTGAGGTCTTTTTCTTGGCCACTGGTTTAGCCTCCTGACAGCTTTCGATTGGCCTTGGTAACGATCTGGTTGTACTGAGCCTCGGTGAGATTGCCTTTGTTGAGCTGTTTCTTGGCGTAGGCCTTCGCAAGCACGGCGTGCTTGTTGTCGTTCACTGGGTATTTCCTCTGGCTGGGTAGGCCAAAGGTTGAGGACTTCAGTTTGTTGCGCTTCGCCGTGGTGAGTTTGCCGGCGAGTCGTGAGGTAGCCATTCGTTCTCGCTATTCAGGTAGGGGTGACCACGAATCGCACGTCTGCTCGGCGTCGGTGCGGTACTGATAGAGCTTGCAAAGGCCGGCTTCCCAGTGTTCGCAGGTCGAGCAGTTTTCGCGGGCGTCGCCTTCTCGGAGGTTCGGCGGACGTTCCCGGTTTGGGGTTTCGGCGTTTTCTTTCATCCGCGCCTGCATGGCAGCTTTAATCGGACTGCTTGCCATTTTCCAATTCCTGGACTTTGGCTTGGAGCTGTTGGATCTGCTGGTAGAGATCCGAGATGAGGGAAAGAATGGCGACAGGGTTCATGCCGTCGCCAATTCTTTAACCGTGCCCGAGGAACCGCGGTACATCAGTTTCCCGGCTTCGCAGTAAAGGACGCCGCCGGCCGTGGGGTTCGTAGAGGGAGCGGTGGTTGCGTTGGCGAGGAAGACGACGCCGACACCGCCTCCGAAGGAGTCCGCGGAGGCGCCGATCCCCACGTTGTTGCTCACCCGCAGCGGAGCTCGTACACCGCCAGAGCGACCGATGTGGATCGTCTTCGAGGCGTTGACGATCAGGCCCGAGTCACCTTCGGCGGAACCGGTCCAGAAGGCACCAGCGCCGCCTGCCGTTGCTAGGCGGATATCGCCCACGCTATTGGAGACTTGAACCGCGGTATTGCTGGCGCCGGTGTTCCGCACAGCGATTCCGGTCGAAGCCGCTTCGGAGACGACATCCAGCAGTGTGCCCGAGCTGGAGACGAAAGACGAAACCGTTTCGGTCCCCAGGAGGATCGCTCCCGAGCCTTTGGCAACCACCAATGCGCCTTCTTCGTGTTCGCCCTTGATCAGAATCGAGCGTTTGCCTTTGGAGTCGTCGCGGATGAAGGCCGACTTGATCGCGCCCGTCTTGCCGCCACCTACCGAGGCACCAGCAGCGATCCCGACGTCGAATTGCAGGCCGAAGGGGTTATCGATGACGAGACCGACTGAGGAGTCGGATTCCCCACTGGGGGTCATCCAGATCCCGCGGCACTTCCCGCCCGGAGTGGTGCCGGCGACTTTGTATTCCTCCGGGGTGGCGGTGTAGTTCTGCACCCCGATCTCAACCCCATTGCCGATCGCCGTGGTCACGTCGCGGCGGCCGTAGAAGACCCCTCCGTAGCAGGAGGCATGTGACGAGGTACCTGCCGTGATTCGCCCAAGGCCGTAGACACCGGCCGCGTCAGGCTCCGAGTTTTCGGTTTCGACGTTCGATTCGTTCGTCGCGCCCCCGAAGACGCCCACTGCCTGGGCTTCGGTGCCGGCCATACCAGCGGAGCTGCCGTGGATCGCGGCAAGCCCGGCGGCAGCATCTGAGGTAAGGCTGCCGGTGATCGCCTGAATGGAGGTGCGGGTGATTTTCTCCTTGCGGCTGACGTGAAGGATCGGAGCTACGACCGTCAGCGGCACAGCCGTGGTGCCCGCTCGAACGTCGGCCCTATAGCCAGCGACGTTCAGAGCGGCCTGGGCGCTGACCAAGTCGCCGTCTTCCCAATCCCCCCCAGCCTCGTTGTCGAGGGCCTGGAGCTCCACAAGGCTTGATCCTGCTGAGCGGACCCAGGTATCGCGGGTGAGGACCACCGATTCCCCGTCTGCCAGCGAGCCAGTTTTCGCGGAGGCAGAGACCGTCGGGAGGGGTCCGTAGTAGACGATGGACCCGCGGCTAAAGAGCGTCACGGGTTCGGTGACGGTCAACTCGGTCGCGCGTTCAGAATTGACGGGGATCATTTGGGCGCCTGCGGTTCGGCGTGCTTTTCAGCAACATTCAACGCCGTCTGTGAGGCCTGTTCGTCCAAGGTCGCTTGGTGCTGGGCTTCGAACTGCGCAGCCTGCGCTTTCGACTGGGCTTCAATCTGCATGTTGGCCTGGTTGACCTGGCGTTCGCGGTGGGCGTTGACGTGGAGTTCCATGAGTTGCTGGGCTTCGGGCGGCCAGAGCTGGTAGCCGGACGAGCGCTGGGCTTCCTCGTGACCGTCGATGTGCTCAGCGTCGTTGTCGAAGTTGTTGATCTCGACCGCTTCGCCCAGGGAGATGCGGCGGTTCTCGCGCTGGATCTGCTGCTCGGTGGTGGTGAGGCCTCCGAAGAGACGATCCAAGGCGCCGACCTCGTAGTCGGCGAAGAACTTCCGCAGGTCCCGCTGGTCGGGGACGAGCCCGTACTGGAACATCGTCTGTAGGACCTCGAGCATCGCCGCCTGCTTGGCAGCCTTGGACCGTGGCATAGCGCTGCCCGCCTGACACTCAACGGTGGGCTCATCACCCATCATCGCCCCCCGGAACGCCAGAATGTCCCACTGTTCATCCTCACCGGCAATCCTCAGAAGCCGCTCGTCAGAGACGAAACGGGCACGTAGACGGGCAATCTTGGTCCCAGCCTGGCCGAGGGCGAACTCCATGTCCTGCACCTCGGGGCCAATACGGGTGTCATCTGCCTCTTGCAGGAGGTTGATTGCAGAGGCGGCGGTGACGCCGGTGGGAACGGAAGCGTTGGATACCTCGTGCTGGCCCGCGATCTCGTTCATCGACTCGATGATGCGTTGCACCCGTTCGATCACGTAATTGGGCATGTTCGGGGGCTGGAGGTACTGCGGAACCGCGTCGGTGACGGTCGAGTCGTAGAGGATTTCCTCGCCCGGGGTCCCGCCGTAGTAGACGTTGGCCTGGCGGGACTTCAGGATCGCCGGGTTGCCGAGGCGGTTGGCGTTCTCCTGAATCTGGGACTCAAGCTTGTTGAGCGCGATCTGGGGGCCGCGGAGCTGCGTGGTGACAGCGGTGGGCCAGAAGCGGTTGGGGACCTTGATCCCCGAGAACATCACGTAGGGCATCGGGTCAAGCGGCTCTTCCTCGACCAGCATTTTGTCCTGAGCCCAGACGACCCGTTTCCCTTTCGGGTAGGTGGCGCAGGGCTTCGACCAGAACTCGTAGACCTTGATCCCTTTGTAGCCGGTCCCAAGCCCGGGCATGAGAGAGGAGAAGATGCGGCTCTCGACCGGCCCGATCGGCGCTTCCGTGTCGGGCTCCATGTCCTCGCCGTAGCGCTCTTTGATGTAGTCGGGCGAGCGGACTTTCTCCTCAAAGCACTGGGTCAGCTCCGACATGGAGGTAGCCAGCGGATCAGGGAAGAAGTGGAAGGGTGAGACGACATCGACCCTGACATCGCCCATGGAAACTCGTTTAACGCTCAGCCCTTCGGGGGGCGGCGTGCCCTGGAGGTCCTCGGCCTTGACGAGGCGCCCGTTCAGCATCGCCGGCTGGCCGGACTGGTCAACCAAGACTTCGACCGACTCTCCCGCCGTCGAATCCCAGTAGATCTTCCAGAAGCCCGCGCAGGCGATATCTGCGAAGAGCTCGGCCTGGTAGAGCTTCTGCTGGAGGTCGAGATAGACCCAGTCGTACTCCATCACCTTTTCGGTGATCTTCGCTGCGTCTACGTCGTCCTCGGAGCCGGTGAACGGGGTCGCGACGAAGGTGGGGCGACTCTTTACCTTCTTGGCTACCCGGGCGGTGACAATCGGGAGAATTCGATTGTCCACGATCGTCTCACGCCACTTGGCGAGCCGAGGTTGATCGAGGCGTCCGTGATTCCAGTAGAGCCACTGCTGCCCGATGTAGAAGGCCGAATTGAGGAACCAGTCAGGCTCCATCGGCCGCCGGGCATTCTTGAATTTCTCGAATTCTCGTTTGAGGTCATCGACCGAGGAATCTCCCTTTTTCTTGATAGCGGCGGTGGCGGCCTGCTGGCCGGCAGAATCAGCCATCCTCAAGCCCGTCAGCTATCGACCCGACCATGTCGATCTCGTCGTGCTCCTCGCGGGGCCTTGCCAGCTCGTCTGAGACGGGGATCGAGGGCAGGATGACCTCCGGGTGCTGGATGCGGGTAAGCAGCTCGGAGCGCTCCTTGACCCATGCCTCACGCTCCTGGGCTATGCGGTCATTCAGTTCGCCGTAGGCCTGACGGGCGACCTCCTGGTCCCTCTGGTGGCGGTCTTCCATCTCAGCCTGCTCGGCGCGGTGGCGCTGCTCGAGCTCGGCCCTCTCGTTCAAGAGCGCACCTTCCCGAAGGTCCCATGACTTTGCTTGTTCCTTCTCTTGGATGGCGCGCTCACGCTCGCGGTAAATCAGGACTCCGAAGGAGGCGAGGAGGGCGATGCCGAGGACGATGGTGGTCATCTACGTTTTCTCCAGAAGCCAAGAACCGTCGCGATCCCGCCCGTTCCTGCGGTGGCAATGGCCACGTCGGGAGGGATGACACCGAGGGCCGCAAGGACGCCGCTGACAACCGTCGCAGCGCCACTAACGGCGGCTATGTGCTTGGTCTGGATCGTCTCCTTCGCTGGTTCAGGCGTTTTCAGGGCAAAGCGGACGCCCGTGTAAGAGGGCTGGTAAAGGGGGTGCTTCCGAGAGAGAGGGAACTGCGGTAGAAGTAGCGTCCCTTCCGGGGATACTTCTTGGCCGTTGAAGAGAAGTAGAAGGCTCATGCCCCGACCCCGAGAAGCGGCATGAAGTGGCGTGCGGTCGTTGCAGCAACCCCTTGGATGATGATTTGGCCGATGCACATGACGCGCGCGACCGAGAGCGTGACTTTCGGTTCTCCGGTCGATTCGTTCGGGAGCGTGTCGCGCGTTGCGACATAGATCCCGATTGTGTTGTCCTGGCGCTCGGTCCAGTTGGTCGGCGGTTCCCCGGTGCCGGTCTGGTTGATCGTGCCGCAGACGATCGACATCGTTCCGGTCTTTTCTGGGTTGAGTGCTGGGGCTTTGTGTTCAGTCGAGGAGGCTTGGCCAGCGAATTCTTTTTTCAGGACGGCTTCGGTCGCGTGGGGTTCTTTGATCGTGATGATCTGGCCGGCCACGTAGCTCGTGCCGCTGAGGTTCACCGTATGCGTTTTTTCCCCGGCTTCTGCTGCATAACGCCCGTACCAGTAGGCGTGGTTGATTTCGCCAACGGTGACTTCTTTTTCGCCGAGCACTTCCCAGCCGGTAGGGGTGGTGGCGGTTTTGCTCGCGGTGCCGAGGAGGACCGGAAAGACCAAGTAGTCGCCAACTACCGTCGCCGAGTTGGTTTTGGCTTCCAGTTTCGTCGCTTCTGCGCCACCCGCAACGGTGCCGACTGCGCGGTAGGCGGCGGCCATCTAGAACCCGACTGAAGCTCTGGTGGTGCCGATTCGCAGGCCGTCGAAGTAGAGAGTGGCGGTTCCGGGGATGGTGCCCTTCTGCCGATATTGGGCAACGCGCACGTCGTTGTTGCCGCCGTCGTTAACGCCCCCCTTGCGGATCGCGGTGTTGATCCGAGGGCTGGCTTTTCCGTCGATCTCAACCTCGCCCCAGCCGTTGTAGTCGAACAGCCCGTGCATGAGCAGGGGAATCCATCGCCCACGGGCGAGGGGCGGTCCCTGCCAGAATTCCTCCCAGTCGATCGTTTTCCCGTAGCTGGCGAGATGAAAGGGGCCGGAACCTCCGAACGGGGGACCGTAGACCGAGAGGAGCGTCATCCAGCCGCCCCAGCTTGGGAAATCCGAAGGGAAGAGGATTGAGGTCCCGACGTAGAACTCCATACCCGGCTTGACGACTGTCGGGCTCTGGAGCTGAGAGCGCGGGTTGTTAGTCGGCTCATTTCCTGCCGGCGCGATGTCCGAATCAGCCACCGTCAGGCCGAGAACGGTTTTCCCTGAGCCCAGAGGGTCGGAGAGTTCCCTGATCCTCCCCGGGGCGGCTTGGATCACAACCGGGAAGTCGGAGATCTTCTTGCCCGTGAAGATGTCCGGTTTGGGTTCGGGGGTCGGTTCCGGGGCGGGTTCAGGAGTTGGTGCCGGCCTGGAGAGTTCGGCTACCTTCGCCTCGAGCGCGGCGACCCGATCCGTAAGAACTCCATCCCCCGCGTAGCGCTTGCCTTCCTCGGCATTCAGTTGCACGCCCAAGCCCGAGTCGGCTTCCTTTCGGCGCGATTCCTCTTTGGTGATCCGTTCTTGGAGAGATTTGATCTGGGCAACGGTGGCCCATTCGGTGGTAGCCATTATTCGGGGAGCTTGTAGGCGGAGATGAAGATGTCGGTTTTCGAGCCCGTGGTGAGGCACTTGGCTTTCACGGGTTTGTTGGCGGTGACGATGAACAGACCCTGTTCGTTGACGAAGGAGAAGCCGCCGCCTTCTTTCGCGGCGAAGCCGATGAGCTTGCCGGTCGCTTCGTCCAGGATTTCGACGCGGGTAGAGGTCGTGCCCGAGTTCGTGACGAGGATCGAGGTGACGACGAGGCGGATCGATGCGCCTGGGGCCGCCAAGACTTCGGTCGAGGTTTCGTTTTCCAGAAATACCTTTCCCGAGACGAAGGTGTCCGGGGGGGCGATGGTGAAGATCTGGCGTCCGTACTTATCGGACTGATTGTTGATGCGGTTGCCGGCCGTCGTGGCCGCGGGGAGAGCGGTCTGGGCTACGCCAGCGGTCTTTACGGGGTTCCCCGAATCAGCGGAGCCCGAGGCGACGTCTCCGATCGCCTTAACTTTCGGTTCGCCTTCGAGGAGGGCAACTTTGACTTTGGGTTCCCCTTCGAGCGAGGAGACTTTTACTTTTGGTTCCCCGGAAAGTTCGGTGACTTTGACTTTGCCGACTTCCGCCGTCCCGGCCGCGAGCCCGATGGTCTGGGAGGCGGCGACTTTGACGGTCGGTTCGTTCGCAACTTTGACGTTGGGTTCGCCTTCCAACGCCGTGACTTTGACCTGGCTCCCTGATTCGGCTTTGACCGGGAGTGGGTTGGTGGCGGAAGCGTCTACCGCGGAGCCGGCGACCCCCCAGACGAGCTTCGTCCGCTGCGCATGGGCAACGGCGCCGTCAATTTCGACTTCATCAGTAGCAACTTTCGGCCCTGAGCCTTCAGTCACTTTGATGTTGTCAGCCACTTGCGCGGCTCCCCAGATGGCCCTTCTTGCCGGCGCCGGGGTTGAATACCCAGCTCATCAGAACTCCACGTAGCCGACGACCGAGGTGCCTTCTTTGGTGATCAGGTTGATCGCGCCCGTGTAGCTTTCGAGCAGAACCGAGCCGCCTTTTTCGGCGAGCATCGGCCCTTCTTCAAAGGTGGGCGTCGTCGGGCTGAGGCAGACGGTGACGTTTTTTTCGCCGTAATTGGAGATCCAAATCGCCGAGCGGTCGGGATAGGCGGCGATAGTCACAAATTCCGATCCGGATTTGACGGTTACCTTTTTGCCCTTGGTTTTGGCTGCGTCTCTCATGCCGCTTTCGCTTTCGTTTTCGGGGCTGGGGAGGTGCCGCGGCGCTCGAAGCGACCCTGGGTGATCCGGCGCCTGACCTCATCTGAGACCCCTATGAGCTTCGGCTTGCCGGGGAACTTGGCAATCGGGTGATCCACCAGTTCCTCAATCGTGGCCTTGGCCCCGACGATGGTTTTGTCCTTGGCGTCGAGCGCTTCTGCCTGCTGGGCACAGAGCTCAGCCAGCTCCTCGATCGTCTGCTTCAGCCCCTGCGGGTCCAGGAGCGCGAAGGCGCTCCCGAGGCAGTTCTCGCAGATGATCAAGTCATCGACCGTGACGCGGGGTGAGCCGGGGATCACGGGGCCGTCATAAGCGGCCTCGAAGTCCACGTAGCGGACCGGGTCCTGTTGGTAGCAGGAGGCGCAGTACGCCGGCTTCTGGGCGATCTTGGTCACTTGGCTCGTCCCTTACCGAGGCAGAAGGAAACGACCTTGACTTTTTCGCAGTTCACCGCCGAGGCGACCTCTTTGCCCGTTTTGTGGTCGTTGAGGTGGAGCTTTTCCGAGCCGTACCACGGATCGCCGACCCATTTTTCGGAGGCTTCGGTGCCCATCTTCATGTTGCAGAGGACGTGGGAGAAGCTCTGAAGGCCGGCGTCAGAGGGTTTGAAGCTCTCCCCGCCTTCCAGATAGGAGCTGTCAAAGGTGGTTTCCACTTCGCTCAGCAGAAGGCCGCCAAGGACCTCCGACTGGGTCAGGATTTTGTTGGTCAATGCCATGTGCTGTTCTCCTAGGGTGCGACCCCGGAGAATTGGCCGGGGTTGATGTTTTCTGGGTTTTCGAGGCTCGAAACGTGCTCGCGCATTAGTCGTTGAAGTTGGGTCTCGTCGCGGTCTTCGCGAAGCTCAGGCAGGTAGGGCCGGGACATCACGGCGTAGCGCAGGGCGTCCAGGCCGTGGTCGTCCTTCTTTACCGGCCCCTCTTTGGTCTCTTCATCTGAGCGGGGGGGATTTTTGAAGCGGTACTTGCCGAACTCGTCGATCAGTTGGAGGCAGTTGGCCTGCACGAAGAGGCGGTCGTTCTGGAGTCTCTCTCTGATTCGGTTGACCCCTGCCGTCCAAGCGTTCTGGCCGGCGATGGTGACGATCCCGTGGTCGGCATACTCCATCTGGTCTGAGCGGCCGGTCTGGTGGTTTTTGTTCCGCGCAGACGGATCAATCACGTAGTAGAGGGGGTGGACGTTGTAGGCCGAGTTGACGCGGTGGATCTCCTCGGAGACCTGCTTGGCCGTCCAGCCCTGGTAGAAGCCCTCGTGGAAGACGACCATCGTGTCGTCGTGAGTGAGGTAGACCCAGACAACCGCGGCTGCGTATCTGGTGCCCGGGTCGATCCCGACCACAACATTCACGTTCTGGGGGATCGGGCGTTCTGGGACCACATGCCGCTCTTCCGAGAATTCCCCGTAGATCAGCCCGTGGAGGGCGACGAACTTCCCTTCCCTACGAGCCGCTTTCTCCTCGTCTGAGAGCCCCTCGAGCCCAAGTTCGATCTGCCGCTTGGAGAGGCCGGGGTTGTCGTCCTGGGAGACCTGAACGACTTCCAGATCCTTCCCCTTGAAGATCCCGTGTTCTACTTCCGTGCCCCGCTTCTTCCAGAGCTGGTCGAAGGTCCAGGTGATCCCCTGAGTGGGGGTCATCGTGAAGAGCAGGTCCCCTTCCTTTGCAGCAACCCGCCAGCGATTCTCGTTATAGACCTGGAGCGGGGGCTCCTCATCAAAGTGGACCCGGTCGATCGTCACCCCCTGCATCGCGGAGACAGGGGTTTCGTAGGTCATGAAGAAGAACTTCGACCCGCATTCGAAGTGCAAGATTCCAAGCTGCTTGTCGTAGGCCGTTTTCCACGACCCGCCCCGCAGCTCCTCAACCGGGATCATCTGCTGGAGCTTCGTGATCAGGTTGTTCTCAAGCAGTTTGTAGGTCTGCGAGAGAATCCTGCACTCAAAGGGCGGTTCAAACTTCTTGTAGGGAAGAAGATGCTCAGGGACCGAGCTTTTGGGGAGGGCTTGGACGATGTTGTCGTTCAGCCCCCCGGTGGTCTTCCCTGACTGGGTCCCCCCGAAGAAGCATTTCGTGTGGGCCTTGAAGCTGTGGAAGGCCTTCTGCTTTGCGTGGGGCTCGTAGAAGGCGAGGGGGTTCTGCCGGCGTTCGACCTCCCACGCGGCGATCAGCTCTTCAGCTTCTTTTCGCTTTGCCTCAGGGAGACGCTCCAGCGCCTCGTAATTGATTCGCATAAGTCCTTCCGCGCGCGAGGTCGCCTACCCAGCCTGGGACTCCAAAGCCCTTTTAAGGGGGGGCCTTCGCATACGGGGGAGTAAGAGGGGGTCCTAGGGGAATTATTAAGGGACTCAACGCAAGATAAATCTCAGATCCCGCTTACCCCTCCCCCTCCCGGCCGCCTCTTGTTCGTGATTTGTTCGGAGTGGGATGCACCTGGTGATGCAGTGCGTGTGTATGTGGCTCTAGAAAGCCAGATAGATCCAACGGTGCTGGTTGGTGAGCTCGAGCCTGGCTAGCTGGCGCTCAGGTGGGTACGCGCAATGGGTACAGCGCTGCGACGGGAGCCTCAGCCACTAGCCCAATACAGCTACTGCCCCTGCTAATGCGACTCATTCCCATCTACCTAAGAACCTCACCAAAGTACGATGACCATCGAACTACCCAGCTAACAGCTAGTCCTCAACAACCTCAGCATCTATCGCCTTCTCTACTACTCCTAGGCGTTCTAAGGATGCGATCGTGCCTTTGATGTCTATCTGTGGCCTGGAGGTTGGCTTGTTGCGGAGGAGCTGGGACATTTCGATGTCTTGCTTCTTGGCCGTTGCGAGGGATTGGGCGGCCTTGGGGAGGGCGTCGGGAGAGATCTCCTTGTATTTGGCGATCGTCTCCTCGAGGACTAAGGCCTGTGCTTCGTCTGCCCTTCGTGCTCTTTCGAGGGCTCTGCCGGCTACATCCTCGCTTACGTCCTCTCCTAAGTCCTTCCTGATCTGCCAGTAGCGTTGAGGAAAGCTATGTTCGACCCAGGTTTCTAGGGTGCCACGGGAGATTGGGATGCCCTCGGAGGCCAGTTGTTGCTCTGCTACGGAGACCTTTCCTCCGGCCAGGGCTACGAGACGGAGGGCGAGATCGACGGTTGAGTCGTCATACCGAGCTCTCGTACCGCGCTCCGTAATTGCGTAGGGGACGTGCTTCTGTACCTCAGTGCCCATGCTCTAGCAGTATCCTCATGGAAGTTTTTCTGTTAACTCACTTGACAGATGCTCGGAACGGTGCTTTACTGCCCGCATGGCTGAGACGACCACATTCCGAATCACCTCAGTAACCGGCATCAACGCAACCGCCCACAACACCGGAACGCTCATGGCTTGGATGCAGGAAATCGCCGAGGAAGGCGGCTTCCGCTGCCCCCGCAACATGGGGACCTTCATTGACGAGGCCAGGCGCAAGGGTTATGCCGAGCGTTGCGGCGGCAAGATCGCACTGGAGGTAGTGAAATGAAATCCCCGAAGTGCTCAGTCTGCGGCTCTAAGGTGAGCTTCGCAGCGGGCTTCCCAGTCCACCTAGGCGCCAACGGCCGGCGAGTCATCAAGTCACACGTAGCAGCCGTTCCGAAGGCGTAATCAAGCAAGAGCCCCGGCGAGTTAGTGGCTCCCGGGGCGCGGATCAAAGGAGATGAGTTCCTATGACCAGCACCGAGACTACTAAGCGCCACCAGAGCTTCGACTTCATCAAGCAGAACGAGGGGAAGCCAGGGGACCGCTCGATGCGCACGCTGCCCGATGATCGCCTCAAGGCTGTTACTGAGGAATACGAGCAGAAGGCTTGCTTGATCCCCGAGAGTGATACGAGGGCGATCGTGGAGCACTTGGCACGGGTGGGACGCGAAGAGATGGAGCTTCGGGCGAGGGAGGCCGGCCCAGAAGAGCGACGCTGGCTTGCCGAAATGGACGAGCGCGAGACTGAGCAGGCCAAGCGGGATGCGGCTCGGGAGGAGCGCAAGAGGCAGCGCGCAGAGTGGAACCGATCGCTTCTCTTCGACGACTAGGACGCCTGGAGTTGCCCCGGTTCGATTCCGGGGCGTCCCTTATGAAAACGCTAGAAGAGCTTCAGAAGGTCTCTCAGATACGTGAGACGCTTGAATCAGAACTTGCTCAGGCTCGAGCGGATGCGGCTGAGCTGATGGAGCGGGCCAAGAGCGAAGACGTGCCGATCGCGCACATCGCCAAAGCTGCTGGCGTCTCGCGTCTTACGGTTTACGAGACCCTGAAGCGCGCTTAGTCGCTAGGGCTTCGTTCCAGGCTCGCTGAGTCGGGAAGACCGTCACCTCGTTTCCCTTGACTGAGAGCCATGCCCATTTCTCGGGCGACGCTGCCTTCTTCGCGCGATGTTCAGCGATTTCCCGCCGTCGCTTCTCTGCACGGGGATCGGGCTCTCTTGAGGGTTTGGAGTTCATGCCTTGCGCTTGTTCAGTGTTTAGGCGGTTCATAAGCCTTCCTTGACCGCTGCTGAGGGCGCACTTCGGGGGTTTGGCTCACGGGCGCGGCGCATATGGGCGCTTGGCGCTCAGGAACGTACGCAGCCGACTTCACGTACAACAGCAAGTCTAAACCGCAGTCGGACGGAAAATCTCAGCGTCCTTCTATCAACCTTGCGGCATGAACCCAATTCGCTACAGCCCTGGGCGTGCAGCCGATTGATTCGGCTACTTCTCGGTTCGATTCGCCGGCCAGAACGCGTGCGATTGCTTCGCTCCTCGTCTCGGGGGTGGAGCATCTGAACTTCTTCCTGGGAGGGCGGTCTATCCAGATCTCCTCAGGAACTTGGCTCAGGTGCAGCCCTACGCGGACGCATAGCTCATCGACTTTCCCAAGGGTCGCGTTGTCTCCATCCTTCCAGCGGTCAATAGCTCGAGCGAACGCCGGCCCGAGGTTGGCGTCTTCGAGGTTGGCGTCCGTGTGGATGAGCCATTCGTAGAACTTGGGGCCGTGAGCGACGACTTCACCCATGCCAAACCTCCTCCGGGACCATGCTGAGGTGCAGATTCGTCTTCGTGCAGACTTCGTCTATTGCTCTTAGGGAGGCGTCTTCGCCTTCTTTCCAGGCTTTGATTTTCCTCTGATGGGCTCCGACGATTTGCTGGGAGAGATCGGCGTCGGTGGATTCGAGCCATGCGACCACGGCAGGCCCGTTAGCGCTCTGTTCGCCCCTCATCAGCCCTCCGTTTCTCCCACGTCCGGCGACAGGTCCGACAGCACAACGGAGGCGAACTCACGCGCCCACGTAATCCACTCGGCGGGGGAGCCGGTGACGGGTTCGGTTTCGATTTGACGGAGGGCATCTCGGTATTCCTCGGCCCGCTCGCGCCATAGGGCATCAGCCCTCCGTTTCTGTCTCTCGGCAGCCGATTCAGTAGCCACGGATCTCCTCCAGCGTTTCCACGTCTTCCAAGTCGTCAAGCTTGTAAATGGCCCATCCTTGGGCGTCCTCCTCTCGCACCAAAACTTCGATGTCGTCGCGGTGCTTCCAGAGTGCGGCGTCAATGCATTCGAGGATCACGCTCGTCGGTGAGTTGTTGAAAGCGCAGAACCGCACATCGGACTGCCAGGCCTTGTAACCGCCAGCTGGGATTTCAGGCTCTGGCAGCGGGAACATCTGCGGTGCGCGTGAGACCAGCTTTAGATGGATCGCGTTATTGACTTCGGAGATGCACTTTTTCTCTTGGTCCTCAAGAACCGAGAAGCTCAGAATCACGTCGGTCACCCGGCTCACGCTTCCGCCCTCCGTTTCGCTCTAATCGCCGCTTGTTCAGCCCTCAAGCCTCTACCAGCCTTCGCTTCGGCCGTCTCTAGCTTCTGTTGCCTTACGTGTTCAGCCTGTCTTAGGGCATTTCCTTGGGTTGCTTCCTGGGCGTAGCCCTCGATTACCTCAGGGTCAAGGATTGGAGCGGTTGAGTCCAGAGCCCTTACCGGGGAGCGGGTATATCCGAGCCCCTGAGCTGCGTAGACGCCTCGGAAGTCCTTGACGAGGTATTCCACCCTCCAGCCGCCCTTCTTCTGCTTGTGGGTGCTTAGGAGCTCGATCGAGAGTTCTGGGATGGAGGCGCCGTCCTCTGCCCTTGAGGATTTGAGGACGATTTCCCCCAGCTCTGGTTTCTCGGGTCTTACAAGGTCTGGGTAGTGGCCGGCGAGTAGTTGCTGGCGCTCACGGGGCTTCAACTGCATGCGGAAGTCCTTTCTCCGAACAGATTCCGAACATCTGGCTGGCAATCGGGGAGAAACGCAGGCCAGCGAGGGGGACGCGGGCGAGGTCGTTTGGCTTGAGAGGGCGCTTTGCTTCGCCTCTGTTCGCCTGGATTCTCGCTGGATCGAGCTTGGGAAGCTCGCGCTCTACCAGCTGAGCTACGTCCGCAGAGAGCCAAATCTAACGCTTTGCTCGCGCTCATTGCGCCTCCGCTCCGAACAAATCCCGAACACCTCGAGCCTCAGCGATGTAGTCCTCGATGCTTCGGCGCTCTGCTGGGTTTGAGTCGATGAGGTGCTGATAGGTCCGCATCGACTCCTGCGGGGAGTGGCCGAGTTGCTGGGCTATCTCAATGTGGTTCCAGCCGGCCGCGGCGCAGAGGGTCGCGCAGGTATGGCGAAGGTCGTAGGGCTTTAGCGTCGAACCGAGCCCCACGTCTTCGGCGGCTTGCTTGAAGCTGTAGCCCCGCGATCCGTCCGGCCGGATTCGAGAGCGCCAGTTGTCCCAATCATTCTTCGTCCAAGGCCGGCCGTCTCTCTTGCCGAAGACGAGTCCAGACGTAAGCGCGGTGTCTTCCCAGGCGCTTAGATCGCCGCTCACGGGCTCGGGAAGGTAGACCGTCCGCTTGTATCGGTCTCCCGTCTTAGATCCAGGGCGAATCTCTCCTCCTGAGTTCTTCTGGATGATCGTTAGCCGGTCTCCTACGTGCTCCCAATCCAGTGCTAGGGCGTCTTGGGGGCGGATGCCGACGTAGGCGAGGACTGAGATCAGTGTCGCGGAACCCAGGTCCTCTCGCTCAAGGAACCAGTTGCGGAGCGCCTCCACCTCCGTGGCCGTGAGCCAGCGGTGCTCACGCTTGCGGTAGCTCGGGCGCTCAAGGGCGAGAACGGGGTTTACATCGAGGTATTCGTAGGGCAGCACGGCCCGTTTGAGGATCTGGGAGAGAAGGGACTGCGCCTTGCCGAGGACTGCCGGCCCTGCGCCTTCGGACAGACGCTCGTCCTGCCATTCCTGCAACAGGCGGGGGCGCAGTTCTGCTACCGAGAGATGCCCGAGGCTCGGCAGGATGTGGACTTCGAGCCACTCTTGGTACTTGGCCCTAGTCGAAGCTTCGAGGTCGGTGCGGGCGGCAAGCCACTGAGCGGAGAAGATCTCCAGCGTCGGCGCATCCTGGCCCCGGACGAATCCCCTCCCTGCTGCTAGCCGGCGCTCGACCTCAACTTTGAGCGACTGCGCCTCTGACTTCGTCTTACAGCTCTTGGACTTCGGCCTTTTGTTCTCCCGCCACTTGCACTCCCAGGTGCCGTGTTTCGTCTTATGAATGCTCGCCATCAGCTTGCCCTTTCGAATTGGACGACTTTGGCGCCGAAGCTACTTTGCCTCCGGGCTCGCGGTCTAGGCATCGGGCTCTCGGCTTTCGCTCGACGCGGCTTTGGCCCGCTTTCAACCCAGGCGACGAGAGCGGCTTGCGTCGTCACCCAGCGGCCCCCGAGCTTGTGGAAGGGGCTATCTGGCTGAGGGGCGATTCGGTAGAGCGTGGACTTGCTCCACGGCGTGCTTTCGGCGACTTCCTCAATCGAGAGAATCGCTTCCTCGAGCTGTCTCTCTATCCCCTTCACATTGAATTCCTTTGAGCAAAGGGAGGAACGGGCTGGGTAGAGGGGCGACCGCCGAGGCCGATGCGGAGGCGTACGAAGCGCTTGACGGTGAGACGATTGCCGCCTGCCGGGTCTGCTTTGCGCTTGGCGCTCTCGTACTGCTCGACTTCCCATTGCCAGCAGCCGATAGCCCCTTGGATCGGCTCGGCTTTGTGAAAGAGGCGGACGATCAGGTGCCACCAATGACCCGAGCTGAGCTTGAAGCAGAGGTGACCGCCGTAGCTCGACCCGTTACCCCACGGGCGGGAGGGCGAGAAGAAGACGAGATGGGTCCGGCGCCAGTAGATGCCCAGCGTCGTGTCCCCCCGCGAAATCGCCTTGGGCTTCATGCCTCTTGAGGCTGGGTGGAAGAGCGTTTGACGTAGCGACGGCGGTTCTGCGCGGCGATGATTTCCTCGACCTCAGCGCACCGGGGTTCGACCTCGTCGGCAATCCGTTCAGCCTCATGGAGCGCCGGGAAGAGATCGCGCTTAATCTCTTCGAGGCTGCGGTAGTCCCTCTCTTGGATCATGAGTCCTCCCCGGAGGGCTGCCCGCAGGTACAGCCAACGCCGTTGTCCTGCATCCACTCGACCGTGTCCCAGTCACGGAACTGGAAGGCCACGCAGTAGTCGCAATCCGTGACGTCGTTGCCTTCCAGATCGCGGATCGGCTCCAGCTTCTCTCGCTCGCTCGTATCCATCTCAGGTCCCCTCCAGGATGGCTTCAAGGCGGTCGGCGTAAGCAAGGTGACCTTCTGAACGCATCCTCTCCACCTCAGACCGCAGACGGTCTTCTAGGGCCTTCAGGTGGGCGGCGGGGATGACCTCGGTCCAGCCCGTCTCAGGGCCGGCGACTTCTTCCCGCCCATGGTTCTTACGAATCGTCCACTTCATCGCGTCCCCTCCTCGCTCTCGACCGGCTTCTCTCCGGTGCCGCCCTGGGAACCGCTCCAGTGGCCGTCCACGTCCGGGTTGTAGCCGTCGTCTGGCTTCCTCTCCTCCCCCTCACCGCTGCACCCATGCTCTGCGAGGTTGCGAAGGAAGGCGGCATCGGCCTCCGGGTCAGCAATCTCAAGAGCGTCTGCATCGGTGCTCGTGAGGCGGGTGGCGATCCGTAGAAGCCGCTCCCGGTCCTCTCCCTGTAGTGCGCTCATTGGTCCTCCGTGCTCAGCCATCCTCTGAACCTCCTAGCTGGGTAAGGGCCTGTCTCAGGGCGGCAGCGAGGAACCGGTCTCCGTTGTCGGCTGCAGCGGTCGCCTCCAGCTCAATCGCCTCCCTTAGCTCGGCCTGTACCTGCTCTCGGATGAAAGGCTCTGCGGCTTCGATGGCAGCTTGCACGTGATAGCCGTTACCGCCGGCACGAAGCGCAGCCTCGACCGCTTCATCCAGATAGCTGCTCACTGGCTCGCTAGGCATCTTGGTCTCCCTTGAAGGCGGTGAGGGCTGCCTGTGCGGTCGCTCGCGCGTCCTCGATGACCTGTGCGGCGTCGTGAGGGCCTTCCCCGATCTGCCAGAGGTATCCGTTCCCCGCGATGATTTCCAGCGCCTCTACCAGTCCCTCTACTTGGCTGGAGAGAGAATCGAAATCTTCGGCGCGGACCCAGTAGCCCTTAGACGACGGGTCCATGCAGACATTTCCGTGACCGTCCTCGAATGCCATGAAGCGCTCAACCCTGGACATCGGAACTCCCTTTCTGCAGAAGGCGATGGCGGCGAATGCCGATTCCCCTTACGCTCCGCTTTAGGCGCTTCCCCAGCTCGGCATCAGTAACTGCGTGCCTGAGAATCGCCTCGTCTTCCTCAGCCGTGTAGAGCCTGTGGTGCTTCGCTTGGTGCTCTTCCGGCGTTACAAGCTCTAGGTGGTCCGGGTTCACGCAGGCGCGGTTATGGCAGGTGTGATGGCAGTGAAGCCCCGACGGAATCTTGCCTCTATCCCGTTCGTAGTAAGCCCTGTGGGCGCTGCGTTCACCGATCTCCGCGTAGCCTTCCTTGTCCAGCCGACCAGTCCAGGCCCAGCAGCCCGACTCATTGACCTCGTAGAGGTCGTCGGTGGGCTCGATGCGCTGAAGCCGGTTGTGATGGCCGTGGATGAAGCGCCGTGGCTCGCCCTTCACGAACCCGTGAAAGCGGTCGGTGTGCGGCGAGACCTTCGTCTTCTCGCCGCAGCCGCACTGGCAAAGGCCCATCTCGACCTCCGGCCACTGCTCTACCTGCTGACTCTCGCTAGGCACTGGGGCTCCTCTCGGGTCGAAGTGGTCCTCCGCTACCAGCCCTTCACGCTCTGGGTGGTTGTGAGCCCACTTGCAGTTGTCTGGGTCTAGTGGGGTCATGCGGCTGCTTTCGTTTGGGCTTCGAGGTGGGCCATCAATCGTTCGCCTATGAATTTGCAATAGGCGGGTGGGATGGCCTGGCGGGACTCCTGGACCGTCATCCACTCGCAGCCCATCGCATCCCTGTAGACGCTCTCGGGTTGCTTGGCTCCGTGGTCAAAGCTGTAGTCGTCGGGGTGGTGGCCGCAGGGGGCGGGTGAGAGGGTGCCCCAGTGCTCGGTGTGGTCAACCCAGTTGGTCTCGAAGTAGCGGTGGCGCTGGATCGGGAGGCCGAACATGGTTCCGCATAGGACGAAGTCGGCCCGCAGGGGTGCCTTGTCCACGTTCTCAATGACGTAGGGGAGGCCGGTTGCTTCCAGAAGCTCGCGGGTAGGGGCGACTAGGTCCGGGTGCTCGCTCTGGTCCCCCCTCCAAGCCGTCACGTTGGCGTAGTGCTGGCACGGAGGCGATGCGGAGATGGCGTCGAAGTCATCCAGATCAAGCTGGAGAACCGGCTGGTAGTGAATCGCCGTGACCATCGAAGGCCGGGAGAGTTCCTCCTGCACCGTCAACCATTGCCCTAGCACCCCGAGGGCGTCGAACTGCACGAACTCATCCCCGCAATAGTTCGGCATCGGCTCCTTATCCACCCCGACGACGTAGAAGCCCGCTTCCTGATAGCCGCGAGTGCAGCCGCCGGCGCCGCAGAACAAATCAAGCAAGCGAGGCTTCTCCTGATAGGCCGACTCGTAGAGGGTCATAGCTCGCCTCCGAGGTGACGGCGGGCAGTTTCGATAGACCCGAGGTCAGCTACAGCGCGTACCTGCTCGTCGGTCTCGAGCACGTGGATGATGCAGAGTTCCCTCGAATCGAAAGCTCGGTGGCATTCGGGGCAGAGAGGGACGACTGAGAGAGGGTCTACCCACAGTTCTTTCTTGCCCTCCTTCGGGCGGTCGAACTTCCTCCCAACCGTGTGGGCGGCCTCAAGCTTCCCTCCGACCTTGCACACCCGGCAGGCTTCCTCGGCCTCCACCTTGGCCCTTGCGTCCTTCCAGTCTCTCTTAGGCCCCACGCTGCTCCCCCAGCTTCTTCTCGAAAAGTGCCGTTACGTTGGGTGCCTTCTCCTGAGCTTGAACAATTTCCCTTGCTTCCCAAGCAGCCCTACGGACTGATTCAGGGGGCTGGGTAGAGATCAGAGATTCGATTCTCTTCAGTCTCGGTTCCGGCCAAGAGCCATCCAGGGATTCAATTCCCCCCTGGAGGATGGACCAGGTCTTAAGGGCTGTATTCATTTCATTCTCTTTGGGGCTGTACATCTAAGTTCTTAACTACATTCCCTCGTCTAGATTGCAGGGCAGAGCCTTCCGTACTGCCTCAGAAAGACAGTAGGTACGGAAGGTTTCCCATCGCTGAGTTGCGTGGGCGTCACCTTCGCTTGCACCTCACCCCGCCACGCACTTCGGCCGATTCTCGCTCACCAGCTCCGGGGCTTCCTGTTCATCAGTGCAACACGATTCCGCCGAGGGAAAGGTCGCCCCTCGAACCGTGGTCGGGTTTGACCTCAGCGGTCTGCGATATCAACCCCGTGTTTGGCTGATTGGGCGGAGCGGGCCACGCTCTCTACCGGGCTACCGGGCGTAGCGGCTATTCATCGCCCTCCTGTTCCAGTTCAGAGAGGACGAGGTCAGCTACTTCCTTCTCGTCTGCTTCTGCCTGGAAGGTTTCGGCTTCGGCTTCAAGCTGGGTGAAGAGTTCTGGGTCGATCACGCGGCGTCCTGTAGGCGCTCGTAGGAGGTTTCTTCGAAAAGCGGCATATCGCTGGCGACAGAACTCCTCTGGTCAGCCCCTGGGGTGTTCACGTCCTTACCGGCTGTCCGGCCAGCGATTGCACGGGTAGAGGGCGTCCATGTGGGTACATCGGCCTTTCTACGTGCATCACCTCCTTGGATCAGGGTGTACCTGACGAACTGCTTCTCCTTCTCAGAAGTGATTTCGTAGCCCTCTTCGCGCAGCTCACGGACTCTGGCCGCAGCGCGAGGGATGTACTCAGCAAGGTAGGTGTCAGACCGCACTCCGAAGTTGCCGGCGGCTTTCAGCATGTTGAGGACGGTTTCTTTCTGGGTAGGCATTAGGCTGCCTGCCTTAGTGCACGCTCAGACGCGCTGTGGGGCTCCCTGGCGGCAATCCACTGTGCTTCCCAGGTCTTCTTATGCCGGGAGCAGAGAGGAGCGTCCTCGAGCACGTAGCCGGCGATCATGGGCCTCCACCTCTCCCTGCCCAGACAGCCCTTGACGATGCAGCACTCCTGGCCTTTGGGGACGCTGATGAATTGGAGGGCGCTCATCAGGCGTACCGATCCAAGGT
>Ga0268265_10000393_pt1 | contig 46676 bp, 48 predicted proteins | sample KBSSwiS52_FD_190355 | JGI IMG/M metagenome (GOLD analysis project Ga0268265, IMG submission 190355) | Switchgrass rhizosphere microbial communities from Kellogg Biological Station, Michigan, USA - KBS Switchgrass S5-2 (SPAdes) (version 2) | ecosystem: Host-associated > Plants > Roots >...
CACGGGCGGTCGGATTCCACATGGCCTCTTCCAGATTTGGTTTCGCAACTCTCTGGAATCATGTTTTAATCCGATCGTCTACCCCTTCCTTACGGAGGCGTTCTGAGACAGCCTCTAAGCCAAACCCGGTCATTCCTCGTGTCCTCGCTTCTTCTTCGACGAGCCTACTTCACCGGCAGCATTTCAGGAGGAAAGGTCGGCACGACCAGCCGGATCATCTCAGCCGACCGGGCAATCGCAGGAACGTTTTTGGTGGTTTGGCTCTCGATTTTGCGGGGTATTCGGCGCCTCTAGCTACCCCCAAGCGGCCGTAGTCACTTTCTTCTGACAGCGCCGGCGGCGTTCCTACCAAAGCTCTCCATCGTTATCGCGAAGTTCTTCGGCTCAACTGACGTGGCGATCTTTCCCGCCGGGAGGACGCGAAGGCCACCATGGCCAGCTTGGCCGAGGCGACGACTCTTCCCTGCCAGGCGCCTCCGTGGCGTGCTGGCGCATTGCTACTGAAGGTCCGATACCTGCACCGGCCGGTCGCGCAGAATGAGCACTGCGGGTTCGTCACCAAACCTCACCCGAAGTTGCTCGTATGAGGCTTTAACTGCGTCTTGGTTGCTCGCCGCAACCAAGACGCCTCCAAGCTGCCGCATCATCGGGTCCCAGACATGGCGATGGTATCGATCCTCGGTTTCCTGGCTGATTTCATTGAAGTCGGCGGTCGCCAAGGCCTCGGGGGGAATGCCGCTGAGCTTGATGTATCCATCATCCTTGCGAAGATCCCCGAAGTGAGTCCGCAAGAGCATACGAAGGATATGGCGGCGTGCTGACACCTCGTCGACAGTGGAGTCGCGCCCCTGCCGTTCGGCGATCCGGCGCAGCGCATCGATTGTGGCGAGGTTGCGCAGTGCCAGGGCCAGGGCTTCGAACACCGTGTGCGGCGGGAATCCACCAAGGGTGTACTCGCGCGCCGTTGCCGCCCAAGCATAGAAGTCCGCCCAGATCTCTTGAACAAATTCTCCTGCAGGGTCGGAGCGCCGCCGGATCGTCTCCTCAATCTCCGAGGGTCCATAGAGATCGGCGCCGCCCGCAGGGCGGCCACCAGATGGCATACGCGCTTCTGCTGCCATGCCGGCATCGATACGGACGAGCTTGTCGACCATCATGGCAAAAGGCGGGGGAACGCCGTCGCGGAGCCAGAGCAGATGGCCGAGCTCATGTGCAATTACATAGGCGGCCTGCACCTCGGGACTCGCGCCCGGCACGTCCATTTCGCGTGCTCCATAGCCTTCATTTTCGAAGGCGGACGCGGTCGCGGCCAAGACCGCGGCAACCATGTGGTCACCGGTTACCACGTAGTTCTCCGCCAGCTGCCGCAAGGCCGTGACAAGGCCGGCAGTGGCTGGGTTGCTACAGAAGTATACCTTGGTGAGGTCCTCCAAAGCGTCCTCTAGATGCAGGTCAAGAACAAGGAAGGGACCGGCCCCAAGGTCAAGTGTGCAAGACGTCTTGTTCAGAGAGGAGGTGAATTCGAGCGCTGGGTGCGCCGCCTGTAATCGCCGGTCATTGGCGACAAATTTGTTGAAGACGTACGCGTCGTACTCTGCGTTCGAAGGGCTTTGAGCCGGGACCAGGACGCGGGTGTTGGCCAGATAGTCGGAGATCCCGACGAAGCCGTGCGACTTTCCTTCGTCGCTGGATGCAGCCCGAAGGACGGTAGAAAGCGAGGCGATCAGGTCTTCAATCTCGTCCTTCATGTCTCCGCGTCCTCGCCCAAGCCGGCGAGGATACGCTTGACGTCTTCCGCGCCGTAGCCCGTGATCTTCTTGCCCTTGATTGTGACCGATCGATATTTTCCCGCGTGGATAAGCTCGACGATGATCTTCCGCACCTCCGGGATCGCGAGGGTCGCCAGACTCAGGATCAGCGCCAGGTCGGTTCCGGCACCGCCCGAGTGGCGGGCCGCAACCTGCTGAACCCCGTCGGGATGCTCGGAAAGCAGTCGACGGGCAGTTTCAGTTGCCCTCGAATCAAAATCGATCTGGATCATCGTTTTGACCTGTTAAGCGGGTTTGCTCGATCACAGCACCGAAAGCATAACCCAACACCATGAATAGCGCTCCCAGACTGAGCACGCAAATCGTTTTTTCCTGCGGTGCATATCCGCGGCCGCGCATCAGCTTAAATCACCCGCGCCGTTAGACGAATATAAGTATCCCTCCGGTAGCGGCCGCGATCAGGCAGCGATGAGCTGACGCTGCTCGGCCTTCCAGTTCCACGGGAGGAGTTCGCGGAGCCGAGCCTGCGGGATGTCGGCGATGCGAGCGAGGACATCTGCGAGCCATGCTTGCGGATCGACGTCGTTGAGCTTTGCAGTTTATGCCGGACGGGGAACTATGCCGAGCACCGAGGCATGCGCCTTGCAGAGGCGGCATCATGCGCAGCGGACTGATCGCGGGATGATCGTTAGCACTCGGCATAGTTTGGAGTGTCACAGGGCGTTCAGAAACTTGAGCAGTCGGTCGTCGGGCCGGAATCGCTTTGCCCTTTCACGCTCATACGGATTGAGTTTGGCAAGCGCTGCCTCCTTGAGTTCGAGATGAGCATGGAGATAGGTCTGGGTCGTCTCGATCGACTCATGGCCAAGCCAGAGGGCGATAACCGCGCAGTCGACGCCCGCCTGCAGCAGTTCCACGGCGGCGGTGTGCCGCAGGACATGCGGAGAGATGCGCTTTGATCGCAACGAAGCGCATCCGGCGCTTGCCTGCGCCACATATTTGTTCAGCAGCGACTGGACCCCGTCGGTGCTGAGCTGGCCGCCATGCATGTTCGGGAACAGGGCAGTGGCACCTCGCCTGCGAGGCTCCTTCAGCCACGCCCGGAGCATCTGCTGAGCCGTCTTTGTCAACGGCGTGCACCGTTCCTTGCGTCCCTTGCCGATGCATCGCACATGGGCGCCGCGACCGAGGGTCACTGCGTCACGGTCCAAGTCGACCAACTCGGAGAGCCGTAATCCCGTTTGCACCGCGAGTAGCAGTAATGCGTAGTCGCGCCTTCCGATCCAGGTTGACTGGTCGGGGCATGAGAGGATGGCGTCGATCTCGGAGCGGGTCAGAAAATGTATCTGCCGCTTGTCGCACCGCTTGGTCGGTATCGCCAGCACACCCTGAATATGGGCGCCATGCGCCGGTGCTTCGAAGGAGGCGTAGCGAAAGAACGACCGGATCGCCGTCAGACGAAGGTTGCGCGTCCGCGCTGTCGCCGAGCGGTGCTCCTCAAGATCGTCCAGGAACGCGCAGATGAAGGGTGCGTCGAGATCCGTCAGGCTGAGCCTCGATGGCGGTAGTCGGAGCCGGTTCTGTGCGAACGCAAACAGCAGCCGGAATGTGTCACGATAGGATGCGATGGTGTTCGCGCTCGCACCGCGGTGCCGCATGAGACGATCGGTGAACCACCGCTCGATCAAGGCAGGAAGATCGCTGGCGCCGCTCATCACCGTTCCTCCCAGCGCTTGTCGAGCCGCCTCGCGGCGTGGCTCATCAACTCCGGTGTGGCGGACAGGTACCAATAGGTATCCCGAACGCCGACATGCCCGAGAAATGTCGAAAGCACGGGCAGTTGCTGCTCAACAGCTTCCCCCGCGCGATACCAGCGGAGCAGCGTCGTGACGGCGAAACGATGGCGGAGATCATGCACGCGCGGTCCGTTATGCTGTCCCTTCTGCCGAAGGCCGATCTGCCGCGACAACTGCCAGAAGACGCGATGCACATACTGGTGCAGCAGGCGACCACCTTGCTCGGTAACGAAGAAACAGGGACTCCGCGGCGGAGTCACATGTGCATCTCGGCGCGCCGAATAGTCGCTGAGCACGGCGACCGTGGTGGCGTGAAGCGGGACCCACCGCGACTTGCCGAACTTGCTCTGGCGGATGGTGAGCACGCCTTGATCAAGGTCGACATCGTCACGGCACAGGTTGAGCGCTTCGGAATGACGCAGCCCGGCCACCGCGATCAGCCCGAACAGGCAGTGATAGGTCCAGCGGCGGAAAGCTTAGGCGGGCGGCAGCGCCAACGCCGCGGCCAGCAGCGCTTCGACCTCGGCGTCGCTGTAGATATATGGCTTCGCCCGTCGGGCGATCGGCACGGCCTCAGCCGGCGGCACTTCCGTCGACGGATCGAAATGTACGAGGTGCTGCGCAAAGCAGCGCACATCGGTCAGGCGAATGGCCCAGGTGGGTTGCTTCTCGATCTTTGTGACCCACTCCATCGCCAAGGCCGCGGTGATGGTCTCGGCGCCCCGGGCTTCCATGAAGCTGACAAAATCCGAGAGCCGGCGAGCCGGACCATCATATTTATAACCGAGGCCTTGTCGCATATGGACGTAGCGCTCGAGCGCGGTTCGAAGCCGGCTCATTGCACACCTCCCGGCCAGGGTTGGCTCAGCGTGCGGAGCTTCTCGATATCGAGCTTGGCGTAAATCCTGGTGCTGTCCGTGCTCTCGTGGCGGAGCAGTTGGCCGATCTCGTCGAAGCTTGCCCCTGAACGCAGCAGATCCGTCGCCAGGCTGTGGCGAAACAGGTGAGCGCCGTGATGGGCGTAGCCGTGAATGCCGGCGCGATCGAGCGCCTGCTTTGCGATCATCGTAACGGCGCAACCGGAACTGAAGCCGACATAAGGGGCGAGCGTGCGCAGAAACAGGTGCCGGCTTGTCGCAGCCGGGCGACCTTGGCGGAGATAAGCCACGATGGCCGCTCCGACGTCCCGACGTAACGGCATGACCGCCCGGCGCCGCCCTTTGCCATGAACGCGGAACTCGCCCGCACGCCAGTCGATATCATCAAGGGTGAGCGCCACGACCTCGCCGGCTCGCAATCCCAGCTTGGCCAGGACCATCAGCATGGCATAATCCCTGAGCCCCATTGGCGTCGTTCGGTTGCAACTGTCGAGGACCTGTTGGACCTTCTCTGGCGGCAGGAACGTCGGCAGCGCGGCGAGGCGCCATCGCCGGATCCGATGGCACGCAGTCGGCCAACGGGTCCGCAATGTGGCCCCGCAGATGAAGGTAACGCAGAAAGGCGCGCAGGCTCCAGCACATCGCCTTGCCGCTGTCCGCCGCGCCATCAAGGGCATGCCGTTCGATGTAGCTGATGATGATCTCCGGACTCAGCGCCGCGAAGTCTCCCGCGCCCAGAGGATCGATCTCACCCAGAAACCGCCGCACATGCGGCATCTGAGATCCGACGGCGCTACGGGTGAGACCTCGTTGCTGGATGAGATACGCCGAAAATGCCTCGACCACCTTCTGCTGTCGGGTGAGCTCAACCGGAAGGGCGGCAGGAATCACCCCTTGGTCACGCAACGCAGAAAGCAGCCGTCGCAGCGTTGCTTTATCCCACCTTTTCATCTGCCAGTGTTGGCAGCGGTGTTCGAAAAACCGGGCGACATGCTCCTCGCTTAGGTCGCCGGCGCGATCACCTCTGCCGATATGCCAGTCCATAAGATCCCGAAAAAGGCTCAAGGACCGTATCGTGCACTGCCGACTCAGCTGATCGTCTACCAATCGGTCCACAAAGACGCGTGTGAACTCGCCATGGGGGCCATGCATCAATTTACGGCACAGCCTGCTACGCTCCAGATAATGAACCGCTTCCATCTCTTCTCTCCTTCGCAGAAAATGCGATAGAGAGACCTATATCTATGCCGATCAGGCTGCCGGTAAACCGCGAGACAGGCTGGCGAAAACGCGTTGGCTCGGCATAGTTCCCCGTCCGGCATAAACTGCCAAGCTCAACGACGTCGATCCGCAAGCATGGCTCGCCGATGTCCTCGCTCGCATTGCCGACATCCCGCAGGCTCGGCTCCGCGAACTCCTCCCGTGGAACTGGAAGGCCGAGCAGCGTCAGCTCATCGCTGCCTGATCGCGGCCGCTACCGGAGGGATACGGGAGAAAGTGAATGGCTGTCGCCTCGTCGCATCCATGGACGTTCCCTCATCGAACGTTCTTAGAACCCTACTCGATAACAAGTGCTCTTCATTCGCGCAATGAAATCGCGTCAGTACGCACCTGTTCGAGCCACTCAAGGAAGTCCAATATAAGCATGGTCTGGCCTGCAATCCCTCGATGGAAGGCAATTTGCTCGAACCCGTTATCTGAAATGCTCACAGAGAAAAGACATTCGGATTCGTCGCCCAACACCTCGTATATCGGATACCCATCTTCGACATCATAACGCTTGCGAATCTGCACAGGAACCTCGTTACCCAAGCCGTGACGCGGGTGGCAGTCGCATTGGTCTCTGCACGGCAAACTCTACCATCGACTTCGACGACTCCGATAAGTGTCTATCTTGTGGCACAGAAAATTTTGAAGTGCCCCAACGTGATCGCCGCTGAAGCGAGCGCAGTGGACGGTGGTCGTGGAGAAAGGAACGCAGTTCTGGTCTTCCTAACTGGTTGTGATTCGAGTATGACAATCTGGCCGCGGGATCAACAAAACAAGGCCCAGTTCATAACTTGTGATCGTGCGCACGTTAGTGCTGATCAACTCTATTCAACCAAGTAAAGCCGTACAACGCATTCTTGGCAGCCAGTAGCGCCGGTAAGTGCTTACGCGAAAGGTTGAGGTAAGAAAATCAAGCCGTGCGAAAATTGGCAACATGACATATATAAGATTTATCAAAAAAACAACCATCCCAATTTTTGATTATATTTTCATATCCCCGAAGGTAATAACAATTCCACGCTGACAGTTTGTTGAGCCACCTTTGCATAACTTTCCTAGCTATTAAGAATCACCAACTCTCACAACTGACTCTTCTATCGAAAAACTATTGAAGGCGAGGGACGGGAGAAGTTCTCCAACGATTCGCGTTCAAAGTGCCTCATGCGCGGAGTATGGCCCAATCTTTTGTGCAGCGCAACATGAATTTGCATGGCAGGAAGGTATTCCCGGCCAATATCTTCTTGTCTGTTGGGTCACTGCTCCGCGTCGACGGCCCCATTCGCTGGCAGGCTAACGCCGAACCCTCAGCGTCGCTGTGGACTGCATAATCGTGCACGACCCGCGACTGTCCGTCGCGATATTGACCGACTATATGTACTGTCCGATCATCTCTGCTAATAGATCTATAGCGATCGTCATCAAAATCACCATAACGATTGCGCAAACTATCCAAAGGAGTCTCGTCTGACGCCGAGATCCGCGACGTGATCGCTTCATAGCGCTAGATAGCGCCCGCAGTTAAGCGTCACAATTGGAGATATCAAATAAGACATGCATCAAGACTTCTTAATGTTGGTTCCAGAGGGAGCGATCGAAAATCACTCAATCATGGATAAGTGGAGCACGAGGGATGTGGGGCCGTCGAGATTCTGAGTCAAGATGAAGCGACCGATGCCGCGTCATGCAATAGGGCATCCCAACTACGCACCGGTTGCGCGGTGCCCGAAAAGCGGGTCTAATTGAGCCGCCCCTCGATCCTTTGGACGAGCCGCATGCCATGAGCCTTGATCTCGTCAAAAGATGGCATGCGCCACCCTGATCCATCGTCGATCAACGGCGCCAGACAGACGCCGCAGACCGACCAGCTAGTCATGCCGTCATTGCGCCGGTTGTCCAGATCAACCTGGTGATCTGACGCCTCGCACGCGATTGTCATAGGCTCGACTCCTGTAAGATACAGGTAAAATTCTCCCGACTCGCCTTTCGTTAGTTTCAAGTCCTGAAGCTTGGAGGCTATGAAACAAAGAGTGCGATGTAAAATGCATATATTGCATTCAGGCAGGTAACTGCCGTCGCGTTGCCGCTTGAAGGCTCTGGCCGCCTCGGTGATGCGCGCGAGTCGGCAGTGTGTGGTCCAGAAAATGCCATTTCTACAGGAAAGATTCACGCGCGTCAGCGGTTGACTGGGCATAGAGCTACTCGAATGTGAGTCTGATCAGATAAGCACGCGCGGTTTTGACGTTACGCTTTCTCTGCGTGCCGAGAGCATCAAGCTGCCCTGGAAATTTGCAATCTGACCAGCACAATGGTATTAGCGGTCGTTGCTATATAGGCTATAATAGGATCAGAATGAGGTAATGGCTGAAATGTCTCTCGTGCTTGCTCGAGATGTAGTGACGCTTCGTAAATTCCAATAGGGATGATCGCTCACTGTCCGCAACATCGGACCTGATGTCAGCTAAGCAGGGCAGGTAGGTGATATATTTCTGCCTAGGCTCTTCAGCTGCTTCGGAGACTGAGAGATGATGCGGAATGACCGGCGATCCGAGGAATGCTAGCCCAGACGACGTATATTACGAAGATCGATTTCCACGGCAACGCCGATTGCTCGTTTTCGTTGGGGCTTGATCCGCTTCGGCGAGCGTGCGGCGGATCATTTCAGCTACTTTTTGCGATGGACCCTCCGGCGCAGAACGGAGCCATCGGGCAAGGTCTGGCGCAAGGCTGATAGTGAGCCTCTGGTGTCGATCTTCAGCCGATATTGGCGGTCGCCCCCGGCCACGCGTGCCAGCTGGCCCTTCCAGATCATTCCCTGGCGAGGTCGGCAACCTAGGGGTGGACCGATTCATTCCGGCAGCAACTGCCGTTGACGAGCCACCGTCTGTGATCTCGTTCGCGATCGCCGCCACTTTGGTGAAGTGAATCACGATGGCTCGTTGCATGCCAAGAAGATCCGTGTCGCGCAGATCTTTCGGCAACTGTTCGAACTCCGAGAGAGCCAATGTGTCCATCTTTGTCCCCTCGCATTGTCGATCTAGAGCAGGCATCCATCACAGTTCAAACGCAGCTCCGGATCGAAAAAAAAACTGCTCAAATTAGGAAGCTCCAATATGAAGAATCCGACGGCTGATGTCGAGTGCAGCCAAGTCATTCGTCAAAGTGCAACTGCGGTGTCAGAATATGCACTCTCAAACGCCTTTTTTGGGATGGGGGCATGACGGTTCTCACCTCCTTGTATCAGCATGAGCGGAAAAAAATAGGGAACAGTCAACAAAAAAAGGATGCATGCTGTTGCATTGCACAATGGCTTGCTGCATCATCAGCCTGATGAGCAAGGAAGAATTCGAATCGCTCGGCGACTATTTGCGATCTCTCGCCATTGAGAATTTTGTATTCGATGGATCACGAGTTCGAATTGGAAGCCGCCACTGGTTGGCGCAGCGCTGCTCGTGCGATCGCGATGGTTGTGATGGATGGGGCCTGGTCTCCCTCGATGGGCAGCGGTTGCCGGCATTTGCGACGCTGGCAGGACAGTCAGCGGCGGGCGCCCCAGTTTTGAATGTGCAGCGAGACAAATGATGATTCGCTTGATTCGTCCCTAGCATACGTGACCAGGCGGGACGATGGCGATAAGGGCGCTCCTATGGCATCTTTCACGAATCTCAGTATCAGGAAGGGACAAGTGGAGTTCCGCTAGCTAGGAGGCGCATTCTCGCAGGGACCTGGACTTGGCGGCTAAGTTCTTTGCGACAGGGTCGCCACCATCCAGCGTCCTGTTTAACCAAAAGATTTTCGCACCGAGAAACGAGAAAACGGCGGAGACTAAGAATAGATGATGCGTTACGAAGCACGGGAATAACGTCGCTGCTTAGGGCAGGACTCGCGCTCATTGCGGGCTGATAGTACGCGCCGCGTTCAGCGCCCGGATCTCAAGCAAATAGGCTTTCGGCCTCCTGAAATTTCTGCTGCCAGGATTTGTTCGTAGGCCGGCGGCACGCGCAATAGCGCCGATAAAATGCACGCAATTTGCGCGCGATAGGCTATAGCTGGGTTGAGGGGTGTCGCGCCATCGTATGACTTCACCGAGTAGTTCTCTATAATATTTATCCTTGAGCGCGACAGAAAATATCAAGGTGCTCCTCGCGATATAGCGCGGCTGGACGCTCTCGATTTTGCCGTTGACGCTTTTAAACAGAATGGCCGCCGTCACGGCTGTAGCAGTGAAGCCGTAATTTTCGTCCACTCGCGCACCGGTTGACTCATCAATGCCCTGTAAAACGACGAAGGCGTGGGGGAATCGGTCGTCAAGTTCATGAGCGTAGAATGTTGCCCGAACTTCGGCACAAAGCTGCGCCGGTATAGCTGCAGCCAAGAGAGCGATCAACCACGGAACCAACCACCACCCGGTTACGATTTGCCCCTGTCGCAGCGGTCTCCGCGCCACTTCGGCTTTTCGATCGTCAATCAGGCCGTGCATGCGGCGCGCGCGATATGGCCCACGGATCACGATCACATTGGCAAATCAGCGCCGGTCGCGTCAACCATGACTGTGATTCGAATTATCAAGAGTCAAGGACCTTTCCCAATCGAGCGAGTGGCGGACGATCGCCTCGAGGTTGTCGTATTTCGGAACCCAGCCGAGTTTTGAGCGGATGGCCTTATTGTCAGCAATCAGCATCGCCGGATCTCCAGGCCGTCGGCCGCCGATCCTCCGTTCGATCTTTACGCCCGCGACACGATCGACCGCATCCAGCACCTGTTTGACAGAGTATCCCTTGCCATAGCCGCAGTTGAGCAGGAAACTCTCATCGGGGTGGCCGAATAGATGGGATAGGGCGTGGACATGAGCCGTGGCTAAGTCCGACACATGAATATAATCCCGCACGCCTGTACCATCTGGAGTGGGATAGTCGTCCCCGAAAATCGACACGCTCTCGCGGCGCCCCAGTGCGGCCTCGACGGCGACTTTGATCAAATGGGTCGCGCCAATCGTCCTTTGCCCGGTTCTCCCTAAGGGATCTGCTCCGGCAACATTGAAATATCGCAGAACCCCGAAATTCAACGCGCCTGTGCTGGCGAGGTCGGTCAGCATCTGTTCCGTCATAACCTTCGACCACCCATAGGGATTGATCGGCTGGGGCGTGTATTCTTCGGATATAGGGGAGGCCGAGTCGACTACGCCATAGGCTGCCGCCGTCGATGAGAACAGGAAATGGCGGGCACCCGCGGCGACGGCCGAACTGATCAAGGCTCGACTGTTGGCTGTGTTGTTCTCATAATAGCGCATCGGCTCCCTGACCGATTCCTCGACAAGCAGTGAGCCGGCAAAGTGTGCGACGGCCCGAATCTTATTGCGCGAGATCAGATCGCGGACAAGGCCCACGTCTCCGACGTTGCCGTGCACGAATTTAGGTTTGCCGTTCAGCGTTTCTCGGAAACCCGACGAGAGGTTGTCCAAAACGATGACGTCATGCCCCGCTTCCAGCAAAGCAAGCACCGCATGACTGCCGATATAGCCGGCGCCGCCCGTTACAAGAACCGGCCCTAGAGACTCCGTCACCCCAACCCTCCAGTGCACCCCGCCGAAGGCTAACAGGCAAAGCGTTGCAATTGCGCGAAATTGCGCTTTGAGTATCTCCTCTCCGTGGCGATCGTTTTTGGTGTCTGTCTCGGCAGAGATTAGCATTCCGAGCAACAGGCTTGTCAAGTGCGATAAATTCACTCGCTTAGACCGGATAACGAGTGCAGCCTGAGTCGAGCCTTATGGGAGCTTCAGCGTCGAAGAAGGCGCGTCGAATACCGCGCAGGCTGGCAGCCTTGATAGTTCGCTGAGTTTCTCCGGATATGTGCATGTGCCGGCTGATTTCTGCTGGTCGAGCGTAGAGACCTCCTGACTGATCAGCCGAGCGCGGTCGGCTGCGCCTCGATGCGTTGGCGAATGAAAAAGCGTCCTCCCTGACATCTGGGATTTCCGCCAGAAACTGATAGCCTCGGCTGGCGAATAGCCGGATCGGTGGAGCAAATGCACGCTCAGCCGATCGGCGTCATCTTCCGCCAGCCTCGTCAGCTCCGCGCTTTTACCGAACTGGTGGAAAATGCCAGTGGAGACCTTTGCCGATCGCAACCGCGCGGCATGTTCAAGGATGTTATGGGCAAGCTCATGGGCGACAACCGCTGCCAACTGGTCGTCATTGTCGGTGAAATCGATCAGCGACGTGGTCAGCTCGATATTGACGCCGTCCGCGCGAGCGTCGATTCGTTTTGAGCGAGCTATTTGGACATGGGCTGGACAGCCGAGCCTCGCTTCGAATCGGATCCTTAGCGAGCGATCGCCCCTGCGAACGCCCAGGACGAGGGGTCCTCGCGCTGCCGATCCCTCGAGTTGCGCCAGAATCGCCGCAGTTCGCTCAAAACTGGCCTTCGAAACGCCGGAGGAGCGGGGCAGGGGGGCTTCGGCGACGGATATTAACGCGTCGCCGGCGCGTAGGCCTGCAGCATATGCCGGACTCGCGGCCACAACTGCCAGGACTTGTGGGTCATCGTTGAAATGATAGGCGACTCTTGCCGTCTCTTTGTACCGCCCACCGTATTGGGACAGGTCATGAACAACGAATCCTAGTGTCGGTACGGTGACGTGGCATAAATCGGCACTGCCGACTGCCAATCGATACATGATCGTCTGTATGCGCGCCTCAACGGAATAAAGTGGTGTCGGCACACTCGCAGCAAGCCGGCCAAATGCAATAGGAGCAGTCGCGAGGAGGCCAACGAAGCATAGGCATAGCCAGAATCGCCCAAAAATTGCCCCCCGAAACGTCCACCCGGCGGCGATAGCGACCGATAGCGATGCTGACCTGGGCATCATATATCTTTCAAGGGTGAAGCATAGAATTTTGTCATGGCGTTGCGCACGGGGTAGTGACTCCATTCCGCACATGCTATATCGCAGGTGCGAGAAGATAAAGGAGGGGTTTGGCTGGGAGCACCGCATTCGGAACATGGGGGGAACTGGCCTATGGCTACGAAGATCAACTCCACTGCAGAGGGTGTCGCGTCCTCAACCGAAGCGAGCGGTGCGGTTTCAGATGAGAACGGTTCGGAGTTCGATTACTCTCTTTATATCAAGAATTTGCGACGATTCAGGTCACGTCGAACGCTTCGCGGTCAGGCGATCGGAATGGTGGCGATTTCCGATGCAGCGGCGATCTTTTGCGGGTTCGGGTTCGCGGCGATTGCAAGAAGGGGTGACCTCGACCTCGTGTCTCTGGTCGGAGTGGGAATATACGTTCCGCTCTACTTTTTGTTTGCGCTGCAAAACAACGCTTTCGCGGTTGCGGTCATCACTCGGGCAGATCGTTCGATCGGAAGGAGCCTGGCCTCTCTAGCGCTTGCGCTTGGCGTAATGACGGTTGCACTTTTTGCAGCGAAGGTGGGCTCAGCTCTTTCGCGGCGGGAGATCGGAACTGCGATCGTTATCAGCGCGATTGTTCTCGGCATAGTCCGTTATCTGATGGCGAGGACGATCCAGACGCGTCTCGGCAAGCGCTCGATGATCGAGGTCGCCCTCATCGATACAGAAAGCTCCGTCGAGACGGATGCCAGCTTCATTGTTGACGCGCGGCGATTCAATCTTCGTCCGGACCCCCAGGATGCGGGAATGGTCGACAGACTTGCGCAGATCGCCGATGAGGCTGACTGCATTACGGTCTACTGCTCGGAAGCGAGGCGGGGAGCCTGGGCGTTCATGCTCAAGAGCTTTACCACTCGAAGCGAAATCCGCGTCCCGGAGTTGGATCGGCTGGTTCCGCTCGGCCTTGACTGCCGCGGCGGAAAGGTCAGTGTCGTAATCTCCCAGAACAAGCTCGGCTGGCATGAAGCTGCATTGAAGCGGATTTTTGATCTTGTCCTTGCCTTCGCGGCGTTGCTCGTGCTGCTGATCCCGATGCTTTTGGTTGCACTGCTTATTCGGTTGGAATCGCGTGGCCCGGTTCTGTTCCGCCAGACTCGCATCGGCTATTCGAACCGACAGTTCACCGTATTCAAATTTCGATCGATGTTCGTGCGTCCACCGGAGGAATCGCTCACTCTTACCCAGCGTAACGACGCCAGGGTGACACGAATCGGCAAGATCATTCGCGCCACGAGCATCGACGAGTTGCCACAATTGTTCAATGTGTTGATCGGCGATATGAGCCTCGTTGGACCAAGGCCCCATGCGCCGCTGGCCAGGGCGGGCGATGACCTCTATTGGACGGTCGATCCGAGTTATTGGCACCGGCATGCCGTCAAACCAGGTATAACTGGCCTGGCGCAGGTCCGGGGATTTCGCGGCAACACATTCGTTGCAAGCGATCTCGAAAAGCGACTAAATGCTGACTTGGTGTACATCAACGATTGGTCTTTGTTGCGAGACGCACAGATACTTCTGTCGACGATCGGAATTATCTTTAAGAGGCAGAATGCATTCTGAGCGACGTAATTTTCTGTGCTGGATGGTTTGATGGGTCTTCCGGAAGGGGGTGGAGCGAGGTCGACAATGGTCGAGGACGGAACGTTCGTAGCGGCGCTGCCGCGTTCGCTCCTGCATTTGCGATTCCTTGTCGAGAATCGTCCGTCGACCCAGCTCGTGCTGTTCCGCGACGCCGGGTTGGCACCCGCCATCGAGCAGCATTTTCCGGGACGCAGCCTGTATCTCGGCCGGGAACAGCGCCCCTCGCGCAATCCGCTGCATCTGCTGCGCATCCGCGCCGAGAACCGCGCTTATTATCACTCGGTTGCACAGGCATTCGCATCGCAACCGATCAACCGCCTCATCCTGTTCCTCGAAGGCGAGCCGCTCGAGCGATTCATCATCTCGCGCTTCGCCGGGGAGATCGAGCTCTGGGAAGACGGTATCTCGCATTATATCGATCTGACCAGTCCGCTCTGGTATGCGGCCCGTGGGCTGATCCAGGGAGTCAGTGGCTTCTACGCCGGACAGATCACGCAGCGCCGTGCGGATCGCAGCAGGATGACGGTCCGCGACCGCTTCGAACGGCGGGACCTGGTGCTCGCACCGCCAAAGCTGGGGTCCCGACGAGCCGGGGGGCTGCTCATCGGATCGCCGCTTGTAGAGGACGGGATCGCGTCGCCGGCCGTTTTCCGGCGCGCCGTCCAGACCGTCGCGGCGGGCATTGCGCCACTCGAACTGAAATATCTCCCGCACCCCCGCGAGAATCTTGGCCGGCTGGATGAGGCGCTGGCGGGCATTCCCCGCACGTCGCTGATACGCTCGTCCGCAGGGCTCCTGCCGCATCTCGCCGAGCATAGCTATCTGCTCTACGCGGCGGCGAACTCTACCGCGTTGCTCGACCTCTGCGAATTCGATCGCTCACTGTTCGTTCCCTCGCTGTTCGGCCTGGGGCGCATGGACCGCGAGTTGCGCGCATGGGAGGCGAACCCGGTGATGGTCGGCGGCATGGAGGCGCTCGCAAAGCTGGCGGCAAGATTACAGGCGACCGGCCAGCCGGATCCGGCATCGATTGAACACCCCGAAGGCAGCGAGGAGCCCAAAAAGCCTACTCAACTAGCTTGAGAATAGCCTCCGCGCAGCGAGAAGTCGCCTCTCCATCGACGATGCCCAACTCGTCTCGTATGAGATCCCAGTTGATTGGCGGAAGCGACCTTTGTCTCGCTTCCGCCAGCGCCCGTTCCAGCTCGGCCGCATTCGTGACCACGGGCAGGCCGATTCGCGTCAACCAAATTTGCTTTTCTGCTTCGGCAGCTTCCGCGAATGCGGCCTTCGGAATGGGAATGCATATGGCGCCCTTTCCGATCATGAGCGTCTCCAGGATAGCGCTGGAATAATGCCCAACGATGACATCGGCTCCCACGATCGCCTCCTCGATTGACCGCCCGCCGCGATCGTCGGTTAAAGGGATTTTCAGTCCTTGTCGCAACGCAGCAATATCGTCACCGTTGGAGCGCGGGTGGCTGCGGACAATGAGTTCGATTGGGAACAGCTCTGCTGCCTGGTTAAGGGCGACTGCCATCATCTCGAGGACTGATTTCGCCGCCCCTCGATCGACCTTACCATGAGCCGCAAATGGCTGTACGACATAGAGGATACGAAGCCGTTCACCCTTTGGCAGCGCGCCACCCGCGAGGGTCCGCGCGCGCGCCAACGAATCATAACGAGGGATGCCGCATACGCGGATCCTGTCCTCTGGCACGCCCACGGCAATCCAACGATCCCGATAGGACTCTGAGGCCGCAATCAAGAGATCGTGCCCGGCACATCCATATTTTGGGATCGGCGGAAGCAGCCCTGCCGCGGTCACGACCGGAGCTATAGCTGCCTTCAACTGCAGGGCATGGCTCTGCGCCTGCCCATCGCCAATATTACAAAAGGGTCCCTCCTGGATCAGCACGGTTGGCACACACATGCGCCGCGCCGCTGCGATCATCGCGGTTTCCACGTAAATGCGGTCGTGACACATCACGAGAACATCCGGACCCATCGATAACAGTTCCTCGCAATACCGTACCAGTTTTCGGTACATCCGCGGGCCGCCGTTCAAGAGCATGTTAGCGGACCAACTCCGTGTCCAGCTACGCATTCCGCATCCGCCACGACTCGCCAACCTGATCTTACCCCGGCCCCGATACGTCGTGAGCCCACCCGTTCGAAGGTTGAATGGTTGCGTATCAATGAACGTGAAGCCAACGTCGCCACGGATCTCCGCGATTCGATCCTCGATCGCGTTCAACGTGATGCCGGATGAACCACCGGTGCCAACCCATGCAATCTTTTGACTTGTCAAATCAACCTCCACGCCTGAGCAGCTGGCGCAAGGGTGAGGCGCCGCATGCTACCAGACCTTCGCTCATGCTGCTATGCAACATTATTCTTCGCTGCCCTGCAGCATTTTTGTTGCGAAAGCCAGAAATGTGGTATGTATGAGGCGATCGAAACGTCACAATGGGGATTATCGATGAGCGTGAAGGTAATAGCAGAGGTCGGCTGCAACCATAAGGGCGATATTGAGATCGCCAAGGAAATGATCCGGGTCGTGGCGATTTATGCCAAGGCGGACGTCGTCAAGTTTCAGAAGCGACACAATCGGGAGCTTCTGACCGAGGCGCAATATAGTGCCCCCCATCCCAACCCAATGAACTCCTTTGGCTCGACCTATGGTGAGCATCGGGAATTCCTCGAGTTCAGCACGGATCAGCACCGAGAGCTGCTCGACGAATGCCGCAAGAACGGGATCGAATATTCGACATCAGTGTGGGACACGACCTCGGCTCGCGAGATGGCGACGCTGAAGCCATGCCTGCTCAAGGTTCCATCGGCCTGCAACCTCCACTTCCAGATGCTGGAAGTGCTCGCCAACGAATATGACGGCGAGATCCACCTGTCGCTCGGGATGACGACGCAGGATGAGGAAGAGCAGATCGTCAGCTTCTTCGTGGAACGCGGCCGCGCGAAGGATCTCGTGCTTTATGCCTGCACGTCGGGCTATCCGGTCGAATTCAACGACATCTGCCTACTCGAGATCACCCGTCTCAAGGAGAAGTTCGGCGACAAGGTGAAGTCGATCGCATTCTCGGGCCACCATCTGGGTATCGCTGCCGATGTCGCGGCGCTCGCGCTCGGCGCCGAGTGGGTCGAACGTCACTTCACGCTGGACCGCACCTGGAAAGGTACCGACCACGCAGCGTCACTCGAACCGGACGGATTGCGACGCCTTGTCCGCGACCTGCGCGCTGTCGAAGCGTCGCTCAAGGCCAAGTCGACCGAGATCCTGCCCGTCGAACAGGTCCAGCGCGACAAGCTGAAGTGGCGCCCGAAGCCGCAGGCGGTCGCCGCCGCCTGATACTTCTGGAATATTGACCGATACCGGCCCCCGGACCCGCCGAGAGCGGATCTGGGGGTCGTCCATTTCCGATACGGGTCGGCTCAGGCGATGCCCAGTAGTTGGGCGCGCCGCATCAGGTGCCGCCCGCGGCGGCCCTCGAAACTTCTAACAACAATGATGCGACTCGGTCCGCCGCATGGCCGTCCCGCGGCCCGAGTTCATTTTCCAGGCCTTCGGACCAGGTCATGCCCGAGACCCGGCCCTGAGCGACTGAGCGCATCCGGCCGGCCAGATCGGCAACTTCGCTGACCATCGGAAAGCCCACCGCGCGCATCCATTCGGTCTTCTCGAATTCGGCCGTTTCGTTGAAATCCTCGGGCATCAATGCTAACCCGAGCGTCTGGGCGCCGAGTAAGGCGGTCTCCAGCATCGCGCTAGAATAAAAGCCGAGTACCACGCTCGCTTCCACCACATCGTCCTCGATCGGCCGGTTCGAACTGGTCACGACGCACTCTATGCTTTCCGGCTCTGTTATCCTGCGGATGTCATCCTCGGACGAGCGAGGGTGACAGCGGATGACCAGTTCATGATCGCCACCGACCGCGCGGGCGGCGTCCTGGGCGAGATGCAACGCGCGAACCAGCGCGCTACGGGCGAGGCGGCCATGCTCAACGAACGGCTGCCAGAGCAGGAGGATGCGAAACCGTCCGGTACGGGGATCGCTCGACCGGGTCGACGCGAGACGTGTCAATTTGTCGTACCGGACTATTCCCGTAGTTACGACGCGCGCTGGATCGACGCCGAGCTCGATCCAGGCCCGGCGGTAATGATCCGATGCTGCGGCGATCCGGGCATAGCCGCCCAGGCCGTTGATCGGCAGGCGCGGCAGCAGCCCAGCGAATCGCAACAGCCCAATCGCGCTGGCGTACGACTTCCAAGCCATTCCCTTCTGGGTTTCCGCGCCAAGCACGGTGAAGGGTCCCGGAGGGACCATCACCGCAGGGATACCGCAGGCGTACGCGGCGCACAGAAAGGCATATTCGTAATAGGTGCGGTCCGAAGCCTGGACGAGCACATCCGTCTGCTGCCGTCGCAACTTTTCTTCGGCGAACGCGACGAGCGAGCGAAACCAGCCGCTTCCGCCGTTTGCCAAGATCGCGAGATGTTCCGGCAGGCGCGACTCTTTGCGGCCGATTTCGCCTGGCGTCACGATCTCGACCGTCCCCGGCCCGCGATAGGCGCCGGCCTGTACCGGCGCGCGCCGGTTGAGCCCGCGCAGATCATACAGCACTGACTGCGCTTCGCAGTTCTGTTCCGCCAGTGCCGCTTCGACGCCTTCCAGTGTTTCGAAGCCGGCCGCCGCCGAGATAGTGCAGGCGATTCTCAGGGCGCGCGCTTGGGCGGGGGAATTAGCTGTGATCGGCATGCGGTCCTTCCGGAGTTGCGGCTTTGGCCGGCTTTCTGTCGAGCAGGAGTTCCCGCGCCAGATCGCGGTGCGCCAGCAGGACGGGAAGCGTCACCGCCACCGAGAGCAGGACGTAGAATGGGTAGCGGACCCAGGCAGAAGCGAGCGAGGTCCACCACGCCGCATCGACATTGAGCGCGATCGGCGCTACGGCGGCGGCAAGCGCGACGAAGCCGAGGACGACGCACACGCGATCGGGGATCGTCGGGTCCGAACCGTTCCGGCGCGCCAGCCAAGTCACCATCAATGCCGCGGAAACACCCGTGCTGACATAGCCGGCAGAGGCTCCGGCAAGGCCCCACAGCTTGGCGCCGGCCACCATCACCACCAAGCCTGCAATAGTAGAGATCGCCGTGATGATCGGCAGCATCCCGACCCGGTTCTGCCGCACCAGCGCACGCTGGAAGGTCGATTGCATAACCACGAAAAGCTGCGCCGCCAGCAGGATCGGCGCGATGATCGAGGCTTCCCAGTAGGTCGGCGGAAACAGGATGCGGTACATGTCCGGCATGATGGCCATCGACATGATCGCTACCGCCGCCTGCGCCGCCACCGAGAGCGTCCCAGCAGCCCTCAGCCGGTCATGGCCGGCATCGCCATGATCGCGCAGGATGCGGAAATAGATGGGATCGAACAGCTGGTCCAATGTCGCCCCGACCAGCGAAATGGCCTGAAGCGGAAGGGACGCCACCGAATAGATGCCCACCAGCGTCAGCGGCATCACTGTCGCGAGCACCGCGCGCATGCCCTGCGAGCGGCCCCAGATCATCAGACCATAGGGCAGCATCGGCAGCGAGTAACGCCGCCAGGCCACTCGCATGAATTCAGGGAATTCGGTCTTTTCCAGGCTTCGCTCGCGGCGGCCGTTCGCCCGGATCAGCTCGAACGCCGCGGTTCCCCCGAACACCGCGACTCGCGCGCCCATGATCACCGGAAGCGAGAAGTAGCCGGCGAAGAAGAGCACCACCGTCAGCACCGGAACGCCGATGATCCGCAACAAGGCGAGGGTCGCGAAGGAATAGGCATCCTCCTGGCTGCGATAGACCGCCGCTGCCGTATTGTTGATGCTCTGCGCCATAGCCGAGAACAGGGTAAGTCCGATCGCCAGCGCAACCGTGCGCGGCTGGGGCCAGCCGTAGAGGTAGATCGCGGCCGCCCCCCCCAGCACCAGCAACACGATCCAGCTGACCTGGAACGCAACGATCTGCGCATGCGCCCCGAATGCCGGTGCCTTTTGCTTGTCGACGAGAAAGAAGGCGCGCGTCACTCCGACGGACAGCCGCAAGTCGAACAGCAGTAGGATCAGCGCCTCACCGCTAAGGATGGTCATCAGCAGGCCGAACTGCGCGGGATCGAGATAGTGTGCGAACAGTGGCGACATAATGACGCCGATCAGCCGCTGCAGCGCGCCCAACCCGAAATAGACGAGCGCGCGCACGCGAAACGGAAGGCGCCGGGCAGTCACGAACCGGACCAAGCCGTCGGAAACTGGGAAAGATGGGACATGCGGTTTTTCAAATCCGGTCAAGTTGGTGATCGCACGGCCCGCCCGCGCCCGGCGCGCGCGGCAAGGCGTCGCAGGCTCCGCCGCACCGGCTCATCGAAGCCGAACAGGGCGATATAGGAAAGACCCGCCGCCACGATCAGCGCAACGATCCCGCGGCCGGGCATCTGCGGGATCCACACGGGCCAGCCGATATGCTCGAGCAGGAAATAGACGGGCATGTGCAGCAGGTACACGGGATAGGAAAGCCGCCCCGCTTCCCGGCTGACCAGTAACCCCCAGCGCGGCAGGCGCGCCTCGCACGCCAAGCCCAGCCAGATGATCAGCGGAAACAACAGGAATATCGCGGCCAGCTGCAACGGGCCGCCGAAGCGGGGCAAGACGAGGATGAGCAGCAGGAGAAGCGGTGCGGCCAGCCAGGGCAGGCTGGAACCGGGCATCCTGCCGCTGCGATGGAGACGCGACATGCCGACTCCGACGAAGAAGGGAAAGGCGACGCGCGCGAAGCCGAGCCAGAACACATGGGCCTTGATCCCGCCCGGATCGAACCCGAGCAGCACCGGTACGGCATAGGCAACTGCCGAGACCGCCAGCACCGCCATGAATACCCTGCCCACCAGCCAACGAGCGACCGCGGCATAGATCAGGTTAATCGTGATTTCGAAGAACAGCGACCAGATATTGTTGTTGAGCGGATAAACAAGACCGTTCGCCGCACCGAACATGGGTATCAGGAAGCAGCCGAGCACTACAAGCTGCACTATCGCGGCGACTTCGCCGGACGCCTCCGCTTCGGCGAGCACCAGATGCAGGACGCCGGCCAGGACGAGCGACAGCATGATCAGCGGCCACAACCGGATGATCCGCGAAGCGAGGAACTGGGGAAATCCCATTCCCGCCTCGAGGCGGCGATCATAGACATAGGCTATGACGAACCCGCTCAGCATGAAGAAGAAGTCCACCGCCAGATACGCGCTGGCGAACCCGGCAGGCGCGTACCAGGGACGATGATGCGATATCATCACTGCAATTGCAGCGATCCCCCGCAGCCCGTCGAGCAACTGGAAATGCTCGCCCTGGCCAGGCGGCCGGGTCGGCATCGCATTGCTCATCGCGACCTCCCTCCGGTCGCGCCGGGCAAAGCCTGGCATAGGCGCCGCGCGCTCAGCATGTGTTCGCCTGCAAGGTCGATTGGGAGCGGCGGCGCTTGGCCCAGTCGCGCATAGGCCCCTCGAACAGGTAATAGCTGGCCACCGAACCGACGATCGTCAGCGCAAGGGTCAACACCACCCATGTGATCCGCCCCTGGATCGGGAAGGCGACCTTGTTGACTGCCTCCAGCGTGTTCATTGCCAGCGGATGGATCAGGTAGATGGAGAAGCTGATATTCCCCAGCCACACCATCGTTCGGCTCGAAAGGAAGTTGCTCGCCGGGGAAACCGTCACCGCCAGGGCGTAGATGAGCACCGGATAGGCAGGCAGCAGGTACCACGCGTCCACGCCGGCAAGGAATGGCGTGAGCAGCACCGCTGCCAGAGAGGCCAGCGCCAATGCGGTCGCCACCCAGGGAGAAGGCCGCGGCATATCGTCACGCGCCGTATATCGAAAGGCGAGCCACCCCCCGCCGAAGCCAATCAGCGCCCGGCAAAAGGCGAACCAGCCTCGCGTGACATGGATATCGCCCTTCCACAGGACCAGCCAGGCAAGGCCACCGGCGGTCGCGAGGTACAGCAAGGTCGCCCAGGACAGGGATATCCTGCGCCCGAACAATGCAAGGAGCGGAAACAGCGTGAAATAGACCCACCATTCAACCGAGATCGACCAGGCCGGGAAATTCCAGAGCTTCTCCGCGCCGACCACCGGCATCGCCATGGCGAGGGTAAGCTCGCGAAGCGCCTGGACGGCGTTCACATGGGCCGGCGCCGGCCCGCCGGTCACATGCGCAAAAACCAGCGACGCGCATGCCATGAAGACGGCGGTAACGATGTGCAGCGGATAGATGCGCGCGAACCTTGCCATCGTGAAGCTGGCCCAGTCGATCGGCTTGTCACGGCCGATATAGACATAGCTGATGACGAAGCCCGACAGGACGAAGAAGATGTCGACCGCAGGCTGTCCCCGGGCGATCGCGAACACACCGCTTTCCGCTTCCGCATGCGCGATCACGACCATCACTGCGGCAAAGCCGCGTAACCCCGTGAGCGAATAGATTTCCTGACCGGTCTTCATGAAGGATCTCGCGTTCCCTGGCGATCAATGACCGGCGCGCTCTGGCAGCGGTCCGGATGAAGGATTGGAGGCCAGCGTCGCGGCCGATGGCTGTACCCCGCTAAGCAGCGCCAGCACGGGGAAACGCGCCAGGATCGGGCGCGCGGCAAGCAGGACTATCATGGTGACGCCGAATACTAGCGCGAGCAGCAACCAGCCTCCGATAAACGGCTGAAACAGACGCGTAAGCACGCGAAACAGGAAAAGGTGCCAGAGATAGAAATAGAGCGAATCCTGCCCGAGGAATTCAAGCAAGGATGATCGCAACGGTAGCGCCACAAGCACCGGCAGAGTGGCGATGAGCGCAAGGTTGAGGCCGACATAAGCCAATATGGTCGGCACCGCGTCGGCATTCCAAAATTCATATTGCCAAAGGCCAAGGCCTGCGATCGCCAAAAGCGAGGCAGGAAGAACGGGAATCGTCGCCCGTTGGGATACCCATAAGCCCGCGAAGAAGAAGACCGCCATCGTGAGATACCGGTCATCCGGCAGCGTCATGCCCGCCAGCGGGCCCTTGTAATGAGGGAAGCCGAACAAAGCGAAACCGACTACGCTCACGGCCAGCGCGATCACGAAAAGAGCTGTCGTCGGCAGCTTCACTCTCGTCGCAATCAGTACAAACACGAAGAGGACCGGCACAAACCACAAATGATAGTGCGGGCGCAGGATGCTCATCGCGATCTTGGCGAAGGTCGCGAACTCGCCGCTTATCGCCGAGAAAGCAACAAAGGCGATCAACCAGGGAAGAAGCATTCGCTTCCAGTAGCGCTGAAAGAACGCACCCAGTGATAGCGAGGACTGATTTACGCGATTGAACAAATATCCCGATACGCCGAGAAAAATGGGCATATGGAACCCATAGATCAGCCACTTCATCCAATTAGCTCCAATGCCGCCTGGGATAATATGTCCGATAAAAACCAGAACAATAAGCGAACCCTTCAGCACATCTATTGCCGGGTTGCGCAATCTGCTTGTGGCAGCGCGACTATCTAGCACAAATCCCCCTTCTTCCGGTCGAATGCGCTGCCACACCCATCATGGCGCTGTCACATATTCGCGCTTTGCCTCACGGCCGGACGAGCCGGAGAGCCAGCGGCGCGACGGATTTTCGAACAGCATCAGCGAAAAATACCCCAGCACGCCCGTCAGCGGAATCCATAGCAGTGCCCAGGCGCTCATCGCGAGACCGGACAGGCCGAGTATCTTCTCCCCGACCAGGGTAAGGGCTAGCGACTGCACCACGGGGTGCAGCATGTACATCGAATAGGTCAATTGCCCGAGTGGAGCGAGCGTGCGGACGACCACCCCGGCACTGCCGGCGAGATCGCTGGCGATGGCGGCCACCGCGACCAGATAGACGAGCGGGATGAGCCAGTTGCGTTCGACTTCGGCGACCACGCCCGCAACGATCAGGGCCGCCGCGGCCGTCATGACCAGCCCGGGATAGGGCAGCCGCATCACATGCGTGCGCCCGGCGAAAAGCAGGATGCCGAACAGGAAACCCTGCAGCGCACGCCGGATGTCGGTATTTACGAACGGATAGTCGGTCGTCCAGCGCGGCGCGGCGATGCCCAGGACCAGCAATCCTACGACGAGCAGTCCAGCGACCCTCAAGCGCCGGCGAACCAGCGTGAGCAATATCGGGAACAGGAGATACATTGCGAGTTCGGCGCTGATCGACCAGCTCACCGTGTTGAAGGTGCCGGAACAGCCTTGCCAGGCGTGGATCAGGAGGATGTTGGACGGCAGGCAGCGCCAATCATATTTTGCCGCCGTGTCGAGCTGGATCCCACGCGCAAGGGCGAAGATTCCGACAAGGGTGAAGAACAGCAACGTCGCCCAGTGAAGCGGCCCCAGCCGCGCGATCCGCCTGCGGATGAAGTCCAGATAGGACCGCGATGAATCGATCCGGTCGCAATAGACCCAGCTGATCACGAACCCGGAAATCACGAAAAAAAGATCCACCGCGGCGCCGAGCGGATAGAAATAAGGCTGGAAGGCATCGGCGTTGGTGGAGAACGACATCAGCGCCGCGCGGAAGTGCGTGACGACTATCGCAACGCTCGCGAAGAAACGCAGCATGTCGAGATGCAGAAGCTTGTCGGACTCGGGCCGGAGCTTTCTGAGAAGCGGAGATCTAGGCATTACTTTACAAGGTCAACATATAGACTCATCTGAGGGCAAGTGGTGTCAAATTCTTTTTGTTGCATCCGAAATGAAACAGATCCGTTTCTTTTGCTCTCAACAATGCGAGAAAATGCAGCTAGCAGCCCAAAGGACTTCACTTTATCAAAATACCAGGCGTTTATATGATCTCCCGGGAAATTCTCATCAAATTCCAAATTTTTACAGATATTTTCTAGAGTCACTAGGCAATTTTCGTTGAAAATTTCGTCTGAGTACTCGAAATCACGCCTTCTATGCTTATAATATTTGCAAGATGGAGTAGCGACCTCTCTTATGAAATAGCTAGATCTTTCCACTGGCTTACCAGACTCTTTATTAGATATTTCGCCGTTGAACCAGCGATCACGCCAGCGCCAGTATGAATTATCAAAAGAAGAGACATCCCAGAGAAATTTCGCATCAGGGCAAGCTATGCGCAGAACTCCGCCCGGCATTAGCACGCGATATGCCTCATGAAAAAACCTCATAACCGGTTCATTTGGAATATGTTCTATCACGTGAGAACAGTATACATTCGATACGGAACCATCTTCCGCAGGAAGATTGTCCGAAAGCATGTTATAGGCACGGAAATTTGAGACACCCCGCTTGCTGTACCATAGAGAATCTACATCCAGCGATATGAACCCGGGCAGCTTGTTGTTTCCTGCGCCGACATTGAGATTTAGCTCTGAATCGTCAAACCGCGGACGTTCGTTCATACGTGAAATACGCCGCACAACGCCACGATACACCTTTTTGACGATTCTCATTTCTCAATGCTCCCTAGCACTTAGCATTCACGGAACGAGCGACGCTGACCCTGCACCGCGCAAGCGAATTGCGCCCCAACCAAGCACCGCACCCCTTTTTAACGCCATCTGTTCTCGCCGAAGCCTCGCCATCGAATCAGTTCACTATCGTACTCTACCTACAACGGCTCTTATGCCGCGCTGCAATAGCACGATATAAGAGCCAGCGAAAGCAACAGATGCCGCACCGCATCAATTTAGGAGTATGAGCCTATACGCCGCCTTCCGCCGCTGCGTCCGCAATGTCACCGCTCTCAATCGGACCGCAGCCGACGGCTCATATGCGGCACTGCAATAGCACGATATGAGAGCCAACTAAAGCGATAGATGTTGCACCGCATCAATTTACGAATATGTGTCTACACGCCGCCTTCCACCGCTGCGCCCGCAATGTCACCGCTCCCAATCGGACCGCAGTCGTTCGCGAGCAGCGCGGCCAAAATACCTGCATTCAAACAATTCAGCTGGGGCGAGAACCGTCGAAACCGCGCCGATATAGTAACGCTGCCAACATGAGAAATTGCAAGAAGACCGGAGGAAATATGAAGGCAGCGTCGAACATGGCGATGACGAGATAAACGATAATTCCGGCCAGAGCTGCTTTTCGAACGCCGGAGAGATTATCGAATCGGAGAAGTCCATAAACCACTGGAAACGCTAACGCCAATAAGGCAAGTAAAAATCCCAATACACCAAACGTATCTATTAGTCCTGCGTATAGTATTTCTCCAATATTGTACCTACTTTCTCCGAATACGGTCCACTCAAAGTCCCATTGGAAGCTACGACCGCCCAAGCTACTGTCGAACAATTTGTCAGGCGTCCATCCCATCACGGGCAGCAGCAGCACTACTAGCCCCAGCGCTGCAACGACCGCCAGCCAAGTCAATGGATTAGTGGCGCGGATCTGGCCCATCACGATCATGATAAAAAAAACTGCCATCAATCCAAACCACGCAGTGCGGCTGAGAGTGCAGACAATCGCTATACATAAGAGAACTCGCCAAATTCTTGATTTAACAAAGTGCATGAACAAAGGTGTCATCATCAAAAAGCATATGCCCGCTATATTCCCATTGTTGTACGTGGAAATAAGCTTCATCAAATTACCGCGTCGGTTATTTTTTTCGAAAACAGCTCCGAAATCAGCGCCATTGATGGTTAAGTAGGGAATCTGGATAATATTCTTGCTCATCGCGTACAGAACGAAATTCATCAAGCCCCACGCCACCGCGAAAAACATGCACCATTTGAAGACGGTGCCAATGTCCTGCTCCGTCAGCGCCTCCAAGTGGCTGGCGAAAAATGCCAAGACGATAGCGGGAAGAATCAGGAACGTCACGGCAATGACAAGCACGACGGTCGGACTCGCCTGGCCCTCGATCACCTTGAACACGGCGATCAGCGCCAGCGGAAAATAGAGCACCAGAAAATGCAGCAACGGGATCGGCGAGGGGCGGGTCCGGGCCAGCAGACCCACCAACGCGATCGGCGCGAGGACACCGACCAAGATATAGCCAAAGCTGAGAGGCGTGCCGCCCACCGAGATACCGCCCTTCGGCAGCGCCACGGTCCAGATCATCAGCAGCGCGAAAAGAACGAAAGTTGTTCTGCCGCTCGCCGCGGCTCGAGGCGGCCGGGATGCGGAATATCCGGATGTTGGCTTGGGAAAAGGGCTGGTCGTGGCCACCTGCAATCAACTCCTGACAATCAGCTCCGAGCACCGTTGAAGGCGCCACTCCGCACGAACCGCCGTCCCGGAAATGCCCAGGCCGCAGCAAGCTTGGATCCTCTGCTGTACTGCAACAATATGCCATAGCTGGCAATAGCGGGGCTGTGCAGTCCGTGGCGAGCCTGGCTTTGAGCAGTGCCACGACGAATACAGTCAGCAACACGAGCACTGGGTAGGTGGAGCTGCCTCGCTCCCTCACGTCCGGTAACGCTGTGCTGGCTCCTTCCCTGCGGTTTGGAGCCTGGGACGCATCAATGGTGGCTGCGCTCGTCAAATGACACTCGAGTAACGGAGCGGACATGGCAATGGGAGTGCCAAAAGCAAAAAGCCCTAGCCTGCTGCCCCGTCTTCGCATATGCAGCAAATTCGGCTTCCGCGCCGTGTCGTTGCGGAAAGAATATGACACAACCCGGCGATGTCTATCTGGTATCGCGAAGTTGGAGTAACTGTCATGCGGCGCGAAGGCGTTCTCTCCACCAGGCGTGAATTGGTGCTCGGCGGTACGGCTCTCGCGGTCGTTGCCCCCACCTTCGCCTTGCTCGCCGATTCCTACGGCGCGAATCAGGCGCCCTCGCCTAGTGACGAATGGCCGCAATGGGCGCCCACTCCGACCGCGCTATATCGCCGACTGGAAGCACTGGCGGCGTCAAAGGGGAAGGACCTACGCAGCTTCGGCGCCAGGCTCGACGGGACGAGCGACGACACTCCTGCGCTGGAAGCCGCGATCGCGTCCGGTGCCGAGGCGATACTGGTCCCGGCCATGCCTCCCGGCGGCGCGGTGCGGGTAACCAGGACGATCGAGCTGCGCCGGCCGATCGCGATCATTGGCGTTGGCGACAAATCGGTGATCAAGTGGGAGGGCGAGGGAGACCTGTTCAACGCGGTGCCCGAATCGGGAGACCCCGCGACCTTCCTGAGCGGCATCCATGTCGATCGCCTGCGCGTCGTTCGCTCCGCCGGCCACCCGCCCAAGAATGTCGTGCTGGGCGGCAGCAATCTGCGGGACGTGTCGGTCACGCGCTGCTCGACGAGCGGGATGGGCACGCTGATGGTGCATCACCTGCGGATAAACGCCGTCGACAAAGTCCCGCGTGGCCTCACCGATCCGGCGGTCGCCGCGGGCTTCTCGGCGCATGAAGCCAATGATCTCAACGAGCTCATCCTCGTATACGACAATCGCGTCGATGGCGGCAGCTATCACGCAACTGTCGCGGTGTTCACCTATGCTAGGAAAGTCGCGGTCGTCGGCAACACCGGCCGCTTCGCAAATATAAGCTGGAGGGGCGGCGGAGCGAAAAAGGATCGCGGCGGGATGATGGATGCGATGCGCCGGGTACGGGACGTCCATATCACCCACAATCGTCTCATGGGCGCCAATGGCGGGATCTACGGCAATTGCGGTGACGGCATTCTGGTCGCACATAACGAGATCAGCCTGATGATGGACGTGGGCATCGACTTCGAAGGCTGCTTCAACGCAGTGGCGCATCACAACGTCGTCAGGAATGTCGGCAATTTCTGCTACGCCACCTTCTTTGCTGCCAAGAACATCGTCTTCCGTGACAATTTCGGGCTGCAGGACGGCTCGGCGACGAACCTGCACTTGCGCTTCGGCAGGAAATATGGGGCGATGCAGGGCCGCGCGCTATTCGCGATGCGCAGCGGGGGTTTTTCAGTTGCGCCCGGCGCGATCACTGTGTCGTTGCTCGACAACCATCTCGTGTGGCGCGGCCCGGCAGGTCTTGGCACGTTGGTGCCAAGCTATTTCAGCAGCCTGACGATGGAGCGCAACATCTTCGACAATGTGCTGTGCCCGACCAGCTACGTACACACCGGCCGGCTCGTCATGACGGACAACCGCCTGAGCTTCGATCGCGCTGCGGACACGCCGCTGGTGGCGATTAGCACCTCGGCTGTCGACATCGCGATCCGCGACAATGAAATCACCTGCCAGGCGGCACTTCCGGAAGGGTCGATTGCTCTGCTCGTGCGGAACCTCGTTCCACGCCAACGTGCCATGATCGAGCGCAACCGCGTAGCCTCCGCGAAAGGGGCATTCCCGATCGTCATCCGCGGCGACCTGGCCAGAGCGAATTCCGTGATGCTCCGCGCGAACCTGGCGGATGCGATCCTGGCGCAATATCCTGAGTATGTTGTCGCCCAGTCCAATCAGGACGCGAAGGGCAGAACGTTGACGCCACAGCCTTTGCCGGCGCTCTACGAACAGCCCGTCAAGCCTGCGCCGCCGTCCTCGGACGACTCGGACAGTCCCGCCGCGCCTGCCTCCGCATCTCCGGTCGGATCCTCCGCGACCTGATCCTCGGGATCTCTCGCGGTTTCCCCATGGCGGATATTGGCGGCCGCCCAGAGGATTGATGGCCACAGCATCGTATTGAATATGTCGCTGGCTGTGTCGATGATCCGCCATCGTCTGATATCCGGCCAGGCGCTCGCGATGTCCGCGGTTTCGTTCAACAGTTCCAGCGTTAGCAATAACAGCACGGCGCGGCCCGAACGCAGCCAGCGCTTGGAGAAGACCACGCCAGCCATGAATATCCCCATCCCAAGATGGATATGCAGCAACGAACGCTCGTCCTGACTGGACGGTACGAGCCAATCCTTTGCCGCCTCATAACCTGAGATCGCCACGTTCATCATCGCGGGCCTGCTCCGCGCGTTAAGCGGCCGCGCGCCGTATCGACCAGCTTGATCGCGCGCGTTTCGGCCGACAGTTCGGATATGTCTATTGTCACGGCATCCCCGGCAATTTTGATCGGCTCTACGGCCCGCCAGTTGTCGCGCGAATCGCCCGCCACCAGCGCTGCCAGCACATCGTGATAGCTCACCTCCTGAATATCGGCATATCGCCATAACGGCGCTCGACGCACCGCTTCCTCGGCACTTACACAAATCTTCACCGACACTTGGGGCGCCACGACGGTCCCAATGACCCGCCCCTCAATCACTGCGCCGCACGGTGTGGCTGCGAAATCACGCTCTTGATCGAGCAGCTTGGCCCGCACGTGCGAGTTCGACACCACCACCAACGCCAGCCGTCCGACCGCTTCGCTGCTGGCGTTTCCGGCACTGCTGCGTCGAAATGGCAGGCCGACATCGTACGTTCGTGCGAAGCGGTATTGAGTCCGCCGCACGAGAATGTGTAGCGCAACACGCGAAAGAGCCGCCCGGGGTCGAGGTGCGGCAGCGCGAGATTAGCGGCCAATGCCCGCCCGATCCTGCCTTTTCCCGATACCGCAGGTCCATCGATCGCAATCAACATGACGTCTGACTCCTGCTCGGCGCGATTAGTCCGCCTCGCTCGCGTACTGCTTACCCAGATTCTGGCCCTGTAGTTGCGGTAGCAGCGCCGCGGTGGGACTCGGAGGGGGCATATGCCTCACGCCGCGCCGTCCGACCGATCAATGAGATCGGCAAGCAGTCGCAAGGCGCCGCGCCCCCCATCGGCATCGAGTATGATGTCGGCGACATCCAGCGCCGCCTGATGAGCGTCGCGCGGCGCGGCCGCGCAGCCCACGAACCGCATGCACGGAACATCGTTAATATCATTTCCAACATAGACTGCCCGATCCGGCGCGAAGCCATTTTCTAGAAGCCAGCTTTTTACGAGGGTGAGCTTATCCTCAATCCCGAAATGCACTGGCAAGCGGAGTTTGGCGCATCGCGCGGCAACCACCGGATTAGTCTCCTTGGAGACGACCACCATAGGCACGCCCAGCAGTCTGAGACGCTCGATACCCATGCCATCCCGGCGCGAGCAGGCGACCGATTCCTTGCCATCCTGATCGACGAACACGCGATCGTCAGTGAAGACGCCGTCAAAATCGAAGATCAGCGCGCTGATCGAGGCGGGCAGACCCTGAGCAAGTTGATGTCGGCAAAGTCGAGCGATTCGCTCCTCGGCGATCCGAAAATCTTCTGGTTCGTCAATCTCTAGCCTGCGCTCGACAGGCGTTGCATGGATCACGGTGCGGCCGAAAAAACGATGGCGCGCGGACAGGAACCCGCTCGTCTTCATCACGTATACGGCGCCGGTTTCGAGATATTCCGCTTCGCGTTGCTGTCGCATGAGCCTGGCCGATTTGTCATGATTGACCCCGACCGCCGACCCGTGGCCGTCCTTCTTCCACAGAAAATAATGGAAATCCGTCACTGCCAGCGCGCTGTCCGCTTCATTGCTGAGCAGGGCGTCGATGGTTCCATCTATGTCCGAAGCGGTTGTCAAAGGTGAGGTGCACTGCAAAAAAACTACGAGTTCCGGAGCGTAGCTCTCGGTCGATTCGAGATGCTCGAGCACATGCAAGAGCGCGTCTTCCGATCTGGCGATATCCGACGCCAAGGCAGCGGGTCGCCAGACCACCTCGGCACCGTATTGGGAAGCCACTTCTCCGATCTCGACATCATCGGTCGAAACGACGACGCGGTCGATGTGTCGAGATTCCCTTGCAGCTTCAATAGCATAGGCGATCAGGGGTTTGCCGGCGAGCGGCAGGACGTTCTTTCGGGGGATACCCTTTGAACCCCCTCTCGCCGGAATGATCGCCAAGATTCCGTTCATCATTTGGTTGGTCCCATCCCGGAGCGGCTTTTGCGGCACAGCATCGATCTACAGATTATGCTGCACTGCCGCTTAAATCGTTTGACCGCCGCCGTCGAGACTGTAAAGCTTATGTGGTCGGGCAGATGTTGATGGCCCTCATCTGCCGATGGCGGGCGATGCCTGCCGCTCAATAGCAGGGTCGGGGGCCGCGCAGGGCGTTCCTAGGAGTGCCTGTGCGATTGGAATGTGAGTCGGTTACGCGCATGAGCGATTCGCGATATTGTCTTTCAACTGCCACGGCATGGCGCGCTTTGCCGCTTGCCGTACTCCTGGCCGCGAATGGCTGCGCCACGCCTAATGCCATCAAGGACGGAACAGCCGTCGCTGTGACGCCGGTTGCGGATCTTCCGAATCCCGATCCACGTCTCTCTGTGCCGCTCGAAGAAGCGTACTACATCGGACCAAGCGATAAGATTGATACATTTGTCTATCAATTGCCTGACATGACGCGCACGGTCGAAGTCGATTCGGCTGGTGAAATCAATCTGCCTTTCGTCGGCGCAATCAAGGTTGCGGGCAAGACTGCGACCCAGGTCAAGGCAGAGATAGCTGATCGGCTGGCCCAGGATTTTTTGCAGAATCCCGATGTAACAGTTTCCGTAGCGAATGCCGCCAGTCGGAGAGTGACGATCGAAGGGGCTGTCGCGTTGCCCGGCATTTACCCGTTACCGGGCCGCATCACCTTGCTGCAAGCGGTCTCGCTGGCAAGGGGAACCAATACGGTCGCGAACGAAAGGGTCGTGGCGATTTTTCGTACGGTCGATGGTCAACGAATGGCGGCCGTATTCGATCTCAAGATGATCCGTCGCGGCGAGCTGGCAGACCCGCCCGTCTATGGCAACGACGTCATCGTCGTTGAGCAATCCCGCGGTAAAGTGCTATTGCGCGATGTGATCGGAACACTGCCGTTGCTCGGCGTGTTCCGTACCGTCTCCCAGTTTTAGGCCTACGGGTATACTTCGATAGCTCTCTAGCAAAACGAGATTGATGGGGCATCATGAGACAGTCGTTAACGCAGGCCCCGTCAGACACGGTGATCGATCGACCCAGACGTTTTGGTGCGGGCGATGTTTGGGAAACGGCGCACGTCGAAGGCGGTGTTCCACCTCTCGGCGGCGACGATGAATATTCGGTTATCGGCGACATCATCGCGGCGATACGCAAGCGCTATTGGCTCATCCTCACCCTAACCGTGCTTATGGTCCTGCCTGCGCTCCTTTTCACATTGTTAACTGACAAGGTCTACGTCGCGCGGGCCACCTTCGAAGTGCAGCGTGAAACGCCGAAGGCTCTCGATGTGAATGCCTTGGAGACTGATCAAGGGGGGAGCGACGATGCCTTCATGGCCACGCAGTTTGCGCTGATCAAAAGCCGTGCGACGGCGGAGGGTATCGTCGATCGGCTTCGTCTCGATCGTAACACTACGTTTTTGGCGAGGAACGATCTGCTTACGGGCGCAGTGTCGGCCAGCGCCAGAGAAGGATTGCGCAATGCGGCGATCGCCAAAGCCGCATCACAAATCACGGTCGCTGCCGTCGATAAATCGTCATTGATACAGATTACGAGCCAGGGAAATGACCCGAAATTGACGGCGGCGATCGCGAACGCAGCGGTAGATGAATTCATCGAAAGCTCGATCCGACGAAAGTTCGACGCTTCGCTTTACGCGCGAAATTTTCTCGAGCGTCGCTTGAACGAGATGAAGGTCCGCTTGGAAAATTCGGAGCGCGAACTCGTACGGTACGCCGAGACTCAGCACATCCTGTCTGTTTCTGACGGAAAGTCGGAAGCCCAGTCGCTCGACTCGGCGGTACTCGCTGCATTGAATCAGAATTTGGCGCAGGCTCGGGCCGATCGGCTGGTTGCCGAGGCGAACTGGAGTGCGGCACAAGGTGCGGGAGGGCGGACGTTGCCGCAAGTCATGGACAATGCCGAGTTAGTGGCATTGCGTACACAGCTCGCCCAAGCCCAGAGCGAGTATAGTCAGAAGGTCAAGATATTCAAGCCGACCTTCCCCGACCTCGTACAGCTCAGTTCAAGGATAGGTCAACTCCGCGGCCAGATTGCGGCAGTCGAGGGACAAATTCTGCGGTCGCTAAGGGCTTCCTACGGATTGTCCGTGAGCAAGGAGAAGCTGCTGGACGCTGAAATGGAAAAGCTGAAGGAGTCCGTTGTCGGATTCCAGAATCGCAATATTAAATACACCATATTGCGTCGCGAAGTCGATACGAATCGAGCACTTTATGATGCTCTGCTGCAGCGGTTCAAGGAGATCGGCGTATCGGGAGGCAGCGGAGCCAACAATGTATCGGTAATCGACCGGGCGCGCATTCCAGGGACTCCGTCACGTCCTATCCTCTGGCTGAACTTGACCCTCGCGATGCTCGTGGGGCTTGCGCTTGGCCTTGGTTTGGCGGTCATGCTCGAATTCCTCGACGACACGCTCAAGCAACCTGAAGATGTCGAGAGAAAATTGCGCTTACCCTTGCTGGGGCTTGCTCCTAAATTCCCGCAAGGTGAGTTTGCAATAACGCAGATCAGGGATCGCCGATCCGCACTTTCCGAGGCGTATTTTTCCGTTCAGACCGCGTTGAATCTGCTGAGCGCGAACGAGCTCCCTCGGTCCTTGCTGGTGACAAGTGCCGGAATGGGTGAGGGAAAATCGACAACATCGATCGCCTTAGCGAAAAGTCTCGCGGATCAAGGGAAGAAGGTCTTGCTCGTCGATGCGGACCTTCGCAAACCGACCATCCACAATGTGCTCGGCATCTCCAGTAAGCTGGGATTCTCTAATGTGTTGGCCGCTGAAGTGCCCTTCGCCCAAGCCGTTAATTCGGCGAGCGACCTCGGTTTCGATGTTATTACAGTTGGTCCTTTGCCGCCAAACCCGGCACTTCTCCTGTCGACGGGCCTGCGTCCCAGGTTGAAGGAGTTCGAGGCTGGATACGATATCGTTGTGCTCGATGGCCCGCCGATTATCGGCCTGGCAGACGCGCCCCTGCTTGCCGATGCCGTCCAAGGCACCATTATCGTTATCGAAGCGAATAAGCGGCGCCGTACAGTCATTCGCCGCGCGCTTCATCGACTGCAGCAGTCGCGTAGCCCGATCTTGGGCGTGGTCTTGACGAAATTCGATGCCGCGAGGGCGAACATTGGCTACTCTTATGAATATATGACCAGCTATTATAGCTATGGATCAAAGATTGACGCCAGTAAGGATGCAAGCAGTTGACAGGAATCTTGATCGGGATCATTGTGCTTTGATGTGATAGGAAGTCTGCACCTTTGTTTAATTGAAGGGGTGAGGTCGTGATTATTGCTGTCGATGGACCTGCCGCGAGCGGAAAAGGGACGATCGCCAGGGCAATAGCACTTCGTTATGAGTTGCCGCATCTTGACACCGGGCTACTCTATCGCGCTGTCGCCCACTCGGTCATGGCCGGAACCAGCGACCCACATAGCGAGAGTGATGCCCTTTTGGGATGCAATTTTGACGATGACCTGCTTGACGATCCGATGTTGCGGACCGAGGCGGTCGGAAGGATGGCGTCAGTTATTTCCGCACACGCGGCCGTCCGTTTGGCGCTTCGTCAGCGCCAGCGAGACTTTGCGAATCGTCCTGGTGGCGCTGTGCTTGACGGCCGGGATATTGGCACTGTCATTGCTCCTGACGCTACGGTTAAGCTCTTCATCACTGCGTCAGCTGGCGTAAGAGCTCATCGTCGATACCGTGAGCTGATCACTGCGGGCATGGATGTCGATTTTGATGAGATATTGTTGGCGATTCGTGATCGCGATGTTCGGGATATGGGGCGCGCGGCCTCTCCGTTGAAGCCAGCAGTCGACGCACTCTTGATCGATACGACGGACCTTGATCGAGAGTCGTCAATCGGCGCGGCGGTTTGCGCGATTGAAAAATTGGCCGTGCGGCGCTGACACGTCAATTCTTTCGTGCATTTCTACCGAAGCGAGCTTGAGGAGTTCGAAATAGATACCGAGGATCTCCTCGTTCATTCGCTCGGCGGTGAAGCGGTCGAAGAAAATGTTGGCGCCATTTGCGCCGAGGCGGGACAGTTCGGCTTTGTCGAGCGAAGAGAGCAATTGCGCCAGCGCCACCGGATCCTCCGGCGGGAACAGTCTTCCCGACACCCCGTCGAGCACGACTTCCGGGAGCGCGTCAACCGCGCTCGCGCAAACCGCTTTGCCTTGGCGCATGGCCTCTATCGCCGCAAGGCCGAAGCCCTCCCAGAGGGACGGAACAACGATCGCGTCGGACGCTGAGATAAACTGTGGGATCCGCTCGCGGGATTGCCAGCCGTGCTGAGTGATATTCGGGGCTTGGTCAGTGGTTACCGACTCATCCTTCACGACCGGCGCGCCGATGGCGTGCAGGTGGATTGGAAAGCTCTCGAGTCGCTTCATCGCTTCGGCCAGGACAGGGAATCCCTTTTGCTTGTCCTGCCTGCCGATAAACAGCAAATTGAGCTTGTCGTCGTCGAACTCCACGATCGTCGCGGACGAGGCCGGCACCTGGCGCGCGACGCCATTGTAGACCAAGCGCAGTCTGCGGTTGCTCAGGCCGCGTTTCGCCGCCGCGTCCAGCTCGAATTGTGATATGCAAAGGATGCGGTCTGCCAAGGGCGAAAGGAGAAGCTCCATTGCGCTGTAAAGAAATCGCCGAATTGACGAGACGCGCATGTTGAACGCCCAGCCGTGCGAGCAGTAGACGAGCTTAGGCCGGCGCCACGGTGGCACAAGTAGCGCCAGGCGAACGATCGCTCCCGCAAAAGTGCTGTGGAGATGCACGATGTCGACCTTTTCGCGCATCATGAGGCGACGGGCATCGATCGCCATCTTTATCAGTGCCCACGGCGTCCGCTTCGAAGTATCGAATGTTCTAATGGTTTCCCGGGGTACCGGTGGAAGAAATGGTACCTGATCCTCGGCAACGAGGATCACGATGCTCTCAGCTCCCAAGCGTACAATTTGGGGCGGTAGAATCTCACATAAATAGGCCCCGACACCGCCTTTCAACATCTGAGCGATATGTAGAACCTTCATTGGGTTGCCTCGTGCGGAGAAGGGGTAGCGGCAAGCCGCATCGAGCGATAATGAGCGGTCGCGCCCTGTTTCGGTCTGCGATTGGTGCTGAGGCTCAGCGTTTGGCTGAAACATCCCTCCACTGGAACAGTGAATTCAAGGTTGCGTTCCTTCCATTCGGTCGCTGCTGCTTCATTGTCGGTACTTGTTAGTAGAGTTCCCGTCCGGTTGCAAATTAATGTCCATAGGAAGGGAGTGACCGGTTCGGGCTCGTCAAAACGTTCTTCGAAACGAATCGAATATCGACCTGGCCGCAAAGCAAGAAGCTGTGTCAGGGCAAGCGCTCCTTTCCGACCGAGAATCTCGACCGTTATTTGATTGCGACTTGGCGTGTCGTCGCCCAGCGTCAGGTCCATATCGATATTGCGTGATTTTATGCTACGCCAGCCAAAGGGACCCCGTGCAGCGGTATCCCTGGAAAGCGACGCAAAATCCCCGTCGATAATCTGTAAGGTGGGATTGCCAGTCGCGTCCGGATGGCGCAACCGATGCAGCCGCCACAGTTGGGCCAGTTCGTCGTTGGACGACAGATGGTCGACGAAGCAGTCGAAGTCTTTCGTTCCTGGCGGGGGGGTGAGGCGATCAACCTTTGCGAGAAGGTCGGGTAACGCTCGCCAGCTGGCGTTGTTTCTCGAGCACTGCTCGCGCATGAACGATTTGCTCCAGAGCGCACCCGCCGCGATGCGCTCGGCGAGAGCAGTTCTCCCGCTTTCCGAGACGATCAGCTTCTGAAACAGCGCTCGAGCAATCTGGGGCTCGTATGTAATTCGATACATTGCATCACCGGCACGTGCGGCCGTGACATCATCGCCAGCCAGGTATGCTTTGACGAGAATCCAACGCTGCGTCGGTCCATCTCGCCAGCCGAGTCGTGCCGCGAGGGCCAATGCCGTGTCTGCGGCTACGGGCTCACCCGATGCCTGAGCGCTCCAGGCGACAGCGCGCAGCGCACCTGGTCGAAAGGGTGATAGCCGCAACGCCGTGCGTCCTCTTTCTCGGGCTTCCTTGGCGTTTTTTGCCGTGGCGAACAAGGCGGCGGCGCTCTCCGCGGCGTCCGACGAGCCCTCCCAGAGCCGTGATGCCAGCAAAGGGTTTGACCTTTCGAGCGCTGCACCGGATGCGGCGACGAGAACGACCTTGGCCGCCAGTGCCAGGCCGGCTGTGCCGACCATCAGGCCCAAAAGGATGCGCCGGTTGTGCCCGAGGTGGGCCATGATTGAATGAACTTGCCTCATCGCGTCGTTGCAGGAAGTGGCCGTTCGTAGGGCAGACACAGAAAACCAAGAAGCATTGCGAAATACGTGAGATGAGCGAATGAACGGAGCGGATAATCAACGAGTGAGTGTAACGCGCAGGCCACGAGTCCGAAAAGCGCGAGTGTCACAGCCATCCTATCATCGGAACGGGGCGCAAGTGTTAAAATGCGTCTCGCGCTTAACGCAATAAATGCGCCAATCACCGTAAATATAACTGGCGCGGCAGCGCCAACCTCCAGAAGCAGCTCAAGGTAATCATTGTGAGCGCGGTTCACATAATATTTGCCTACCGTATCCAGATTTTCTGTTGCCTGATAGGTTCGCTCGAACGTGCCAATTCCGGCACCAACGGGGAAATATGATTTTACCGAATACCAGACTTCGGGCCAGAATGTGTATCGTCCCGTCTCGAGGCCCGCGAACCGTTCGATCGCATGCGACACGACGCTACTGCGTGACAGTACCAAACCTAGTAATAGAATGCCCACAAGTCCCGAGACTGCATGGGTCCATTTGAGTTTGTCTGATCTCACCATTATAACGGCCAAGATCGCCGGCAGGATGAGAAGAGCCATGCCGGCACGGGACGCAGTGGCGAAGGTTCCGGTCGCTAGCGTGATAGCCAATCCGAACCAAATGAATTTCGCTCGTCTCGATCTAGGAACGCGGCTGGCCATGATCATGGCGGAAAGTGCGCCAGTGACGAGGAATAACGCTTGGTGATTTCTATTCGAGAAGAACCCTGTCGGTAGAAGGACGGGTACCTTTACGACATAGAGATAAAGGGCACCGGTGGTCACCTGGATCGCCCCCAGCAACAGGCTGAGCCCCGCGAGGCAGGCATGGGTCGCGATGAGCATCATCCGTTGCTGCGATGTCGTCTGCAGAACGGCCAGGAACATGCCGACGGGTGCAAGGAGGCTGAGGCCTCCGATAAGCGTTGCCGCCGAATCGAGACTGATCGGGCGCCATGGCGATGATTCGCCCAGGCGCGCGATGTCCGCCGCAAGCTCGCGTCCCGGCAGCTGTGTCCAGATTCCAGGAGGAAGGGGAACAAGCTGGATGATCGGCAGCATGACGATTACCACTGTTGCAATAATTGCAATCAAGTGAGGGCGTGGTGCACGCCAGTTCGTCAGTGAGTAAATGATCGCCAAGATTGCCAGTAGCTCGATGACGCCACCCCGGATTGGAATGCTGCCGCTGGTCCCTCCGAGCGCGAAGGTAACGACCAATAAAGTGCAGGGAACAAACGCGTCTTTCCAATCCGCTGGGATGGAGCTGGAGCCCTGAGCGGCAAGGCCGGCCGGGCCGGGGGTGGGCGTCGATAATGATGTCAATCCATAAGCCTTAATGCGAAACGTCCGGCAGACAGCAAGAATCGTCTAATCAAGATTTATGCGCATGATTGCAAAACGGTCAATCGTGTTTTCGAATTAGCTGTCTTATCGTACGGTCGATAGCATGAGTGCTGCGAGTGCAAAATTGGCATCTAGAATGCTGCGTTTAGGGGCTTGGCGAATCCGCTGGGTTGTGGCATCGGAGCAAAGAGGCTTGGTGCATGGGTCGCAATTTGTGGCAGATGCGGCACGCCTTTGGAACTTTAGCCGAGGAGGCGTAGAATGTTGAAGAAGCTCATTATTGGGGCTGCCTTGGGAGCATTTATGGCCGGCTCGACTGCAGCGGTGGCTGCTCCGATCCGACCGGCGGCGGTGAAGGTGACCCCGGGCGTGGCGCGCGTTGATGCAGGGAGTTTGATTGGTGTGGGCGCGAACGCTCCGATGGGCGACAGTCAGGCGCTAAATGGCCCGATCCCTCTCGCGGCCATCATTGCGGCGCTCCTTGCGGCAGGCTTCTTGATCTATTTGATCGCGGATGACGATAATCCTGTGAGTCCGGCGTGAACTCAATCGATCCGTGATGGCGGTTCAAGCACTCACGCCGGTGGCGTGGGTGCTTTTTTGGCTCAGCGTCGGGAAGAGTCAGCCCCACACGAGGTCGAGGCGTTCCAGCCCTGCAGTCATTCCCGGCTTGACCTCGACCGCATCGGGATCAGCAAGCCGGAAGGAAGGGAGCCGGGTCAATACCTCTTGGTAGGCGTGCTGCAGTTCGCGCTTGGCCAACTTGGTCCCGACGCAGAAATGCGGCCATAAACAACGGCCATGTGAGTCTTTCTGGATCGGTTCACGTCGATGACATCCGGAATTTCATGCTCCTCGGGGGCAAAGCTTGCGATCGCCCAAATCAGAGTGACCCAATCGCCCTTCTTGATCGTGACACCGGCGATCTCAGTGTCGGCCGTGGCCCGGCGGGTGTTCGTAGCCGGTGCGTAGAAAGCGCAGCAGCTCGTCGATCGTGGCCGAGATGTCTTCGGGGTGTTTGCGCAGGTGATCCTGCAGTTCCGGATGCCTCGCAAGATGGGCGAAATGAAGCCCGAGCACCGCAGTGACGGTGTCAAGGCCGCCGCCGAACAGCAGGATCAGCATGCCCAAGCATTCATCATCGGTCAGCGGCCAGCCATCCACTTGAGCGTTGACGATCACCGAAGTCAAGTCGTCCGTCACAACGCCCCTGCGCTCGGCAATGAGTCCGCGCAGGTAGCGTGTAATCTCCCGAAGCTGCCTGGCGCGAACCTCTGGATCCTCTCCATGGATCAGTGTGAAATTCCACTCCCGAAATCGATCGAACATTTCGTGCGGCCATGCCATGAGATCGAGGAACACTGAAATCGGGAAGAGCTCCGCAAATTCGGAGATGAACTCACACCCGCTCTTACTTGCCAGCCTTCCACCCCGAGGCGCGCGCGTTCGGCCACTTGAGCGGTCATCTTGGCGAGCCACTTGGGAGAGAACCACGGCTCGAGAATCCGGCGGAACTGGCCATGCACTGGCGGATCGAGTTCGAGCGGATTGAGCAGCCAGGTCTCGCCGATCAGCTTCGCGAAGCCGGATTGTTCGGCGCTGGAGAATAATGTCGGATTCAACGCGATCTCCCGGAGGATCGATCCGCGCGTCGGTCCCAGCTTTGCCCCAGCATCGGGTTGCGCAGGGTGTATATCATCGGCGCCTCGTCCCGCAGCGAGCGCACCAGCGTGAAAGGATCGGTTGCGAACCAGCTAATGGGGCGGACCAACGTCCGAGGCACGTGATCCGCCAGCGCGTTGCCGAAAAAGGCGGACTCGTCGGACGATTTGTCCCGCACTTCAACGAGTCTCGTCTCGTGCTCTCCAATCCTTGTATATCCTGATGGCAGCCGCCGGCCACGTGAAGCTCAAGGAGGGCGCGTATCAGCACGGCACGCCGATTGGAATGATACTGGATTGAGACGACCGTTATCAGAATACAATCTTGCGGCGCTCCTCGCTTATTTTGACGCTACTGCGATTCGTTCCCCGTGGTCTGCAGACGCGGTGTGATATGCACATGCTCTGATGCATGCACCGCGGTTGATGGCTTCGTGCCGTCCTTTCGGGGCATACCCAACGCCGGGATCGTGTCCCGCTGCGTGGTGTAACAGCGCAAGTCCTCGTGAGAGGGCGGGGTTGGTCAGGCGGCCATGCCGGGCAGTCTGATGTGGGGATTTTCGCTTACGGGAGCGAGGCTTTTAAGGCTCATGCAGCGGCGGCCGACGATCCACTCGTCATTTTGTTCGAGCATGAAAGTGCGGACGAGGCGGACGATGGAGTGGTCGTTCGGAACAGTCACGAACCTGGGCGAACTGGCAGGCGCATCGGCGTGGCTATAGGCAAGTGCGCGGCAGGTGAAGCCGTCGCGTGACCGGCCAAGCCCCCGGACATCTGGCCCGATCTGCTACTGCGCTCGATGCCTGCCTCTATGTAAAGCCGCTCTCCAGAGATTGACGGCGCAAGCCCGGGCGTTTGCGCAATCGCCGGGTGGATAGCCGGCGCCGCCAATTACTCTGACGCAACGGACAGCGCTGCCACTACCCCCTCGCCGAGAATCCGTCAGGATCGGCGATCCGGCTTCGGCAAGTCGCCACCGCGATCACCCTGTCGCTTGGGCAGTGCCCTGATCGCGACCGCCGTGCCCTCCCGTGACGCCGCCTGCCTGCCGCGGCCCTGCCATTGCCCCTGTTCCTCTCTCCCAGGCGGTGTTCCCTCACGCCGTCGGATTGCCTCCAGCCTCACGCCGAGCGGCGAGGCGAACAGGGTTGGCGACGCACGCGGGTCTCCGACCGTCGCCCGGTACGACAGAGCAGGTTGGACGTTCCAGGGTGCCTGATCTCGGTTGGCTCCAGCGCCCTCCCTTCGCCGTTCCAGTGACACCTGCGGCGAGACGGCCGCGCATCACAACCCCTTCAGGTCGCCCGTGTTGCCGCTGCGCGGCTGCCCGCGCCAGCTCCCTTGCGGGGTTCCCCTTCGCTTACGCTCCGGTGTGATGCGCGACCGCACGCCGCCATTTGGTGTCACCGGCGGGGAGGCCGCCGGAACCAACCAGGAGCAAAACCCATGAACAACGTCCACATCACCGGCCGGGCCGCCAAGGATCCCGAGACCCGCAACAACGTCGTGACCCTGATCGTCGCCACCGATCGCGTGAAGCTCAAGGAGGGCAAGACCTTCGTCGACGAGGCTACCGGCTACACCGCCAAGGAAACCGAGTTCCACAAGGTCACCTGCTTCAATGGCCTCGGAAAGGCGGCGTCATCCCGGGAGAAGGGCGACGTGGTCGCGATCACCGGGCGCCTCCACTACTCTCGCTGGCAGGACTCGCAGGGTGTCGACCGCTACGGCTGCGAGATCATCGCCGACAGGATCGACTTCTTCTGAGCATTGGGGCGGCGCTGACGCGCCGCCCTTTTTTTGCGTGCGCTGACCACGGCTCAAAGCGATGGGGCAGGGCGTGCGCGACCATGAGGCCGACCGCCGATATTGCGCCCGCCCGCCCACACACAGCGGCGCCCGTTCTCCAGACACCAGCTACGGACTTGACGATGCCAACGGAGGCTTGGCGAAAGTTGGGAGCGCTCCGACGACAGATTGCTCCTGCTCGGCCCCCGTGGCGAATTCGCGACTGAAGCGCACCCGGGCGGCCCTCGACGATTGGCTGGTGCCTGCGCAGATGGTCGCAGCTGAAATTGATCAACGCCTTGGCAGCACGAGCGGCCTCGTCGCGCCTCGTCACGACATTGTTGTCGTCCGTACGACCAGGCACAGCGATCGATCTGCCGGCATGCGAGGCGCGGCTTGGAGGATTGGGGCATCCCGGCATTTTGCCGGGACCGGCGCTCTACTCGCTTCGCTCCCGGAGCCCCGCCAAGCGGGTCTCCGCCCTGTCGGGTTACGATCGACTTGCCGGGTGTCGTGCGTTGCTCTCCTGATCAATGCCGATTTGCTGTTAACCCGCGCGTTCCACGCGGGGCAAATCGTAATTCTCTCTCTAACATCTCGGTATCAGACAAGCTTCATCGCCATAGTCTGATGAGCTTCAAGCCGTTTCGTCAAGGATGAGGGGCCCCCCAATTTTCACGGGTCCGACATTTCGCTGCGCTTCATTTACGGACTGGAGAAAATCGGTTCCCTCACTCCCCGCTTCGCGGCGCGGGCTACGCCCGCGTCCCTGACAAAACTGCCCCAGCTCATCCGATGAGATTTCATCTTTCATCTAATCCCGGATGAGAGATCGACTTATCTTGGAGGCTATTATGAACAAGTTCAACAACTTCGCCGATCTTGCCAGCTACGTCGCAGCGGTTCGAGGCAATGACGCCCAGATCGAAACCTACGAAGGCGCCTTCCTCGAACATGAGGAAATGGCGAAGATGAGCGTTGTTGAGGACGCCGAAAAGCTCGACATGTCGGATTCCGAACAGGTTCGCGCGGCTGTCGAAATGATGATGGCCACGATGTTCGACGTGCTGCGCGACACCAGGATGGACGTCTATGCAGCCGACCTCGCATGGGGCTTTGCCAACGGTTTCCACGTCGTCGCGAAGCGGATCGAGGGTCGGGAGGACGACGCCTCGGCTCCGGCTCAGACCGGGGCATCTCCTCTCTTCCTGCGTCGGGATGCGGCACTCAGGGGCCCTTCGACCGCCTGCCTGCGGCAATCGGCGGGCCGCCGCCCTCGCGCCGCGGCGACTGACCGTTCCGGTTGCGTTCGCTGCTCGGGCGCGTCCGCACCGCGCCAAAACGGGAGGGGGAGCTGCCGGGCGGTTCAACGAGGGAGGACAAGATGTCCATCGTGTTTCGCATCGCCACCGACGCCGACGATCGGCAGGGTCCAGCCGCAATCATAACCGCCCGCTAGCTCGCAGCGTTTCGGACGTTCCTGCGCGCGGAGAGCATCCGTACAAATACCGTCCTGCTCGACCCGGACGCGGCCGACGATGCATTCCTGGCCTACAGGTTCGAAGCACGGGTCTACCCGCTGGCGCTCGCCAGCGTGACGCGCGCCTTCGGGTTGGATGCCGCCGTGATCAGCGTCGTCGAAGAGGACCAGATTCGTTGCCGCCGCGTCAACGTCCAGCGCGACGAAGGCATGTTCGTATAATTGTCATCATCGATCAGGCTCGCCGTTCTGTGGACGGCGACGTTTGCGCGGACTCGCTGCTCGACCATGGCGCAATCGACCCCGGATGAGCGGCGTGCCGGACATGGCGCTGACAGGGACAATCGCCTGCGACATGTCATGACGACAGCGGTGCTGCCGCCCGCCGCCGAGGGGTGCCTGGCCCCACCTTTGGAGCAATACAATCTCTCACAGAATTCCCAGTCTGTCGTTGAGGGCGGCGCCGCGTCAAGGATGAGCGGTGCCCCCAATTTTGCCGTGGCCTCCGCTCCGCTGCGCTCCACTCCAACCACGACAAAATCGGCACCCCCACTCCCCGCTTCGCGGCGCGGGCTGCGCCCGCGTCCCTGACCCGGCGCCGCCCTCAACGACGGCCACTCCGCTGTCATTCAAGACAGCAGGAGGTTCACATGCAGATCATCTCGACTTACGCCGGATCCGACACCGCCGCTTATCTCGCCGCCGTCGCTTGCGCCGAGCGCCGCGCATTCCACAGCTTCTTCGACCAGCACGTCATCGAGGACGATGACATCGGCTACGTCTCGATCGACGAAGGCGACTATGGCGCGCTGCCGACACCGCTCATCGACCGGGTGGTCTACACGGTCACCGGCAAGATGGCCGACGAATACTGAAACGACAGGGGAGGGGCCTCGCGCCTCTCCTCACGTCGGTTTTTTTGTTTTGGAGCAGGGATCGCCGGGCTCAAGGACCCGGCGGTGCCGGGCCCGTCGCCCGGCGATGCGGTGCCGGAAAGGGGGCACCGGCCTCCTGCGCGTGGCTTCGCCATGCTCGTCGCAGGGTCGCCCCCCGGGCGGCGCTTTTCGTTCAGCGTGCTTCGGATGGAAGCGCGTTCAGGCTTGCAACTGCTGGATTGCCGCCAGCGCGAATCACTTGGTCGAGCATTACTGACTCGGGCTCCGTGAGGGTGTCGACCGGGTACCGTCGATCTGGCGAAAACCCGCATCGTACCTATCGTAACCGAGCCGGCATGACGTGCAACGAGTCGCGGATCCGGATGCGATCGGTTGAGGTGATCGTCGGTGAAGACTCGGGCGAGCTGAAGCATCTCGACCAGATGCTGCCGCGGTGCCGAGGTGCCGTTGTACTTCTTCAGGGCGTCGGATTAGCGGCTGAAGCAGGCTGTGCACGCCGCTTTTGCGATCCCGCCACGTGGACCTGACTTCAGGCGAAAATCGTTCGGCATAATTGCCGGCTGATCATTGTGCCGGGCGACACAACATCCGCTCTCACGCTCCGCTATTCAGCCCTTGCGACCCGCACGACATCGGTCTGACCGATGCCGTGAACTGGACCCGGCGAGAGATCGTCGGGTCTTTTTTTGCTCGGCCGGTGGAACGTCGATCCGGTAACGCCGTTGATTAAACATCCCCCCCGAGGGCCGGTGTCTCTTCTGCACCGGCCCTTTCTATTGTGAGTCAGGAAAGCGCGCTGGCGCGCGCGGGGAGCGGGGGTGAGCATCGCGCTGGACCCACGGGCAAAATCCCGCCCGGGGCATCGAGCCCCGGACGGGATTGCTCTTCTCTCTATAGTCTTCCTACTATGGCGCGGGTTCAGTGCCGGCCTCAAGGACGGGCGGGGCCCCACCATTTTTTTCGGCGCGCCAGCATCGCACTGCACGCCCCCGACATCGCGCGACGCCGAAAAAA